>OIWM01003248.1_pt1 | contig 12013 bp, 8 predicted proteins | sample 1587451 | NCBI WGS metagenome assembly OIWM01 (sample SAMEA3888907, study PRJEB22519) | human gut metagenome | biome: human gut; feature: human-associated habitat; material: faeces | place: Denmark | collected 2011
AGTCCGATGACGGCGTCGACGCCGCAACGTTCACCAACGAATTCGCCGCGAGGGAAGCGAAGTGGAATCCCGCGGTGAAGAAGGAATACACCGACAACTCGGGTACGAATCCCCTTGCGCGCGGTATGTTCAACTTCCGCATCGAGCCGGTCACTGATTGGGCCCCGATGCCCGCAAACCCGATCGGCGCAGTTAACGCCGACGGCAGCGTGACGTTTGGGGACATCGTCTTCACGGGCGACATGATCGGCGAGTCGTTCGAGTACCGCATCACCGAGTTGGTGCCGGATGGTGCTGGCAACTGGATCAACGTTGTCGACGCTGACGCGTCCCTGCTTCAGACGGGGATGATCTACGATGAGTCCACGTGGGTCGTCAGGGTAGACATTGCGAGCGAGATAGTCGACGATGAGCCGGTTGTGGTTTGGACGGCGAGCTACCAGCTTGCCGACGCGGCGCAAGGCTCTCAGGTCGAGTCGTTCGCAACTTTCCGCAATACTTATACGCCTGAATCCGTGAACGTTCCCGCCGAGGACTTCGCGGCGGGCACCAAGACCCTCGCTGGGCGCGACATGCTTCCAAACGAGACCTTCGGGTTCGTGCTGCTCCCTGGCGATGACGCGACGCAGTCTGCCATCGCGAACGGCGCTGTTCGTCTAACGAGTACCGACGCTGTTGCGTTGCGAGGGACGAACGGCCAAGCGGTCGACTTCTCCTTCGGCGATGCAACGTTCACCAAGCCGGGTACGTACACCTTCATGGTGCGCGAGAATTCGTGGAACAGCCAGCGGATTCCCGCTGATGGCACGCAGGGCATGGCGTTCGATCGCCATACTGCCACAATTGTGGTGACGGTGACCGACAACAACGGCGTGCTTGCGGCAACGCGGACGGTCGAGAACTCGCTTGACTTCACCAACCGTTATACGGCGGAAGGCGACTACGCTGGACTCGTCCTGAGCAAGACGCTCAACGGTCGCGATATGGACCAGGGCGAATTCACTTTCCACATCGCTGGCACCAATGACGCCGCTGCGGTGTTGCTCGGCGGCGACGGCACGCGCAGCGGCGGCGAGGTCCGCAGGGGCATGGTTGAGCGACGAGCAGATACCCGCATATTTATATAACGTGGCCATGCGCCCCGCGGCGCAGCGCACCGCGGCGGTATGACGGACCTTCTCGGGCTGCGTCTCGCAGCGGAACTCCGCGCCTTCGAGCTCCACGGCCTGCGCCCATGCGGCTTCGAAACCGCTCTTGCGGGTGCGGCTCTGCGTAACGTCGCCGTCGGTGAGGACCGGCTCCCAGAACTTTTCGTCGTAGTTGGCGTCGGCGTTGCGCACGTCGGCGTCGATATGGGGCGAGAAGGTGATCGCGGCGGCGCGGTTCAGCGGCGTGACGGCGTAGCGGACGACGCCCAGTTCGCGGCGCGTCAGCGACAGAAAGCGCGTCGCCTCGACGGCGACTTCGGCGCCGTTGCGCATCGTGACCGTCATGCGGCGCGTCAGCACCGAGCGGCGCATGTCCGTCTCGCGGTAAAAGCTCTTCACCTCCGCGACGGTCGCCAGGTCGAGCGGCTCGCCGTCGATCCCGACATCCACCCCGATCCAGAAGGCCGCATTGAGCACCTTGGCGAAATACTCCGGGTAGCCGTTCTTCCACCACCCCACGCGGGTCTTGTCGGGATAATAGACCCCGCCGATATAATTGCCCTGAAGCGTCTCGCCCGAGTAACGCTCCTCGAAATTGGCCCGGCCGCCCATCACGCCGTTGCCCAGCGCGAAGAGCGACTCGGAAGAGAGCGCCCGCGAAGGGTCGAAGCGATCCTCGACGAGGCGCCAGGGATCGGTTTTTACATATCCGTCGTTCATAATCTATACTCTTTATCGCTCGTTTCACCGCCCCGGCCGCAGCCTTCCGCGGCGTTGCGCCGGGGTTGCAATCAGTCCCGGTCGATCTTCATCGCCAATTGTTCAAACGTAAACCCCGCGAAGGTTTCCAGCCGCATCGTGGCGGCCGAAAGCGACGCACCGCCCCCGACGCCCACCGAACGCATGCCCGCACGCGAAGCGGCCTCGATACCCGCGGCGGCGTCCTCGAAGACCACGCACACGGAAGGCGCGGCGTCCACGGCGGCGGCACCCTTCAGGAAAACCTCGGGATCGGGTTTGGCCCGCGAAACCTCGTTGCCGTCGACCACGGCGTCGAACAGCGGCCGAAGGCCGCACCGGTCAAGGATCGTCCCCGCGTTCTTCGACGCCGAACCGAGCACCGTCCGCACGCCGCGGCTGCGCACGTCGTGCAAAAACGCCGCCACGCCCGGAAGCACCTCGGCGGGGGTCATTTGCGAAACAAAACGCAGGTAACGCGCATTCTTTTCGGCGGCGAGACGCTCCCTCTCGGCGGCGGAAAAACGCCCCTCAAGTCCTCCGGCGCGCAGGACGATCTCCAGCGACGCCATGCGGCTCACACCCTTGGTCGCTTCGCCCTGCACGGGCGTGAATTCAAAGCCCAGTTCACGAGCCAGCGCGGCCCACGCCAGATAGTGGTAGCGGGCCGTATCGACGACAACTCCGTCCAAATCGAATATGCAGCAGTCTATCATTTTTTGAATTTCGGATACCAAAGATACGATTTTTTTGCAAAAAAACACGTATCCGGCAACGCATTACCTACATACTTGTAAAATATCACCTTCGAAAAGCGGCTGTTTTTCAGAATTAATTTATATCTTTGCGCACGTAATTACAATCAACGCCTTATTAAAAATGAAGCAACTCTGCCTTCTCATCGGGACAGCGGTCCTCGGCATACTGCTCGTTTCGTGCTCCGCACAGAAGCGCGTATGGTACCTGCAGGATGCCCAGCCGTTCACGCCCGAACAGATCGCAGAAAACGGCCAGATACGCATCAAGCCCCTCGACAGGCTGACGATCGTCGTCAACAGCAAGGACCCCGAACTGGCAGTGCCGTTCAACTCGGCGACCTCCTACAATTCGCTCACGGGAACCAACATCTCCGGCGCAGCAAACTCGCAGGCGCTCCAGATGCGCACCGTCGACGAGAACGGCATGCTCGAAATGCCCGTGATCGGAAAGATCGAGTGCAAGGGCAAAACCCGGAGCGAACTGGCGCAGGCCATAGCCGACAAGATCGTCGAGGGCGGGTATATCAACGACCCGTCGGTCAACGTGCAGTTCGCCGACATGAAGATTTCGGTCATCGGCGAAGTGGCCCGCCCCGGATTCTACGATGTCACGCGCGACAAGGTTTCGATTTTCGACGCTCTGGCGATGGCCGGCGACATGACCGTATACGGCGTGCGTTCGGAGGTGGCCGTGACGCGCGAGGTGGACGGCGTGCGCACGATCGAATACCTCGACCTCACATCGACCGACATCTTCAACTCCCCGGCTTTCTACCTCCAGCAGAACGACGTGGTATACGTGAAACCCAACAAGTACAAGGCGCAGACGGGCGAGATCAGCCAGAACCGCAATTTCTACCTTTCGCTGGTGGGAACGGCGATTTCGGTGGCGACACTCATCGTAACCCTCACCAAATAGCAAGGCTCCATGGCAGAACAACAGATCAATTCACAGATACAGACCAACAACGAAGAACTGACGAACACGATCACCCTGCACGACATCATCCGCATGGTGATCGCCAACTGGTATTGGTTCGTGCTTTCGACCGTATGCTGTCTCTGCGCGGCCTACTACTATCTGGCCAGCACCCCGAAGATTTACAGCCGCACGGCGACCATTCTGGTCAAGGACAGCCGCAAGGGCGGAGACGTGGATCTCACGGCATTCAGCGATCTGGCGGGATTCCAGAACCGCCGCAACGTCGACAACGAAGTATTCATCCTCCAGTCGCGGCGTCTGATGACCAACGTGGTCAAGCAGCTCAACCTGACGGTCAACTATTCGGTGAGCGACGGGCTCCGCCGGCGCGACCTCTACGGCCAGGCCCCGATCGACGTGAAGTTCATCAACGACAACGACAACCAGTCGCTCGCAATGGAGATCACGCCGATCGACGACGACAAAATCCGGTTGAGCGAGTTCAAAGACCAGTTCGTCACCAAGCACGAGAGCCGCAGCGTCATCACGGCGGCTTACGGTGACACGATCCCGACTCCCGTGGGTCAGGTCGTGGTGCAGAAGTCGCTCTACATGGCCCCCGACTACATCGGGGTTCCGATCCGCGTGACCAAGAGTTCGCTGGGACGGACCACTAACGCCTACCGCGCAGCCGTGAAAAGCGACGTGGCCAACAAGCAGGCTTCGGTGGTGACCATCTCGATGAACAACACCGTCCCCCGGCGCGCCGAAGACGTGATCAACACGCTGATCGAGGCCTACAACGAAGACGCCATCGAGGACAAGCGCCGCGTGTCGGTCGCCACGGGCAAGTTCATCAAGGCCCGTCTGGACGTTATCGGACGCGAGCTGGGCGACGTGGACCGCAATATCGAGGACATCAAGAAGGACAACCGGATGGTGGACATCACCTCGGAGGCCGCGCGCAGCGTGTCGGAAAGTTCGCGCTACAAGACGGAAGGTCTTTCGCTCGAAAACCAGATCAACGTGGCGGAGTACATTCGCACCTACCTGAACGACCCGAAAAACGTCGGTGAACTGATTCCGGCGATGGCGGCCGCGGGAACCAACACGGCCATCGCCAAGCAAATCGAAGATTACAACTCGGCGATCCTGCGCCGCGAGAAACTGCTGGAGAACAGTTCGGAGCGCAGCCCCGTCATTCAGGACCTCGACAACCTGCTGGCCGCCGTGCGGCGTTCGATCATCTCGTCGCTCGACTCCAACATCTCGACGCTCGAAATCCAGCGCGACGCCATGCGCAAGGAGGAGACGCAGGCCAACATCCGCATCTCGACCATGCCTTCGCAGGAGAAGGTCATCCTGGGCATCACGCGCCAGCAGAAGATCAAGGAAGAACTGTTCCTCTACCTGCTGAACAAGCAGGAGGAGAACCAGCTCAACTACGCCGTAGCAGAGAGCAACTCACGGTCGATCGACTACGCCTACGGCAGCAACGCTCCCGTATCGCCCCGACCGATGATGATTCTGGGCATCGCCCTGATCGTGGGTCTGGCCATTCCCTTCGGTCTGCTCTACCTGATCGGCATGCTCGACACGACCATCCGCGGTCGCAAGGACATCGAGGACAACGTCAACGCCCCGTTCCTGGGCGACATCCCCTACCACGAGGGCGGCGGCAAGGCCGGGATCGTGGTGCGCGAAACGGGCCGCGACGCCCTGTCGGAGGCTTTCCGCATTCTGCGCTCGAACATGACGTTTATGAGCGTCTCGGCCGGAACCGACATCCGCACCATTCTCTTCACCTCGTCGGACCCGCACGCAGGCAAGACCTTCGTGGCGACGAATCTGGCCATGACCCTCGCCATGGCCGGCAAGCGCGTGCTGCTGATCGACCTCGACCTGCGCCGCCATGCCCTGTCGTCCCAGCTGGGCCACAGCAACAGCAAAACCGGCATCACGAGCTATCTCGCAGGAACGGTTTCCGATGTGGAGAGCATGATCCAGAACTCCGGATTCCACCAGAATCTCGACGTGATTTACGCAGGAGTGCAGCCGCCCAACCCGGCGGAGATGCTCCTTTCGGACAAACTCGACAAGCTCATCGCCGAAATGCGCGGCAGATACGATTATGTCTTCCTCGACAGTACGCCCGCCATGTCGGTGGCCGACGCAATTATCACCGACCGGCTTGCGGACCTCTGTATATACATCGTACGCGAGGGTGTGCTCGACCGGCGCCAGCTGCCCGACATCGAGCGGCTCTACCGCGAGAAGAAGCTCCACAACATGTGCATCGTTCTAAACAGCACCCGCGCCCGCCGTCACGGATATGGATACGGGTATGGCTACGGCTACGGTTATGGATACGGATATGGCTACGGAGACGATTACAAGGAAGTAAGCTACCGCAAACGCATCAAGCACTTCTTCCGGTCGCTGGCACATAAAGTAAAACGGTAACGATGGCCATTCACGACGCAACAATAGCCATCGACTTCGACGGTACGGTCGTAACGCATGCCTACCCGGAGATCGGTGAGGATGCGGGAGCGGCGCCCGTGCTGAAAGAGCTGACGGACAACGGTTGCCGACTGATCCTCTACTCGATGCGGCACGGAAAACTGCTGGACCGCGCGGTGGAATGGTTCCGCGTCCGGGGCATTCCGCTCTACGCCGTGAACGAAAATCCGTCGCAGAAGCGCTGGACCTCGTCGCCGAAGATTCATGCAGACCTTTACATCGACGACTGCAATCTGGGATGTCCGCTGCGGTTCGTCGACGGAGAGAAACATCCCGTGGCCGATTGGGCCAAGATCCGCGAGCAGCTCGTCCGGGAAGGTTTTCTGGACTGACGCGCAGAAAGGCGGGGGGGGGCTGACGAAGGCCCAAACCGGATAATAAAAAAGCGAGACTTTTCAAAGTCTCGCTTTTTTTGCAGGCGGGCTGGAGCGGCAGAGCGGCGGGCAGAAGTATACAGGCGGTGGCAAAAACAGGCAGAGGTAGGCCTATAATGACAGAGATAATAGGAGCTGGCAAGTTCCGGGCATCGTGAAGAACGGGACGGATGGGTAGCACTCAAGTGCGTCCCATTCGTCCCGTTCGGGAGAATTACGGAAATGACTGCATCTGAAGCGGAACCGGTTTTTGATTATCGCGGAGCAGATTTTGCCATAACGCAGTTCGGCCCGGACGGGACATACCGAAGTATTTCCCGTTCGGGCCGGACAAGGCAGGGCGAAAGATGCCCGTGAGAATCGAAAACTACGCCCAGAGATTCCGGGGATATTTACCCTCGGCAATCATCTTCTCGATGGCGGCCATCAGCGCGGGTTTGTCCTCCTTGTAGGTGACGCCGTGCCACTGGGCGGCCGAACGCAGCACGCGGAGCGTAGCCGTGCCGTCGCCGATCAGCTTGTTGACCATCGTCGGGATGTAGAACTCCGACTTGATATTGTCCTTGTTGGCCTCGAACCAGACTTTGAAGTACTCCTTCGAGTAGGTGAAGAAGTCGGGCGTGAAGCCGAAGAGGTTCATCGAAACGGGCGTGTCCTCGGCAAGCTCCTCGTCGGCGCCGCCGTCGTGGAAGAGGATTCGGCCGTCGGGCATGCGCTCGATCTGCGTGCGCTCGACCATCGACGTGAGGTCGCCCTTCGGATCGACGCCGCAGACGCCGCGCGAAACCGTACCGTTCTCCGAAAGCGTCTTGTTCAGGTCGTAAGCGACCATGCAATAGCTGTTGCGGCTCTCGCCGAGCTGCGCCAGGTAGTCCCCGATGGTCTTATAGGCCTCGGCGCCGTAGAAATCGTCGGCGTTGATCACGGCGAAGGGTTCGTGAACCGCATCGGCTGCCATCATCACGGCGTGGTTCGTACCCCACGGCTTGACACGGCCTTCGGGAACGGCAAGACCTTCGGGCAGGTAGTCGAGTTCCTGGAAAACGAAATCCACGGCGATGCGCCCGCCGAAACGGTCGGCCGAGAAGACCTCGCGGAACTCTTTCTCGAAGGAGTGGCGGATGACGAAGACGACCTTGCCGAAACCGGCGCGGATGGCGTCGTAGACCGAATAGTCGATGATGGCCTCGTTATTGGGACCGACACCGTCCATCTGTTTGAGCGACCCGTAGCGGGAGCCCATGCCCGCGGCGAGTACCAGTAATGTGGGTTTTACCATGTTATTTTATCTGTTTATGACATTGGTTCAAAACATCCACAAAGGTAAAAAATTAAGCGCGCCCCGCAAAGGATTTATGCAAATTTGCCTATCTTTGTAGGGTTAACAAAGAGAAATCGTACCCGGAGAGATGAAATTTCTGAAAACCATACGGGCATGGTGGCGCGGCCTGTTCCGCAAACGCCGGTTCAACATGCTCAACGCCACGGACAACACCGAAGAGTGGCACATGCACCTCTCGCCGGCGAGTATCCTCGCGGGACTGGTGGCGTTCATGCTGATGCTCTTCATCCTCACGCTGTCGCTGGTGGCGTACTCCCCCATCCTGGAATTCCTGCCCGGATACCGCACCGAGGCCGACCGTTCGCGCGAAAGCCTCGTGCAGAACATCATCCGGCTCGACTCGATGGAGCGCATGATGAACGACATGCTGACCTACAACGAGAACATAGCCCTGATCATGGAGGGGCGCACGCCCGTGGCGCGCGTGCTCGCCTCGTCGGACTCGTCGCGCATCAGCAAGGTGCTGGTGATGCCCTCGCCCGAAGATTCGGTGCTCAGGGCGCAGATGGAGGGCGACGGCGAGTACGCTGTCACGGGCCGCAGCGGCGGCTCGCGGCGCTCGGTGCGTGAAGCGATCGAGCTGGCGACGCCCGTCGAGGGAATCATAACCGGAAAATTCGACATCCGGCAGGGAAATTTCGGCGTGAAGATCGCCGCGACCGCCGCCGACCGCATCACGGCCATCGACAACGGCACGGTGGTTCAGAGCCTCTGGACCCCGGAGACGGGTTACATCGTGGTCCTGCAACACGCCGGGAACCTGATCTCGGTCTACAAGAACCTCTCGCAGTCGCTCGTAACGACCGGCCAGACCATCCGTTCGGGCGAACTGATCGGCTACAACGCCGAAGTGCAGGACGGAGAGGTCCGGCTCTTCGAATTCGAACTCTGGAACAACGGCAAACCCGTGGACCCCGAGGGGTACATCGTCTTCTGACAAACGCATGAAACAAAGACTCGCAATACTGGGTTCGACCGGCTCGATCGGCGTGCAGACGCTCGACATCGCCCGCGAAAACCCCGGCCGCTTCGAGGTCCGCGTCCTCACGGCCAACCGCAACTGGGAACGACTGGCCCGGCAGGCCCGGGAATTCGACGCCGACGCGGCGGTGATCGCCGACAAACAGCACTACGCGCAGCTGCGCGACGCACTCGCGGGAACCGACACCAAAGTATATGCCGGAGAGGAGGCCGTGGCGCAGGTCGCGGCCGGAGGCGGCACGGACGTGGTGGTGAACGCCCTGGTGGGCTACGCCGGACTCGCTCCCACGGTGGCGGCCATCGAGGCGGGCAAGAAGCTCGCGCTGGCCAACAAGGAGTCGCTCGTGGTGGGCGGCGCCTGCGTGATGCCGCTGGCCCGGAAGCGGAAAGCCCCGGTGATTCCGATCGACTCGGAACATTCGGCCATCTTCCAGTGTCTCGTGGGCGAGCGCGCCCCGGTCAGAAGGCTGATCGTCACGTGCAGCGGCGGCGCATTCCGCGACTTCCGGGCCGAAGAGCTGGCGAACGTCACGGTGGAGCAGGCCCTGCGCCACCCCCAGTGGGACATGGGCGCGAAGATCACGATCGACTCGTCGACGCTCGTGAACAAGGGGTTCGAGGTGATCGAGGCCCACTGGCTGTTCGGGACCCCGGCGGAACGGATTTCGGTGTTGCTCCACCCGCAGTCGATCATCCATTCGATGGTCGAATTCGAGGACGGCGCGATCAAGGCCCAGCTCGGAACGCCCGACATGCGCCTGCCGATCAGCTTCGCGCTGCTGTACCCCGACCGGGCGAACCGTCCCGGCGAGCGGTTCAACTTCCTGAACCATCCGCAGCTGACCTTCGCCGAAGTGGACCGCGCGAAATACCCGGCGCTGGACATCGCCTACGACTGTCTGCGGCGCGGCGGCACGGCGGCCTGCACGATGAACGGGGCGAACGAAGTGGCGGTGGCCGCATTCCTCGCCCGCAAGTGCGCGTGGCTCGACATCGTGCGCGCCATCCGTCATGCGCTGGAACGCGCGTCGTTCGTCGCCTCGCCCACTCTGGCCGACTATGCCGAAGCGAACGCCGAAGCCCGTGCGCTGGCGGCGGGATTTTTAAAATTGAAAGGTGAAATGTGAAAGGAGAAATGTTAAAAACACAATCCCACATCAATATAACCGTCTTACCTTTCACCTTTAACTTTTAACTTTTCACGCTATTGACATGGATATTCTAACCAAGATCATTCAATTCTTCCTCTGTTTCACCATCCTGATAGGCATTCACGAGATGGGTCACTTCATCATGGCGCGGGTGTTCAAAATCCGCGTCGAGAAATTCTACATCTTCTTCGACCCGTGGTTCTCGCTGTTCAAATTCAAACGCGGAAACACCGAGTACGGTCTGGGATGGCTGCCGCTGGGCGGATATGTCAAGATCGCCGGCATGATAGACGAGTCGATGGACACGGAACAGATGAAACAGCCCGTCAAACAGGACGAGTTCCGCGCCAAACCCGCCTGGCAGCGTTTTCTGGTGATGATCGCCGGCGTGGTGATGAACGTCGTGCTGGCCGTGGCCATCTACATCGGCATCTGCTACACGTGGGGCGACACCTATTTCTCGAACGCCGACGCCAAGTGGGGCTACAACTTCAACGAGGCCGGGCACAAACTCGGATTCCACGACGGAGACCGGCTGGTGAGCATCGACGGCGAAGAGGCGGACGACATCAACAAGGTCGTAAACTCGCTGATCATCACCGAAAGCGACCGCAGCGTCGTGGTCGAACGCAACGGACGGCAGGTGGAACTGATCCTCCCGCTCGACGAGCTGATCTCGATGCGCCAGCAGAAGGGATACGAAAATTTTCTCCTGCCCCGCATCCCCTTTCTGATCGACAGCGTCGTAAACCCGACCGTCGCACAGTTGCGGAAGGGAGACGAGATCGTAGCCATCGACAACGTTTCGGGTCTCGACTTTGCGGGCTACGGCCAATACCTGAAGGCGCACGCCGGAGATTCGGTGCTGCTGACAGTCCTGCGGGAAGGGGACATGCTCTTTGAATTCAAAGCGCCCGTCTCGGAGAACGGCACGCTCGGAGTCATCCGCAAGGGCCTCGCGCTGCGCACGCAGAAATATACGTTCCTGGAGGCGATTCCGGCCGGTATTCAAAGGACGGGCAAGGTGATCTCCTCCTACTGGGACCAGCTGAAGATGATCGTGCAGCCCAAAACCAAGATGTACGAGGAGCTGGGCGGATTCATCTCCATCGGCAGCATCTTCCCCTCCACGTGGGACTGGCAGGACTTCTGGATGAAGACCGCCTTCCTGTCGATCATCCTCGCGGTGATGAACATTCTGCCGATCCCGGGACTCGACGGCGGGCACGCGATCTTCACTTTCTGGGAGATGATCTCGGGCCGCAAGGTGAGCGACAAGGTGCTCGAAGCGGCGCAGTATGTCGGACTGATCATCATTCTGTTCCTGCTGCTCTACGCCAACGGCAACGACATTTACCGGTTCTTTATCAAATAAATGCGGAGCCGATGGCAAACCGAACTGCGGAAAAAACGGAAGCCTGCGCCGCGGCGCTGCGGAGACACCGTTTCGAGGCCGAGGTGGTGAAGGACGCCGAAGCGGCCTTCGCCCTGATGAAGGCCGTCGTGGAGGCCGAAAACCCGCAACTCGTGTCGTTCGGCGACTCCATGACGATGCGCGGAACGGGCATCGTCGAGTGGCTGCGGAGCAACGGGCGGCTGACGCTGCTCGACGGGTTCGACGCCTCGAAGCCCTACGAGGAGCGGCTGGAAATCCGCCGCCGCGCGCTGTTGTCGGACCTTTTCATCACGGGCGTGAACGCCGTGACGGAGCAGATATGGGATGCACAAAGGAAAGAAATCGAAGGTGCCTGCCTCCTCGGAACGATTTCCAACAGTGATACTTCTTTTGAGATGAATTCCGGTTATGAAGTAGACGGAATCACGCAATTTTATATGCCGGTGGATATCAGCTGGCAAAAGGAAGAGGGAACCATATTCTGTCCGAACGGAGAAGTGCTGGCTTCTGTGGAAAGTGGAAGTGCGACCGCAGGAACGAATCTGATGTATGGACAGGATGCAGTCCTTAACTATGATCTTTCCGGACTGGGAGAAATCACAGGGATAAAATTCTTTAAACCGGAATATGATGATCCGAAATATTTTGAATCATTTCGTGGGCAGGTTGCTTTTTATTGC
>OIWM01003251.1_pt1 | contig 12008 bp, 13 predicted proteins | sample 1587451 | NCBI WGS metagenome assembly OIWM01 (sample SAMEA3888907, study PRJEB22519) | human gut metagenome | biome: human gut; feature: human-associated habitat; material: faeces | place: Denmark | collected 2011
GAGTGTCCCGGCTTGCTCGTGCTTTTGGCGGTAAAGGCGCACCCGTTCGAGAAGTCCCGGAAAGCCGAGCGACAGAACCGCATCCCAATCCGGTACGACATGGTCAAAATCCGGCCATATGGTTGCGGCACCGCTGCCGCACATTTTTTGCATGACCGGATAGACGCCTGGCAGTGTTTTCGAAAAGACTTCATTGCTCCACTTATGCTCTGTGACCGGGCAGGCAACGCGGTTTAAGCTGTACAAGGCGACAAAATAATCGTGTTCGTTGACATCGATACGCGTGTTTTCAAGTACATAGGAAACGGCTTTTGCTTTGGCAATCGGGTGTGCAAGAGAAGAAAGCTTCGGCTCAAGGTCACGCAAGCCCTGCCGGATTTGTTCGTCGTCAAGCCCTGTGTTTTCATCAAACGCGTAGCCATGATACGCCATGCGCTCAAACGGATTAAACGGCTCATCGGTTTTATGATATTTGTTTTCGAGATAGTTTCTGTCGCAAGCAAACATGATAGACACCTTCCTTGTGATTTTTCAAAACGATTATAACGGAATATAACTGAAAAATCAAGGGATGAAACGATACCTATTGACTTTTTCAAAACAAAAGTTTATACTGTAAACGGTGATGGACAATGAATTTTTTAGAGAAGTGTGAAATCCTTCAAAAAATCGTGCTTGCCTGTTATGTAGCACCGAATACGGGCGACGCGGTTCATAAAGACCGCAAATCGCATGGCGTGGCACTGCATATAAGCGGCGTGCGGCGGTACCGGTTTGCAAATTCCACCGAGCTTACGGTGCGAAAAAACGATGTAATTTTTTTGCCGGAGCATTCCGATTATACCGTCGAAACAATCGACAGCGGTGCGTGTTACGCCATCAATTTCCGCATTGCCGACGCCGGTGTATATGAACCGTTTGTACAGCATATTCAAAATGCTTTTTCGTTTTTAGAGCATTTTAAGAGTGCCGAGCACGCGTATACCGCCAAAAAGCCCGGTTATGAGTGGAAGGTCATGGCTGAGACCTATGCGGTTTTGCATGATCTGAAACGGGAACGCGAAAAGGCGTATTTCACTCGCCATGAGGAACGGATGCTGTTTCCGGCAGTAGAGTATATACACGATCATTTCTGCGAAGAGAAGCTCTCGGTCGAAGGGCTTGCCGAGAGGTGCGGCATCAGCTCGGTGTATTTCAGACGGTTGTTTGCTGCAAAATACGGAATGCCGCCGGTGAAATATATCAATGATTTGCGCCTTTCACGTGCAAAAGACTTAATTCTTTCCGAACAGTATTCGGTTGAGCAAGCGGCGCGTTTATCCGGCTTTTGCGATGAGAGTTATTTTTGCCGTTTCTTCAAAAAAGCCACCGGCATGACGCCGTCGGAATACCGCGTATCACAAACAGAAAACGGATGACCGGTCGATCATCCGTTTTTGTATGCTTAAATCATTTTCTTTTTCCATGAGCCGCATAAGTAGAACATTAAGGACATAATGGTGGCGATTGCCCAGCCGACCGGCCATGCCATCCAAATGCCGATCTCGAAAAAGCGTTCAAAAAATACGAAGGCTAAAACCACGCGCAGAATCAAATCGGTAAAGGTGGCAATGGTGTATTGCGTCATAGCTCCGGCACCGCGCAGCACGCCGTCGGCAATCAGCTTGACCGTCACGACGGCATAGAACGGGGCAACGATTCGGAAGAAGCCCATACCGACTTCAACAACGCCTTCGGCACTGTCCGCACTGCGGAAAATGTCGATGAGCCACGGTCCGCACAGCAAATACAGTGCGGTTAAGGCAAGTGCCAGTGTCCAACCCATGACAAGACCGGCACGGAAGCCTTTTTTGACGCGGTCGATCTTTCCGGCCCCCATGTTTTGCGCCGTGTAATTGGACATAGCCGTACCGAGCGTCGAAATGCAGGTGATCGCAAGATTCTGAAGCTTGATAAACGCCGAGTAGCTGGCTATAACCGACATGCCGCATTCGTTGACAAGGCTTTGAATGAACATATTGCCGACCGAAACAAAGCTTTGCTGCAAGGTGGAGGGAACGGCAATCTTTAAGAATTTTCCGAGAAGCGGCACCGAGAACAGCTCCGGTTTTTCCTCACACGTGATGGTTTTTAAGCGTTTCAGCACGGCAAACACGGCAAGGACACAGCTGACGCCTTGGCAAAGGAAGGTTGCCCACGCAACGCCTTTGACGCCCCAGCCGAGCTTTACAAACAGGATGTCGACGAAAATGTTGCTGACCGATGAAACCGCCAAAAACCAAAACGGTGTTTTGGAATCTCCCAAAGCCGTAAAAATACCGGTGGAAATGTTGTAGAAAAACTGAAAGAACAGGCCGAGCGTATAAATGTATAAATAAGCGATAACATCGGAAAAAATATGCCCGGGGACTTTAATGACGTGTAGCAACATCGGCGAACATAAGAAACCGACAATCATCAGTGCCAAACAAATCACGCCGGACGAGATAAAACACGTGCTGACAGCTGTTTTCAATTCTCTGTAGCGTTTTCCGCCGAACAACTGCGAAACAATGACCGAGGTGCCGACATTGCAGCCGAATGTAAAAGCAAGATAAATGAGCGTTACCTCGTAGGCATTTCCGACGGCGGCAAGGGCATTGTCGCCGATGAATTTCCCGGCAACAAAGCTGTCGGCAATGTTATACAGCTGTTGAAAGATGATACTGCCGAGCAAGGGAAGGGAAAACAGCCACAGAACGCGGCGAGGGCTGCCTTCTGTTAAGTCTTTGACCATGGTGTGCAACTCCTTAATTGCTGTAAAAGCATATGTGCTATGTTGTGTACCGGTTAAGAATTATAAACCGTTATATCGCGATTCAGGTGAATTTGTTGTTAAAATACCGTAACAAAAAGAAATTTTCAGACCATTTTTCCACCGCTGTTCAAGCAAAATTGCGATTTTCAAAAAAAATTAACAAAATATACCGCTGATTTTGGGTAATAATTGTAAAAATGCGTAAAAATAGCAAAAATGGCACTTGATTTTTGTAAGAACCCATGTTATAATAAAGTCAATCAAGGACAAGCGTATGCTTGAGTTACTTGCACCAATATTTTTTTATGGAGGAAGTATAGAAATGAACAAGACAGAACTCATCGCAGCAATTGCCGAAAAGGCAGGCGTATCCAAAAAAGATGCTGAAAAGGTTGTTAACGCAACGTTTGATGTAATCACGGCCGATATGGCAGATGGCGATAAAGTTTCTTTGGTTGGCTTCGGCAACTTTGAAGTCAGAGAAAGAGCCGCAAGAGAAGGCAAGAACCCGCAGACCGGCGAAAAGATCACGATTGCTGCATCTAAGGTTCCGGCATTCAAGGCCGGCAAGGCACTCAAAGACGCTGTTAAATAAGTCTTTTTCAAAAATCAACAATTGTATGTCAAACGCCGTGATGAGAGTCACGGCGTTCATTTATGCGCGACCGGATGACATAACAAAACTGAAACCGCAGATGCCTTAATCGATGAAAACTGCCAAGGTTAAAGTCGCATAGCAGACGGGAACAACAAAAAAGACGATACATATGTACCGTCTTCGTGGTGGAGACAAGTGGAATCGAACCACTGACCTCTTGCATGTCAAGCAAGCACTCTAACCAGCTGAGCTATGCCTCCGTGCGAGTCGTTAACCTACTCAACATTGCTATTATAACATGGTCTTTCGGATTTGTCAACTGCTTTTTGCAGATTTTTTTGAAAAAGTGCAAAAACATTCCGACATTCCGACATTTGTGCTTGCTATTCAATCGTCACATCGGCCCACAGCATATAATGGTCGGTGAAGGATTCCGTGACTGTGCCGATTTCGCCGAATTTTATGTTTTGAGAAACGACAATGTTGTCAATCGCGCATTGCGAACCGGGAAACGTAACAATGTGCCGTTCGGCTTTGTTTGCCATGTCAGCGGCGTGCAGAACAGAAAATTCATCAAACAAATCTGTGTTGAAGTCGCCTGTCAAGATGTAAGAAGGGCACGGCGCAAGCAGCTCGGAAAGACGTGAGAACTGCGGCGCACGAAGTTCAGGTGATTCGACCGATAAATGTGTGCAGAAAAAGTCAAGCTTCTGCGTGCCTAAATCAAGGACTGCGTGTCCGACTGCGCGTTTTTCGGCATTGCCGGATACGAGTTCCTCCATGGAAAAGCCGATGATCGGATACCGCGAAAGAATCATGGTGCCGTAATAGCCGTCTGCATAATCGATGGCGCGGACAAAGCGGTAATAGGGCAGACCGCAGGCTTCGGAAAGAAGCTTCGGTTGGTCGGCGCCGCCGACACGCGTGGATTTATACTCGATTTCTTGAATACCGCAGATATCAAGTCCTGCTTCACGGATAACACCGCCGATTTTGTCTAAGTCGCCGTTCGCGTAATGTGCATGACAAATATTATAAGTTCCGACACGTAAAGATTGCATATATAATACCCCAAATGTTGATGTTAGCTCTATTATAAAAGAAATGTCGCTTTTTGTCAAGGTGAAGACCAAATGTATAAAAATCGGGACGGGAAATATAAACGATTGCCGGTTAAAGAATATCGAAAATCTTGACAAAGCAAGCCGTAAAGACTATAATGAACACGAAAAGAGGGATACCTATGGGAGTGTTTCATAAAGGTCAAATGTCCGATTCGCTTTTGACGGCAATGTTTATTGTTTTGTCCGGCGGCTTTCAGGACGCGTATACGTATGTTTGCCGCGGTAAGGTGTTTGCCAACGCGCAGACTGGCAATATTGTTTTGATGAGCACACATTTGTTTGACGGACGTTACGCGGACAGTCTTCGCTATATGATTCCGATTGTGGCTTTTTTGGTCGGCACGTTTTTGGCGGAAGCCGTACACAGCCGGTTAAAGCATTATGAAAAGCTGCATTGGCGGCAGATCGTTTTGGCTGTTGAAATTGTGCTGTTATTTGTTGTCGGCTTTTTGCCGCAGGAATGGAATGCAGCTGCCAATGCTTTGGTGTCGTTTGTTTGTGCACTTCAGGTTCAGACATTCCGGAAGGTGCGCGGCCATATTTATGCAAGCACCATGTGCATCGGTAATATGCGAACCGGCGCAGAGGCGTTATATGCTTTTTTTCAAACGCATGACAGAGAAGTTTTGCATAAAGCGGGCATATATTTTTTTGTGATCTTGCTGTTTGCCCTCGGTGCCGGTCTTGGCAGCGTGTTTACAAGTCTTTGGGGACATGGGACAATTTGGATCAGCTGTGCGCTGCTTTTGGTGAGCTTTTTGCTGATGTTTGCTGCGGAAAGAGAGTGAGGGAGGAGTGAAAGCCGAAAAAGAGGGAGAACCTGTTACGCCAAAACTGCTTAAAATCTTGCTTTGAAGACGTGTGCTATCAAAACGTTTGTTTTGATATGGCATACTCATAAAGGTTAAGATCTGCCGGCGAAGTTCATTAGATGAATTTGTAAACTTGCACGTTTTGCACGCATTTGTTTGGTATAATGGTAGTAAAGGCAAATCTCTGACAACAAAGAAATTGAAAAATTGTACGTTTTGTACGTTTTTATCTGTTATAATAAACATTGAGCAGAGCTGTAAAATGTGGCTCTGCTTTTATTTGACCCGAATGATAATTGAAGCTAAGAGCATTAAAACATGAACTGAGCGCGAGAAAGATTTTAACAGGTCTCAGCCGTGAAAACGGTACAGATAAATAAAATTATAAAGGAGTAAAAAAGTATGGCAAACACAAACAAAATCAATCTTGCCGATCTTGAAAGGATTGCGCGAGAACAGGGTCTTCCGGCGTTAGACAATCAGATTTCGAAAGAGCCGTCTCCACTTTTGGAAAAAATCGGCAAGCCGGCGCTTACGTCTTCGAAAATTGACGTTATTACGACGGTCGGCATTAACGGCGGTTTCGGCTTTATAGCGAAAAACAAGGACATTCCGGAAAACGGCGAGTGTTTTTGCCTTGATGTAGTGGAGATGTGCGACACGATTGAAATTTCTAACAAGGATTTGATTCTTGGTGTTGGTGACAAGGGTGTCGACCTGCTTCTTAACGAAATGCAGGGCTTCAAGGACCTTGCGGTATGGAACGTTGGACGCAGTCTTTTCGGCAACGGAAAAGGCGTTCTTTGCAACGTTTCGGCACTTTCTTCTGCCGGAAATACCATTACGGTCGATTCGGTGAAGCATTTGAAGGAAGGCATGAAGGTTGACTTCTATGCGGCAAATGCGGCGGTTGGTTCGACTCCGGCACACACCGGCAAGCGCATTTTGGGTATTGACCGCAAGAACAAGAAAATCACGATTGACGGTTCTGCAATTACGGTTGCGGCCGGTTTTATCACGGTACAGGGTTCTTACGGACGCGAGATTTTCGGTCTTGGTGCGTTCTTTGATCCCTCGATTACGTCGATTTACGGTGTAACCAAGAGTGGAAACAATTGGCTTGTTCCGGAAGAATATGACGCGACGAGCGGCATTACCGACACGCTTATTTCCAAGGCGGTACGCGAAGCACAGGAATACCGCAATTCCAAGACTGACATGATTCTGTGCGGTAAGACGGCATATAATGCGTATGTGGACTACATGAAGGAATCCAAGACGCAGATCACCGACACGCAGAATTTCTGGGGTGGTGTTTCGGGTCTTAACATTGTTGCCGACGGTCGAAAGGTTGTTCTTGTGCGCGAGCAGCATGTCGCCGACAATGAGATGATCGGTGTGGACACGACCAAACTCAAGTTCTACAAGACGCAGATGGACTTCATTTCGAAAGACAGCGGCATTTTTGAACGTGTTAGCAACAGTTCGGTCTTCCAGGCAGTTCTCGGCTTCTACGGCAATCTGTTTTGTGAGAATCCGGGCGGTCTTTTCAAGATAAACAACGTTGGCTGAACTTTGTCGTGTCATCTTTCATTTCAACTTTTCGTCCAAAATACCGGATTTTAGTCCGAAATGCCGGATTTTAGTCCGGAATCTCGGCCGAATAAAAGAACGTGAAACCCACATGGTTAAGCCAAAAACAAAGAAAACCGCTTATTCAGCGGTTTTCTTATTTGGCGGAGAAGGAGAGATTCGAACTCTCGAACCGCTTTTAACGGTTACACGATTTCCAATCGTGCGCGCTCGACCAGCTACGCGACTTCTCCATAGGATCGAATAGATTGTTTCTGACGCTTTCCGCGACAGCTTTTATAGTATAACATAGACTTTTGCGTTTGTCAATGGTTTTTGCAATATTTCTTTGTTGCTATTTTTCGACATTTTTATTGCTTGCCGCGGCAAACACGTATAAAAATATTGTATACATGAAAGAAAATTGCCGAAAGCCCTTGACAAATCACTGAAAATGTTATATAATTCTATTTCGTGGAAAGGTTTTCATACGAACTTAATTGTCTGAAGATGATGACTTTTCCTCCTTACTCCGACTTACTTCGGGGTCATATGTCCAAAAGGAGGTGCAGGAAATGGAACTTACGTCTAAGTACGAAACAGTTTTCATCGTGAATCCTGATTTTACCGAGGAGAATGCAAAAGGTCTTCTTGATAAATTCACCGGACTTATCACGGAAAACGGCGGTGCAGTGGACAAGGTCGACGAATGGAACAAGCGCAGACTTGCGTATCCGATCGAAGACTATACGGACGGCTACTATTATGTCGTTGCGTTCACCGCTCCGGCAGAAGTACCGGCGGAGCTTGACCGTGTGTTTAACATCACCGACGGTATTCTCCGTTCCATCATTGTAAAGCTCGAAAAGTAATCTCGGGCGAAAGGAGTGCGCAGTATGGCAGGCTATGGCTTTAATAAAGTCATTCTCATCGGCAACTTAACAGCTGATCCGGAATTGAAGATGACTCAGACGGGCATTCCCGTGACATCCTTCCGAATTGCCGTAGGGCGCCGTTATGCAAAGGAAACAGATGAAGTAAAGGCAGATTTTATCGATATCGTCTGCTGGCGCAAATCTGCGGAATTTGTGTCAAAATATTTCAACAAAGGTAAAAAAATCCTTGTTGAAGGACAGCTTCAGACCAGATCCTATACCGCAAACGACGGATCCAAACGCTATGTCACCGAAGTTGTGGCCGATAACGTATCGTTTGTTGAGAGTGCCGGTTCCGGCGCATCGCGCGATCGCTCGGAGGGCACCTATTACGGCGGCGAGCCGCTTCCGACCCAGTTGCCACAACAGCCGCGCGTATCGGAAGCAAATTTTGAAGAAGTTGCTGCGGAAGACGATCTTCCGTTCTGAGGCAAAACAGCAAATGAACGTTTGCTGATTTTATAAGGAGGTATATTCGTATGGACGCCAATAAAGAAGCAGTTGTGGAGCAGGCTGCGACATCGACCGCTCCGGCTCAAAAGCCTTTCCGCCCCGGCAAAAAGCGCAAGAAGGTTTGCAATTTCTGCGTGGAAAAGACGGAATCGATTGATTTCAAGGACGTTGCAAAGCTTCGCAAGTACGTTTCCGAAAGAAGCAAGATTCTTCCCAGAAGAATCACCGGTACTTGCGCAAAGCACCAGAGAGAACTTACGCTTGCCATCAAACGTGCAAGACACATCGCTCTGCTGCCGTATATCAGCGACTAAGTTTTCAAGTGCGCTTTCGGGCGCACTTTTTTTATGCTTGTGAGGTGAGGTGCCATTAAAAAAGAATTTCACATTTTGGAAATGGAAGATGGCGTATCCGTGAAGGAGTACGTCCGCAGCGTTCTCGGCTTTTCGGCACGCACCTTAAAAAATGCTAAATATAACGGTGCTATCACGGTAAACGGCGTTTCGGTCCACACCAATCATGTGCTGAAAGCCGGAGATGTATTGACGCTCGTTATTCCGGAAAGCACTTCCGAATCGGTCGTGCCGCAGGACATTCCCATCGAGATACTGTGCGAAACCGAAGACTTTTTGATCGTTAATAAGCCGAGCGGCATGGCCTCACATCCAACGCTTACCCATAAGGACGGCACGCTCGCCAACGCCGTTATGCACTACTATCGGCGTATTCCGTTTACCTTCCGGCTCTTGACGCGTCTTGATGCGGATACGACCGGCGCGTGCGTGATTGCCAAAAATGCTTGCTTTGCCGGTCTTTTTTCGTCACTGCAGCCGGTAAAGACCTACAACGCGTTATGCGTCGGTACGCCTACACCGGAGTTTGGAAAAATCGATGCGCCGATTGCACGGGCCGATGATAGTATCATCAAGAGAAAAATCGATTGTTCCGGCAAGCCGGCACAGACGCTTTATCGGACACTTGCGCACAAAAACGGGCTGTCACTTGTCGAAGCAATTCCGCTTACCGGGCGAACGCATCAAATCCGACTCCACTTGGCACACATTGGCTGTCCGCTATACGGCGACTTTTTGTATGGCACGGAGATCCCGGGTGAGCGCACACGCTTGCACTGTCGGAAAGTTGCGTTTTCTTTGCCGCAAAGTGATACTGTTTTTGAAATCGAGGCTCCGCTGCCGCCGGATTTTCAAAAGCTAATGTGAATAAAAGAACCGGTATTTGTGAAAAAAACGGATTTTTGAAAAAACTCTTGACAAGCGGAAGTCTTTTGTTTATACTAATATGAGTGGAGAATGATAAATTTTCCACAGAATCCAATTTGCACTCTGCGCGTTTTCCGCGCGGCGGAAAGGAAGTTATCACCATGAAAAAGAATTTAGTCGTCATCGGTTACGGCGGAATGGGTACCTGGCACACGCAGCACGCTTTGAAAAGTGATGTTGTGGAGCTTGCCGGTATTTATGATATTAAAGAAGAAAAATGCGCTTTGGCTAGAGAACGCGGCATTTTTGCTTACGACTCTCTTGATGCTGTATTAAATGACCCGAAAGTGGATCTTGTGACGGTAGCCATTCCGAACGATTCGCATAAGGAAGTGGTTATCAAGGCATTAGAAGCCGGCAAAAACGTCATCTGCGAAAAGCCGGTTGCGATGAATCTTGCCGAGCTTGATGAAATGATTGCCGCGGCCGAAAAGAGCGGCAAGGTGTTCTCGGTGCATCAGAATCGCCGCTTCGACGTCGATTTCCTTGCCATGAAGCATTTGAAGGAAACCGGTGAGTTAGGCGAGTTTATCAACATCGAGTCCCGTATCCACGGTTCGCGCGGTATTCCGAGCGACTGGCGCGGCGAAAAGGAACATGGCGGCGGTATGGTGCTTGACTGGGGCGTTCACCTCATCGACCAGATCCTTCAGATTTTTGATGAAAAGATCGAAAAAATCTATTGCACCTTTGACCATATTACCAATAAAGAAGTCGACGACGGCTTCAAGCTCAACATCTACTTTGAGGGCGGCAAGAGTGCGCTCATTGAAGTCGGTACATACAATTTCATCGCTATGCCGCGTTTTTACCTGCGCGCCCAAAAGGGCAGTGCCATGATTACCGACTGGCGCGAAAACTGCAAGGTTGCAAAGTGCAAGCATTGGCATGAGAGCGAAGTCATTCCGGTTCAGACGGCTGCCGGTCTTACCAAGACCATGGCACCGCGCGACAGCATTACCATGGACGAATACGAGCTGGAGAAGCCGGCAAGCGACGTACACGATTATTATCGCAACTTCTGCGCCGCCATCGACGGCAAAGCCACACAGCTTGTGACGCATCCGCAAATGCGCCGCGTGATGAAAGTCATGGAAGCTTGCTTCGAATCGGATAAGTGCGGACAGGTCATTCCGTTTAACGAATAATTCGGAATTCCATTCATCATAACAGCCAAAATCCCTTCATACATTAAGGTGTATGGAGGGATTTTTTTGACAAAACAGAAAAAATCGCGTACCGGACTTACGAAAAAGAACGCCGCATACTCGATCATCAATCGTATCGTAACGCTTGTGTGCAATTTTATCTGCCGAAGCGTGTTTATAAACATTTTAGGCGGTGAATATCTTGGTGCGGGCGGTATGTTCGGCAATGTTTTTGCGGTGCTGTCGCTTGCCGAGCTTGGCTTTGGCGAAGCCGTGTCTCAATCGCTCTATAAGCCGCTTGCGGAGGATGACGCAGACAGCATCTGCCGGATCATGCGCTATTTTGCAAAAGTATATCGCATGATCGGACTTGTAACAGTTGCATTATGCACGGCGGTTATGCCGTTTTTACCATCAATTTTTTCGGATATTGAAAAAATCGAACGCTATCGTGCCGTCTATCTGCTTTTTGCAGTACATCAGGTTTTAAGCTATTATTTTGCACCCAAACGGGCACTTGTCATGTGTGATCAACGGATGTACGCTATCATGGCCTTTCACACGATTTCATCGGTATTGGTGACAGTGGCACAAGTTGTGCTTTTGTATCTTACGCACAGCTATCTGATTTATATTTTCTTGCGCATATTCTTTTTGGCATTGGATGGCTTCGCTGTCAATGCCTATGCCGACCGCATCTATCCGTTTCTTTCGAAATGCGCACAAAACACGGCTTTCCCGGTGGATACGGCTTATAAAGCGCGTGTTTGGAAAAGCACTCGATCACTGATTCTGCACCGAATCGGCGGTGTTATCAATTCCTCTACCGACAGCATTTTGATCTCTTCGCATTTGGGACTTGCGCACATGGGCGTGTTTTCCAACTATTCGCTCATCATCCATTCGCTCGGCAGCTTTGTGGCGCTTGCGGTCGGTGCAGCGTCGGCCAGTATCGGCAATTTGGGTGTCACCGAAAGCAAGGAAAAGAGCATACGCGTTCTGCGTCTCATCAGCTTTGGCAATTTTGTGCTGCTTACCAATTGTGCAGCGTTGCTTATAAATCTGATTGGCTCCTTTATCACGCTTTGGATCGGTGCAAAGCATCTTTTCGGTATGGCGGAAACGGCGGTTATTATCGCGTGTTTTTATATGTCCTACATCCGTGACCCGGTGCAGATCTATTTGCACAGCTACGGGGTCTTCAAAAGTACGGGATACCTGTATCTCGCGCGCGGCATCTTGAATCTTGCGCTGTCACTTGTGTTTGTCATGCGTTTCGGCGCAGTTGG
>OIWM01003255.1_pt1 | contig 12001 bp, 13 predicted proteins | sample 1587451 | NCBI WGS metagenome assembly OIWM01 (sample SAMEA3888907, study PRJEB22519) | human gut metagenome | biome: human gut; feature: human-associated habitat; material: faeces | place: Denmark | collected 2011
TATATTAAGAAATGATCTATTAAAGATACTTTACCAGTTCATCAAGAACGCTGTCAAGATGTCCGTCAATAAAGCCATAGTCAACACCCTTGTATGACCAAGCCGCTCTTCCGATAGAACATTTCTCAAAGGCACTGCTTATATCCTTGTACCAGTTAAGAGTATTTTCAGCAGATGCAAGATTTATAACACCGTATTCTCCACAATACATAGGAACATTTCTTTCCTCTGCGACCCTTACAGCCTCAGCAAATCTTCCCATAAAATAATCAGGCGTAAATTTCTCTGTCTTGACCTCCTCATATGTCTGCATATATTCAAGACCAAGACGCTTTATCTCAGTTCTGTATTTTGGGACGCTTCCCGGATAATCTATCCTGAAATCTCCTGGCATCTCATCTACCCAATAGGCAGCCTGATGAGTGAAAAGAAATGGGTCATAGCAATGGAAAGTATAAACTATATGCTCGTCATAAGGCTTATCAAGGTCTTTCATTGAATCAATAGAGTTGTTCCAGTAGCTGCCCACAATGATATTTATATCAGAGCTGTATTTTCTGATAAGCTTTATGGCATTTTCAACGATAGCATTCCATTTTGCACTGAATTTCGGGTCAGTTACCTCATTGAGAAGTTCAAAAGAGACCCTGTCAGAATATTTGCTGAAACGCTTTGCAAACTCTTTCCAAAGGTCATAGAATTTCTGCTGAAGCTCAGCGTTATCAAAGAACCCGCTTTCAGCCTGAGCCTTGTCAAAGAAAAAGCCCATTGTCTTATGGAGGTCAAGTATCATATTGATACCGTTATTTCCGCACCAATCGATACACTTCTGAACATAGTCGAAGCCACTCTCTATAAAGCCGTTTTCATTCTGAAAGATATTATAATCCACAGGCACTCTAACGTGGTCGCAGCCCCAGCCCTTTATACGCTTGATGTCCTCCTCTGTAATAAAATTATCAAGATGCTCCTTACTGTAATCGCATTGTGACAGCCAGCCTCCGATATCGATGCCGTGCATATAGCCATTAAATCTTCTCATATTTTTAACCGTCCTTTCTGATATAAGTTTTGCTTACAGCTATATTTTAGCACTATGCGATCAAAGATTATATCATAATTTTAATATTCGTGTAAAAATCGTAATGTTCTTATGACGTTTTAAATGTATTTTGATAACTATATGTCTTCTCTCCAATAAATATATGTCCCGAGCTTCAAGTTTCTGGCCTTTTCGTGCGATCTATTACATGGTGTAGGCTATATCTCCGCACAAAAACTTGTCAACGACAACAAAACACGTTATTTGCTTTTTTCCTGCATAAATTCCCCACCTCTGCAAATAATATTACTGCAATTTTGAAAAAACAACGGAGGTCATAAATATGAAAGCAACAGGAATTGTCCGCAGGATAGACGATCTCGGCAGAGTTGTCATACCTAAAGAAATAAGGCGCACCATGCGAATCCGTGAGGGCGACCCGTTGCAGACAACGTTGAACTACGAACTGGAATGCTGTATGTGTCTGCTGAGAATTGCGGACAGGCTGTACATAAAATAAATTAAAAGCAAAAACTATAAACAGCTTGACATTTTGATAAGAATGTGTTATTTTAAATCTGTAACTTAAATTACGTTATAGATTTAAAAGGTGAGCATATGAGAGAATACCTAAAAAAAACGTTAAGACAAAACGTTAAAATAAAAGAGAATAATGACCTATACGACCGATTGCCGCTTGCTTTCAAAGGGAGATACGATCTATTTGATGTTGAAATCAACGGAATAGACTGGCTTGCAATTCAACCAAAAGGCGATGTTGGTCTTATTGCGCTCCGAAAGGACAGAGCTAAAGTTCAGAATATTTCAGGACTTAACTGTGCAATATTTCTTAAATCGACCACCCCTTATATCAAGGAAAAACTTGTCGAGGACGGCATCCCATTTGTACTGAAAGGCAAGCAGGTTTATTTGCCGTTTATAGGCTGCCTGCTGTCTAATTCAGGTGAACGTGATATTGCACCTGTTGATATTATTTCGTACTTGACGCAAAAGCTAATACTTATGGCAATCTATGAAAGGTGGAACAAGGTAACAGTATCAGAAGCTGCCACAAAGCTGGGCGTATCCAAAACGTCTGCGAGCAGGTGCTTTGATGAAATAGAATATCTGAATGTCAATATCCTTGATACAAAGGGCAAAGCAAGAGCTGTTACCGTTCCGTCTGATATAAAGCAGCTGTGGGAACAGCTTCAGCACATTCTTAGAAGCCCTGTTATTAGAAGATACGAGTTTCCGAATGATATATATTTAGACAAAAAGGCAGGAATCACTGCTCTGTGCGAGTATTCATTGCTCTCTGATAATGCTTACACTACCTATGCGGTGACAAAAAAAGAGTTATCTGACACAGGGGTAAAAAAGCTGAAGCAAGTTCGAAAAGGAGAAGCTATTGGCTGTGCAGTTCTTGAAGTGGGCTATTTCATTGACTATAACCATAAGCCGATACAAGACCCACTAAGCGCATCCCTGTCATTGACCGATGAAGAATTGCAGGACGAAAGAGTAATGAAATCTATAAACGAGATGTTGGAGGAATATGTGTGGTAAAAGGATTAGATACTTTCAGAAACTATTTTGCCGACTACGAAGAACAATATGTGCTTATAGGCGGTGCAGCCTGTGATATTATATTTGAAAGCAATGACGCAACTTTCAGAGCAACAAGGGATCTGGATATGGTTTTGATAGTCGAGGCTCTTACGCCTGAGTTTGGAGAAAGATTCTGGAAATTTATTCAGAACGGGAGATACCGAAATAAGACAACAAGTGTACAAAAGCCGCAGTTTTACAGATTTGATAAACCTGAAGATGATACCTATCCTAAAATGATAGAACTGTTTTGTAGGAATAATTTTGAACTTCGTAAAATGACAGGGATCACACCAATACACATAGATGATTCTGTTTCAAGTCTGTCAGCAATTCTGCTTGATGATGAGTATTATAAAGCTTTGCTGGAAGGAAAAGTTGTAAGAAACGGCCTGTCTGTTCTTCGCCCTGAATATCTTATTCTGTTCAAGGCAAAGGCATATCTTGACTTGAAACAAATGAAAGAGAAAGGCGAAGCTGTTGATTCGAGCGATATAAAGAAGCACAAAAAGGACATTTTACGAATAACAGCTGAGCTAATGCTTGAAAGCGTATCTGAATTACCCGCAAAAGTTAAATTAGATATTGATACTTTTATTGACTTGTTGGGGCAAGACCCATTTGACAGCAATTCCTTGAAAAGCTATGGACTTAAAAATGATGATGTAGTAGAGGTATTACATAGGATCTTTGGATGATAAGCAGTGTTCTTAATTATTATGAAGTACAGCGGTTGTGTTTTTATGCTACAGCAAAAAAATTCAACTCCGTTTTGAAATTGGTGCGTTTTTATTATATTTTCTGCTTGCGTTTTTGAGATTGACGGATAGGTTGTGCATAAAGTAAAACGGAAACCGGACGGATAGTGCAGACACGCATTTTTTACCGTTTGTGAGCGAAGCTGGCTCTGCGAAAAAATCTCTGTAAATTAATCAACTGTGATAAAAACATTAGTTGGGAGTGGCATAAAATTTGCCACTCTAATTTTTTACAGTATACAATGGGTACTGTAATTTGTCAAGGTTCTTTTTGAAAATCAGCCTGATGGAGTGGAGCACAGCGCAATGGAATCAGGCTGATTTTCAGCGGCTCGCTCAGCCAAGCCTGTCGGGATACATGATTTCAAGCTCACCAAGAACTCTGCACCAGTTTCTCAGTGGCATAGTCCATTTTTTCGCTATTTTATGAGTTGCAAGATACAGAGCCTTCAACAGCGCCGTATCGCTCGGAAATACGCTTCTCTGTTTGTTCAGACGGCGGTATCCGCTGTTACGGCTCCTTTCATACCCGAAAGACCATCGGCACATATCACGAGGACGTCCTTTACGCCACGATTTTTTAGCTCGTTCAGAACGCCAAGCCAGTACTTTGCACTCTCGTTTTCACCGATATGTATGGACAATACCTGCTTATGTCCTGTAAGACTGACAGCAAGAACAACATACGCTGCAAGCTTTTTATCTGTCCGTTTTCTCGTACAGAAAGATGTACAGCATCAATAAATACAATGGGATAAACCTCATCAAGCGGACGTTTCTGCCAGTCCTCTATCTGCGGAAGGAGACGGTCTGTGATATCGGATACCATACCATCGCTGACCTCAAATCCGTAAATATCTTCGATGGTATCGCTTATCTGGCGTGTTGTCATGCCCTTTGCGTACAGCGATATTATCTTCTGTTCGATACCTGAAATATCCTTTTGACGCTTTTTTACGACCTTAGGCTCGAATGTTCCGTCTCGATCCTGTGGTACTTCGATCTCGGTTTCGCCTAAATTTCCACGTATCTTCTTTGTTTTCTTTCCATTACGGTAATTGGAGTTGTCCGAGCGTTCATATGAACTGTACCCTAAGTGTTCATCCAGCTCTGCCTCAAGCATTTCCTGTATCGTGCCGCCCATCAGATCCCTGAGAGCATCCTCAATATCTTTTGCTGTCCTGATATCATATTCCTCGATCAGCTCTGCGATGATATTCTTCTTCCCCTCGCTCATTGGTTCTCTTTTTCTTCTTGCCATAAAAAATCAGCCTCCTGTGTTATTTATATTTTACCATAGTTGACTGCGTTTTTACAGACTTTTTTTCGGTGGGACTCAGCTCTTTTATTATACACTACTTTGGAGATTTACACAACATATGGGGAAAAACCTATCTTTTCTTTGAATATAGCTTTTAAGATATTTCTTAGTTAGTCATATTTTGTTCTTCTCTGATGCCAATTCCTGACTTTCTCTTTTGTATCATTTTTCTGAGCTTTCTATCAGTTTGTATTTTTAAAGAACACTGCTTCTGCGAATAATTATCCTCAATACAGCGACTTAAATTCACAAACAATCCCATAACAGTATTTCTAAGTAGCATATTTTCAAAATGCCCCATATCGTCAAGCATATTCTGAGCGTACTCATTACCGTCGTTTGCGGACTTTGTAAGCCATTGGGCAGCCTTTTCCTTATCTTTTTCAACTCCCTCTGCCCCGAAAAGATAAAGCCTGCCGAGCTGATAAGTTGACCACATATTTTCAGCGGATTTTTCAAAATATTCGATGGCTTTAGGAATATCAATCTCCGTTCCAAGTCCCTTTTTGTACATAGCACCCAGTTTGTAATATAGATTATCGTCCGCCTGACCCTTGCTTTCAAGTTCAAGAAAACCGGATAATGCGACCTTGTAATATCTTTGTGCGGTTTCTTCACTTTGACTTATATATTCGCCTTTATCGTACATTTGAGCAACAGCGTATGGGGCATAAGGCTGTCCCTGTTCAGATGATTTGCGATACCACAAAAACGCCTGCGACAAGTCTTTTTCCACACCGTTGCCGTAGTAATATAAATTGGCGAGACTGTATTGTGCGAATTTGTTGCCCTCCTGAGCTGACTTCAAAAACCATTCAAATGCCTTTTCATAATCTTGTTCCGTTCCCAGACCATAGCAATGCATTTTTCCGATTCTATACCAAACGTAAGAACGCATATCCACGGGTTTCATGACCTGCCCTTTGTATTTTGGTTCATATGGAAACATAAAATCTGAGTCCGGCTCGATCTCCATAAAACCCTGAAATGCTTCTTCGTAGAATGAAAAAGACTTTTTTTCATCTTTTTCGCCGAGTTTATCAGTAGAATAGAGTTTGCCCAGATCTTGAATAGCAAGAACATTACCTGCCCCTGATTCGTTAAGCAAAAGCTGCTCCGCTTTTTGAAAATCTTCAAGCTTTGATCGCTTGTTATAAATCAGCTTGCAGGCTTCTTTGTAGGAACTACTCCACTTGAGGTAATATTTGCTTTTCGGAGCGTCATCAACATCGACTGTTACCGCATTTTCACCACTCCAAATGAAATCTTCGGCTGTCAGATCATCGTTATTTGAAAATGTCACTTTATCATTTTCGGATTGCTCAGATTCATCGAACTGTGGAGAAATATCAACATAAAAGTCATCATTCTCAAATTGTTCTGTTGGATCGGGTTCTTCAATTTCTACATCAATGACAGGATAATTCATGTCAAGCACAGTTCTGATTATCATATTCCGCACAGGCTGAAAAACTTTGTTATCAACCAATGGCGGCAGTTCTTTTTCTTTTTGCGTATAGGTCTTGTATTTCAAGCTCTCCAAACTGCACCATTTTTCATAAAGCTGACGGATATTATCGTCATTTGCAAGTTCCGAAAAAATGCTGTTGACTGTTTCTTTGACCTCCTGAGGAAGATATCCATATACTTTTTTGCCTTTAACATTCTGTAACTGAGAATATAGTTTGCGGATAAGATTTTCAAGCTGCGGATTTTCAAAATCGCTTTGCTGAATTTTTCTGACAACACTTTCAAACTCCGTTTTTGATACTGCTTTCAATTCGTCACGGCTTAATGTCTGCTCCTGATATATGGACTGCAAATCATCGTGAAATATATCGTTTGCAAAAGCTGAACGAATCTTATTAATTTCCTCGTTTGTTAAGAATCCTTCCTTTGTATTTTCGGAATAAACAAGCAGATGAATATGCGGGTGATGAGTCGTGTCATGAAATGCGGCGTACCATTTTAAATTGCATAATGAAATTTTCTGATTTTTTGCAATATCTGAAATGTGACGCATAACAAGCTGCCGCCACGCTTCCGAATTATCGTAGCCAAGTCTAATTGCATCTTCACGACGAAGTGAAATTACGTGGGACCAGACATTGCCTTTGTGATTTGCTATTTCGTTAGCTACCCTGTCAAGAATTATCGGTTCATCTTTTTCATTGAAAAGACCATGAGAACCTCTTTTCTGAACTCCCGGACGCATAGCCATGTAACCGACAAAATTCTGACGATTACCAATGACGTCAGCGTTACGCTCAATGATCGTACTGATTAGTTCCGAAGCGTTTTCTACAGTAGGGTTCACAGTGTAGTCCTCATATTCCAAATATTTTTTAGCTTCGGGAAAATCTGAAAGCAGATCGTTTAAAAGCTGTTCTTGATTCTTTGTAGCGTTATCATTTCTATCCATAATGTTTTGGTCACGGACTTCAACTGTTTCACGGGTTGCGATGTACTTTGTGTAGTTTCTGCGCTTGTTTTTACTTTTCTGTGTACCGCTTTTTAGGTAGCGGCTTGTTACGATAATTTGAGATAAAGTCATAACATATCACCCCCATTTTTATGTGATTTAATCTAACCGTTGATACCTCACAGCCTTCTCAAAATTAATAACACCGTTAATGCGTTTAACCTCATCTATACACATAGCCCTCAGTTTAATCATCGTATCATCATCAATCTCATGTACCGCCGCAAGCATATGAGTAACTGCACCAAGTTCAACTGCAATTTTAAATAAGGCACGGGACAACCTCTGTTCCGTGCCTTTGACTATTCCTTCCGCCCTTGCCGTTAGCTGCGGGGCAATAAATTCCGTTGCCGTATGCTCCTTGTTCAAAAGATACCCGCAATAAAAACGCACAGCCTTTTCAATAAATTCCGAGCGTGATTTACAATTATCGTGCTTAAAAAGAGTGTCCACTATTTCCAAAGTTTCGGGAAAAATCTTTAGTCCAAATCTTTGCTTTTTATACTCAGATGTGACCTCGCAAACCTCTGTTTTTTCGGCTTTTTCTTCTGTATTTTTAATTTTATCCGACTGCAATTTGCAAAACCTCCATTCTATGCGACTGCACGTCAAAGTTTTCAAAACTCCGCAAATTCGGCGAGCTTTGCTCGACGATGTGTCTGTTTGGTCGCTTCAAGCGACCAAACTTTAACCTGCAATATAATATTTAAGCCAATCCTATTGGCTTTGCCCTCATAAACCCACCCAAAATCATCTGATTTCCGCCATTCTCAAACTCTGCGACAAATGCCCGCAAAGCCGTTTAACCACTCCTATGGTAAACTTACCCCACCGACCGCCAAAACTCGCCACACGGGGCAACGTGGTGCGAACTGCGGCGAGTTACTGCTCAGACTGCTTTTCCGTTTCGGCAGGCAAGAAGTTTCTCGGCTTTCTTGCAGGCTTTTTTGCCGACATCATGTCAATGAAATCACGGACGTTCTGCGGCACATTTTTCTGATACAAGCCGTAAATGCACTTGTCGATTTCATCCGAAAGCTTAATATTTTTCTGCTCCAAATACATTTCCAGAGCCGCTAATTTTTCATTACTAATTGTTATCGCAACTGATTTTTTCATTCGCTGTCACCTCCGTTTTCATCAATTTTATCCCGCACTTCCTGCGGATAATCCACGCCCTCATAGGTACACCAGCTTGTCCAACCGCCGTTTGAAACAAGGTCTTTTGTCACATATCCTGCTGATTCGGAACAGTAAATCACCTCGCCGTCACCGACATATATCCCATGCTGACTGCCGTCAAACAGTCCTATACCTGCGACCTCAGGCATGGTATCAAGACTGCCTTGCTCGGTGAAAACAAGCGTCTGAAACTGATTTCCAAACGACTTTTCATCGGGATTGTAATTCAGATAACCAAGCATAAGCCCTGCATTATCGCAGTATCTGATGCGGTCAACATCGTCACGATTCCCGATTGCACCCGACTTAAATCCCCAGCCTGAGATGTACGCATTCTCCGCCCAAGCCGCAAGATCGGCGCAGTTCTTTGTGCTTTCATCGCTGAACATATACCCGTTGATCGTAGAATTCATCACCCAAGTGTAGGTTCTCATAAATTCGTCATAGCCGATCTCCAAGCCGTAAGTTGAATTTATCGCAGTTATCAAATCGCTGTCATTCGGAGCAACAGCAAACAGGTTGGCATAGGATTCCGCATTGAAATTTTGCACGTCACCGAAGTATGACATATATATCAGCTGTGCTTTTATGGTCTGAGAGCGAACTCCTGCGCCACTCATGGCGTCCTCGATTTCCTGACCGCTGTTTTGAATTTCGGTTATTTTCGCCTGCTGTTCGCTGTCAAGGCTTTCAAACAAAGACGAATCGCTGAACATTTCAGCGTTAATTTCAGGCTGTTCGATCTCCATGCTGCCCATGCTCGAAAGCACAGCTACGGGCAGGCACATCAGTCCAAGAAAGCCTGCGGCGATGCTTCCGATCAGAACAAACAGCTTTCCTCGTTTCTTTTCGTCGCCCAGAATATATATCGCTATCTTTTTCAGAGCTGCCGCAACTGTTGCAGACATTACCGACCACCACCGTTTCCAAACAACACAGCCTTGTACTGCGGAGCGATGACCTGTAACAAATATCTCTCGTTTCCGCACCTGTAAAGACAAGTACCTCTTTCAGGGTACTTTATCAAGCCGTACTCCGATTCTTCAAGCTGCAAGGTGTCAATGAATGCAGTCGGAGAAATATTACCCGGATTGAACAGAAAATGATGGCTCGGAATTGAAAACAACGGCTTAGTAAACTCCTTGATTTCAGGCAAAAGAAAGTCCTCAATATTCTGACTTGCCAGAATAAACGAGGACTCCTTTTTACGAACACGTTTCATGCCGTTGCGGATATATTCGATCGCCGTCATATTTGTGAGGAACAAATACAGCTCGTCTACTGCGGCAACTGTATTTCCTCTGCCCAAAAGCTGATTGCTCATGTAGCTGAGAATGTTAAACAGCAGAGTATCCTTAAGCCTTTTGTTTGTGTCCATAAGACCTTTCACTCCGAAACAGATAAGCTCGCTGTCATTGATGTTGGTGTGACCGTTGAAATATTTTGACTCCGCACCCTTGCACATGGAGTGCAGTCCCAGACAGATATTCTGTAACATTTCTTCGGTGTATAGGTGCTTTTTCTCGTTATCAAACGCCATGAATTCCTTTTCAATAAGTTCGTAGAGGTCTGACATCACGGGATAGTCATCACTGTTAAGCGTATTGAAATCGGTAAAATCATCAATTCCGAATCTTGCGTACAGCTTCATAAGCATGATTTCAATTGTGTCAATTTCAGCGTCTGTGAAGTCCTTGTATGCTCTGAAAAAGTCTTTTAGATAGCTGATGTGCTGACTTAAACGGGTTACTTTTCGGAATGTTTCAGGGCTGTCATCGGTTTCCTTTTCTTGATTTCCAAAGCGAGAATTTTCCGACCAAGCTTTAGGTTCAAGCGGATTGATCATAAACTCGCCCGACATCATATCAATGTATGTGCCGCCGAGATTTGAACACAAGTCCTCGTACTCATGCTCAGGGTCTAAAACCAACACACTTTTGCCTGCCTCACGCTGATTGCACAGCAAAAGTTTCATCAAGTAGGACTTGCCCTGACCGCTGTTGCCGAGGATAAGAATATTGCTGTTTGTCTTATCCTCGGTACGCTTATCAAAGTCCACAAGCACGTTGCTGCCGTACTTATCTCTGCCGATATAGAAGCCGTTTTCGTCGGTTTTTCCGCTGTAATTCAAGGGGTATAGATTTGCTACAGAACTTGCAGGAAGAACACGTTCAAACTGAGTTGCGAACACATTATTGCCAGTCGGCAAAACCGATAAAAAGCCCTCTTTCTGACGGAGGAGCAGACGGTCTACGCTGATTTTTGAACGGGTAAGCTCCATTTGTATATCCGCCTGTAATTCTTTCAGCTTTTCCTCACTTGTTGCTTTCAGTTCAATAAATACAGCCGTATGCAGGAGCGGTTCTTTATTGCGGCGAAGTTCACTCAAAAGCTCCACCACATCATTTATGTTATCCTGAGCCTTTATGCTCTCGTTCACATCGTTTGTGGTAGTCATCATGTGGTTTTTACGCATCGCTTGCTGAACGATCTTCCGCTGCTCCATACTTGTCACAAGGCGGTTGTAAATGCGAAGCGTTACTCCGTTCCTGTCTGCAAGGTGAGCGAGGATAGCCGTTTCTTCTGTTGAAGTCGGATATTCCGTTACCGCCCAGCAGGACTTGTAGAAGTTTCCGCAGATATAGTGGTCGGTGTAGAACCTGATTATTCCCGGAACAATGCGGTCAAAAAAGTCCTTTGTGCTGATAATTTCAAGTTGTTCGTCCGTCAGTTTTTTCTTTTTTCGTAAATTAATTCTCATGCAATTCCTCCAAATTAAATTCCGTTTCTCCCTCAATATCAGGGATTCCCTCGCCCGATATGCTCGTTCCGAAGTAAAGCGCAAGCATACGCTTTATCTCAGGTTTGGACATTCGACGAGCCGTAAAGCCATGTTCTGAGATTGCTTTGTCAACACGATTAAGCGTGCTGAATATCTGCTCGTCCTTTTCACGCCTGAACCGTACCGCAAACATAAACTGTCTTGCCGAGGACATCTCTACCTGAATCTCGTCAAGAAAATCATAGTCCGCCTGCAGCAGTTTTCTGACCGCCTCGTTCTGCTCGGTCTGCAAACGCTTTTTGACGTACATCTTGTTTGTATCAAAACACTCGCAAGAGTCCAAAGCAAGAATTTCAAAGTCCGGTATCGTGCTTAACAGCATCATCAAATGATGTATCTTCACGTCAATATTAGCCGCTGAAAGCACTGAAATATTGGTGGGTTCTACGCTGAAAAATGCTATTTCGGCTTTGTCGGTTTTTACTCCGAAACGAGTAAAGCGTTCAAAGCCGATAAGGCCTTGAACGCCGTTATTTTTCCTTTTTGTCATAAAATTTTATGCTCCTTTCGTCCAATAAAAAATTTGCTGCGAGGTCAGAAAAAACTTCGCAGCATTAAAAATATAGTCCATAATCGCCGTTTCGTCAACCCGAAGCGAGAGAAAAGCAAAGCAGGCAGTCGCCGCAAAAGGCAGGACATTCCACAGGTTTACCAGAACCACAACCGACAGAATTATTCCGCCGCAGATTATGATAAAATCACGGACATTCCAGAACCACAGCTTTACGTTGGCTCTCAGGTTTTCGGGGTAGATGTAGGTTTT
>OIWM01003260.1_pt1 | contig 11994 bp, 13 predicted proteins | sample 1587451 | NCBI WGS metagenome assembly OIWM01 (sample SAMEA3888907, study PRJEB22519) | human gut metagenome | biome: human gut; feature: human-associated habitat; material: faeces | place: Denmark | collected 2011
CGCCCATCTGGCGGCAGATGTCGGTCATCAGCGACCACATCAGGCTGTTCCACGGGGCGACCGCGCCGCCGTCAATGGTCAGCGAATCGTCCGGGACAAGAGAATCCATATCGACCGTGCGGACGGTTCCGGTTCCGCCGCAGGTCTTACACGCGCCCTGCGAATTGAAGGCAAGCTCTTCGGCAGACGGCGCGTAAAAATGCACCCCGCATTCGGGGCAGACAAGTTCCTTTCCTGCCGCGACCGCAAGTGACGGCGCGAGATAGTGTCCGTTCGGGCAGCGGTGGTTGGCAAGGCGGGAATACATCAGGCGCAGACTGTTTAAGAGTTCCGTTCCCGTACCGAAGGTACTGCGGATACCCGGCACGCCGGGACGCTGATGCAGCGCGAGCGCGGCGGGAACATACAGTACCTCATCCACCGCCGCTTTGGACGCCTGCGTCATTCTTCGACGTGTGTAGGTGGACATGGCTTCAAGGTAGCGGCGTGATCCCTCGGCATACAGCACACCCAGCGCAAGGGAGGATTTACCGGAGCCGGACACACCCGCAATGCCGACGATCTTCCCCAGCGGAATATCTACATCAATGTTTTTCAGGTTGTGGACTTTCGCTCCACGAATCAGCATTTTATCAATCATTGTTTTACGTATCGAATACCTCCTTAGGTATGATAGTTTGTACCCAGTCAGAATAATCTGCGTACTTGATTTCTTTTTCTAACATTAGTATAATTAAAATACCGAAAGAAATCAAGCACTTCGGCAAAAAATATATGGAGATTTTGCTATGAAAGAAAGCTCATAAAAGAGTTACAGGCTCGGCTGTTTTCATTCTAAAGAAAAAGCCGTGCCAAAGTGAGGCTCCGCTTTTTGATAAAAAACGGAGAAAAATGGAATAAAAACAAAAATTTTAACAAAATATGCGGCAATGTTGTCTCCAACCGGTTGACAATTTCGGCAATCAATGATATAATATGAAACGATTAATGTCTAACGCAATGCTGATACAACCACACAAGCAGAAAGGGACTTGAAATGCCTGATAACAAGACAAAAGAAATCGATATCATGGAATTACTGCAGCTCATCTGGAAAAAGCGCATCCTTGTTGTGCTTTTGGCCTTACTTGCTGCGGCTGCAACATTTCTCTGCGTTTATTATTCAACGCCTTTATACGAATCCGGCGGCGTCTTATACGTTTCGAACAGGGATCTCGGTCAGATGACGCCGACGCTTTCGGATGGTAAAACCAGCACGAGCGATATCAATGCTTCCCGTTCCTTGGTCACCTCGTATCTCGAAGTTCTCAAAACCGATGATTTTTTGTTAAAAGTTGCCGCTGAACTCAATAATGATCCCAACAATCATTATACACCGGCAAAATTGCGCAGCATGATCACCATGTCTGCCTTAAATGAGACGGAATTACTGTATGTACAGGCAATTTCGCCCGATCCGAAGGTATCCTATGAGGTCGTTACGGCAGTTTTGAAATATGCGCCGGACACCTTGATTTATGTTTTTGACAGCGGTAGTGCCAAAATCATCGACACGCCGAAAATAAGCAAAAATCCGATCAACAACAATATCGTCCGCAAGACGGTTATCGGTTTTTTTGTCGGTGCTTGCCTTGGTTGTGTTATAATCTTTCTGCTTCACTTTTTTGATCAGAAAATCCATAAGTCTTCCGATCTTGTCAAGCGTTATGAGCTCTCCGTTCTCGGTGAAATCAGGAGGTAGCAGAGCATGAAAAACGAAAAAAAAGAAATAAACGAAACCAAAGAAACAAAGGAAACAAAAGAAAAACACGGACATCGCACGCCGAATGCTTTTATGTTAGATGATGCGGCTTCCGATTTTTCCCGTGTGGAAGCCTATAAAGCCATTCGTACCAACATCATGTATTCGCTTCCGAAGTCGGATACCGGAAAAGTCATTATGGTCACCTCCTCCATTCCGAATGAGGGAAAAACCACCAACAGCATCAATCTTGCGTTAACGTTTGCCCAAACCGGCTTACGTGTGGTGCTTGTCGATTGTGACTTACGCAAACCGCGCGTTCATCGCTACTTAAAAATGCAGTTGGGCGAAGGTGTTTCCAATTATATTTGCGGTTATGCCGAATACGACAAGGTTCTCCAAAAAGATCTGCCGCAGGGCTTTGATTTGATTACGGCCGGTGAAATTCCGCCGAATCCGACGGAAATCCTCGCCTCCGAACGCTTTTCGGAGCTGATCGAACGGTTAAAAAGCGAATACGACTATATTTTCTTGGATACGCCGCCGGTCACGGTCGTTGCGGATGCAGCGATTGTATCAGCCTCCGCTTCCGGTGTGGTTGTCGTGGTAAAAGCCGATTTTACGACGTACGATGTACTGGATCAGACAGTTGAAAGCTTGAATAAGGTCGATGCCAAAATTTTCGGTTTTATCTTGACAAATACAGCCGCAAAAAACAGCAGCAGACGATACGAACGCTACAAATACAAATATTACAACGACCATTACGGCGATCGTTACGGCGACCGCTATGGTGATCATTACAGCGACCATTACGTCAGTGAGAACGAGTAAACGCTTGACAAAGAGCGAAAAAAAGTGGCTGTTTGCCGGATTATTAGTTTTACATACGGCCTTTATTTGGAGCAATTCCATGGTTTCGGCACAGGATTCCGGCGCACTAAGCGGAGGAATTGTGCTGTTTCTTCGAAACATTTTCGATCCGAACGGCCGCTTGAATCCGGAACTACTGCATTATATCATTCGCAAATTGGCACATTTTTCAGAGTTTTTTCTTCTGTCTTGCTTTTATCTGCTGCTACGCCGACAGCTGTCGGAAATATACCGCGCGCGCTGTACGCTTCTTGCACCGTTCGGCGGTTTATTAACGGCTGTTATGGATGAATTCATCCAATCGTTTTCCGGCCGCGGCAGTTTGGTAAGCGATGTGCTGATCGATTTTGGCGGCGTTATGACCGCTGTGTTCTTATTTTGGCTCATTTCGTACATTCGAGAGAAACGACAGCAAAGGTGAGTTCATGATACGCGACAATCTTCTCCGTTTTTGCAATGAAAGGCATATTTCGCCGCGCACGGTATGCTTCGCGCTCGGCATCAGCGACAGAACCATGAAGCAATGGTTAAACAATGAGGTTCCGAAGCTTTCGGCGTTAGAACCGGTTGCCGAATACTTTGGTGTGACGGTCGGCGACCTGCTTGAGGATGCCAACTATCCGTACAATTGCAAAGATCTTGATTTTCTGTTTTCAAATTATAAGACGTAACAAACGGCCATGCAGATACACTCTTGCATGGCCGTTTGTTTTCGTTTCGTCTATTCTATTTTTCGATATGAACATCCATCTGCGGAAACGGAATTTCAATGCCGTTTCGGTCGAACGTCTCCTTAACGCCCTTAGTTAAGCGGTAACGAACGTCCCAATAATTCTCCGTCGAAACCCAAACACGAAGTATCAGATTGACTGAGCTGTCGCCGAGAGAATCGACAACGGCTGTCGACTGCGGAGATTTCAAAACGCCTTTATCATCCGCCGCTAAAGCAAGAAGCGCCGACAACGCTTTATCGATATCTGCCGCATAGGCAATGCCGACCGGAATATCCATGCGTCGCGTCGGAAGTCCCGTTACGTCGGTTACCGGTGCGTTGGAGATAGAACCGTTCGGAATGGTCACCTTACGGTTGTCGAGCGTAATAATCACGGTATACAGAACATTGATTTCACAAACCGTTCCTTCAAATTCGCCCGAAACGATATAATCGCCGATTTTGAACGGTTTGAAAATCAGAATCATAATGCCGCCGGCAAAATTAGACAGCGACCCCTGAAGCGCAAGACCGACAGCCAAGCCGCAGGACGCAAGAGCCGTAACAAGCGATGTTTCGGGAACGCCGAGTGCCGTGGCGGCGGTGATATATAACACTGCATACAGGACCACCCGTATAAAGCTGTTCAAAAACGAACGCACGCTTTCGTCAAGTCCGGTATATCCTCTGCTCTTGTTCAAAAAACGGATGAGCAGTTTGATGGACTTTGAGCCAATAATCAAAATGGCTACTGCAAGCAGTATTTTGAAAATGGAGGTGGCACCAACCGTTTTGACAGTCTGCCATAAATGCTCCAAAAAGGTGGAGTAGTTTTGAATATCCGGCATAGCGTCTCCTTACATCACAGCAGATAATCCGACATGGCTCTGCCGCGCGATGCTTCGCTTTTTTCGGCCGTCGTTGCGCCCTTATATAGGCTTGGCCGCACCTGAATGCAGCATTCCGGCAAAGGTGTGTTCGGCTCGTTCCATCCGATGCCGGAACAATGCTGTTTTACGGTTTCCGTTGCAAACAAACAGCCGGTATAGCGTTTCCCGTCGGTGATTGCGGCGATGATTGAAAGCTTTTCCGGAACGGCAATGCCGAGTTTGGCGGCAGAAGCTTCAATGAGTGCCGCTTCCCGGACGGTCGCTGTCACAACCGCACTCGGATATCCATTGCGGCAGGAGCGCCAATAGGCTTCGAAAACAGCTCCGGCTTGTATTTCTGCGTCAATAAAATGAAAATCCTCTGAGCGGAAGGCGCCTTTTGCGGCAGATGTACCGGCAAAAGCGGCAAAAACGGCGGCATGGCTGCCGACAAAGGCAACGCGTTCGTGTCCGAGTGATGTGACAAACTCATCGATTGCAGCAGCAGCTGCGGCAAAATCCGGCTTTACGGCAAGCTTGATAAGCGCACTTGCGCTTTGAACAGGTTCAGAAACCTGTTGCGGGCTTTCCGAATGGTGCGTTACGGAAGCGGCCGCATTCGGATCGGCTACAAAGCTGCCTAATCCGCTCTTTTTTGTAATCAGTTTTTCATTTGCCAATACATCAAGCGCACGCCGCACGGTCAGGCGTTCCACCTGATATTCACTCATCAACTGACGTTCCGGCGGTAATTTTGTGCCGACCGGATAATGGCCGTTTTGGATTTTTTCTTTTATGTCAAGACTGATGCGCCGGTATACGGAATTTTTATGTTCGGACATTTGTTTCGCCTCCGTTTTTTGTATACAGGTATAGTATACTCGTTATTTGTGCGTTTGTCAACATTTTTGCAGAAAATGCCGCAAGAGCAAGGATTATGGAGACTTTTTGCGTAATTTTGCGCAAGAAGTCTCGAATAACCGTCTCTAAATGCCGCAATTTCCGAATTTTCTCCAAAAAAGCAGAAAAAACTTGAAAATATAGTTGAAATCCGCGCCGTTTTATGGTATGATATTTCTGTTAAACTATGGGTATGTGTCGGCAGTTCTTGTTTGCGGCACAACCGCATACGATAAAACTGACCATTCAGGAAAGGCGAAACACTATGGCAATCAAATGCGCTTTTATCTCCTTAGGCTGTCCGAAAAATCAGGTGGACAGTGAAGTCATGCTTTCGAAATTGAACGCGGCCGGCATTGAAATCGTCGAAGAGGACATTCACGCCGACGTTGTCGTCATCAATACCTGCGCTTTTATCGAAAGTGCAAAAAAAGAAGCAATTGAAACAATTTTGGATGTTGCGTGGCTCAAAAAGAACCGCGACTTAAAAGGTATCGTTGTAACCGGCTGTCTTGCTCAACGCTATAAAGAAGAGCTGTTTGCCGAGCTTCCCGAAGTGGATGCCGCTATCGGTGTCGGCGATCTTGACAGCATCGTAGATGCTGTGAAAGCCGCTTACAAGGCCGGAACCGAGCCGGATTCCGGTGCGCCCAAATACTGCCGCATCACCAAAGCCGAAAATCAAACGCTCGGCGGCGACCGTGTTGTTTCCACGCCGGAATACTCCGTCTATTTGAAAATTTCCGAAGGCTGCGACAAACACTGCACCTATTGCATCATACCGTCCTTGCGCGGAAAATTCCACAGCCGTCCGGTGGAGGAGTTAGTCAAAGAAGCGTCTGAGCTTGCCGATCTCGGTGCGCGTGAGTTAATCGTCATTTCGCAGGATACCGTCAACTACGGCAACGATTTGTACGGAAAGCCGTCGCTCGGGAAGCTGTTAAAGGAGCTTTGCAAAATCGAAAAGCTCAAATGGATTCGGGTGCTGTACTGCTATCCGGAGGATATGACCGAAGAGCTTGCCGATATTTTCGCCAACGAACCGAAAATCGTTAAGTATATCGATCTGCCGATCCAACACATTTCCGACAAAGTCTTGAAGTTGATGGGACGGCACGGCGGCTCGGCGCTTGTGAAAGAAAAGATCAAAATGCTGCGGGAACGCATTCCGGGGCTTGTGCTTCGCTCGACGGTAATCGTCGGTTTTCCGGGTGAAGGAAAAGAAGAATTTGCCGAGCTTGCGGAATTCTTAAAGCAAGTCAAATTTGAGCGTCTCGGCGTATTTGCCTTTTCCTGCGAGGAAGGAACGCCGGCGGCCAAATTAACCGAAGGAATCGTTTCCGAAAAGACCAAACAAAAACGCCTCGATACCCTCATGCGCAATCAATTCGAAATTCATGAAGCGAACAACAAAAAGCAGATCGGCAAAACGCTTGAGGTTCTTTGTGAGGGCTTTGACCGCCCGTCCGGCGTTTATTATGGCCGAAGCGCGTATGATGCACCGGAAATCGACGGAAAAGTTTATTTCCATTCGACACGAAAAATCGGCGAAGGCGAATTCGTCAACGTCAAAATCACCGAAGCAATCGATTATGACCTTCTCGGCGACGCTGTATTATAAGCTGCCGACGAAGAACCATATAAAGGAGCGTTACGCATGAGCGCACAAAACAAAGCAAAACAAATCGACAAAAATCTGCCGAACAAACTGACGGTTTTGCGGATTATTCTTGTTCCGGTCTTCATTCTGCTTTTATGGCTTCCGGCCATGACAGGCGGTGCAGTGAGCGATTTTACGGCACGATGTTTGGCGGCAATCGTTTTCGCTGTTTCCGCCGCGACCGATTTTGTTGACGGAAAGCTTGCACGAAAATATGAGCTTGTCTCGAATTTCGGAAAATTCATGGATCCGCTTGCCGACAAATTTCTCATCATCGGTGCGCTTCTTGCGGCAGTGCCGGTATATGAAAAATTCGAGTGGGCATTGGTGGTCAGCCTGGTGGTCATAATTTTCCGCGAGCTTGCGGTTTCTTCCATGCGGCTTATCGCCAAAAATGCCGAAGGCTTAGTCATTGCGGCTGCATTGCCGGGAAAAATCAAGACTTTTTCGCAATGCATCTTTGTTCTGTTGCTTTTGCTTGAGGAATATGTATTTGCCTTCAGTGATTTTTTTGTCACGTATCGTCCGCTCACGTGGACGTGCATGGCGGTGATGGTCTTTTTCACGATTTATTCCGGCATCCAATATTTTCACGTATACAAACGTTTTATTTTCGACGCATAGGTTTGCGGTTTCCTTTGGAGGGTTGACTGTTGTTCTTCAAAAATTTGCGATACGATCTGAAATCCATAAAAGAGCGTGATCCGGCGGCGCGCAACTGCTTGGAGATTTTCTTGCTCTATTCCGGCTTTCATGCACTTCTCTACTATCGCATAGCTCACTTTTTCTACAAATGCAAATTAAAGTTCTTAGCGCGCTTTGTCTCCCAGCTCGGCCGCTTTTTCACGGGTGTTGAGATTCATCCGGGTGCCAAAATCGGCCGCGGTTTGCTCATCGACCACGGCATGGGCGTTGTTATCGGCGAAACCGCCGAGGTCGGCGACAACTGTACCATCTATCAGGGTGTAACGCTCGGCGGAACGGGCAAAGATGTCGGCAAACGCCATCCGACCATCGGTTCGGGCGTGATGATCGGCTCCGGTGCTAAGGTTCTCGGCCCGTTCACGGTCGGCGACAACGCCAAAATCGCCGCCGGTGCGGTGGTTCTCAATGCCGTTCCCGAGGGCGCAACCGCCGTCGGCGTTCCGGCAAAAATCATTTATCCGGGCCGCGGAAAAACGGAAAAATGCAAAAGCGACCTCGACCAGATCCACATTCCCGACCCTGTTTCGACCGAGCTTTGCCGTATGCGCTGTCAAATCGAGCAGTTAGAGGCGCAGATCAAACGCTTGGAAGACGCTTCCGGCGCACAGAAATCGGAAAATAAGGATTAAACTCAGTTTTTAACCGAAAGGACTGTAAAACCATGAAATTATATAATTCACTTTCACGTGTCAAAGAAGAATTTGTACCACATGAACCCGGCAAGGTTTCGATGTATACCTGCGGGCCGACCGTCTACCATTTTGCCCATATCGGCAACCTGCGTTCGTATATTATGGAAGATGTTTTGGAAAAATATCTTCGTTACGCCGGTTACGATGTCAAGCGCGTCATGAATATCACCGATGTCGGCCACCTCACAAGCGATGCCGATACCGGCGAGGACAAAATGCTAAAGGGCGCCAAGCGCGAACACAAAACGGTCATGGAGATTGCCAAGTTCTATACCGACGCCTTTTTCGCCGACTGCGCCAAGTTAAACATCAAAACACCGGACGTTGTCGAACCGGCCACGCACTGCATTGCTGATTTTATCAAGGTCATTTCCGCGTTAATTGAAAAAGGCTATGCCTACGAAGCCGGCGGCAATATTTATTTTGACACATCGAAATTAAAGCAGTACTATGTTTTCAACAACTTCGAAGAAGACGATTTGCAGGACGGTGTGCGCGACGGCGTCGAAAAAGACGACAACAAGCACAACAAAGCCGATTTCGTGTTGTGGTTCACCAAGTCGAAGTTCGACGACCAAGAGTTGAAATGGGATTCACCGTGGGGCGTGGGATATCCTGGCTGGCACATCGAATGCTCGTGCATTTCCATGAAGCATCTCGGCGAATATCTCGATATCCACTGCGGCGGCATCGACAATGCATTCCCTCACCACACCAACGAAATTGCGCAAAGTGAGGCCTATCTCGGTCACAAGTGGTGCAACTATTGGTTCCATGTGCTGCACCTCAACACCTCAAACGGCAAAATGAGCAAATCCAAAGGCGAATTTTTGACCGTTTCGCTGTTGGAGAGCAAAGGCTATGCACCCGTCATTTACCGCTATTTCTGCTTGCTTTCGCATTATCGCAAATCGCTCGTTTTCAGCTATGAAAATCTTGACAATGCCAAGGCGGCCTACGAAAAGCTGATTGCACGCATTGCAAAGCTTTCGGACGGCGGCGAAGTCGATACGGCCAAATTTGAAGAACTGCGCCGTGATTTTACCGAAGCCATGGACAACGACATCAACACCTCTCTTGCCATAACCGCCATTTACAACGTGCTCAAAGCCGACACAAACGACGCGACCAAGCTTGCGTTAATCGCCGATTTTGACCGCGTTTTAAGCCTTGACCTTCTTGCAAACGCCAAAGCATACCGCGAGAACGAACAAAGCGCACCGGCCGCCGACGATGAATTTACAGCAAAAGTGAATGAAGCTGTCGCACGCCGCACCGAGGCAAAAAAAGCCAAGAATTTTGCCGAAGCAGATAAGATCCGCGATGAACTCAAGGCCATGGGCGTTATCATCGAAGACACGGCGGAAGGTCCGAAATGGAAGAGAATTTAACGCTTCTCTTTGCGCACGATGTGCGTAATTACAGCATATTGAATTTTGCCTACATGGGCGACACGGTTTTGGAGCTATTTACACGCGAGTATCTGCTTAAGACCAGCGGAAAAACCAAGCCGGGCGAGCTTGTTACCGCCTCGCGCCGCTTTGTCACCTGTGAAGCGCAAAGCGACGCGGTTTCCCGCATCGAACCGTTATTTTCGGAAGAGGAAGCCGACATTTTCCGCCGCGGCCGCAACGCAAAAACGCATTTTACACCCAAACACGGCGATGCGATTCAATACCGCCGTGCGACCGGCTTTGAAGCTCTGATGGGCTATCTGTATCTGACAGGTCGCGTTTTGCGCGCCAAAGAGCTGTTTTTGGCGGCTTTCGATACACAAAGCGGCACGAACGGCCATTCGGGCGACGAAACCGACAACCACACAAAGGAAGCGTAACATGGACAAGCTCTTTTCCCTTTTCAAACAAATCGAAACTGAAAAAGCACCGGCAGCACCGATCGATTTTGTGGTGGTCGGTCTCGGAAATCCGGGAGACAAATATCGGTATACACGCCACAATACCGGCTTTTTGGCACTTTCCTATATGGCACAGAAACTGAATTTTGAAATATCAAAAGCGCGTTTCAACGCCCTATGCGGTGAAGCCATGCTTGGTACGCACCGAACGCTGTTTCTGCTGCCGCAGACCTTCATGAACAATTCCGGCGAAGCAGTACGCCCGGCCATGGATTTCTATAAAATCCCGGTCGAACGAGTGCTTGTTGTTTACGACGATATTTCCCTTCCCTGCGGAAAATTACGCATTCGTCCGAGCGGCAGTGCCGGCGGTCACAATGGGATCAAATCGATCATCGAACACACCGGCAGTGAGAATTTTCCGCGCATCAAAATCGGCGTCGGCGAAAAGCCGCATCCCGAAATGGATCTTGCCGATTGGGTGTTGTCCGGCTTTTCGCAGGAGGAACGCGCGGTTCTTTTCGAAAAATTCGACAAAGCGTACCAAGCCGCCACACTGATTGCGGACGGCAAGATAAACGAGGCCATGAACCGCTGCAACGGCTAAGCCACATCAAATTCCGGCAGGCAGCCATACGATGCCCGAAGAAAGGAGAAAGCTTTGAACCCGATAAAAATCATCAAAAAATGCGCCAAACAGAAGCTTTATGCCGATTGGTTTACGCATATTGCGGTGTTTGTCGGCTTTTTTGCCATTTCGTGCGCCATTCTTTTCGGCGGTGCGGCCTGCGTGACGCTCCTAAACCGTTACGCGTATCTTTCTGAAGCCGATTTTGCACTGTTAGATTCCGTATACGCCATTTTCGTTGTGTTGTGCGTCATACCGCTTGCCTATGGCGTATTGACCTACGCTGTTCACGTAACGGACGGACAAGCGGCGGATGTGATGGATTTGTTCTGTGCTTTTGGAAGCGGTAAGACTTTTTGCCGCAGCTTTGCGCTGTTATGGTCACTTTTTTGGCGAGCCGTTCTTGTTTTTGCACTGCCGGTTTATTTTGTCAGCCAAGCGGATATCCTGTTATACGAAGAAAACTTTCTTTACACGGATATCGGCGGCTTTGATGTTGGCTACTTTCTAATCTCAACCGGCTTATTCATTGCTTTTTTCGCCGCATTTGCTTTCTATTCGCACTATTTCGCCGGCATTTATTTTGCGATAAAACACGAAAACGCCCGGCTTTCCGTATGCTTTTCCGCCGCAGCCTTTGCGCGGAAAGCGGATCCGGTTCAAAACGTTTATGCACGCCTGTGTATAGCGTTTCTTCCGTTATTAGTACTCTCGTTATTTACCTGCGGCATTTTATTTTTGATCTACACCGGGCCGTTAATCATGCTTGCTTTTTTTGAAACCGCCAAAAGACAAACCGCAACATTACAGGTGCGGTTTCACGCGGATGCATTTTTCGATTATCCGCCTTTAACCTTGTAATTATCACGAAAGAAGGAACATACATGAAAGAAAAGTACTATCTGACAACTGCCATTCCCTACACCTCGCGCAAGCCGCACATCGGAAACACCTATGAGCTTATTTTAACCGACTGTGTTGCCCGCTACAAGAGAATGTGCGGCTACGATGTTTTCATGCTTACCGGCACCGACGAGCACGGTCAGAAAATTGAAGATGCCGCCAAGGAAGCCGGTATCTCGCCGCAGGATTATGTGGATAACATCACAAACGAATTAAAAGGCATCTGGAAGCGCATGAACATCAGCTACGACAAGTTCATCCGCACAACAGACGATTATCATGTAAAAGCCGTTCAGCACATTTTTAAGAAGCTCTACGACCAAGGCGATATTTACAAAGGCGAATACGAAGGCTGGTACTGCACGCCCTGCGAATCCTTTTGGACGGAAACGCAAGCCGCCGACGGCAAATGCCCCGACTGCGGCCGGGAGGTCCAGGATGCGGAGGAAGAAGCCT
>OIWM01003262.1_pt1 | contig 11986 bp, 6 predicted proteins | sample 1587451 | NCBI WGS metagenome assembly OIWM01 (sample SAMEA3888907, study PRJEB22519) | human gut metagenome | biome: human gut; feature: human-associated habitat; material: faeces | place: Denmark | collected 2011
CGCGCGGCAGACGGTAGCTGGGAATGCCATAGCGCAGCATGCCGCCCAGGTGGTGGCGCTGCTCAAAGATGGTCACCTTATGGCCCATCACGGCCAGGTAGTAGGCACAGGAAAGGCCGGCCGGGCCGCCGCCGATCACGGCGACGCGCTTACCGGTGTTGTCCACTACATGCGGCTTGTGGTCGTTGAGGTCACTGTGCTCAACGGCAAAACGCTTGAGGGCGAGGATGTTCATGGGGTCGTCGACCATGCCGCGGCGGCAGTGCATCTCGCAGGGATGCTCACACACCAGGCCGCAAACGAGCGGCAGCGGGTTGTTCTTGCGGATGACCTTGACGGCATCGGCATAACGGCCGGCCTCGACGAGCGAGATGTACCCGGGAATGTCGACGTGCGCCGGGCAGCCCGAAACGCACGGGACGCGGGCCTCGCGGTCAAAGCCACAGGAGTGCTCGCGGATGTGATGCTCAAAATCGTCGCGAAAACCGCGAATGGCCGTGAGCGCCATGGCGCCGGCCTCGTAGCCGATGGCGCAATCGCTCGAAAGGTAGATGGTGCGGGCCGTGCGCTCAATCAGGTTGAGTGTGGACTCATCGGCGCGCCCTTCGAGCACATCGGCGAGCAGGTCGCCCAGCGCGCTTAGGCCCACGCGGCAGGGCGTGCACTTGCCGCAGCTCTGGGTGGAGCACAGGTTGACGAGCGCTGCCGTAAACTCCACGGGACACGGGGCGAGCGAGCTCACCGCCAGACGACGTCCGAGCGCATCGTGCAGGTCGTCCATAACGGCCTGAGCGTGGCTGCGTTCCATTACATGCAGTCGAGCCATAAGGTCCCCTCTCACATGGCAGCCCGGAGGCGAAGCCGAGCGAAGTTGCTACACGCAACACACTGACCTAAAAAGTTGTTTGACAACGATACGGTTCGGCAGGCGGTATGAAACGTCGTCCTCAGCGGTGAAAAAGGACATTACCGCAGATAAATGCCATATTTGATAAAACGCGTTACCAAATAGCAATAGCCCATGTGGGCAAATAACGCCTTACAATTTTTCCTATCTGATCCGTTTTCCTCCGTCCCCAAGGGGTCATGTGATCCGAAGGGGACGAAGGAAACCGGATCATTTTTGGTACAAAGGAGTCAGGCCGCCTTGCACCAATCATGAGTTGCGGTGAAATAGGGACTGAAAAGCCGCTCAAAAGGCCAAAACAGTCCGTATTCCACCGCAACTTCAAGACGTTGGTGCATATGAACCTGTCCCCCTTGCACCAAAAAAGGGCCCCGAGCAAATACATGCCCGGAGCCCTCTGGTCGTCTCGCCTTACCGCGCGACGCGTATGTTACTTGCGCTTGCCGCCGCCGTCACCGGGACGGCGGGAGCTGCTGCCGCGCTTGCCACCACGACTATTGCCATAGCTGCCACGATTATCGCGACCGCCGGCACGGCCGCCGCGGGAGCCGGCCTGGTTGCCGCCACGCCCGCCACGATAGCCGCCACGACGCTCCTCGCGGGTATCGTCGTAGTTGCGCCAATCATCGCGACGATCGCGGCTGGCACGCGGGTCACGACGATCGCGCGACTCGTTAGAACGACCAGCGCCGCCGCGGCCGCCATTGCCGCGAGCACCCTCGCGACGCTCGCCGCCGCGGCTACCGCGCTCTTCAAAGCGCTTGCCGCCACGGGACTCACCGCCGCGGGCACCACGCTCGCCACGGCCCTCGCCGCCACGGCGCTCATCACGGCCACCGCGCTCGTCATTACGACCGGAGCGACGACGGTCACCCGAACCGCGCTTGCCGCCGCGCGAACCGCGGCCCTCGTCCTCGCGCTCAACACGACGACGGCCGCCACGGTCCTCGTCCTCACGACGACGGCGGTGCGCCTCGCCCTGGAACTGCTTGGCACGGCGCTCGGCACGGTTGCCACGCGCAGGCTGCTCAGCGGCACCAGCACCGCCGCGCTCCTCGGCAGCCACCTCGCGGGCCACGCTCTCCACAGCCTCGTCCACGCGAGCCTGAACGCCCTCGCGCACGCGGGTCTTGCCGCCGCGCTTGGGACGGCTCGGACGCTCGCCGTCGCCGCGACGCTCGTCGCGACCGCGGTTGGAACGACCAGCCACGTCGCCGTAATCGTCGCCGTTGCGCTTGCCGTCGCGACGCGCCTGCTCAAGCTTCTTCTTGCTCTTGGACTTGCCGCGCTTGGTCTTCTTCTTCACCTTAAAGGCGGCAGGATCGCGCTCGGGGTCAACGGCGGGCGGGTTGGGACCCACGTGCAGGTCGCCGGCTTCGTAAATATCGGCCGTCTTGTCCATGAGCTTCTCAATCTCGTAGAACTCATCGACATCCTGCTCGGTCACAAACGTGATAGCCCAGCCCAGCTCGCCGGCGCGGCCCGTACGGCCAATACGGTGGATGTAGTCGGTCGGCTCGGCCGGCACGTCAAAGTTCACGACGTAGCGCACGTCGCTGATGTCGATGCCGCGGGCGAGCACGTCGGTTGCCACCAGCACGTCGACGGTGCCGTCGCGGAAGGCAGAAAGCGCGCGCTCGCGCTGGGCCTGGCTGCGGTTGCCGTGAATCGCGGCGGCCTTGATGCCCTTACGCTCCAGACGGCGGCAGCAGCTGTCGGCGCGGTGCTTGGTGCGCATAAAGACGATGGTGCGCTCCGGGCCCTCCTTCTTGAGAAACTCGGGCAACAGGTTGTTCTTGGCCTCGATGGACACCGGGAACACAAACTGGTCGACGGTGTCGGCGGTCGACGTGGCCGGCGCGATTTCCACGCGGGCCGGGTCGCTCACCAGGTCGGTGATCTCGCCCACGGCCTCCTCGTCGAGCGTCGCCGAGAACAGCAGCGTCTGGCGCTCGGCCGGCGTCTCGCGCACAATGCGGCGGACGGCGGGCAAAAAGCCCATGTCGAGCATGCGGTCGGCCTCGTCGAGCACCAGCACCTTGACCTCGTTCAGGTGGCAGGCGCCCTGCTCGATCAGGTCGACCAGACGGCCCGGCGTGGCGACCAGGACATCGCAGCCGTACTTGAGTGCCGCGGTCTGCGGCTTGTAGCTCACGCCACCCACGACGGTCACGGCGACATGGCCGGTGACGTCGGCGATCTTGCTCGCGACCTCGTCGATCTGCTGGGCAAGCTCGCGCGTGGGGGTGATGACGAGCATCACGGGGCCGCGGCCGTTGCCCTCGGGCTTCTTGGCACCGCGACGGCGGTTGCGGCCGCCGCGCTCGCGCACGGGCTTGGGCGGAGCGATGTGCTCCAGATTGTTCATGGTCGGCAGCAAAAAGGCGGCCGTCTTGCCGGTGCCGGTCTGGGCGGCGGCAAGCAGGTCGCGGCCCTCGAGCACCACGGGGATCGAGCCGGCCTGCACGGGCGTCGGCGCCGTGTAGCCCAGGTTCTCGATAGCACGAAGCATCTCGTCGGAAAGCCCCAGCTCGTCAAAGGCGGGCAGGCTCTCGGTAGCGGACTCGACGGCCTGGGCAGCATTGGCCTCATCGGCGGCATCGAAGGCAGCCTGGGTCATGGCCTCGCGGGTCTCGTCCAGAATCTCGGCGTCGGTGACGTCAGATACAGAATTACGCATATGTTGTTGTTCCTTATCTGCACGCGCAATGGGCACGGCATGCGGCCGCGCGGGCGTGCTTGGTAGTGCGCTAATACATACAAAAACGGGTGCGCACAGAGAGGACGTTGCTCAGCACGCTGGCGATCGCTTTGGCAGCCCTATCACGCGCCGTCCAGACGCAGCAGCTCTAAGCGATGGAGCAGATTCGCCGCCGGTTAGTATACCCGTACTCCGTATGCCCCCACGTAAACCACAGATGACGAGGCGGACGAGGTGAGCCCGGCTGATTGTCTCGATCTGTAACATCTACAGGGCAAATCTTCCTCTACGTGTTACAGATCGAGACAAACGGTCGACACGGCTCACAAACGTCTCAATCTGTAACAGTTACCGAGTAAAATCGGCCCTAATTGTTACAGAACAAGACAGAGGGGGATTTCCGTCCAGTCCAAACCAAATCTCTCAGTCTTCCTGCAATTGCGAACATGTGGCCTATAATGTTGCTTTGGTTACGCTATATATTGCGCGGCCATTTAATACGTCGCCCACCGGGGGCCATTAATTCCTATCGCCATATTGGCTAGGAAGCAATCAAAGGAGGTATCCGTGGCAGCAGAGACGCCTTGCTCGGTCCTCTATAACGATATTCGCTCGTTCGGCGGTCTTAAACATCTCGAGATCGCCCGAATGCTTATCAATGGAAACTCTTATCTCGGCAGTACCCTGCTCGAGAAATGCTCTTCCAACCGCTCGTATCTCACCCGTTACATCGTCCATCGCAAACCTGACCAGTGCGCGCCCTCCATCTACAGCGACTTTACTGTCACCACGCTCAACCTTTCCTCGGCAATCTGCAGCAAGCTCGGCGGCGGCGAGTCCGCCTATCAGGCAATCGCCGAGCACTATCGCGGTCCGGCCGCCAACGAAATGATGTCGGCTCTCACCAGCTACAAGCTGGACAGCCGCCTATATGCAAATGCCCTCAATCGCATCGACAACTTTGACGGCAATGCCGTGCGCGAGAAAAGCACGCTTTACCTTATGCTCTTTGTGGCAACGGGAGCGCTCGCCGATCCCGTTCAGGGCGTGGCCACCGTCGAGCGCTTTTGCGACAGCAAGACGGGCGAGCACTTTGGCACCACCGAAACTACCGTCGGACGTGGCTTTATGAGCAGCCTGGAGCAGCCGCGCACCGTCGCCCCCAACCTCGGTCTGCTCAGAACCCATGTCGACAACTGCGCCGACATGCAAATCCATCCCCTCACACGCGATCCGCACGGCACCGTGATTGGTTCTTTGCCCAAAACCTCGCCCAGCATCACCGATGTGGGCGCCGACGCATCGCGCGAGCATCTTCGCATTTGGCTTGAGGGTGAGCACTGGTACGCCCAGGGCCTTGGATCGACCAACGGCACGGTGCTCGAATCGGGCGCGCGCGACGGCGATATTGTGATTGAGCCGCCGCGCGACCAACGCGAGCCCGGCAAGATCTATCCCCCAGTGGAAATCGAAAACAGCGACAGGCTCCATCTGGGTCTCTACACGACATTCCTTGTCATTGTGGACTAGCGCGGACGGTGATCGAAAGACGGTCGCCGTCCGTCTTTCGTCTTCTACCTTCTGCGTCGTAAACGACAATGCTCAGCGGTATACGTGGGCAGTGCGGCTATCATGGTACTTTACCGATATCCGCACTGCTCACGTATACGTGCGGCAACCCATGCCAGACAAAGGAACGCCATGGATACTACCGATCAGCGCCTATGGCGACAAACTCATCCGTCTCGATACGTTCGATACCGCCGTGGCGGTCGACCCCAGCGCCGAGGACGACGCCAAGCGTCGGTTTATGACGCTTATTCTCCAGACGGCCCACCGCAACAACGGCAACATCGGACACGTGCTGCGCGCGACCAACACGAGCGGCGAGGTCTTTGCCGTCAAGCTACTCAAGGACAACGCCATCCTTTCCGGCCAAGCCCCCGACCGCTCCGCCGAGCAATCGGCAGCGCACCTGGCCAGCACCGCCGCGCTGTTCGAGGAGTACCGTCATCTGTATACCGTCTCGCACCTGCGCGGATTTCCGCGCGTCTATGGCTACGGATCGTGCGAGGATGACCCTCTCATCCTCATGGAGTGGGTCGAGGGCACCTCGCTCAAGCAGGCGCTGCCCCTGCTTCTGCACGACGCCTCGGGCGGGCTGACCACCCAGATGGTCGCCGCCGTCGGAAACGCCGTGCTTCGTGCGCTCTTGATGACCCAAGGCCTCGTGAATCCGGTCATCCATCGCGACCTGTCGCCTGCCAATATCATGTTCCGCACCACTAGCCGAACGCTCGAGCAGCAGATTGCTGATTGTTCCTTTGACCCCTGCCTCATCGACATGGGCTCCGCGACCATGGCTCTCGGCGACGACACGATCACCCGGCGCGCCGACATCTGGCGTTTTGCCACGCCCGCATACGCCGCGCCCGAGATGCTCACGCAGGATATCGAAGGCATCGCGGCCCTTCGCCGTTCGCCGGCAATCGACGTCTATGCGCTTTCGAGCATTCTGTACCAGCTCTACAGCGGTCGCAAACCGTTTGACTTTGAGTCGACGGACGCCGCTGCAACCGGCTCGTTCTATCTCGTAAAGACCAAGACCAAGCCGGCACCGCTCGAGCCGCGCTGCGAGGGCGATGAGGCGCTCGTCCAGATCATCATGAAGGGTCTCTCAGTCGAGCAGTGCGATCGTCCCACCGAGCAGCAGATGCTCGAGGTGCTCTCGGCATACCTCACCGACGCCGAATCCGAAGGCCGCGAAGGTGCAGGAGACGAGGCCGCAATTGATATCGATTCTGGCACGCACCTTAAGGTCGACGTCGCCGGCGAGCGCGCACGAGAGATCCTGAATCAGGCCCGCCACGATGCCATGACCCGCCGCCGCTTTATTATCGGCGGCGCTATCGCAGCCGTTGCGGGGCTCAGCGTTATCGGGGCGGCAACCCATGGCTTTGGCATCCCCGCCTACCTTGACGGCATCCGCGGTTCACTTGACGACTACACCTGGGATCAGCTGCAGGAGATTTCGCTCAAGATTAAGGCCGCCGAGACCCGTAGCGAGGCACGCGAGATTGCCAAGCGCTATCACCTGCTCGATGCCGATGGGCATATCCCCTATCCATGCACCAAGCGCGTCACGCTCACCAACGGGCTGCAGGTTGGCGCGCAGCTTGTGGGTATCCGCCACGACGAGCTTCTAGACGGTACGGGCAAGGCCGGGCTGACGTTTATGTTCGACGCGGGTATTGCCGAGCGCAACGCTGCAGCTGAACCGCCGAGCGCCGGCTGGGCAGATTGCGAGCTGCGGGAATGGCTCAACGGCGACGGCCTTAAGCTGCTACCCAACGAGTTGCGCGCGCTCATTAAAGGGGTCAAGAAGGTCTCGAACAATGTGGGCGCCGCCAACAGTGCATCGTGTCTGAGCGAGTTGCCCGCAACCCTTTGGCTGCCCGCCATGGTCGAGCTGTGCGGTACGCAACCGCCCGATTCGTTTGCCAAGGACTATCACTACCTGGCAGACATCTACAACAGCGAGGGCAAGGAGTACCAACTCTTCCGCGAGCTCAAGGTGAGCCCGTATTCCACGAACGAGACGATGGTCCGTCAGTGGAAGGGCAAGGACACCTGCTGGTGGGAGCGCACGGTGAGCCCCGACTCATCGGAGAGTGGAGGCACACTCTATTTGAATCGCGTGGGCCACGACGGCGACGCCTTTACGTACGCAACGCCTGCGGACAAGCCAAACAAACGAACCTGTGTGATCCCCGGATTCTGTATCTAGAGAGCGGGCGTCTTGCCGTGACGGGACCCCTCCCCGGCAATTGTCTCGATCTGTAACAGTTAGAGGTCATATTTGCTGCTAGATGTTACAGAACGAGACATTGAGTTTCCTGCCAACTGTTTGTCTTGATCTGTAACAAATACTCGGTAAAACGGGGTCTAGTTGTTACAGATCGAGACGTTAGTTTTCGGCTGAAATGTTTGTCTAAATCTGTAACAGCTATGGTTCAAAAACCGGTCCAGACGTTACAGATTGAGATGATTGGTTGGGACGGTCCATCGGCCAACCAACTATCCTCATCTGTAACGAAATGTCATACATTTCTTTCTGTACTGTACACCCCCAGGGGGTATGGGTGTATAGTATCAGCAGGTTAACAATTCCAACACCGAACCGCAGAAAGGAGAAGCCATGGCTCAAGATAAGTTTGACGTGGGCGGCATGACGTGCGCCGCGTGCCAAGCGCACGTGGACCGTGCCGTCAGCAAACTCGACGGCGTCCAAAGTGTCGCGGTCAATCTGCTCGCCGGCTCTATGCTGGTGGACTACGACCCTGCGCAGGTCTCCCCCGACGACATCTGCACCGCTGTCGACCGCGCGGGCTACTCGGCCTCGCCCGTCAGCACGGGCATCGACGCCTCCCAAAACGGCAGTACGCAAGCCAGGTCCGGCGCCGCCCATATGGAGTCGCCCACCAAAAAGCTGGAGGCCGCCGCCTCCGCCATGCGCACCCGCCTCATCATCTCGATCGTATTCCTCATCCCACTGTTCTACATAGGCATGGGGCACATGCTCGGCTGGCCGCTGCCCGGTATTTTCACCGACCATACCCACAGCATGACACTCGCGCTCACCGAGCTCGTCCTGCTCATCCCCATCGTCTACGTCAACGACGCGTACTTTATCAACGGGTTTAAATCGCTCGCGCACGGCGCGCCCACCATGGACGCCCTTATTGCCGTGGGCGCCACCGCCTCCATCGCCTGGTCGCTCTACGCCATGTTCATCATGGCCGACCAGCTAGCCGCAGGTCAGGTGCACGAGGCCATGATGACGAGCATGGACAACCTGTATTTTGAGAGCGCTGGCACCATCCTGTCGCTCGTCACCGTGGGCAAATACCTCGAGACGCGCAGCAAGTCCAAGACCGGCGGCGCTATCGAGGCGCTCATCGACTTGGCACCCAAGACCGCGACCGTCGTGGCAGAGGACGGCAGCGAGGCCACCGTCGACGTCGATGCCATTCTGCCCGGCCAGGTGCTGCGTGTGCGCCCCGGCGAGTCCATCCCCGTTGACGGCGTGGTGCTCGAGGGCAGCTCGGCCGTGGACGAAAGCGCGCTCACCGGCGAATCCATTCCCGTGGAGAAGACCGCCGGCGACACTGTCAATCGCACGGGCTCGTTTACCTTCCGCGCCACGCGTGTGGGTGCCGACACGTCGCTCGCCAAGATTATCCAGCTCGTCGAGGACGCCAACGCCACCAAGGCGCCTATCGCCCGCATGGCCGACAAAGTCGCCGGCGTGTTCGTGCCCGTGGTGTTCGTGATCTCGGCCGTGACCTTTGCGGCGTGGATGGCACTGACCGGCAGCATAAACGAGGCGCTCACCTCCGCCGTGGCCGTGCTGGTGATCAGCTGCCCGTGCGCGCTGGGTCTGGCCACGCCCGTCGCCATTATGGTCGGCACCGGCAAGGGCGCCGAGATGGGCATTCTGTTCAAGAGCGCCGAGGCGCTGGAGAACCTGCGCAGCGTAGGTACCGTGGTGCTCGATAAGACGGGCACGGTCACCCGCGGCAAGCCTGCTGTGACCGATATCGTAGTAGCCACGCGCGCCGACGGCTCGCCCGCCATGAGCGAAAAAGCGCTGCTCAAGCTGGCCGCCACGCTGGAGCGCTCGAGCGAGCACCCGCTGGCCGAGGCGATTATGGCCGAGTGCGAGACACGCGGGATCGTCGCGCGCATGGTCGAAGACTTTACTGCCGTGCCCGGTCGTGGCGTTACGGCGCACGAGGGGCAAAACGCCATTGCAGCCGGCAACGTGCGTCTGATGGACGAGCTGGGCGTGAAGGTTCCCGCCGGCCTTGCCGAACAGTTCGCGGCCGAGGGCAAGACGCCACTGTTCTTTGCCAAGAACGGCGAGCTTGTCGGCACCATCGCCGTGGCGGACGAGGTCAAGGAGACGAGCGCCGGGGCCATCGCCGCACTGCGCTCGCTTGGCGTCGACGTGCGCATGCTCACCGGCGACAACCGCGTGACAGCCGAAGCGATCGCCCGCCGCGTGGGACTGAGCAGCGAGCAGGTCATCGCCGACGTCCTCCCCGCCGACAAGGAACGCCACGTGCGCGAGCTGCAGGATGCGGGCAGCAAGGTCGCCATGGTGGGCGACGGCATCAACGACTCCCCCGCCCTGGCGCGCGCCGACGTGGGCCTTGCCATCGGTACCGGCGCCGACATCGCCAAAGAAGGGGCAGATGTGGTTCTCATGCGCAGCGACCTCATGGACGTCGCCCGTGCCATCGAGCTGTCGCGCGCCACAATTCGCAACATCAAGCAGGACCTGTTCTGGGCGCTGTTCTACAACGGCATCGGCATTCCGCTGGCGGCGGGCGTGTTCTTCCCCCTCACCGGTTGGCAGCTCTCGCCGATGTTTGGCGCCGCGGCCATGAGCCTGTCGAGCGTGTGCGTCGTGTCCAATGCACTGCGCCTGAAATCCTTTAAGCCCAAGACGGCGCGCTGAAGCACCCGACCTTGCCCCTCAAACCGTCGCTCGCGTACCCAAGTACGCTTCGCTCCTCTTTCGGGGCAATCTCGGGCACCTCAGCACACCTTTAAGATGACGCTGTTCACGACTAAACTGTCAGATATTCTCAATCGATAAGGAGTACACCCATGCGTTACACAATCAAGACTTCCGGCCTTATGTGCGGCCACTGCGACGCCACCGTCGAGACGGCGTTGCTCAACGTTGCCGGCGTGACCGACGCCGACGCCGATCACGAGACCCAGACCGTACAGGTGGAGTGCGCCGACACCGTGACCGCTGAGCAGCTCGTTGCCGCCGTCGAGGACGCCGGCGAGAAGTTCCACGCCCTATCCGTGACCGCCGCGTAGCAGACGCCGCCTACTGAATCCTCAGAAGTTGCGGTGAAATACGGACTGTTGTGCCGCCCTAGGCCTTTAAACGGTCCGTATTTCACCGCAACTGACGGGGACATCCGGAAGATCGACCAGAAACGAGGACCCGCCATGATGGCAGACCATAAATCGGTGACCCGCATGCTCAAGACGGCACGCGGCCAGATCGACGGCATCCTACGGATGGTCGAGGAGGACCGTTACTGCGTCGACATCTCCACGCAGCTCATGGCAACACAGGCGCTCCTCGCGCGCATCAACGCCGACGTGCTCAAGGCGCATATCGAGGGCTGCGTGACTTCGGCAATCGAATCGGGCGACGAGGACCTCAAAGCCGCCAAGCTCGCCGAGATCGAACGCGTCGTCGACAAGCTCTCCAAGTAATTGGGGCATTGGGGACAGACTTCTTTGCACCGTCTTGGTATTCCGAGGACAGGTATGTTTGCACCACATTGGTGCAGATTAACCTGTCCCCCTTGCTCTAAATCGGGTATAAAGGCGTGCAGCATATCGAACGAAAGGCAATTTGCATGAATGACTTTATGAAGGGTCGCAATGGTGCCGATGAACTCACCATCGTGATGGGTTTTGCCGGCATCGTCATCGCGATGATCGGATCGATAGCCCGCATCCAGTGGCTCAGCTGGATTGCCATCGCCGTAATCGTGATTGGCGTGCTGCGCGGCCTGTCCAAAAATATCGACGCACGTCGCAAGGAGAACGAGGCCTTTGTCGCCGCGACTGCAAACGTACCCGGCTTGGGCAAGTTCGTCGCCAGTTTGGGCGGCGGCGCTGCAGCGGCCAGCACCTCACGCGCGGCCGGCACCAGCAAGGAGGACTTTGAGCGTGCCAAACGCACGGCTAAGAAGATGTGGAAGGGCCGCAAGACCACGGCATACCTCAAGTGCCCCAACTGTGGCCAGATGCTCTCCGTCCCCAAGGGCAAAGGCAAGATCCGCGTCACCTGCCCCAAGTGCCACGCCAAGATGGAAACGCGCTCATAGCCGCCATACCATGGGACAAATAAAAGCCGAGGCCTCGCACTGAGACCTCGGCTTTTTTGATTATGACAAAGGGATTGCCCCTTTGTCACACCTATGCCACGCCGTCGCGGGCGAGCTCCTCGGCCAGTGCCTCGGACGGCATGGCCATAATCGTATCGAGCTCGGCGTCCACCTCGGGAATACGCTTCACCTTGAGCTTGCGCACCAGATCGCCGCGGCACATTACGTGTACCGGCTCACTCAAGGCGCACAGATCATCCAGAGGATTCTTGCGCGTCACCAGGATATCGGCGGCCTTGCCGCACTCGATTGTGCCGGTCTCGCCGCCCAGCCCCAGCAGTTCGGCATTGACCTGCGTGGCTGTATGCAGTGCGAAGGCATTGCTCACGCCCACGTACTTGGCAAAATAGGCCACCTCGCGCCACATGTCGTACTGCGTCACGAACGGGCAGC
>OIWM01003270.1_pt1 | contig 11961 bp, 9 predicted proteins | sample 1587451 | NCBI WGS metagenome assembly OIWM01 (sample SAMEA3888907, study PRJEB22519) | human gut metagenome | biome: human gut; feature: human-associated habitat; material: faeces | place: Denmark | collected 2011
ACTGGAGCATGGGCGCCAAAATCACCATCGACTCCGCCACCCTGATGAACAAGGGGCTGGAGGTCATCGAGGCCATGCGGCTGTACGGCCTGCCGCTGGAGCAGGTGGACGCGGTGATCCACCGGCAGAGCGTTATCCACTCGCTGGTGGAGTTCCGGGACGGGGCGCTGCTGGCTCAGCTGGGCACGCCGGACATGAAGCTGCCCATCCGCTACGCCATGACGTGGCCGGAGCGGGCGGCCTCGCCGGAGGAACCCCTCGATCTGCTGAAGTGCGGGGCGCTGACCTTTGACGCCATCGACGAAACGGCCTTCCGCTGCTTCGCGCTGGCTCGGCAGTGCGCCAAAGAGGGCGGCACCGCCTGCGCCACCCTGAACGCCGCCAACGAGGAGGCGGTCTGGGCCTTTCTGCGGGGCGAGACCGGCTTCAACGGCATCCACCGGACGGTGGAAACGGCATTGGATCGGGCGACGGTGAAATACCGGCCAAGCCTTGCGGATATACTGGAAGCAGGCCGTCTTGCCCGGGAAACGGCGCAGGCGGTACTGTCACGATAAAGGAACGGTAAGCTATGACGACCATTGTGTATATTCTGGTGGCCATCCTCATTTTCGGCATTCTCATTGCCGTCCATGAGCTGGGCCACTTTCTGGCGGCCAAGGCCTGCGGCGTGACCGTCAACGAATTCTCCATCGGCATGGGGCCCGCGTTGTGGAAAAAGCAGAAGGGCGAGACGCTGTACGCCCTGCGGGCCATCCCCTGCGGCGGCTTCTGTGCCATGGAGGGGGAGGACGAGGACTCCGACGATCCCCACGCCCTGTACCGGCAGGGCTTCTGGGCCAAGCTGGTGATCTTCGCCGCCGGGGCCTTCATGAACTTCGTCACGGGACTGCTGATTCTGGTGATCCTGTACAGCGGCGCGAAAGCCTTCTACGACCCCACCATCACCGCCTTTGCCGACGGCTGCCCGTTACAGGGCGAGAACGGCTTGCAGGTGGGCGACAAGCTGCTGTCCATCGACGGTGAGCGGGTGTATATGTACTCCGACGTGGGGCTGCTGCTGGGGCTGAACAAGGACAGCACCTTCGACCTTGTGGTGCGGCGTGACGGCGAAAAGGTGACGCTGAAGGATTTCTCCATGGAAAAGCGGCAGTACACCGACCAGAACGGCAAGCCCTACACCGGCTACGGCATGTTCTTCGGCGTGAAGGAGGCCACATGGGGCGACCGGCTGGCCAACAGCTGGAACGGGGCCATGGACTTTGTGCGGCTGGTGCGGCTGAGCCTGAAAATGCTGGTGACGGGGCAGGCGGGCGTCCGTGACCTCAGCGGCCCGGTGGGCATCGTGTCCACCATGACCACCGTGGGAGAATCCGCCGCCACCGTGGGCGACGCCATCGCCGATATTGCCTATCTGGCGGCGCTGATCGCCGTGAATCTGGCGGTGATGAACCTGCTGCCGCTTCCGGCGCTGGACGGCGGCAAGATTTTCTTTCTTGTGGTGAACGCCGTCTCCATGGCGGTCATCAAGAAGCAAATTCCCCTGAAATACGAGAACTATATCCACTTTGCGGGGCTGGTGCTGCTGCTGGCGCTGATGGCGCTGGTGACGTTCAGCGACGTGTGGAAGCTGTTTAGCTGAAGGAAGGGCTGACTGTGAGCAGACAAATGAACATCGGCGGCGTGGTCATCGGCGGCGGCGCGCCCGTGGCCATCCAGTCCATGTGCAGCACCGCCACCGAGGATGTGGCCGCCACCGTGGCGCAGATTCTCCGTCTGGAGCAGGCGGGGTGCCAGATCATCCGGGTGGCCGTGCCCACCATGGAGGCCGCCGCCGCCATCGGTGCCATCAAAAAGGCCATCCATATCCCGCTGGTGGCGGATATCCACTTTGACTACCGGCTGGCGCTGCGGTGCGCCGCCGAGGGCGTGGACAAAATTCGCATCAACCCCGGCAACATCGGCTCTCATGAGCGGGTGCGGGCGGTGGCGGAGACCTGCCGGGAGCACCGCATCCCCATCCGCATCGGCGTCAACGGCGGCTCACTGGAAAAGCCGCTGCTGGCGAAGTACGGCGGCGTGACGGCGCAGGCGCTGGTGGACAGCGCCATGGGGCACGTGCAGCTGCTGAACGACTGCGGCTTTGACGATATCTGCCTGTCGGTGAAGTGCTCCCACGTGCCCACCAACATGGCGGCGTACAGCCTGCTGTCCCGCGAGACGGACTATCCCCTGCACCTTGGCGTTACCGAGGCGGGCACGCCGGAAATGGGCGTGCTGAAATCCGCCATCGGCATCGGCGGGCTGCTGTGTCAGGGGGTGGGCGACACCATCCGGGTCAGCCTCACCGCCGACCCGGTGGAGGAGGTCATCGCCGCCAAAAAGATCTTGCAGGCGGCGGGCATCCGGAAGTCCGGGCCTGACCTGATCTCCTGCCCCACCTGCGGCAGGACGAAGTATGACATGATCCCCATTGCCCGGGAGGTGGAGCGGCGGCTTCAGGGCTGCACCAAACCCATCACCGTGGCGGTGATGGGCTGCGCCGTCAACGGCCCTGGCGAGGCGCGAAGCGCCGATGTGGGCATCGCCGGCGGCGACGGCGAGGGCCTGCTGTTCCGCAAGGGCGAGATTTTGTACAAGGTGCCACAGGACAAGCTGGTGGACGCCCTGATGGCGGAGATTGAAAGGTTGTAAAAGAGCCGGCGGTAGAATGTGCGTAGGGGCGGGGTGCCCTCACCCCGCCGCGACGTGTGAATACCACCCCAACCCCATCACCTACCACACAGAGAAAAGGATGACACTATGACGGACAGAATACCGTTTTTTGATTTTTTTGACCGGTTTGTGCCGCCCCGTGAGCTGCGGCTGATGCTGCATGACGCGGCGGTGACAGGCGGCGTGCTGAACCGGGCCGAACGCACCATGGAGCTGGAGGTCGAGACCGGCGAAGCGCTGCCAGACGCGGCGGTGGAGGCCGTGCGGCAGCTGCTGATGGAGGAGTACCGCCTGCGGCAGCTGCGGATGATGGTGCGCACCGTCCAGCCCGGCAAGAAAACGAAGGATATCCTGATGGGCAAGCCCATCAAGGGCAAGCCCATCCCCATGGTGGAGCTGAACCCCAAGATGGGCGCCATCGTGCTGGAGGGCAAGGTCTTTGCCGCCGAGCTGTACGAGACGCGGCGTCGTGGCCTGTGGTGCCTGACCTTCGATATGACCGACTACAAGGGCAGCGTCACCGTCCGCAAATACATGGAGGAGGCCGAGGCCAAGCCGCTGGACGGCGCGGTGAAGGCCGGCATGTGGCTGCGGGTGCAGGGCATCGTGGAGCTGAGTCGCGACGGCAAGGATATCCAGCTGCGGCCCCTGAACATCACCAAGGTGGGCCACCAGGGCCGCAAGGACACCAACCCGGAAAAGCGGGTAGAGCTGCATCTCCACACCCGCATGTCCAACATGGACGCCCTGACCGACACCGAGTCGGTCATCAAGCAGGCCATCGAATGGGGCCACCCCGCCATCGCCGTCACCGACCACGGCGTGGCGCAGGCCTTCCCCGACGCGTGGCACACCGCCAAGGGGAAAATCAAAATTCTCTACGGCATCGAGGGGTACTTCGTTAACAATCTGGACGACCGCGTGGCTGTTCACGGCGGGCAGGATCAGCCCTTTGACGACGAGATTGTCTGCTTCGATATCGAGACTACCGGATTGAAGGTCACCACCGAGGCCATCACCGAGATCGGCGCGGTGGTGCTGAAAAACGGCCAGATCACCGACACGTTCCAGACCTTTGTGAACCCCCAGCGCCGCCTGACGCCGGAGATCATCGGCCTGACGGGCATCACCGACGCCATGCTGGCGGACGCGCCGTCCCTGAAGGAGGCGCTGACGGCCTTTCTGAAATTCGTCAACGGCCGTCCGTTGGCGGCGCACAACGCGCCCTTCGATATCAGCTTCATCCGGGCGGGCTGCGAAAAGGTGGGCCTGCCCTTTGACCCCACCTATGTGGACTCGCTGATTTTGGCCCAGAACCTGCTACCGGAGCTGCACAAGTACAAGCTGGACATCGTGGCGGACTATCTCGACCTGCCCGCCTTCAACCACCACCGCGCCAGCGACGACGCGGGCATGGTGGCCTATATGCTGGTGCCGTTCTTCCGGAAGATGCGGGACGAGCTGCACATCCACCGCATCCAGCAGATCAACAACGAAATGGCGAAGCTGCGGCCCAAGAGCGCTAAGTCCAACCGTTTCCCCAAGCACATCATCATTCTGGCGAAGAACAAGCTGGGCCTGAAGCACCTGTACCAGCTCATCACCGCCTCCAACCTGCAATACTTCCACCGGGTGCCCACCATCCCCAAGACGGAGCTGGCGGCTCACCGGGAGGGGCTTATCATCGGCTCGGCCTGCGAGGCGGGCGAGCTGTTCCGGGCGGTGGCGGATCACCGGGAGTGGGCGGAGCTGAAGCGCATCGCCAGCTTTTACGACTATCTGGAGATCCAGCCGGTGTGCAACAACATGTTCATGCTGCGCAACGGCGACGTGCAGTCGGTGAAGGAGCTGCAGGATTTCAACCGCACCATCGTGAAGCTGGGCGAGGAGCTGGGCAAGCCCGTCTGCGCCACCGGCGACGTGCATTTTCAGGAGCCGGAGGACGAGGTGTACCGCCACATCCTGCTGGCCAGCAAGAAATTCTCCGACGCTGACGCGCCGCTGCCCATCTACTTCAAGACCACCGACGAGATGCTGAAGGAATTCTCCTATCTGGGGGCGGAAAAGGCCCGTGAGGTGGTCATCGTCAACCCCCGGAAAATCGCCGATCTGGTGGAGGAGATCGAGCTGCTGCCGCCGGGACAGCTGTTCCCGCCCCGGCTGGAGAACTCCGAGCAGGAGCTGAACGACATGGTGTGGGCCAAGTGCCACGCCATGTACGGCGAGAACCCGCCCCAGCTGATCGTGGACCGGCTGAACGTGGAGCTGGCCAGCATTCTGGGCAAGTACGACGTGGTGTACATGTCCGCCCAGAAGCTGGTGCAGCGGAGTCTGGAAAACGGCTATCTGGTGGGCTCGCGTGGCTCCGTGGGCTCGTCGCTGGTGGCCTATATGTCCGGCATCACCGAGGTGAACTCTCTGCCGCCCCACTACTACTGCCCCAACTGCCAGTACGTGGAGTTCCAGACCGATCCCCAGTACGGCTGCGGCGCGGACATGCCCGACAAGGACTGCCCCCAATGCGGCACGCGGCTGAAAAAGGACGGCTTTGACATCCCCTTTGAGACGTTTCTGGGCTACGGCGGCGGCAAGGTGCCGGATATTGACCTGAACTTCTCCGGCGAGTATCAGTCCCGCGCCCACCGCCACGCCATCGAAATGTTCGGCAAGACCCAGGTGTTCCGGGCGGGCACCATCGGTACGCTGGCGGAAAAGACCGCCTTCGGCATGGTGAAGAAGTATCTGGAGGAGAAGGGCGAGACCGCCTCCAATGCCGAGATGAACCGTCTGACACAGGGCTGCGTGGGTGTGCGCCGCACCACCGGCCAGCACCCCGGCGGTCTGGTGGTGGTGCCCGACGACATGGACGTGGAGGACTTCACCGCCGTGCAGCACCCCGCCGACGACGCCAACAGCGACACCGTTACCACCCATTTTGAATACCACTGCATGGAGGACAACCTGCTGAAGCTGGACATGCTGGGTCACGATGACCCCACCATGATCAAGTACATGGAGGATCTCACCGGCGTCAACGCCCGGCAAATTCCGCTGGACGACCCGGACACCATGTCCATTTTCACCTCCTCCAAGGTGCTGGGGTACGAGAATGACGAGATACTGGGCCCCACCGGCGCCGTGGCTATCCCGGAGTTCAACACCCGGTTCACCCGCCAGATGCTGGTGGACACCCAGCCGGACAACTTTAATACGCTGGTGCGTCTGTCGGGCTTCTCCCACGGCACCGACGTGTGGCTGGGCAACGCCCGAGACCTGATCGTCAGCGGTACGGCCACGGTTCTGGAAACGGTGGGCTGCCGCGACGATATCATGCTGTACCTGATCTCCATGGGGCTGGACCCCAAGATGAGCTTCAAGATCATGGAGGCTGTCCGTAAGGGCAAGGTGAAGAAGGGCGGCTTCTCCGAGGGCTGGGAGGAGGCCATGCGGGAGCACAAGGTGCCCGACTGGTACATTGAGTCTCTTGCCAAGATCGGCTACCTGTTCCCCAAGGCTCACGCCGTGGCCTATGTGATGATGGCCTTCCGCATCGCGTGGTTCAAGGTGCACAAGCCGCTGGCCTTCTACGCCACGTTCTTCTCCATCCGTGCCAAGGCCTTTGACGCGGAGTACTGCTGCGCCGGTCTGGACGCCGTGAAGCGGAAGATCAGGGAGATCGAGAACAACAAGGACGCCACCAACGTGGAGCAGGATCTGATGGTGACGCTGGAGGTGTGCTACGAGTTCTATCTCCGGGGCTTCCACTTTGACACCATCAATATCTATGAGTCCGACGCCACCCACTTCCGCATCATCGGGGATGACGCGCTGCTGCCGCCCTTTGTGTCAGTGCACGGTCTGGGCGAGGCGGCGGCGCTGGCCACCGTGGAGCAGCGCAAGGGCAAGGAGTTCATCTCCATCGAGGAGTTCGCCATGACCTGCAACAAGCTCAGTAAGACCCACATCGAGCAGCTGAAGGCGCTGGGCGCCTTCGCCGGCATGGCGGAGACCAGTCAGGTGAGTTTGTTTTAAGGAAAAGAACCGGCCAAAGGCCGGTTCTTTTTGGCGGTTGGGGCGGTGCGGCGCAGCGAACCTCCGCCCCTACAACCGACCACCGTACCCATCCGTATAACGGCGGCGGCCTGAGGGCAGGCCGCCCTACGGAGCAATGCCGTACCCCTCCGTTTACCCCGCCGCCGCAACAAAAGAACCGCCTTTTTCAAAAGGCGGTTCTTTTTATCAATCAAACGGGAAAGCGTCCCTCAGTCGTCTTCCCGGCGGAGCTTGCGCTCCAGCTCGCGCAGCTTGGCGCGGCGCTCCTTCATGGCGGCGGAAGCGGCCTCCAGACGGGCGGCAAGCTCCTCCATGGCCTCGCCGTTCTTGCGGCGGCGGGCCTGCTCGTTCAGCAGCTCCTTCGTGCGGCGCTGGGCGTCCTTGAAGTCCCGGCGGGCCTGCTTCAGCCGCTCCATCATGGCGCGGGGATGGGCCTGCAATTCGGGATACGCCTGATGGATACGGCGCAGGAACAGGTTCCGGTCACGCAGCAGCTCGTGGACGCGGCGGCTGATCTCCTCGGTGCTGTCGCCCTCCTGGGCGTCGATCTCTCTGCGGACAATGTCCATCATCACGTGGGACACCACGCAGTCCGACACCAGCAGCGTCACGATGGCGATGGCGGCAAAGTGCAGCCAGAACAGCGGCAGCTTTTCGATCAGCCGGAAGTACACCGGGTCGATCCACACCACGATCACCACACTGGCCAGACCGAACAGCATCAGATTGCCGATCCACACCCGGCCGTTCAAGTTCATGGGCTTCTGGCTGTAGTCCCACCAGCGGGCATGGAACGCCTTCTCCATGTACCAGCTGATGAAGTACTCCAGTCCGCCGCAGATGAAAAAGCCCGCCAGAAAGATTTCGCCCGGCGTGCCGCCCCGGATGCCCACCAGGCCGCCCACCAGCACCGTCACCAGCACCACGCCGCTGCCGTAAATGGGGCAGTAGGGGCCGATGAGGAAGCCACGGTTGATGAACCGGTGGTACTGGATGTATTTCAGCGTGACCTCCATCATCCAGCCCAGCACGGAGAACACAAAGTACAGCACGATCAGTTGGCACAGCAGCGTCCAGTTCATAAGGGGCACCTCACGCGTCAGCAGTAGTGACATTATTATAGAGATACTGGGATATTTTGTCAAGAAATACAAAAAGGTGTTGCTTTTTTGTTAAAAGATGATATGATAGTTGGACTGATTGGGGGTGTTTCGCGCCCCACAGAGTTCTGCCGCACCTTTTTTGTGCGGCGGGGTGAGGGCACCCCGCCCTACGGAGCAACACCGTCCCCTTACCTCTCCCTTTGGGAGAGGTGGCCGAGCGCAGCGAGGACGGAGAGGGTCGGAACGTTAAGAAAACATGCCGCTGTAGCATCCTTCTTGGTTTGCACCGCATCATCTTTTAGCCCCGATCTCGGCAGCTATGCTGCCGTAGCATCTATCCGGACTTACACCGCACTATCTTGGATTCCCTCTCAGTCACCTACGGTGACAGCTCTCCCAAAGGGAGAGCCAAGGGTCTGTACCCCGCCGCTGCCCCACACGATAAACAAAAGGAGGATCACCCCCATGGCTCGTACCGGCCGCTATGAGATCGACATGTGCAGCGGCAAGCTGCTGCCGAAAATACTGACCTTCGCCCTGCCGCTGATGTGCTCCAGCGTTTTGCAGCTGCTGTTCAATGCGGCGGACATCGTGGTGGTGGGCAAATTCGCCGGGGATAACTCTCTGGCCGCCGTGGGCTCCAACGCCGCCCTCATCAACCTGATGGTGAACCTGTTCGTGGGTCTGTCGGTGGGCGCCAACATTCTGGCCGCCCGCTACACCGGCGCGGGAAACCGGGAGGGCCTGCGCCAGACGGTGCACACCTCCATGCTGCTGGCCCTCCTCAGCGGCATTCTGCTGGCGGTGGTGGGCGTTATCACCGCCCGGCCATTGCTGCACCTGATGCAGGTGCCGGACTCGATCTTGCCGCTGGCGGCGCTGTATCTGCGCATCTACTTTCTGGGCATGCCCGCCGCCATGCTGTATAACTTCGGCGCGGCGCTGCTGCGCTCAGTGGGCGACACAAGGCGTCCCCTGTACTACCTGATCGCCGCCGGCATTGTCAACGTGGCGCTGAACCTGCTGCTGGTGATCGTGTTCCAGCTGGACGTGGCGGGCGTGGCCATCGCCACGGTGGTCAGCCAGTGCCTGTCGGCCTTCCTGGTGGTGCGCTGCCTGATGCACGAGGAGGGCGATATCCGCCTTGAGCTGCGTGAGCTGCGCATCACTCTGCCCCGGCTGGGACAGATTCTGGAGATCGGCATTCCCTCCGGCATTCAGGGCGTGGCCTTCTCTCTGTCCAACGTCATCATTCAGGCCTCCATCAACGGCTTCGGCGAGACGGTGATCTCCGGCAACACCGCCGCCAGCAATATCGAGGGCTTTATCTACGTGGCCTGCAACGCCTTCTGTCAGGCCAACATGGCCTTCACCAGCCAGAACTACGGCGCGGGCAAGCTGGAACGGCTGAAGCCCATCGCCCTGTGCTCCGCCGCCTGCTCGGCGTCGGTGGCAGTCATCGGCGGTATGCTGTGCTGAGTATTCGGGCCGCAGCTGCTGCATATCTACTCCAACAGCGACACGGTGGTGGCCGCCGGTATGGCGCGCATCGCCATCATGTTCCCCCTGTACATTCTGTGCGGCCTGATGGACGTGATCGTTGGCTCCATCCGGGGCATCGGCTATTCCATCACTCCCATGATCGTCACGCTGCTGGGCGCCTGCGCCTTCCGGGTGGTGTGGATCGCCACCATTTTCCGCGTGCCCCAGTTCCACACGCCGGAGACCATCTACTGGTCGTACCCCATCTCGTGGGCGCTGACGTTCCTGACCCATCTGGTGTGTCTGGTCATCATGATGCGCCGGCTGTACCGCAGAGAGGGTGTGATGGCCAAGCATCACCACCTGACCCACCGCCACACGGCGTAAAAAAGTTTTGAAAAAAGCGGGAACCTTTCCTTTCTGTGCTGCGTCTAAAGGGACGTAATCAGCAAGAAAGGAAGGGTTTTTCCCATGAAAACGATGAAAAAGGTAACGGCGCTGCTGCTGGCGCTGATGATGGTGCTGTCTCTGGCCGCCTGCGGCGGCAAGACCGACAACGGCGGTAACAGCGACAACAACGGCAGCGGCGGCAAGGATCAGCCCGCTGCGGTGGACATGACGGCGCAGGAGGTGCTGGACGCCCTGAAGGAAAAGCTGGGCGACAGCTACGGCTGCGATCTGGCCGAGGATGAGAGCCGCATGACCGGCTATTATGAGCTGGACATGAGCAAGATCGACAGCTGGGCCGCCGAGAGCAGCGAGAACAGCGCCCTCGACCCCAGCACCGCCGTTGTGCTGAAGGTGAAGGACGGCTACGCTCAGGACACCGCCGCGCTGCTGCAAACCGGCTATCAGCAGGTGCTGGATTACTGCCGCATGTACAGCATGAACGTGGCGCAGGTGGAGCAGGCCCGTCTGTTCGTCAGCGGCGACTATGTGGCGCTGCTGATCCTGGGGCAGGGGCCTGACGACAGCACCGCCGACGAGGCGAAGCTGGCGCAGGACGAGGCCGCCAAGGTGGACGCCGCGTGGCAGGACATCTTCGGCTCCGCCGCCAACCAGCTGGTGGTGAAGTAAGCGCTGACCGTGGGGCAGGGGAGAGCCTCTGCCCCACGGCACATGAAAAAAACCGCCGCAGGGCAAATTCCCTCTTGCAATTTGCCGCGACATGTCGTACAATAGAAGAAAACTGAATAACAGGACGGCGCGCCGGTCTTGCGGGACTGGCGGCGGAATGGGGTGAGAGTCCCCGCGAGAAGGTCACTGTGATGCCCGCCCGGACGGGATAAGTCAGGTACGCAATGCGCTGCTCCTGGGCTTTCGCCATTCCCGAAGCCGAAGCACGAAGTGTTATCTGCGCACGACCTGCTTTGGCCGTGCGCTTCTCTTTTTCGCACGGCTGGGTATGGCTGTGCGCCTTTTTTCTTCCCGCAGCCGAACGCGGCGCAGAGCCGCAGCTTTCCATAGACAGGTGGGCGGGGTTTGCCGACCCCGCCCACCGCACCTCAATATGTGCGGCATAACCCAAGAAGGATGCTACAGCGGCATAGCCGCTGAGATCGACACTAAAAATATGCCACTGGCATATTTTCTTAACGTGTCGACACCGGCATGTTTTCTTAACGCCCCGACCCCGCCCACCGCACCTCATTCATAACGTTCGGAGTGCTCCACGACCCTTCTCCACACCTGTGGGGCGGCTCCGCGGCGTTGTCATACAACATGATACTTCCCCCTTATACCAAAAGCGGAGACGCAGCGCGTCTCCGCTTTTGGTATAGGGACTTCCCGTGGCCGCATAGCCTGACAGGGAGAGGAGGGGTGGTTATGTTGAACGCGGCGCTGCTGCTGTTGTGCCAGAGCATGTTCTGGTCGCTGCATCTGGCAGGCGGCAGCGGTTCGTTTCCCCGGCCGCTGACGGCGGAGGAGGAGCGGCAGTATCTGGAGCTGTGCGCCAAGGGCGATCTGGACGCCCGCAACGTGCTGGTAGAGCGCAACCTGCGCCTTGTGGCGCATATTATCAAAAAATACTACACCCAGGCGGAGGAGCAGGAGGACTTGATCTCCATCGGCACCATCGGGCTCATCAAGGCGGTGAACACCTTCAAGGCCGACAAAGGCATCCGGCTGGCAACTTATGCGAGCAGATGTATTGAAAATGAAATCCTTATGTACTTCCGGCGAACGAAGAAGCTGCAGGGAGAGGTGTCTCTCAACGAGGCCATCGAGACAGACGGCGACGGCGCGGAGCTGTCCATCGGCGACGTGGTGGGAAAGAGCGACACCATGCTGGAGGACCTGCAGGACAAGGACGACCGGGCGCTGGTGCGGCGGCTGGTGGCGGAGCGCCTGACGGAGCGTGAGGCCGACGTGATCCGCCGCCGCTACGGGCTGGAGGGCCGCGTGCCCCAGACCCAGCGGCAGGTGGCGGCGGCGTACAAGATCAGCAGGAGCTACGTTTCCAGAATCGAAAAAAAGGCGCTGGGAAAGCTGGAGGAGGCGCTGCGGGAGTACTGGTAAGAAAAAACGGAGACGGTCAAAGACCGTCTCCGTTTTTTCAGTCTGTCAAAAAACTACCCAAACGCCCCTGTTTCTGCTATAATAGAGG
>OIWM01003273.1_pt1 | contig 11955 bp, 8 predicted proteins | sample 1587451 | NCBI WGS metagenome assembly OIWM01 (sample SAMEA3888907, study PRJEB22519) | human gut metagenome | biome: human gut; feature: human-associated habitat; material: faeces | place: Denmark | collected 2011
GTAGGCCCAGGAAGAGGATCGGCGGCAGGCTCATTGGTTGCCTATTGCTTAGGAATCACAAATATTGATCCTTTAAAATATGATCTTCTTTTTGAACGTTTCTTGAATCCAGAAAGAGTATCCATGCCAGATATTGACGTAGACTTCCAGGATGATCGTCGTGATGAAGTCATTCAATATGTATGCAACAAATATGGTCATGATCATGTGGCACAGATTGTCGCTTTTTCTACATATGGTCCACGTGTCGCAATAAAGGATTTAGGAAAAGTGATGGGTATCCCTTTGCCAAGACTCGAAATGATTGCGAAGATGATACCTACTGCACCTAAACATCGTAAAAGTATTACTGAAGTTTATTCTACAAGTGCCTCATTCCAGGATATGATTCAAAAAGATCCAGTGCTTTCACGCCTTATTGCGCCTATGAGCTTAGTAGAATATCTTCCACGTAATATTACAATGCATGCAGCAGGGGTTGTCTTATCCTATGAACCATTAAGAGATGTTGTGCCTTTGGTCATCGGTCCAAGTGATATGATCATGAGCCAGTATTCTAAGGACTATATTGAAAAAACAGGTTTACTCAAGATGGACTTTTTAGGACTTAAGAATCTGACTATGATTGATTATATTATGAAGGATATAGAAAGAAGACTAGGTCAGACATTTTCTATCAATAGTATCCCTCTTAATGATGCACGTACCTACCACCTTATCTCTCGTGGTGATACAACAGGTGTCTTCCAGTTAGAATCAAGTGGAATGCGTTCATTACTTATGAAGATGAAACCGGATCATTTTGATGATATCGTCGCTGCAGTGGCTTTATATCGACCAGGTCCAATGGAAAATATTCCTCTCTATCTAGAAGGTAGAAAGAATAAAAATAATATTACTTATTTAGTCAAGGAACTTGAACCTATTCTAAAGTCTACTTATGGTATTATGATTTATCAGGAACAGATCATGCAGATTGCTCAGGTCATTGCAGGATTCTCTTTAGGACGTGCAGATATATTAAGAAAAGCTGTTTCTAAAAAAGATGAAAGCATGATGGCTAGTATTAAGGAAGAATTCCTTCAGGGAGCTATCAAGAAAGGATTTGATGAAAAGATTGCCTTGAAACTTTATCAGATGATAGAGAAATTTGCGAACTATGGCTTTAATAAGAGTCACTCTGTCGCCTATGGTTATATGGCTTATCAATTGGCTTATTTAAAAGCGAATTATCCACTCTATTTCTTTGCAGCTATTCTTTCCAATGAATCAGGTTCTGCTTCTAGTAAGATGCGTATTATAGAAGAATCTAAACGCTATGGAGTCAAGATTCTTCCACCTTCTATTAATTATTCTTATTCACGCTTTGTAGTAGAAGAAGGAGGAATACGTTATTCTTTAGTCTCTATTAAGAATGTAGGGGCTGCAGGCTATAAGATGATTCTTAGGGAAAGAGAAAAAGGTCTCTTTAAGGATATGTATGATTTCTTATCCCGTATCCCTTCTCTTTCATCTAAGATGCTAGAAAGTTTAATTGATGCAGGAGCTTTTGATGAATTTAATAAAAATCGTGCTTATTTACGTAAGAATATTTCACTGATGTTAGAGTATATTCAATTAGGGGTGGATGAAAAGCCAATCTTTGAAGAAGTCAGAGAAAACAAATATGAACGTTTAGAAAGAGAAAGAGAAGTACTTGGTCTCTATGTATCTACACATCCTATTGTTTATGTAAAACAGAAGATCAAGCATCCCTTAGTTAATCTTGTAGATGTAGAAAACTATATGGATCGTAATATATTAGTTGTATGTTCTATTAGTTCAGTACGTGCCATTGTGGATAAGAAAGGTCGAGAAATGGCATTCATTGAAGGACAGGATGAAACAGGACAGGTAGAATTTGTCTGCTTCTCTAACCAATATGAACGTTTTAAGAATATATTAGAAAGAGGAAAGATTGTGGAAATGAATGTACGTGTTCAATACCGTGATCGTTTATCTCTTATTATCAATCAAGTAAAGGAGTTATAAAATGGAAGAATTGATTTTAATAGATGGGAACTCATTACTATTTAAGGCATTCTATGCCACTAGCTATACAGGAAACTATATGGTGAATCGTAATGGTATTCCTACTAATGGTGTCTATGGATTTGCCCGTATGGTGGATAAGATCCTTGATAATAATCCTAAGTATGTGATTGTCGCATTTGATTATGGAAAGAAAACATTCCGTAATGAATTGTTGGATACCTATAAAGCCCAAAGAAAAGAAACACCAGAAGAACTGATTCCTCAGTTCTCTCTCGCAAGAGAATACTTAACAGCCCATAATATCACATGGTATGAAGTAGAAGGCTTTGAAGGTGATGATATTATTGGTACACTTGTTGATTTTGGTGAAAAGAATAATCTGAAAGTATCGGTCTATACAGGAGATAAAGATGCATTCCAGCTTATTTCGCCTCAAACGACAATCTATCGTACAGTCAAAGGTGTGACTGAACTTGATATTTATAACGAACAGACTTTACTTGATAAATATGGCTTAAAGCCGGATCAGATCAGAGATTTCCTAGGATTAATGGGTGATACTGCTGATAATATTCCTGGTGTTCCGGGAGTTGGCGAAAAGACAGCGACAAAGATCATTCAGCAGTACCAGACGATTGAAAATGCATACGAGCATGTTGATGAGCTGAAACCGCCAAGAGCAAGCAAGAATCTGAAAGAATTTTGGGAGCAGGCACAGCTTAGTAAGACACTTGCGACGATTAAACTGGACGCAGATATTACCTTTGAACTTGAAAATGCCAGACATGAGAATCCTTATACAAAAGAAGCTCATGAATTATTCCAAAGACTGGAGTTTAAAAATCTGCTTGGAAGATTTGATGTAGAAGCGTCAGTGAATGATGTGGAAAAATATTTTCGTGAGGTAACAGGAAAAGAAGAAATTGAGAAAGTCTTTAAAGAGGCGGAGAAAGCAGAAACCGTTGGTGTGGCATTTTCCAAAGATGCTGGAAATGTTCTCCCATTGTTTGCACATGCTTCAGGATACGGTAGGGTTTCTCTTTGCTATGAAGCAGAAAAGATTGTTACGATTCCTTGTGATATGGATGCTGATTTTGAATATCTGACAGGAAAGTTGTCTCACCTTGCAAAAAGTGTGAAACGTTTTTCAATGTGTGGATTGAAAGAATATCTGGAATGGCTGCCGGAGCTTACAAGTGAGAATGGGTTTGATGCAATCGTAGCAGCATATCTTCTGAATCCTCTGAAAAATGATTACAATACAGAAGATGTGGCAAGAGAACATTTGAATCTTTTAATTGATGAAAAACTTGATGAGGGTACAAAATCATGTTATGAGGCATATACAGCTTATGCCTGTGTCCCGGTTCTTGAGAAGAAACTGGAAGAGAATGGAATGTTCCGTTTGTTTAATGAAATTGAAATGCCATTAGTATTTACATTGTATGATATGGAACAGGCCGGTGTTAAGGTTGAAGGTGAAGAGCTGAAGCGTTACGGAGAAGAGCTTGGAGCAAGAATCGTTGAGCTGGAAAAAGAGATTTATGAAATGGCAGGGGAAGAGTTTAATATCAATTCTCCAAAACAGCTTGGTGTGATTCTTTTTGAAAAACTGGAAATGCCTCATGCAAAGAAGACAAAGACCGGGTATTCTACAGCAGCGGATGTGTTAGATAAACTTGCACCGGAATATCCTATCGTAGCAAAGATTCTGGAGTATCGTCAGCTTGCAAAACTGAAGTCAACATATGCGGACGGACTTGCAAATTATATAGGGATGGATGGAAGAATCCACAGTAAATTCAATCAGACGATCACAGCAACCGGACGTATCAGCAGTACAGAACCGAATCTGCAGAATATACCGGTTCGTATGGAACTTGGACGTCTGATCCGTAAAGTATTTGTACCAAAAGAAGGCTGTGTCTTTGTGGATGCGGATTATTCTCAGATCGAGCTTCGTATTCTGGCGCATTGTTCAGGTGACGAACAGCTGATCCAGGCATATCGTGAAGCGAGAGATATTCACCGAATGACAGCTTCCCAGGTATTCCACGTACCATTTGATGAAGTGACAGATCTGCAGAGAAGAAATGCAAAAGCAGTTAATTTCGGTATTGTGTATGGAATCAGTTCTTTTGGACTGAGCCAGGATCTGAGTATTTCGAGAAAAGAGGCGGCACAGTATATCGAGCATTATTTTGAATCCTACCCGGGAATTAAGACATTTCTTGATAAATGTGTGAGCGATGCGAAAGAAAAAGGATATGCAGAGACTTTATATGGAAGAAGAAGACCGATGCCGGAATTAAAATCCAGCAATTTTATGCAGAGAAGTTTTGGGGAGCGTGTGGCAATGAATGCACCGATCCAGGGAACTGCTGCAGATATTATTAAAATAGCAATGATTCATGTAAATGAAGAACTGAAGAAGAGAAATCTGAAATCACGGATGATCCTTCAGGTGCATGATGAACTTTTGATCGAAGCAGATGAAACAGAATTAGAAGAAGTACAGCAGATCCTTCAGGATAAGATGGAACACGCAGCAGAATTGTTAGTTCCGCTTAGTGTAGATATGCATACAGGGAAGAACTGGTATGAGGCAAAATAAGATGAAAGTAATTGGAATCACGGGTGGAGTTGGCTCCGGAAAAAGTGAAGTTTTAAAATTTCTTGAACAGGAATACGGTGCGGTAGTCTGCCAGATGGATGAAGTTGCAAAGCAGATCCAGAAGAAAGGGACACAGGCATTTTCGAGAATTGTACAAGAATTTGGTGAACAGATTGTCGGAAACAATGGTGAACTGGATCGCATGAAACTTGGAAGCTGCGTATTTGCAGATGAGAAGAAATTACAAAGATTGAATGATATTGTACATCCGGAAGTGCTGGAATGGGTTCGGAAAGATATTTTAAAGAAAAAAGAAGAGTGTTGTTCTTATTATATTGTAGAAGCAGCACTTCTTCCGGAAGTAGGAAAGGAACTGTGTGATGAATTATGGTATATTTACACAGATGAAGCGGTTCGGAGAGAACGACTGAAAAGTTCCAGACATTATACGGATGAAAAGATCACCAGAATGATTGCTTCACAACCGGTAGAAGAAGTATTTCGAAAGGCATGCACAGTTGTAATTGATAATAGTGGAGATTTTGAAGCAACAAAGAGACAAATAGGAGATAGATTGAACAAATGAGAATGTGCAGTATTGCAAGCGGCAGCAGTGGAAACTGTATCTATGTAGGAAGTGATAATTCCCATCTTCTGATTGATACGGGGATTAGTAAGAAACGAATTGAAGAAGGTCTGAATAAGTTGGAGATTAAAGGGGACGAACTCGATGGAATTCTGATCACACATGAACATTCGGATCATATTAAGGGACTTGGTGTGTTCAGCAGAAAGTACGAGATACCAATTTATGCGACTCCGGGAACGATTGCAGGAATCAAAGAGTCTTCCAGTCTTGGAAAGATGCCGGAAGGACTTTTACATCCGATTAAGGCAGATCACCCATTTCAGCTTGGTGAACTGGACGTACACCCATTTGCTATTTCCCATGATGCAAATGAACCGTCAGGATATCGTATTGAACAAGGTGGGAAGTCCGTAGCAGTTGCAACAGATCTTGGAAAATATGATGATTATACAGTGAAGAATCTGAAAAATCTGGATGCAATCCTTCTGGAAGCAAACCATGATATCCATATGCTGGAAGTCGGAGGATATCCATATTATTTGAAGCAGAGAATTCTTGGCGATCGCGGTCATTTATCAAATGAATTGTCAGGACAGCTTCTTTGTGATATACTACATGATAATCTGAAACACATCATGCTTGGTCATCTGAGCAAGGAGAACAATTACGCAAGACTTGCTTATGAGACAGTGAAGTTGGAAGTTACGCTTGCAGATAATGAATATAAAGGAGAAGACCTGAATATGTTCGTTGCAAGCCGGGAATCGGTTTCGGATATTATTAATGTATAAAATTGAGTGAATCAAAGCGGAGGTACAGAAAGAATGAAGAAATGTATTGTCACAGTACTTGGAGAAGACACAGTAGGAATTATTGCAAAAGTATGTACATATCTTGCAGAAAATGAAATCAATATTCTTGATATTTCACAGACAATTGTTCAGGGATATTTCAACATGATGATGATCGTGGATGTTGCGAATCTGAAGAAAGATTTCAAAGAAGTTTGTGATGAGATGGATGTACTTGGCAAAGAGATCGGTGTAACAATTCATTGTCAGAGAGAAGAGATTTTTGAGAAAATGCACCGTCTGTAAGAAGTCGGAGATAAGGTGAGGATAAGACTATGATTAATATGTATGAAGTATCAGAAACCAATAAGATGATCGAAAGCGAGAACCTTGATGTCCGCACGATCACTCTTGGAATCAGTCTGTTGGACTGTGTGGATTCTGATCTGGATGAACTGAACCGTAAGATTTATGAGAAGATTACAACAGTTGCAAAAGATCTTGTATCTACAGGAAAAGACATTGAGAAAGAATTCGGAATTCCGATCGTAAATAAGAGAATTTCAATTACACCTGTATCGCTTGTTGGAGCAGCAGCGTGTAAGACTCCGGAAGATTATGTGACAATCGCACGTACACTTGACCGCGCAGCGGAAAAAGTAGGTGTAAACTTCATTGGCGGATACTCCGCGCTTGTGTCGAAAGGAATGACACCAAGTGAAGAGAATCTGATCCGTTCAATCCCGCAGGCACTGGCCGAGACAGAGAGAATCTGTAGTTCCGTCAATGTGGGATCAACAAAGACAGGTATCAATATGGATGCAGTCCGTCTGTGTGGACAGATTGTGAAAGAAGCGGCAGAGGCAACGAAAGACAGAGATTCTCTTGGTTGTGCAAAGCTTGTTATTCTTTGCAATGCACCGGATGATAACCCGTTTATGGCAGGTGCATTCCTCGGTGTGACTGAGGCAGATACGATTATTAATGTAGGTGTCAGCGGACCGGGAGTTGTAAAGAAAGCAATTGAAAAGGCACGTGGAAAAGGTTTTGAAGAACTCTGTGAAACAATTAAGAAAACAGCGTTTAAGATTACACGAGTAGGACAGCTTGTTGCAGGAGAGGCTTCTGCACGTCTTGGAATTCCATTTGGAATCATTGATCTTTCTCTTGCTCCGACTCCGGCAGTTGGAGATAGTATTGCAGAGATCCTGGAGGAAATCGGACTGGAGCGCGTTGGTGCACCAGGAACAACAGCAGCACTTGCAATGCTCAATGACCAGGTGAAGAAGGGCGGCGTTATGGCATCTTCTTATGTAGGTGGACTCAGCGGTGCATTTATTCCGGTCAGTGAAGATCAGGGAATGATTGATGCAGTAAATGCAGGATCTCTTACAATTGAGAAGTTAGAGGCAATGACATGCGTATGCTCTGTAGGACTTGACATGATCGCAATCCCTGGGAAGACATCAGCAGCGACAATCTCTGGAATCATTGCAGATGAGATGGCAATTGGTATGGTCAACCAGAAGACGACAGCAGTGCGTCTGATTCCGGTCATCGGTAAAGATGTTGGAGACGTGGCAGAATTTGGTGGATTGTTAGGTTATGCACCGATTATGCCGGTGAATGAATTTGGATGTGATGCGTTTATCAACAGACAGGGACGTATTCCGGCGCCGATTCATAGTTTTAAGAATTAACGAGGGAGAAATTTGATGAGTAAAGTTGCAATTGTAACGGATAGTAATAGCGGTATAACACAGGAACAGGGAAAAGAGCTTGGGATTTTTGTTCTTCCGATGCCATTTTTTATTGATGGAGAACTTTATCTGGAGGATATCACACTTTCCCAGAGTGAGTTTTATGAAAAGCTCGGAGCAGATTCCGATATTTCAACATCACAGCCATCCCCGGGAGAGGTCATGGATCTCTGGGATAAAGTTCTGGAAGAATATGATGAGCTTGTATGTATTCCGATGTCCAGTGGCTTGAGCAGCACATGTGCAACAGCAATTACTCTTGCAGCTGAATATGACGGACGCGTTCAGGTGGTTGATAATCAGAGAATTTCAGTTACACAGGAGCAGTCTGTTCTGGATGCAATGAATCTGCGTGAAGAAGGAAAGAGTGCAGCAGAGATCAAAGAAATACTGGAGAAAGAAAAACTTCAGGCAAGCATTTATATTACGGTGGATACTTTAAAATACCTGAAAAAAGGTGGAAGAATCACACCTGCAGCAGCGGCAATCGGAACTGTGCTGAACTTAAAGCCTGTTCTTCAGATCCAGGGAGAAAAGCTGGACGCATTTTCGAAAGCAAGAGGCTGGAAAACGGCGAAGAAGACAATGCTCAATGCAATCGAGAAAGATCTGAATGGACGCTTTGCCGATGTTAAGGATCAGATGGCTCTTGGTATGGCTTACACGTGCAGTAAAGAAGAAGCACAGGAGTGGAAAGCAGAGATCGAAGAAAGATTTCCGGGATATGAGATTATGGAAGGACCATTGTCATTGAGTGTGGCCTGCCATATTGGTCCGGGGGCACTGGCGATTACTTGCATGAAGAGATTGTAAACTGGTAACTGTGACGAAATGCGTAGCATTTTGGAAGTTGGCTCTGAACAGTTACATAATCTGTATTGGTGAGAGGTGGTACTGTTCACACGTGGTGTGAGCAGTACTCTGCTTTTTTAGGAGAATATTATGAAAATCGTTGGTCTTATTACAGAATATAATCCATTTCACAATGGACATCTTTATCATATTAAAGAATCTTTGCGTGTAACCGGTGCAGATGCAGCCGTTGTTGTTATGAGTGGTGACTATGTGCAGCGGGGAACACCTGCAATCATGCCTAAAAGGATACGTGCAGAGATGGCACTGATGTGTGGTGCTGGAGCTGTCTTTGAACTTCCGGTCTGTTATGCGACGGGATCTGCGGAGCTTTTTGCACTTGGAGCAGTATCTCTTTTAGAGTCTCTTGGAATTGTTGATTCTATCTGTTTTGGCAGTGAATGTAATGATCTTCCAATCTTGGAACAGCTTGCAGAACTACTTCTTGAAGAACCTGAAGCCTACCAGATTCTGTTGAAAGATTATCTAAAACAAGGGATGTCTTTTCCACGCGCCAGACAGGAAGCAATTCTTTCTTATACAGAAGATCCTCGGTTTGCAGAGATTTTAAGAAATCCGAACAATATTTTGGGGATTGAATATTTGAAAGCAATCAAAAAACTTGGAAGCAGGATGGAACCTTATACGATTGCAAGACGTGGTGCACAGTATCATGATGAAGAACTGGACAGTGATTACAGTTCCGCTACGGCAATTCGTTCACTGCTTGCTTATTCAAGTTCATCTTTCAATACAGAACCAGTAGAAGGAAATTACGATGAGCTTTCGTTTTCGGGAATACTGTCAGAGTTGGAAAACCAGGTTCCAAAATGTTGTCTGGAACTTTTGAAGGATTATCATAAAGTACAGTATCCGATTTCACAGAATGATTTTTCTCTGATTTTGAAATATAAACTGTTAAATAAACAGCCAGAAAGTCTGGTTCGATATGTGGATGTCTCTCCGGAGATTGCATCCAGAATTGCGAATCAGTTAAACAACTTTTTTAATTATAAACAGTTCTGTGATTTGTTAAAAACACGAGAACTTACGCAGACCCGAGTTAACCGGGCATTGCTTCATATTATGCTTGGAACGAAAAAGGTAAATGTGGAAGAATATATTGACAATGGCTATCATATGTATGCACGTCTGCTTGGTTTTCGAAAAGACAATGCAAAGCTTTTGACAGCTATGTCGAAGGAAAGCAGTCTTCCGGTTTTGACGAAAATGTCTGAAATTGACGATCTTCCGGAACTTGGTCAGAAAATGCTCAGACATGATATGCTTGCTTCAAATCTGTATACCTCAGTGGTGACGGATAAGTTTAAGACGGCGTTTCAGAATGAATATAAGCAAGGGGTTTTGAAGGTGTAAATTTTAATAAGAGCCAGAACAGTTGTCGTGAGAGGTGACTGTTCTGGCTCGTAATGTTCTTAGAAAAAGACAATGTTTGATAAAATTGTAACAATCTTACAAATATCCTATTACAAAGTTCGGATTGTATTTGAAAATGCACATAAAATGACTTGTATACAAAAAACGATTGAGTTATAATAGGACTAAGTGAGATAAAAAGAAAGGTGGCATTAAATCATGGGATTTATTGATGAAATCAAAGCAAGAGCGAAAGCTTGCAAAAAGACAATCGTTCTTCCGGAGACAGAGGACGAAAGAACTTACAAAGCAGCAGAGACAGTACTGAAAGAAGGACTCGCTGATCTGGTGCTTGTAGGAAGCAAAGAGGAGATTGAGAAGAACAAAGGTACATACGACATCTCCGGTGCAACAATCGTAGATCCTGCAACAGATGCAAGAACAGAAGGATATATTGCAAAACTTGTTGAGTTAAGACAGAAAAAGGGAATGACTCCTGAACAGGCAAAAGAACTGCTTCTTAGTAATTACTTATACTATGGTGTAATGATGGTTAAGATGGGTGATGCAGACGGAATGGTATCCGGAGCATGCCACTCTACAGCAGATACACTTCGTCCATGCCTTCAGATCCTGAAGACAAAACCGGGAACAAAGCTCGTATCCGCATTCTTCCTTATGGTAGTACCAAACTGCGACATGGGAGCAAACGGAACATTTATCTTTGCTGATGCAGGACTTGAGCAGAATCCAGATCCGGAGAAACTTGCGAACATCGCTATTTCATCCGCAGATTCTTTCAAACTGCTTGTTGAGAAAGAGCCAGTTGTTGCTATGCTTTCTCACTCAACAAAGGGAAGTGCTAAGCATGCAGATGTAGATAAAGTTGTTGAGGCAACAAAGATCGCTCAGGAACTCGCACCAGAGCTTGCTCTTGACGGAGAACTTCAGCTTGATGCAGCTATCGTTCCATCCGTCGGGGAATCTAAAGCACCGGGAAGCAAGGTTGCAGGACATGCTAACGTACTTGTATTCCCAGACCTTGATGCTGGTAATATTGGATACAAACTTGTTCAGAGACTTGCTAAAGCAGAAGCTTACGGTCCTCTGACACAGGGAATCGCCGCTCCGGTTAACGACCTTTCCCGTGGATGCAGCGCTGAAGATATCGTAGGCGTTGTAGCTATCACAGCTGTACAGGCACAGGCTGAATAATTGTAATTGTTTACAGATTTTTTAAAATAGTTACGGGTAATCAAAAGAAACAAAGAGGGTAGTGTGAGCTGCCCTCGGATAATAAGAATAAGGTTTTTTCAGGAGGAAAAAAGAAAATGAACGTATTAGTAATCAACTGCGGAAGCTCATCTCTGAAATTCCAGCTGATCAACGCTGAGACAGAGAAGGTACTTGCAAAAGGACTTTGTGAGAGAATTGGAATCGACGGACGTCTGACATATCAGCCGGCTGGCGGAGAGAAAGAGAAATCTGATCTGGCTATGCCAACTCATACAGAAGCAATTCAGTTTGTAATTGATGCTCTGACAAATGAGAAGACAGGAGTTGTTAAGAGCCTTGATGAGATCGGAGCAGTTGGACACCGTCTCGTACATGGTGGAGAGAAGTTTGCTTCATCTGTAGTAATCACAGACGAAGTAAAGAAAGCAGTAGAAGAGTGTAATGATCTTGCACCGCTTCATAACCCGGCAAACTTGATCGGTGTTGCAGCATGTGAGAAACTGATGCCAGGAACACCTATGGTTGCAGTATTTGATACAGCTTTCCATCAGACAATGCCGGCTAAAGCATATCTCTATGGACTTCCGCTTGACTTCTACAAGAAATATAAAGTAAGAAGATACGGTTTCCACGGAACAAGTCACAGCTTCGTATCCAAACATGTTGCTGAGTTCCTTGGCAAAGATCTTAACGATTCCAAGA
>OIWM01003283.1_pt1 | contig 11929 bp, 10 predicted proteins | sample 1587451 | NCBI WGS metagenome assembly OIWM01 (sample SAMEA3888907, study PRJEB22519) | human gut metagenome | biome: human gut; feature: human-associated habitat; material: faeces | place: Denmark | collected 2011
AGTTCATGCTGAGCGCACCGGTGTCTCACATGGAGCACACCAATGTTACACAAAGAGCGCATCGGTATTACACATGGGTAGACCGGTGCTGCACATAAGATGTCCGATAGTTTACACTGGCAAAATGAACAGATCGATATAAAGGAGAAACGAATATGGCAAAGGGATATAGCGCCCGCAGGGGCTTTACCGGCGGCGCCGGGATGATGCAGCAGCAGGCGCAGATGCAGCAAAAACTGCTGAAAATGCAGCAGGATATGGCAAAAGCGCAGGAAGAAGTTGAAAAAACGGAGTTCACCGCCTCTGTGGGCGGCGGCGCCGTCACCGCCGTGGTCACCGGCAAAAAGGAGCTGACCAAGCTGACCATCAAGCCCGACGTCATCGATCCGGAGGATGCCGAAATGTTGCAGGATCTGGTCATCAGTGCCATCAACGAAGCTGTAAACCAGGTAGAAAGCACAACAGAAACCGAAATGAGCAAGATTACAGGTGGCGTATCCCTGCCGGGTCTGTTTTAATCAATGGCAGACAGCAATGCACTGCCCATGGTGCTGTTGGCAGAACAGTTTGCAAAGTTGCCGGGAATCGGCATGAAATCTGCCCAGCGTCTGGCGTATTATCTGATTTCCAGACCGGAAGAAGAAGTACAGGCATTTGCAGATGCAATGGTTCACGCCAAAAAAGCGATTCACTATTGCAGCTGCTGCCAAAACCTCACTGATCAAGCAGTCTGTCCGATTTGCAGCGATGATACCAGAGATCATGGAATCATCTGTGTGGTGGAAGCACCGAAAGACGTTGCCGCTTTCGAGCGTACCAACGAATATCATGGCGTTTACCACGTTTTGCACGGGCTGATTTCTCCGCTGACCGGTGTCATGCCGGAACAGCTGAAGATTCGGGAACTGTTGGCACGGTTACAGAGCGGAACGGTTCGAGAAGTCATTATGGCAACGAATCCCACTGTGGAGGGCGATGCCACAGCGATGTATCTCGCACAGCTGCTCAAGCCGATGCAGATAAAAGTTTCCCGTTTGGCATTTGGATTGCCAGTCGGCGGTGTGGTGGAATATGCCGATGAAGTCACGCTTTATAAGGCACTGGAAAACAGAAGCGAAATGTAACAAAAAACATCCCTGTCAAGCGGCAGGGGTGTTTTCTTTTGGAAAAGGAGGATGCTGTCTATGAATTCCTGCGAACAGATTCGCACTGCAATGATGGCATATGATTGGATTGGATTTGATTTATTTGATACCCTGTTGCTGCGTCCGTTTTTGCAGCCGGACGACCTGTTCTGTCAGATGGAACAGGAATTGCAAGTGCCAGATTTTGCAGCACTGCGGAGTCAGACGGAAAACCAGCTGCGGCAGGGCAGAAAACGGGAACTGACCTTTCTCGAAATCTATCAGGCAATCCAGCAGAAAACGGGTGTTTCTGATGCCGTGATACAGCAGTGGATGGATTTGGAACTGGAACTGGAATGGCGGTACTGCTATCCGAGAGAGAGCGGACTTTCCCTGTATTGTGCGGCGAAAGAAGCCGGAAAACACATCGCCATTGTAACAGATATGTATCTTCCAATCGACCAGATTGTGCGAATGCTGCAAAAAGTCGGAGCAGGCGACTATGATTTGTTGCTGCTGTCCTCTGAATTGGGATATAGCAAGGCGAACGGCGGAATTTATCGACAGTTGAAACGCATGGAAATTCCACCGAAGCAATTTTTGCAGATTGGGGATAATCGCATTGCAGACGTGGAAAACCCTCGCTGTCTGGGCTTGCAGGGAATGTGGTTGCCAGCAGCCAGAGCCGTGTTCCAGCATTACGGGCGATTATATCCAGCAATTCAGGCAGAACAGCCTTCTCTTGCAGAGCGTTGCAGCGTTGCCTTGGCAGTGAATACCTATTTTGACGACCCATTCCGCATGATGCGGCGAGAATGCGACTGGAACGCAGATCCCTATTTCATGGGATTGCTGTTGCCGAATGCAGAGCATCTGCCGGAAGTTGTTACGCAGGATTTCATGTTTCAGCGTGGACAGGAACGTGCTATGCAGCTGGCAACCCACTTTTTCGAGCATCCGCTTTCAGCGGCACAGGGGGCAATCGAAATGCTCTGTCATCATGCAGCAGAGGCAGACCGAGCAGCATTTCCAAAAGATGATGCATGGGCGGCAGTTTGTACCCCTTGTGGATTTTCCACCCTGCCAGAGCCGAAAAAGCCGGCAAAGTGGAAAACTCATCTACGATTGCTGCGGCAATTTCTTTCAACTTGTAGAGCGTAAAAAAATCCGCACGTGTTGTGAAACCCGTGCGGATTTTATAGTGTTCGCAGTATTGTGAAATTGCCTTATGGAATGGTGGTTGTAGTTGTTTCTGTTTGAACGGTAGCTTCCCCTGTAGTGGTCTGTTTGGGAGCATACCAAGCCTGATATTCTGAAAGGGTCAAAACCAAATCGGAATTATAAGCATCAATCATCTGTTGTTTTGTGGTATAACCAGCAGCGTCGTCCATTAGATATTCGCCATACCACAGCCCAAAGAACGACCAGACTGCTTGATCTCGCCGAATGGCGGTCAAGTCTGGAATGGTGCTGCATTCGCTGAGGGCAACCATCTTATTTTTTGCAATCTTCTGTAAAGCAAAAAATTGTTCGTAACGGCTGCCATATGCTTCATCAGCATCCACATAAATATCCGCAGCAGCAATATCATATTCTGTGTCGGGGACGAGATATTCTGCACTCTGCCCGTTCCAAATCCAAATCAGGTTGTGCAACTGGTGATAGTCTACCATGCGGGTATACATGAGATGCCACAGCCATTGATAGGCTTCACTGCCAGATGCACCCCACCAGAACCAGCCGTTGCTTGCTTCCTGTAGCGGTCGCCAGAGGACGGGAACACCAGCTTCCTGCAATTCTTTCAACGCTTCTGCGGCAGCATCAATATCTTCAATCAGGGCAATGCATTCTGCTGAAATCGTGCCATCTTTGCGGAGTTGTTGCAATTCATAGCGGTTCAAGTGGGCAATGTCTGCATCCGTCACAGCGTTTGCAAGGGAGAAGTCTGTTTCATCCTTGTAAACGGATGCTGTTCCAATGGGGGCATTCCAATGCCACATTAAGCCAACGATACCGCCACGTTCTGCCCATTCCAAACTAGAATCAATGGCATCTGCCTCTTCCGGAGAGCCGCCGTTGCCAGAATACCCGTATAGGTCTGCAAATCGAATCAACGGCAGTTGTCCGGTAATCTGATAAATCTGAGTGAGTTCGGTATTTTCCGCACTGGAAACATACTGTCCGGAAATCATCGTCTTTCCATATTGCCCCACGAGAAATTGCATCAGATTTTTCGTTTCTTCGGTTGCATTCGGGTCACAGAGTTCGGAGGAAATCGAAACGCTGTCCTGTTTCTCTGCATTTTTCAGCAGAATGCAGTCAATGAGTGCATCGCCACTTTCCTGCTGAATGGTAATGGTGCGAGTTCCAGCCTCCAGATAAACGCCCTGTACCGTTGCCTGTACAAATTTTCCCGTTCCGGGAATCGTGAGGAGATTATACGGCGTTCCCTCTACGGTCATCAGACAAGTTGCATCGGCATCCGCCGCCATCACAACGGAAATATCATAGTGCTGTGAGGATGGAACAGAAGCCTGAAATAATAATGTGTTTTGTAAATCGCCGGAAAGTCCGGCAACATAGCCGCTTCCGGTGTATCCGCTGCGTTCATTTTCCACGGTGAACAGCGTGGATAATTTGCAGTCTTCCGCCTGTACCCGTACTTCTGCCGGCATTTCCATGCTGGCAGGTGCGGAAACGGTTTCCTGCGGATAGGATGGACCTTGAATCGTCGTGGTTGTCATCGTTTCCGGAGCGGATTCGGTTGGCGGTTCTGTTGTTTCTGTAGTAGAAAGAGGAACAGACTGCGGTACACGGGGATATTGTTGTACCGTCTGACAGCCAGTCATGACAAAAAAGCAGAGCATCGACAGAATGATGCTGCCTATTCGTTTCATGCAACTTCCTCCTTTCTGAAATTGCAATTTATATCCGTACGGTATAAGTGTGTCCAGCAACGGTTTCAAACTGAATGGTTTCTCCGTCTTGCAGGGCTTCTACTGGTTTCTGTTCGCAAGTGACGCTGGCAACGGCATTGCACCGCAGCCGGCATGGATTTCCGTTCAGCGAGAGAATCGCAGCAGTGGTCAGCTTGCCATTTTCCCACTGCATACCCACTTCAAAGCCACCTCTTGCACGCAGTCCGCTAACGCTGCCTGTTGTCCATTCCGGCGGCAGTGCTGGGAGCAGGTTCAGTTCATCGGCATGGCTTTGCAGCAAGCATTCTGCAATCGCAGCCAATCCGCCGAAGTTTCCGTCAATCTGGAACGGCGGGTGAGAATCCAATAAATTCGGGTTGGTTGACCAAGTCAACAGTTGCTGCAAGTTTTCATATGCCATTCTGCCATCAAGCAATCGTGCCCACATATTGATAATCCATGCACGACTCCAGCCAGTGTGATTCCGGCTTCCGTGAATCAGGCGGCGAATCAAAGTTGCCCGTGCTGCCTTGCTGAGCTGTGGAGTCTGATGTGGGTCAATCAAGTGTGCCGGATATAGGGCAAACAGCTGTGAAATGTGGCGGTGTCCAATGTCAACTTCTGCATAGTCCTCCGACCATTCCTGAATTTGTCCATACTTTCCGATTTTAATCTTCGGCAGCTTCTTCAGCAGGTCTGACAATTCTTGTGCAAAGGCTTCATCCCGCTGTAAAATCCGGCTGCTTTCGATGACATCTTGAAACAGAACGGTGATGATTTCAGAGTCCATAGCTGCCCCCATGCAAAGACTGCCAGTTTCTCCGGATTTTGTTCGATAGGTATTTTCTGGTGAAACAGATGGGCATGTTACCAGCTCGCCCTTTTCGTTTTCCATGAGATAATCCACGAAGAACAGGGCTGCTTCTCGCATCAAATCATAGTGAGCAGACAAGAAATCCCGGTCTTGCGTGAAGAGATAGTGTTCAAAAATGTGCAGGCAGAGCCATGCTGCACCAGTCGGCCAAATCGTTGCTGGCTTACACAAATCCTGCGGAGCGGTATCGCCCCAAATATCTGTGCTGTGATGGCAGACAAAGCCTCGGCAGTGGTACATTTCCTTTGCAGTTTTTCGCCCCGGGTCTTGCATCCGTGCAATCAAATCAAACAATGGCAAATGACATTCTGACAAGTTGCAGACTTCTGCCGGCCAGTAATTCATCTGCGTGTTGACATTGACCGTGTAACGGCTGCCCCATGCTGGGTGCATATCTTCGTTCCAAATGCCCTGCATATTCATCGGCTGTGAGCCCGGACGGCTTCCGGCAATCATCAGGTATCTGCCATAGTTGAAATAGAGCACGGCAAGATGTCCATCATGGATTTGCAGCTTGCATTCCTTGTGGTCGCCCTCATCGCCCCGTAACCGCTGTAAGCGTTCGTCTGTCGGCAGGGTGCTGTTGCCTTCGCTGTTGTCCGGCAGGTTCAAGCGTACCCGCCGGAATAATTTCTGATAGTCGCTCAAATGGCGATAGAGCAGTTCTTCATAGGTGCAGTCCTGTGCATAGGCAACGTCCATGCGGGCAGCTTCTTCGTAGTCATCCCCGTGATAGAAACTGGTTGCCACAGAGAGCAGCAGGGTAACTTCATCTGCGTTTTCAATGACCAGTTGACCGCCCAGTGTTCGCATCGTGCCGCCAGTCTGCTTGCCCGTCAGGGCTGCTGCAAAGCCAATGCCGTTCTTTCCGCCTGTACCGCCAGTATAGAGAATGGTATTTGGTGCACATGGGCGACAATCGTCATAATCGTCCTCTCTGCCATCAATTCCAACGGACAGCGAAATGCAGCCCTTTTGGTCGGCAGCAATGTGCAATACCATAATCTGGTCTGGATAGGAAACAAACAGTTCCCGGATATAATTGACCTCATTCACGTTGAATTGTACGGCTGCCAATGCTTGTTCCAAATCCAAACTGCGGCAATATTGACGGGCTTTCCCCTGTAATTTCTGGTGAATTTCCAAGTTGCCCAGTGGCATATAGTGCCGTGCATTGGGAGTTACGCCCTGCATTTTTTCAAAAGCAATCTTTTCTGCTGCCTGAATGTGTTCTTCTGCGAGGAGTTTGCGGATTTCCAAAAGTCCTTCATAAGCATCTGGGTTGTTGCGTTCTCGTTTTCCGCCTGACCAGACAGAATCTTCATTGAGTTTGATGACTTCATGTTCTGGGTCGCCGAACAGCATGCCCCCGATTCTGCCGTTCCCGACTGGCAGTGCATGGTCAAAATCTGTCGCTGGACTGCGATACCAAAGTGTGGTTTGTGAATCCATGTTTCATATCCTCCGTTTCCTCGTTTTCCATATAAGAATTTGAGCATTTCTGCCCAATATCCCATTTATTATACCATAATCACCCACAAAAAGCAATTGGTTCTTTCAAAATCAAACCATAAAATTTAATTTCCTATTTTTTACAGATATGTTACGTTCTATTCTTCTTTTTCGGGGTTTCTTGTCTATTTTCTTGACATTGTGAAAAAAATATGGTACAATAAATCAAAATCCGGGGGATTGGATTGCAAAAAAATTTTGAGATTGAGAGATGATTGCTGTTGAAACGATACGCAACCCGAAAAAAAAACTCTGTACGAAAATATATCTTAATGGCTGCTGATATTGGGATTCTATTTTTGTGCATAGTCTTAACGGTATTTGTGTTTTTCCTGCTGGAACAACCAGTCATGCAGATGAACCACCTGCTTCCGTATTTCGCCATCAACATTCTGCTATCCTTTTTGACGTTAACGGTCAGTGGAGCATATGATGTCTTTTGGCGATACTTTAATATGCGGGACTATATCACTTGCTCGCTTGGCGTTGTCATCGGGCAAGTGCTCAGCAGTCTTGTGGTGTTATTGCTGCGGTGGCATATTCCGTTCGGCTTCTTGATTCTGAATGCGGTTCTTGCTGTTGGCGGAATTGTGGTGTTTCGTCTGATTTTCCGCCGCACCTTTTTGATTCTGACAGATGCTGGACGGGTGGAATCCCGAAAGCGGCTGTTAATTGTCGGTGCAGGCAGCGGATGCGAATTGATTTTGAAAGAAATTCAGCGTTCTTGTTCAGATCCGGAAAAAACACCGCCGATACCCTACGACCCTATCTGTATTGTCGATGATGACCCGTTGAAACGCAACGCAACGGTAATGGGTGTTCGGGTTGCCGGAACGACAGAGGATATTAAACCACTCTGTGATAAGCTGAAAATTGATATGATTATGTTTGCGATTCCATCTTGTGATGAAGAGAATCGCAGACGGATTCTTGACCTCTGTTCCCATGCAGGGCGACCGGTTAAAATTATGCCGTATCTGAGCCAGATTTTGTTTCAGAAAGACATCATCCCACAGATTCAGGATATTCGGATTGAAGACTTGCTGGGCAGAGAGCCGGCAAAATTTGACCGAGAAAAAGTTGCCAGCTTTTTAAAAGATAAAGTCTGCATGATTACAGGCGGCGGTGGTTCGATCGGTTCGGAAATTGTCCGGCAGATTATGACCTATCACCCCAAAAAAGTCATCATTGTAGATATCTATGAAAACAATGCCTACGATATTCAGCAGGAATTGTTTCTCACCTATGGTTCAAAAATTCCGTTGTTTGTGGAAATTGCTTCTGTTCGGGATCATGTAAAACTGATTACCCTGTTTGAAAAATATCATCCGCAGATCGTCTTTCATGCAGCAGCCCACAAACATGTGCCGCTGATGGAAAGCTGTCCGGAAGAAGCAGTAAAGAATAACATTGTTGGCACATTCTATCTGGCAACACTGGCAGCTACATTCCAATGTGAAAAATTCATCATGATTTCCACCGATAAGGCGGTACACCCTGTCAATGTCATGGGGGCAACAAAACGCTGCTGTGAAATGATTATTCAGTATATGTCCCAGCATTCCACCAATACAGAATTTATTACAACTCGATTCGGGAATGTGCTTGGTTCAAATGGTTCTGTCATTCCGCTGTTCCGGAAACAACTGGAAAGCGGAAAGCCGCTGACCGTTACCCATCCGAAAATGATTCGTTATTTCATGACCATTCCAGAGGCAGTGTCTTTGGTGCTGCATGCCAGTGCAATGGCACATGGTGGAGAAATTTTTGTGCTGGATATGGGTGCACCTGTTCGCATTTTAACGCTGGCAGAAAATTTGATTGCTGCCTATGGAAAACGCCCTTATTTTGATGTAAAAATCCGATTTATTGGGCTGCGTCCTGGCGAAAAAATGGAAGAAGAACTGATGACAGAGCAGGAAAACAAGCAGCAAAAGACCTTACAGGAAACCGAAAACAGTCAAATCTTTATCGGGAAACAAATTGCATTCGATGATTCCAACTTTATTTCACGTCTTTATGAAATCGAACAGGCAGCTCTGCGAAATGACCGGAAAGAAACCTTACAGCTGCTCAAAGCGTTAGTTCCGGATTTCCATCATGAAGATGTCCATTCATCCACTGCAAAATAAGGAAAGGAGCGTTCTTCTTTGCACAATTTTTATCGTCGTTATGGAAAGCGGCTGCTGGATATCATCCTTGGCATTCTTGGCTGCATTCCAGCCTGTCCCGTGATGCTGATTGTCATCATTGCGATGTTTTTTTTCGACCGAGGAACGATTTTCTTTGTACAGGAGCGTGCTGGAAAACGAGATGCCAACGGTAACCCGACCACATTCCGCATGCACAAATTCCGCACCATGAAAATGGATACGCCCCACGATGTTCCAACTGACCAATTTGAACATGCTGACCAGTATATTACATCACTGGGGAAATTTCTGCGGAAATCCAGTCTGGACGAACTGCCGCAGATTTTTGATATTCTACGGGGGGATATGTCTTTTGTTGGCCCACGTCCAGCACTGCCGAATCAAACCCGACTGCTGGAATTGCGGCATGAAAACGGTTCTGACCAGCTGAAGCCTGGATTGTTTGGCTTGGCACAGAAAAATGGACGGGATCAGCTGCTGGAAACGGAAAAGGCTGCTTATGATGGCGAATATGCAGAAAAGCTTTCTTTCTGGATGGACTGCAAATCATTTTTTGGCTGTATCTTTAATTCTGTTCTGCAAAAGAATATTGTAGAGGGAAAGCAATCACATTCCACCAAAAAATAAAATAAATAACAGCGGACACATTTCCTGAAAATCTGGGGCGTGTCCGTTATTTTTATGTAAGCTTATCTCGACAGCTGCGGAAGCACTTCCACCAAAGGCAGGTGATATTGTTCTGCCAACTTCTTGCAGGCTTGCTGAGAATTCGTATCCAGTAGGGCACTTGGATGATGTGCATCGCAGCCAATAATCGCAGTGTTTCCAACAGATTCCGCAATCTTTAGAAAGGCAGGGTTTGGATACTGCCGATGGTCTGCAAGTCCCAGCTGATTGATTTCAATCGGGATTTGCTTTTCTTTTAGGTAGACGCAGAGTCGCCGAAATTCCTGTTCATAGAGGGCAGGGTCGCCGATGAAGTGAAATAAATCCGGATGGGCAAGATAGAGATAATTTCCGGTTTCCATGCCAGCGATGACTTGGTCAACATAGTGTTTCAGCTCTGCTGCATCATCTGTCGGTTTTCCGGTATAAATGCCACGCTGTTCCGGATAGAGAAAATGTTCGCCGAGAATCTGGTAGTCAATCGGATAATCCTGTAAAAACTTTTGCTGTTCCGGCAGCATTTCCGGAACATATTCCGATTCCAGACCGATATAAATCGTAATATCTGCGGCATATTCTTTTTTCAGTGCAGTCAAGGAAGTCACATAGCCGTCCAATTCATCGGGGGTCATGCGGATGGGGGAAACATAGCCGTCTGAAAAAATCCATGGGCAGTGGTCGGAAAAGCCCAGAACTTGAAAGCCGTTTTGAATGGCAGCTTCTACATAGGCTTTGTCCTCGCCGGTTGCGTGGTGACAGCGTGCAGTGTGGGTGTGATAATTGGCAAACATAAAAAGACCTCCTATTTGTTGCGATGGGTTGTAATTGCTTATTCGCTTTCCCGTTCTTGAATTGCCTGTTGGTATAAGTCTTGTTTCCGGTATCCGGTTTCCGCTGCAACTGCCTTGCAAGCATCGGTCAGCCGTTCGCCCTGTGCAACCCGTTCTTGTACCTGTTGCAGGGCATCTTCCATAGAAAGTGTCGTTTCGTCCGTTGATTCCGGCATACCTGCAACAATCAAAACAAATTCTCCCTTGGGTGGCTGCTGTTCATAGCGATGCAGAGCCTCTGCGAGGGTTGTTTTCCAGACTTCTTCGTGCAGTTTCGTCAGTTCCCGACAGATGGAAACGGGGCGTTCTCCGCCAAAACAAGCGACCAAATCCGTCAGTGTTCGCAGTAATTTGTGTGGGGCTTCGTAGAAAATCATGGTGCGGCGTTCGGTTTGCAGGGAATGCAAGTGTTCCATTCGCTGTTTTTTGGTGACGGACAAGAACCCCTCGAAGGTAAACCGTCCGGTTTCCTGTCCGGAAATTGCCAGAGCTGTAATTGCTGCACTGGGTCCCGGAACGGCAGTGACTGGGATACCCTGTTCTTTGCAGCATCGTACTAAAATTTCGCCCGGGTCAGAAATGCAGGGCATGCCGGCATCGGTAACAATGCCGCAGGTTTCTCCGGCAGCCATTCGCTGTAACAGTTGTTGGGTGACGAGTTGCCCGCTGTGGTCATGATAGCTGACCATCGGGGTGTGAATGTCATAGTGGCTGAGCAGTTTTCGAGTGACACGGGTGTCCTCTGCTGCAATGAAATCGACTTCTTGCAACATTCGCAGCTGCCGCAAGGTCATGTCTTCAAGATTTCCGATGGGTGTTCCAATTACATATAATGTGCCGCTCATGGCTGCACCTCCTGTTCTTCTGGTAAGCGGTAGAGATTCCGGACAGCTTCCGAATCTGTTTCCCCGTCCCGAATATAAAATTGCGGAAGGACGTTTAAGAATGGCTTTCCGCCTTTTCTGCCCTCTAACAAAAACAGCCACGGGGCAGTATCTGGATTTTTAGAAACGAACTGTAATCGTTTTGGTTCGATGTGAAATTGCTGCATTGCAGCAATGCAATCCGCCAGCCGTTCCGAGCGGTTGCAGATACAGAGCCGTCCGCCGAATTTTAATAACCGACTGGCAGCCTGACAGACATCTGCAATGTTGCAGAGAATTTCGTGTCGTGCAATTTTTTGTGCGGTCAGCTGGCTTTCCATGCCGGCTTGATAGGCTTTGTATGGGGGATTACAGGTGACTAAATCGCAGCGTTCCAAGGGAGCATCCTGCCAGAGTTGTTTAAGGTCGGCACAGACGGGGGTCACACGGCCTTGCACACCGCATTCTGCAATTGCCTGTGAGAATTGGTCGATGGCATCGGCTTGAATATCCACACCCCAAGTATGTTTTGGGGGATTTTTTCGTTGTAGAATCATGGGGATAATTCCGCAGCCTGTACCGAGGTCACAGACAAGGTCTTTTTTTCGCCAGTTGGAGAAGTTGGCAAGTAAAAAGGCATCTGTTCCGAAGCGGTGATTTTCGCTGACATAGACGTGCATTTGTCCGGTCAGCGGTTCTTTGCGGTAGCTGGACATGGTCTGCTCCTTTCTGATGAGGTGATAAATTTTTGCGGAAAACACTGCACCATTCTAAAAGGTTTTTCGGTGCAGCAGTTTTACAAAAATGCTGGCGAGGTGTGGGCGAGCAGCCCACGTTTGCGAAGCAAATAGAACTTGCAAGATGTTTTTCCTGCTGCAATTGCATTTTTTGGAACTTGCCAATTCGCAATTTGATTGTCTTTGTGAAACAAGTTGCAAATTCGGACAAGGCAACGGGGCAATTGCAGCACGCTGGTAGGCAAAAGCAGG
>OIWM01003285.1_pt1 | contig 11923 bp, 6 predicted proteins | sample 1587451 | NCBI WGS metagenome assembly OIWM01 (sample SAMEA3888907, study PRJEB22519) | human gut metagenome | biome: human gut; feature: human-associated habitat; material: faeces | place: Denmark | collected 2011
ATTTTTGATTAAAATACTCTTTCCATCTATCTATAATAACTGCTTCGTTCTCAGAAATAATAGATTCTATCAAGGCAATATCATGCTTTTTGAACCCATGATTGTAAATCTGGATCAGAGGAGAAACATTATATTTTGCTTCATTTCCATCTTTGATTACATGAACATGAATCGGTTCATGATCATTTGAATAAAACATGAACCTAAATCCAAAAAATATGAATATTGTTGGCATCGTTTCTTTTTTTGCAAAATTACACTTTTCTTCCGAAAGATGCAAGAATTTATTGGAAAATGTTTAAGAGTGAGGAAGATAAAAAGAAATGCCCACCCTTGGTACAGTAAGTAACCATGGATGGGTATTAAACGATATTACAACTTCTTTATCTGTTCAAGTGACAGACCTGTTATCTGGCTAATTTGTTCCATGTCCATGCCGCACTTCATCATCTTGCGGGCAATATCGCTTTTTTCTTCAGCTCTTCCTTCAGCTCTTCCTTCTGCTTTTCCTTCTGCATGTCCCTCCATTCTTGCATTTCCCAGCACATCATTCTGAATCATGATGGCATTGATGTGCTCGTCGTAGGCATGACGTTCAGCATTCGACATCTCATAGTATTTCAATTTCTCACGTGCTTCTTGTAGACCAGGAGCTTTGGTGTAAGGAGAGATAACACCATTTTTCAAATAGTTTACCCATTCCTCCAAGGGTGATTTTGCCACTTTATTGAACTCGTTGACACGTACAAGAATATATGTAGGGAATATCTCAGATGGGGATTTTCTCACGATATTACTCTTCTCCTTGGCGCTTATTACAAGTTGGTCTTTTGTGTGAAGGCCCGTAAAATTGTTCTGTCCGATATAGATATAGTCTGAGCCCTTACCGAGGTCGAAGTACAGAATGCTGATAGAGTACACCTTTTTCACCTCCTTGTAGCTATTGCCGAGGTTGATGTGCTCTGTGATGGCTTTTGCTACACCATAGAGTACACGCTCAAGATAGTGAAGTTCACTGGTGTTCTGTATTTCGACGATGATGATGTCGCCCTTACTGTTCTTGGCTTTTATGTCGACACGGTTGAATTTGTCATCCTCTGTCTGTTGGTTTCCCTCGCTTTCAAGAATCTCTATAATTTTAATAGGCTCGTTGAGGAATACAGTCAGGAAACCTTCCAGAACACCAAAGTTGGCCTTCTGTCGGAGCAGTCTCTTGATAGCCCAGTCAAAGCGTATGTATCTGTCTCTCAGTTCTGTCATGGTCGTAACCTCCTTATAATAATTGTATAATACTATGTGCAAATGTACGATTTTTCTTTTTAACGTCCAAATTTTTTTGGGAAAATCATATTTTTATGGGGAGTATACTTCTATACCCTATTCAACAATAATGCCCACCCTTGGTACGGTAAGTAACCATGGGTGGGCAATGTATTTGATAGGATAAGGAAGCGGCAGCTTTATTTCAATCTGAACATGACGGGAATCTTTACCGTGCCGGCAACGACCTTGCCTTTCCCCTCAGGCACAAAGCGAGGCATCAGCTTTACCACTCTCAAAGCCTCCTTGTCGAAAAGAGGGTCGTCGCTCATCATCACCTTGTATTGAGAGAGATTGCCCTTGGTGTCTACCTGAGCAGAAATGATAACCCTGCCTTCCTTTTTCAACGTGCGGGCAGCCTCAGGATAACGCACATGTTTGGCAATGAAAGCACGCATGGCTTTCAGACCTCCTGGGAAGTAAGGAACGACGGTACCTGCATCAGAGAGCAGGTCGCTATCCAACTTAACAGGCTCAGGCATGGAGTCCTTAAGTACTTGACTCGCCTCAAAGTCGGGCGACTTCATGTGATTTTGTTTCTTTTCCGTACAGCCTGCCACCAACAGGACTGCACAGAAAAGCAATATAAGATTTCTCTGTTTCATACTTTATTTGACAATCTTCTTACCGTTCACGATATATATGCCTTTGTCAAGGCCGTTGGCAGAAGTGCCCATATAACGACCGTCCAAAGAGTAAACACCCTGGCCGAAAGAAGACATCTCATCATTCTCTATGAAGTGAATACCCGAGATGATGTTGTCGTTACTGCCACCCATGAAGTCGAAGTCGATGCTTCCATCCTCATTTTGGGTAATATTGGTGATAGGCTTGCCCATGGTTGTTCCGCCCTGATAGATGATAGCTGCAGGCGAAGAGGTGTCGGTAAGACTGTTGTTACCATTAAAGGGATACAGGTCACCAGCCTGCGAGTCTGCAGAAGAACCCTCTTCGTTGTCAGCATGAAAAATCGTAAGGCGCTGATGATCGTTGTCAAGATAAGCATATTCTGGGCCATACTGGTTGCTATAATTAACAATGGTATTGACATTGTTGCGCTTCCAGATATTCTCATCGTAGTCCACATGGGTAATCATCATGCCACTGGCTGGCAGCTGCTTGTCCCAGATACCCACGCTCTGTTGTCTGTTCTCGATAAGATAATACTCGTTCTTGTTGTTGTCATTATAGACAACAAATGCCTGTCCATACTTCACATCCTGTGCCTGCATACCTTTTACAGATGCTGGTTTATCCAGTACAGTGGGAGTTATCCAGCCTGCAAACCATTTTTCATAGGCAGAATAGTTAGGAGGACAGAAGCTCTCACCATTATAGCTTCCAGCATCCATCAGGTCGAATTCACCCATTCCGAAATTTCCACCATTACCAGTATCATACAGGTCTGGATAACCTAAACAATGGGAGAACTCATGACAGAGAGTACCGATACCATCCACACGTTCCCTGTAAGCAACAGGAGTATATTGTAAGGTAAGTTCCGGTCCACAAGCGTATGTATTTACCACCACATTATTGTCCTTGCTTACATACGAACCGTTGTTTCCTTCTTGCAATTTGTATTCATGAGGCCAAATAGTATTTTCATCACCACCTGCAGCCTGTCCGAGTCCTGCAAAGAGAACATACACTTGCTCCACATAGCCATCGCCATCCCAATCATAGTCAGCAAAGTTGACGTCAGGGTCTGCCAAACGACAAGCATCATACACCATGTCACAAGGACGGACATCATGTAAGTTTCCAGAAGGTGCGCCATAGTAAGCATATTCATGATTGAGTGTATAAGGTCCCACCACATCAAAGTCCAGTTCAAACTGTCCATTACTCTGTGCCAGGAAATAATCTTTCACACTGCCCACAAAGCCGAGCGAATTTGCATAACCAGTCTCATTAGCTATTCTGTTGTACATCTTCTGGTTGTGACCAAACTTGAATTTCTTATCCTTGTACTGCACCAGAATAATAAGACCTTTCTTCTTGCCAAAATAAGAACCATTCGTTTGCCCCAAACTCTTTTTCACAGTCATGTGACGAGCCTTCGCCATACGCGCAATACGGTCTTGATTGGCTTTGGCACGCAACTGACTCGCACGTAGTTGCAGAGCATTGGCATCAACTCTTACATATCGCTTGCTTTCGCTGTCCAGATTATAGCTAACGCCTTCAGCATCCACCCAGTAGCTGCAGAATTCATCACCACGAAGTTCCACCCTTTTCTGAGTTCCATCAGCCAATGTCACCATACGCCACACACCCTTTTTGGCAGGTACAGCTTGAGCAGAAAGAGCCACAAAGCCCAGTAGGGAAGCAAGCATCAGTAGTTTCATATTTCTTTTCATCATCATATTTCTTTTGTTCTAAAAGCTGTTTAGAAAAAACAAGGCTCCAGAAAACCATTCAAGTTATCTGGAGCCTCAACTCATATCGTGTTTTTGTTTATGGAAAAACGCTTGTATTACTTAGTCCAAGCTCCACGCTTAGCCACATACATCTTATGTGCCTTGGCAGAAACTACAGCTGAATGATGTACTGCTGCCTTCTTTGCCTTGGCAAAAGCAGCATGAATCTTAGCCTCACCCTCATCTGTTACCTCGAAGGTATCAGACTCGAATGCATACGCATAGTCTGAGGCATCTGTATAGACATTGAAGAAGGTATAGAGCTTCTTGCTACTGTCATACTTAGAAAGGAATCCCTTGCTTGCAAAGAGCTTACCATTATCAGTATCAGCACCAAAGTAAGTCACAATATCAGTTACCAAGATGGCTGTACCATCCTGAAGAGCAAGACCTGTCTCCTGTGTTTCTACAGTGATTGAACCATCCTCTGCAACAGTAAACTCCAATGGAGCTTTCTCAACAGCAAAAGGAGTAATGCGGAACTTGGTAGGATCGCTACCACTCTGTGAGAGTACACCTTCTGTAACAACTGGCTCACCCATGAGCACACCAGGATCCTTTTGGAAGAGGATAGAACCGTAACTCTTGACACCAATGGTCACTGTACCAGCAGCAACATCATTCCAAACCTCGGCAGCATCCTTGCTTGACTTGAGTGAGAGATTCAGTACATCTGAACCTACAGCCTCGTCGTTTGCATTATACATTACCATTACGAGCACATACTTGCCTGTCTCGTCGAAAGGAACCTGAATATCACCAGAAGCTGATACCTCCTCAGAAGCCACACTGCCATCAACGATACCGCTTACAGTAGCATTCAAGTCGCTGCTAGCAGGAACAAGAGCGTACTTCACCTTGGCGACATCTGCGCTCAAAGACATAGTAACCTGTGCGAAATCATTGTCATTGGCATCGGTGAAACGACCCTTATAGGCAGCCTCGACACTGTAATTTGCGATTGTCTTACCAGGAAGAGCAATGGCAAACAAACCACTCTTGTTGGCTGGAAACATGCCACCTTCCTGGAAATTTGCCATAGAAATCAATAATGTATTTGCTGGCATGGTTATGATACCATTCTTCAAGGTACCAAACCACTCTGGCTTCTTTGACTTGATAAGATCAAGAGATACTCCACCCTCCAAGTTGTAAGCAACATTACTTGAAACTGTAATCTCACCATAATTACCGATAGCAAAACCTGTATGACAAGTTTCTACATAGACGAAATCTGGATCGGTAGCATTGATTACCCAGTAATGATCGTTCTCGGAATCATAGGTAGTACCCTCTTCTCCTTCCCATGAAGCATAAGGATTGACGATACGGTACTTGCCTTCCTCGACAACACTCTTTTGAATCTTCACTTCGTCAACAGCATTATCTACACCGAAGAATGTAGTCAGCACATCCTCACGGTAAGCACCCATTGACTTATTAGAAGTAATATCCATCCATTCTGTAGCACCAGCCTTAAAGGTAAATGAGCCAATACCGTATGTTGTGTCATAATCCTCATTGGCAACACTGATAGTACCGCCATTATAAGTACCATACTGCAAATCCTCAGGATTGTAGGTAATGGTGATAGGAGCCTCAGCCTCACCATCTGCAAATGTCACATGGTTAGGCACGCTGAAAATACTTCCCTCATCTGGAGTATAGTTCAAAAGAACGGTCAGTTCTCCCTTTGTCTCTACACGATGAAGTGTAACAACAAAGCTTGAGTTGCTCTTGCTCAACTCTATCTTCGACTGCTGGGTATTGCTGAAATACACTTCGTTGGCAACCTTAGGTGCACCCGTGTAGTCGTAGTCGCTGGTACATGAACTGATGGCGAATGCCACCAAGCTCAGGAGTACCATATATGAAAATTTGAATGCTTTTTTCATAATTGTTATGTTTATCTATTCGTTCACAAAAAACTACTATTGCTCAGTCCATGGAGTATAGAGATCAGATGGATCTGGGTTGTTCATACCTCTTACTCCCTGATTGCGGTCACCCTCGTAAGCTACGAATACGAGGTTCATCCATGCAGGACGGCCTTTGGTGTTGAGACGAGTCAGGTCGTACCAGTTGGTTCCTGGATAGCCACGGGTTACTGAGTAGTTCAAACGCTTGATATCAAAGAAGGTCTGACCCTCACCCCAAAGCTCTACACGCTTCTGGAATACGATTTCCTCAACCACGTCATCTGTTGATGACACCTTGCAGGTGTACTGAGGGTCGCGATAGGTCTTCATAAAGGTTTCCAACAGTTCCTTACCCTTGGCAGCATTGGTGTGAGCTACAGCCTCTGCCTCGATAAAGTACATCTCTTCTACACGCATGATAGGATAAGAAGAAGCTGCACCGATGTTAGGGTCGTCGGTATTTCCCTCGTTAGGACGGAACTTCACAGATGCATAAGCTGGCATACGCTTATCTGCCAAGCTCTTTGTTGCAGGTATCTGGATCACCTTATCTGCCAACTCAGAACCTTCTGGAGCTTTGAATTCCAACTTACGGAAGTCTGTATCGCTGATACGCTCATACATTCTCTTGTCTATCTCGTTGAAAGGCATATTCTCTTCACCATAACCACTATAACCAAAAGTTGTCTGGTTGCTGAGCCATGAAGTCCAGTTGACAATACCTGTCTTGACAGAGGTGTCTTCAGATGTCTGTGTAGCGCCCCACATCCACTTTGTGATATCGTTGAAACCAGTCTTATAGTTGGTGCAAGCCTCTTCGCTCATAGGCTGAACCTTGGCATTGTTGATGGCAAGACGCGCATACTTGGCAGCATTCTCGTAGTCGCCATCCCACATATACAGACGAGCCTTCAGACCATAGACACAAGACAAATCAGGAAGCACGCCACCAGCTGTTTTTGTCAAGTGCTTGATATACTCCTCTGCCTTGTTGAGGTCGCTCTCGATAAACTCCTTCATCTTCTCGTGAGTTGCACGAGGGTTGTTAAGGGCGTCTGATTGATTCATCTCGGCAGTAACGATAGGCACTGTAAGTCCGCTTACGTCATTACCATCAGCATTGATATTGCTGGTTCTGTCGTTAGGCAGGAACTCGTACATACGGGCGAGGTCGATATAACACATAGCACGGAAAGCCAGACCTGCACCCAGATAGCCCAACTGCTGGTCGGTGGCATTCTCGGGATTGACAGCTCCCACCATGTTGTTGATGGTCAGGATAAAGTTATAATAATAGGTACTGATGTACTGTCCGAACACATAGCCGTCACCCTGATACTTGTTCTGTGCCCAATAGTAAAAGTGATGGGCATAGTTCTTGGTAGACTGCAAAAGGTCGCCAGTCATCAGGTCACGTACATACATGATGGCACCATAACCAAATGGGAAGTGCCAATTCTTCTGTACTAAAGTGCTGTTTACATCATTAAAATATGCAGGCATCGCCATCAAGAAGGACTCCGATGATGATGGGGAGTTCTGTATCTGCTCCTCGGTGGCAATACTTGATGCAGGTTCTGTCACCTCCATACAGCCAGTAAGTGAAGTCAGAGAGAATCCTGCAATCACAAGTCCAGCCATCGAACGATATATTGTTTTCTTGTTCATTTTATTCTTTCTTTATAGGTGAAACGTTTAGAATGTAACAGTAATACCTCCTGAGATGGTACGGATAGGACGGTAAACTGAATTAGAGCTGCCACCAGTAATGCTCTGACGTGGGTCAAGACCCTGGCGCTTAGACCATGTCCAGATGTTGTCGGCTACCATATAAACACGTACCTTCTGCAAACCTACAGTCTGCATCCACTGGGTAGGCAAGGTGTAACCCAAAGTGATGTTAGACAATGAAAGGTAAGAAGCATCAGTCAAGAAACGGTCTGAACCTGCAGACATATATGAGTCGCCATACTGCCAGCGTGGCACGCTGGTGTTGGTATTCTCTGGTGTCCATGCTTTCTCCATATCTACGTGGATTGCTTGACCTGCAGAGCAACTCATCAAGCCAGCGTATGCTCCATCGTAAACCAGACCACCAATCTGATACTGGAAGTCCACAGAGAAATCAAGACCCTTCCAGGCTACGCTGGTACCGAAACCACCATATACGTCTGGCAATACATCACCGCAAAGGTAGTAGCTACCGTCATTGTAGGTGGAAGTAGTTTCCTGACCTACCACATTACGGTGCTTAATGCCAGTATAGCTTTCGTCAACCTTCTCGCCAGCGTTATTGTAGTAAACGTCCTTATTGTTCTCATCCTTCTCATATACGTTCTTATAGAAGAGAGAAAGACCTGTCTCAGGATCTACACCCGCATACTTCTTGGTATAGTAAGTAAAGCGTGACTTACCCTCCTGATAGAAGTACGAACCGCTAGCGTAACCTAAACCAATACCATCATACCAGCTTTGCTTGGCAGAATCAGAAAGTTTGGTAACTTCATTGTGGTTGGTTGTCAAGTTGGTATATACATTCCAAGTGAAATCCTTAGTACGGATAACATCTGCATGAAGGTCAATCTCAACACCACGGTTCACCATATTACCGATGTTATCGTAATAACCGCTCCATCCGAAAGACACAGGAAGGTAAACCATAGAAAGCATATCAGAGGTCTTGTTGCTGTAGTACTCGATGCTACCCCAGATGCGGTTCTTCAACAAAGAGAAATCTGCACCGATATTGAACTTACCGTTCTTCTCCCAAGAGATTTTTGGATTACCCAAAGAAGAAGGAGTCAAAGACACTTCATTGTTGGAGTTGACAATCGAGAAATACTTGGTATACATATAGCTACCAATACCATCGTTACCATTTTCACCATAAGAAGCCTTCAACTTCAATTCGTTAATCCAATCAACATTGAACCAAGATTCCTTATGCATGTTCCAACCAGCACCAAATGACCAGAAAGTACCCCACCAGTTATCCTTTGAGAAACGAGATGAAGCCTGGCGCATAGCAGAAACACTACCAAAGTAACGAGAATCATAGTTGTACATGACACGGCTGAGCCATGACTCTGTGTTGTACTCGCTCATAGAAGAAGTACCATTGTCCAACACAACAGCACCAGCCAACTCCTTGTTGTCTACAGAGAACTGATTGTGCTTGCTGGCATACAGACCATAACCATAAACACGATAATACTCATGACCGAGCATCACCTCAATATCGTGCTTGCCATAAACCTGATGCCAGTTGATACGCTGCTGATAGTTGTAAGACCATGTACGGTCGTGCTCCTTGTTCACCACACCATTACTTGCAGCATACTGACCGAAATATGGGTTGGTAGTGTCTGTAGAACGGCTCTCGTTTAAATATACGTTGTTGATAGAAGTAAATTTGAAGCCATAAGGCAACTGAATCTCAGCAAAGCCTGTACCGTTAAAGGTGTTTCCTTCTGAATTGGCTGTATTCAGCCTAGCATCAGAGATAGGGTTGGCACCACTCATGAAAGCACGGAATGGAGCTACCTTACCACTACCATAGTCATAAGCTATCATGCGTGAAGTCTGGTCATACATGATGTTGCCGTTGGCATCACGCATATACATAGGATAGATAGGCGCAATGTCAACAGTTGCGAAAATACTACCATTGTCACCACCCTCGGTAAGAGAATTGCTGTTGAAGTGACCATAACTCATGTTGGCACCCACCTTCAACCATTTGTTAACCTGATAGTCTGCCTTCAAACGAGAAGTGAAACGACGATAGTTAGAAGCTGCGGTAATACCGTCATTGCTCAAATAGTTGGCAGAACCATAGAATGTACCTCTGTCTGAAGAACCTGTTGCAGTAACAGTATATTCCTGACGAAGACTGTTGTTGTAGATTTCGTCTACCCAGTCATCAGGAGTCAGATAATAGGTTGTTCCATTCATGGTAGAGTAAGAACCAAGGGTAGCGTTAGGATTGAGCTTGCCATTGGTACCAATGAGCTGCTGTCCCTCTGGGATAGTATAAACATTGTAACCCAAACCATAAGAAGGATTGGTAATCATATTGTCGTTAGCCCACTTCCATGCCTGTGTGGCATCCATGTGGTTTACATTCTGAGCATAGTTGTTCAGGGCCATGTACCACATTTCATAGTACTTGGCTGGACTCTTCATTGTCTCATACTCAGGCACAGCCTTAGAGTTAGAACCCCACTTGGCATCGACGGTAAGCGTACCCTTAGTGCCCTTCTGTCCGCTCTTGGTTGTAATCAAGATAACACCATTACCACCACGAGCACCATAAAGAGCTGTAGAAGAAGCATCCTTCAATACTGTCATGCTCTCTACGTCGGCAGGGTTGATGTCGTTAAGAGAGCCACCGTATGGAGAACCATCAAGCACAATCAGAGGGTCGTTTCCTGCATTGATAGAGTTGAAACCACGAATACGGATGGTAGGAGTAGCACCAGGCTGACCGCTGCCAGTGTAAATCTGCACACCTGCAGCCTTACCCTTCAAGGCATCAACAGCATTGGTTACCTGAACCTTGCCAATCTCTTCTGCGCCTACAATGGCAGCAGAACCAGTAAAAGCACTCTTCTTCTGAGTACCATAGGCAACAACCATTACCTCGTCAAGAGCGTGGTTGTCTGGATCCAATACAATCTTCATGTTCTTTGCGGCCTTTACGGTCTTGGTGACCATGCCGATGTACGATACCTCCAACTTCGCGTTGGCTGATACGTTCAGTGAGAAGTTACCATCGATGTTGGTAACAGTACCGGTATTGGTGCCTACCACCTTGATGCTGGCGCCGATAACTGGCGAGCCATCTTCGGAAGAGGTGACCGTTCCGGAAACTTGAGTTTGTGCCAAAGCCATTCCTATGCTAAGGAACAGGCAGGCGATAAACGTCATGAGTCTTTTTTCCATAAATCTCTCTCTTTTTTTTAAAAATGAATGTATAAAGTTTATTCTTTTCTCATATCTTTGTATCCACCTCGTGCCCCGAGGTGGAAAAAACTATGCTATTTTATATATAAAATCTCTCTTTTTATAGTACAATATTTAACAATTGAATTGTAACGGCTGCAAAATTATATAAAATTTAGTTATTCTCCAAATATTTCTTGCAAAAAGTTGCATATTTAACCATTAAACTCACAATAGTCTTTAAAAATACCATTTTTACTTATTATTTATAAGCACATTTTGTCATTTCTGTGGTTTTAGATAGCATTCTTTAACTTATTATGTCGGGATGAGCCTCACTCGGCTCATAACTTCTATTCATGATTGGATTACGCAAATACCCTTCACCCTTCATCTTTCCCTTGAAATTCCCTGTGTTTATCGGGGTTCCAGAGGGTGAAGGGTGCAAGTCAACCCTTCATCACCCTTCATCACCCTTCATCTTTTTGCCATTTTCAGATTTCGGTTTACAACTGATAGAGTCGTGCTCATGCTTCTATTAAGCCCAGCCTGAGTCGTCTATTATGACCAGTCTTGGTCGTCTATAATGACCAATCCGAGCCTTCTATTATGCCCAGTCCAGGTCTTCTATTATGCCCCAGTTTAGGCTTCTATGATGCTTGCTATGGTTTCTATGGTTCCGCGCATTAATCTATACTTTCGCTTTCAGCAGTTTCATCTCCTCTGCCGTCAGCCCCGTCACATCCATGACTGTCGCTTCATCCATTCCCTTTGCCAGCATCTTTTTTGCAATCTCAAGACTTCGCAGGTTCATACCTTCTACTCTTCCTTCTTCCATACCCTCTTCTTTACCTTTCTGGTATCTGTCATCCAAAAGGGTTCTTTCAACACTTACGGAATCCCAGAATTTATCGTAGGCACGGAGCTCGGCATCAGTAAAGCCGGAAATCTCCAACTCCTCTACGGCTTTTCCAATCTCCGGGTCATTAAGCAGGTCGGAAGGAATCTCCTTCGTATTGGAATTGATTTCTGTGAGGAAACGGAGCCACAAGACCATCATGCGCTTGTCGGCAATGGAATGAGGAGTGAACTTAGGGAGTTCAATGAAGGTAAAATGCAAGCCTTTAATTACCTTATTGCTGTCCTTGTCGTGCACGATACGATAGTTGTGGATGAAATCCGGAGTGTCATGTGCGAAGATATCATTCACAAGATTCAGAGAATATACGGGTTGCAGTTCGCTGTATTTTCCTCCTTTTTTAGCCTGACTCACATAGAGCTTGGATGCATTGAACAGTACTCGCTGCTGGAATGCGT
>OIWM01003291.1_pt1 | contig 11904 bp, 7 predicted proteins | sample 1587451 | NCBI WGS metagenome assembly OIWM01 (sample SAMEA3888907, study PRJEB22519) | human gut metagenome | biome: human gut; feature: human-associated habitat; material: faeces | place: Denmark | collected 2011
GCCGCTAAAGCACCAAAAAAGCCCCACCCTTTTTGCCAAAAAGGGTGGGAAAATGAAAGTTTTTTTTTAATTTTTTGATATTTTTTATCGTTTTTATTCCAATTCTTTCTTTTTTAGTCTTATGCTTACTTTTTTGTCCATCACCGCGCGCTGCGCCGGTTTCCGCAAAAAAATTTTTTTTCGCGCCGCGCCCGGGCAGCAAAAAAATGCCAAAAAACCCTGTTTCTAGCGTGGAATATCTCCGCCGCTGAGCGCGTCGTCATAGACTGCGCGGCTGCCCCCGATGAATTTTGGACGGGTGCGCGCGCATACCAGATGCGCCTCTCCGATTTGTTTGACGGAAAGTCTGACCGGAACTGCCACATGTTTGAGCTGCATCCCAATCAGGGTATCGCCGATATCCATGCCCGCGTCCGCTTGGATCTGCTCGACGGCTACCGGACATTCGGCGTGTTCGTAGACGGTCATCGCGAAGGAACCGCCCGCGTGCGGCTGCGGTACAACGTTGACAATCTCGGTTCCCGGCAGGAGGGCTTCTTTTTCGACGATGACCGCGCGGTTCAAATGCTCGCAGCACTGCGCGGCAAGGTAGATTCCCTTCGGTTTCAGTACGCTCGTCACGCCTTCGTAGACGGCTGCCGCCGCGTTGATATCCGAGCCTTTGCCGATCCGCAGTCCCACCACTTCACTGGAGCTGCAGCCGATGACCAGAATGTCGCCCTGCTTTAATTTTGCGATTTCCACCAGCTCCGCGCAGGCCTTCCGCGCGTCTTCTCTGATTTGTTCGTATGTGACTTTCATCTTTCATCCCTCTTTTCTGTTGTACGCGCCTCTGCCGCCACAGCAGAGGTCTTGCGTGTTTTGTCCCGCGCCGCGTTCTTTTGCGCGCGGTTCTATCGGGAGCGCGGCGAGCGCGTCTCGCCGCGCGCGTCATCTTAAATCTTCCAGCTGTTGAGATATTTTTGCTGCTCCGGCGTCAGGCTGTCGATCTCGATGCCCCAGGCCGCCAGCTTCCTTCTCGCGATGATATCGTCGATCTCGCCGGAAACATCGATGACGGTGGTGTCCAGCTTGCCGCGGTTTTGCATGATATAGAGTGCGGACATCGCCTGTACCGCGAAGCTCAGGTCCATGATCTCGGCCGGATGTCCGTCCGCCGCCGCGATGTTGACCAGACGACCCTCGGCGATGACATCGACCCATTTGCCGTTCGCGAGCTGATAGCCCATGATATTTTCGCGCAGCTCTTTTTTGGCGACGCAGGCCGCCTCCAGACCCGCCATATCAATCTCTACATTAAAATGTCCCGCGTTGGCGAGGATCGCGCCGTCCTTCATCTTCAGCATGTGGTCTACGGTGATCGTCCACGCGCAGCCGGTCGCGGTGACAAAAATATCGCCGAGCGGCGCGGCGTCTTCCATCTTCATCACGCTGTAGCCGTCCATGCGCGCTTCGATGGCCTTGACCGGATTGATTTCGGTGACGATGACCTGCGCGCCGAGTGCCGCCGCGCGCATCGCGATGCCGCGCGAGCACCAGCCGTAGCCGACAACCACGACGGTCTTGGCCGCCACGATCAGATTCGTATTGCGCATGATGCTGTCCCAGGTGGACTGTCCGGTCCCGTAACGGTTGTCGAACAGATGCTTGCAGTCCGCGTCATTGACCGCCACCATCGGGAATTTGAGCACGCCGTCCGCCGCCATCGCCTTGAGACGGATAATGCCGCTGGTCGTTTCCTCGCAGCCGCCCCAGACTTCCTCCGCCAGCTCCGGACGCTTTTCGTGAACGCAGCTGACCAGATCGGCGCCGTCATCGATGATGATGTTCGGTTTGTGTTCCAGCGCCATCTCGATGTGACGGGCGTATTCCTCCGGTGTGGCCGCGTGATACGCGTATACCCGCAGACCGTCCTCCGCCAGCGCCGCCGCGATCTCGTCCTTCGTGCTGAGTGGATTGGAGCCGGTGATGGACATCTGCGCGCCGCCTGCCGCCAGCACCTTGCACAGATAGGCGGTCTTGGCTTCCAGATGCACCGATAAGCTGATCTTCACGCCCTCAAAGGGTCTGGTCCGGGTAAATTCCTCTTCGAGTCCGCGCAGCAGCGGCATGTGGGCGCGCACCCATTCGATTTTTTGGTGTCCCTGCGGCGCCAGGGCAATATCTCGGATTTCGTACTCTTTCATATCTTTGTTTCTCCTTTTATTCTACGGTTACGGATTTGGCTAAATTCTTCGGTTTGTCAATATTGCAGCCGCGTTCCTTCGCGACATCATAGGCAAAAAGCTGCAGCGGTACGACACTGAGCAGCGGCGTCAGCTCGTCGCGGCAGTCCGGAATATAGATGACTTCATTGCTCTGTGCTTCTACGGCGCGGTTGCCTGCTTTGGCAACCGTCAGCACATGCGCGCCTCTGGCTTTGATTTCCTGGATGTTGGAAAGCATTTTTTCGTACAGCGCGTCCTGCGTCGCCAGACAGAGCACCAGCGTTCCCGGCTCCATCAGGGCGATGGTGCCGTGTTTGAGTTCTCCGGCCGCGATCGCGAAGGAATTGATATAGGAGATCTCCTTCAGCTTCAGCGAGCCTTCGTAGGCGACGGCGGCGTCCAGTCCTCTGCCGATAAAAAATACCTGGTCTCCGGTGTAAAGAATCTTTGCCAGCGCTTCAACCTCGCGCACGTCTCGCAGATAGGCCGCCAGCTTGCCCGGAATCTCGCGCAGCGCCGCAAGCAGCGCGTGGTAGTCCGTCTCACTGATTGTGCCGAGGGTTCTGCCCATGTGGAGCGCGAGCAGATACATGCAGGTCAGCTGGGTCGTGTAAGCCTTGGTGGAAGCGACCGCGATCTCCGGCCCTGCCCAGGTGTAGAACACATCATCGGATTCTCTGGCGACGGAGCTGCCGACGACATTGACCACGCTGAGCACTCTCGCGCCCTTTGCCTTGGCCGCGCGCAGGGCTGCCAGCGTATCCAGGGTTTCTCCTGACTGGCTGATGGCGATGAACAGGGTTCTCTCGTCCACCAGCGGGTCGCGGTAACGGAACTCGGAGGCGACATCGACCTCAACCGGAATTTTGGCGAGTTTTTCGATGATGAATTTGCCGACAAGTCCCGCGTGATAGGCGGTGCCGCAGGCTACGATATAGATGCGGCTGATGTTTGCCAGATCTTCCTTTGTCAGAGAAATGCCGTCTAAGCGGATATTCCCCGCTTCATCCAGTCTGCGCGCGATGGTTTCCTCGATGGCCTTCGGCTGCTCGTAAATCTCCTTGAGCATAAAATGCGGATAGCCTTCTTTTTCGGCGGCGTCCACATCCCAGGTTACGTGGAAAACCTCTCGCCGCACAGGGTTTCTGTTTTCGTCAAAAATATCGATGCGGTCCGCGGTAACAACGACCATCTCGCCGTTCTCGATCAGATAGATTTCCTTGCAGTATTTGAGCAGGGCCGGAATGTCTGAGGCGATGAAGTTTTCGCCTTTGCCGATCCCCGCGATCAGCGGCGCGTCCTTGCGGACCGCCACGATTTTGTTCGGGTCCTTACTGGAAATGACCGCGAACGCGTAAGCGCCTGTCATGTCTTGTGTCGCGGCGTAAACCGCGTCCTCCAGACTCTCTGCGTCGCGCATGTAAATGCCGATCAGCTGGGCGATCACCTCGCTGTCGGTCTCGGAGCGGAAGTGCACGTGGTACTGGCGTGTCAGCCGTTCCTTAAGTTCCACAAAGTTTTCGATAATGCCGTTATGCACGATCGCCACGGTGCCGCTTTGGTCCGCGTGAGGGTGCGCGTTGATATCGGAGGGCGCGCCATGCGTTGCCCAACGGGTATGTCCGATGCCGGTATAGCTTTCGAAGCTGATGCCTCTGCGGCTCTCGTTGTCCAAAAGCTCCTCCAGATTCCTGATTTCTCCTACTTTTTTGCGGATTTCGACGCTGCCGTTGCGCACCAACGCGATGCCCGCGGAGTCATAGCCTCTGTATTCCAGCCTCTTCAGACCATCCAGAATCACGTCCTTCGCGTTGCGTTTACCCACATATCCTACAATTCCACACATAATATATACTCCTTTTGTTCCCGCGCCGCGGTGTCCGCGGCCGCGTTTCGCGCTGCGGGCGCGGCATGAGAGGTTCTCCCTCTTTTCCCCGCGCGGCCTGCGCGTTTATTCTCCCAGCCTGCGCTCGATCAGCGCGGCCAGCTCCTCTGCCAGCGGCCGGATTACCGCGAGGTCGCTGCCCTCCAGCATGACCCGCACCAGCGGCTCCGTACCGGACGGGCGAATCAGCACGCGGCCGTTTCCCTGCATCTTGCTTTCGAGCGCTTGGATCGCAGCCGCGACCTCCGCGTCCTTGCTGTAAGTTTTTTTATAGTCATTGTTTATTTTCGCGTTGACCAGTACCTGCGGATAGATGCGAATCTCATCGGCGATCTCCGAAACCGCGCGGCCGTCCTCCAGCACAGCCTTGACGAACTGCAGGGACGAAAGCGTGCCGTCTCCGGTCGTCGCGAATTCTCTAAATATGATGTGTCCGGACTGTTCGCCGCCGAGTACGCAGCCGGTTTCCAGCATACGCTCCAAAACATAGCGGTCGCCCACGCCGGTTACATCGACATCGATGCCCGCGGCCTCCATCGCCTTATGGAAACCGATGTTGCTCATGACGGTCGCGGTCACTTTGTTCTCGGCGAGCCGCCCTTCGCGCTTGAGCATCCGCGCGCAGATGGCGATGGTCTTGTCGCCGTCCACGATTCTGCCCAGATTGTCACAGACGATGAGGCGGTCCGCGTCGCCGTCAAAGGCCAGACCAAGATCCGCGCCTGTTTCCCGCACCTTCGCCGCCATACGCTCCGGATGCGTCGAGCCGCAGTTCTCGTTGATGTTGACGCCGTTCGGCTCGTCGCTGAGCACGATGACCTCCGCGCCCAGTTCGCGGTAGACGCGCGGCGCGGCCAGATAGGCGGCGCCGTTGGCGCAGTCGAGGACGATCTTCTTGCCGTCGAGCCTGTAGTCCACCGTTTCGAGCAGATGCTGTTCGTAAAGCGCGCGGGCATTTTCCTCTGCCTCCAGGCATTTGCCGATCAAATCTCCGGTAATATGGCTGTTGACATCGACGCTGCTGAGGATGAGGTCTTCGATCTTCTCCTCCAGGAGGTCGTCGAGCTTGTAGCCGTCCCCGTTAAAAAATTTAATGCCGTTGTATTCAAAGCTGTTATGGGACGCGCTGATCACAATCCCCGCGTCCGCGCCGTAACGCTTCGTCAAAAAAGCGATCGCGGGCGTTGGCAGAACGCCGACCTTGATGACATTGCCGCCGACCGCGAGAATGCCTGCCGTCAGCGCGTTTTCGAGCATATCTCCCGATACGCGCGTATCCTTGCCGATGATGATGATCGGCCGCTTGCTTTCTTTTTTGAGCACGAAGGTGCCTGCTTTGCCCAGCTTAAAGGCAAGCTCCGGTGTCAGCTCGCGGTTGGCGATGCCCCGCACGCCGTCGGTTCCGAAAAGTCTTCCCATTTTCTCCTCCAATTCACAAGCAAGCCGCTTCGCGAAGCGGCTCTCTGTGTTCTCTATGCTTACGTGGAAAATATCGTTTTATGATATTTACCGTATCACCCTGCTTCTTCGCTGATGGTGATTTCAATCTCCTGCGGGCTGTATTCCAAATCCGCGAGGTCTTTGGCAGTCTTACAGACAAGGCGCACGCGGTGGGTGCCCGCGTCCAGATCCTTGACGCTTGCCGTCAGGGTAAAGTCCTCTCTGTTCAGCGTTTCGATTACGCTCGTTCTGCCGGAGGCGGATACGTGGATCACGCAGTCTGCCACAACCGGCACTAGCCCTTCGGTAACATCTTCGATGACGATATCGCTTTCGGTAAACTCTAAGGTCAGAGTCTCCGCGCCCTTGACGGTCACATCGCAGTTCAGGTTGCCGGAATCTGTCGCGACGGTCACGCCGTCCGTCAGAATCGGCTTGAGCGCGATCTGCGTGTCGTCATAGACCTTGCTCAAATCCACTGTTTCGCAGGTCACTTCGCTGATGGCTGCCAGTGCCGCGTCCGTTCCCTTGACGGTGATGGTCTTTGGCACTTGATAGCTGATCTCCAGATTGTCATGCTCCTGTCCGATGATCGGGACCGAAAGCGGTACGGTTTTTTTGTTGAGCATGACGGTGGTAACAGAAACCTTATCGGTTTGCAAATGGACGCCTTCGACCTCTTTGCCGCTCTTATCGACCGGAATCAGCGCGATGGTCAGCGCCTTCATTTCGTTTTCGACTTTTTGCGCGTCCACACGCGCAAGCAGTCCGGTGACCTTGTTCACCAGCGTCGCCGCGCCCTCGACCGCTACGTTTTCCTGGCTGAGCTGGACGATATAAGGCTCGCTGTCATCGCTGGTCTGATTGATGATCTGCGTCTGTACCGGTTTTTTGACCGTAATCAGGTCGTCGATGGTGATGCTGATCTTCTGCACGCTCATGCTCTCGACCGTCACGTTGTCCGGTCCGACGACGCGCAGCCGCACGACGTTTTCGCCCTTCTTGAGGCCCTCAAGGTCCGCGATGACCTTAAAGTTTCCCGCTTTGACCTTGGTGAGCGTGGTGCGCTGCCCCGAAAACGTGATGTTGACGGTATCGCGCTCGGCCTGCAAAACGACCAGATCGTTCTCCGTCAGAGTTTCCTCGTTGGCGAAGGTAATCGGGATATTGCGCAGGGTGTTGGTGGAGGCTTGATTGTCTGAAACCAGCACATAAGCCCAAAGCACGATTGCCATGACCAGCGCGATGGCCATATTGACCTTGTTGTTCTTTAACATCTCTGTCCCCCTTTCAGAAGCCGCCGCAGCCTTTCCGTAAACGGAACCTTGACTTCTTCTTCTAAATAAAGGTTGAGCAGAGTTTTTTCTATCTTTTTGCCGTCAAGGAACCGCGTCAGCTTGCCGTTCTGCGCGATGGAGATGACGCCCGTTTCCTCCGAAACGATGATGACCAGCGCGTCGGAGTTCTCGGTGATGCCGATGCCGGCGCGGTGGCGTGTTCCCAGTTCCTTGTTCAAATCCTTATTCTGTGTCAGCGGCAGCACGCAGCCGGCCGCGTAGAGCCGGTCGCCCCGCACGATGACGGCGCCGTCATGCAGCGGTGTGCCTTCATAAAAAATCGTGCCGATCATCTGTGCCGAAATATCGGTATTGATAATCGTTCCGGTTTCTATGATATCGTTGAGCGCGGTTTGGCGTTCGATGACGATCAGCGCGCCGGTTCTCGTCGAGGACATGGCCTCGATAGCTTCCACGAATTCCCCTACGATGTGTTTCGCTTCTTCCTTGTTTACTTCTCCGAATACGTTAGAAATCCTGCTGCGCCCCAAATATTCGAGCCCCCTGCGCAGCTCCGGCTGGAAAATGACGACGATGGCCACCAGTCCGACTGTCATCAGTCCCGACAGCAGCCAGTGCAGCGTATACAGGTGCAGCACCTCCGACAGCATCGTAATCACGACCAAAACCAGCAGGCCCTTGGCCAGCTGTTCGGCTCTGGTTTCGCGGATGAAGCCCAGCACTTTGTAGATTAAAAACGCGACGATCAGAATATCCAGCACATCGGTGATACCGACGCTCGCGGAAATTCTGTCAACAAAAACTTCCATACATGATTCCCCTTTGGTTTTATCCATTTTATTTTACTTGAAAATTGTGTTGTTTTCAAGTAGGTTATGGGATTTTCCGCTTGTTTTCCGCTTGTTTTTGCGCCCAAAAGACGGCCAAAAGCGGCTCCCCCTGTGAGGGGAAACCGCTTTGGGCTGCTGTTTCGCGCTTGCTTGCGCGTTCGTCTTCGATTATCGCGTTTTTTTCGCGGATATGTTGGACCATTTTGTGTAATACTTCTTGCCGTCAACGGTCCGGACGCCGCGAACCTTGTAATAGTAGGTCTTGCCCGCTTGAAGGTTCCTGCCGTTTGTGAAGCTGCGCTTTTTCGCGTTCTTTGTGGTGTAAAGCTTCACATATTTGCCGTTTTTCGCGTTCGCGCGATATACCTCGTAGGCATCGACCTTGTAGCCCTTTGCCTTTTTCCACGAAAGCTTCACCGTCGCCGCGGACGCTTTCGCACTCAGCTTGAGGCTCGTCTGCTTGACGCCGGCAATCGTCTTTTGCGCCTTTTGGTAGCTGTCTACGATTTCTTTTTGTGCGAGGGCGTAGAGAGAGAAATGGTTCGTTCTAAACGCGTAGTATTTCGTCTCGGAAATCTTGCCGTTTTCCTCTAAGGCTTTTTCGATCGTGACTTCGCCATCAAAGCGTTCTGTCCTGCCGTTCTTGCCGAGATAAAGCACAGTAAGCTCTCTGCCCGCGAGGCTCTGCGGAATCGCGAGCTTCACGAGGATCTTGCCTTCGCCGAAGTTCGTAATCCGCGTTTCTCCCGCGAAAAGCTGTATGGAAAGAAGGCTGGCTGTTTTGCCGACGATCTTCCGGTATTGGGTGGTTGTCTCTTTCTTCATGCGCAGGGTCAGTTCACTCACCTTTGCCTTACCTGCCTGTGCCGTCATCTGCCGCAGCGCTTCACGGTCAAACTGTACCTTGCCGTTCGGCGTTTCGATAGTCAAAACTGCCTCGGTCTTTGCCAGGATTTCTTCCAAAAGCTTCTTCTCAATTCTCACATCGGTGGTCTCTGCCGCCTTCGCGAGTGTTTCATCCAGGACGCCGTTCTTTATGACGATCTCGTCAGCCTTCTTCTCGGCGGCTGTCCGGATCAATGCCTCCTGCTGTTCTTCGGTCAGAGTCAGGAGCATACCCTCTCCGTCCTTCTGTTTCTCCGCTTCTGCCTCCACCAGTACCTTTGTTTCGGCGCGGCCGGAGACGCTTACATTTTGTTCTACGGTAATCTTGTTCTGCTCATCCGTTTTTTGCTGTTCAGGCGGCATCGGGAACGCGCCGCCGCCACCGCCGCCTGTCGCGATCGGTGTGAACAGGTTGTATGGCACTGTGATATCCGTACAGATTCCTTCGATTTTAACATCGAGGGATTGATCCTCATTTAGCGTCGTCAGCAATTTCATGCCGGTCGGCGCGGCTTGCGTTCCGCTTACAGTCCGGCTCCACGCCGTCAAAGCCTCGTTGTTGAGCTGATAACCCTCTTTTGGTGTCAGCTTGAAGGTAACATTCGCGCCGCTTCTTGCCTGATTTTGCGCCGCGGTTTCGCAGCTCTTCGTGCTTCCAAAATCACTCAGCGCGCAGCCTCCGGACGCGGAGATCCGGTACAGCTTATCCATGGTGAAGCTGAGGTCGGTATCATCTGTGATATTCTCCAGGGTCAGGTGATAGACGCCTTCCTTGTAGGCCGCTGTAAGATTCAGGTCAAGGTCCTCAAGCTCCGTCGCGGAGGTGCCGTAGCCGCTGCTTGGTGTCAACGTAAAGGTCACATTGCTTCCTGCTCTTACCATATTGTCCGCCGCGCGGTCTGCCTTCTTACTAGCCTGCATACTTCCGATTTCGCAGTGCACTCCGCTTGCCGTTACGCGGTAAAGCGGGTTGACGAAGCTGTCGATATCGACAATTTTGGCATTGTCCGCGGTCACGCCTTTCAGTACGACATGATAAGTGTTCTCATCTTCCCGATATTCCGCGCTCACCGTCTGACTGAAGCCCGCAAAAGCAGCTTTGACATCCTCCAGAGAGGTCGCAAATCCCTCCTTTGGCACAATGGTCAGCATTACGGTTCCGTTGATTCTGACATCGGCGGTCGTGTCTGCCGGATTTGTGGCATCGTTTACCGTAATCGGCGTTACATAGTTGATATCAACCTCTGCGTTGTTTCCGCTGATGCTAAGATTCCTGGTTTCCCGCGGGGTAAGATAGACTCTGACGGTCTGATGCCCTATGAAACCGTTCATCTCATAGCTTGGCATTATCCAGCCATCTCCCGCATCATCCTTAACCGTCACCGTATTCTCCTCTGTCGGCGTAACGCTCGCCTCGCCTTGGGTAATCGTCCACGATTCGACCATGTATCCGGCATTCGGCACCGCGGTGAAAGTCACATCCGCACCGCCCGGAACCATCCCGCCGGTTATGATGCTCGCACCGTTCGCCGTCGCCGTCAGACTTCCGTTCACATTCTCGTCTGGCCCTGCCTGCGCGTGGAAATACAGTTTGTAATAGGTGCTGGATACCAGGACTGCTTTGAATTCGAGATCCGCTTTCTGCATCATCACACGGCCGCCCGGATATTTTTTCGCCGCGGATACAAATTTCGTTTCCTTACCGCCTTCCTTAAAGATCCACTGTTCCACCATGCTGCCGCCGTTCGGAACCGCAGCGATTTCGATGGATTCGTCCTCGTACATGGTGAGAACGCCTGAGTAATCTGTACTTTCTTCTATGATATCTCCATAGATGTCATATAACGTATAGACCAGCTTCCCGCGGCTTGCCGGTGAAGCCTCCGCGGTCACAGTATGGGAAGCGTTTGCCTTGAATACGGCTGTCACTGCTGCCGGCGCGCCGATTTCCTCGAGGATATAGGTGTCGTCGGTTTTTGAGTCATCCTCCTCGATGCTCCAGTGGTCAAACACGTAACCTCTTTTTGCGACTGCCCGGAATACAACTCTGCTGCCGCCGTCTACGCTGCTGCCGGACTCTGTTTCGATTTCGTCAGTCGTGATGACTACGCTTCCTGCATCCGTCGTTTCTCCGACCTGCGCCACGCTTGCTGAGACGCTGTATTGCTCTCTCGTAGTCTCAAGGCTGATGGTTGTGTCCGCAGTCAATTGGAAGTCGTAATTTTTCGTCTTTCCTGTCGGCACACCGTTGATGGTAATAGACGCGCCTTCGGCTGCGACATAGCCGGTCTTTGGCGTTACATAGATTATCGTATCGCCCTTTACCGCTTTGCCGCTTGTAAGGAATATCTTTTCCTGTTCTTCGGAGCTGACACCGTCGGCTTTATAGTAGTAAGCGGTCACATTGCCTTGCAGATTCACAGTGTAGCTGTCTCTGACAAAGCTCGCCCGCAAACTGATATCGTTGGTGCCCATCATGATCTTGACTTCGCTCGTTCCGTCCTCCGCGAGCGTTCCTTGCTGATAAACGGGGTTGAAGCCGGTTTCGCTGATAATCCAGCGGCCAAAGGTATAGCCTGCCTCCGGTACAGCCTTAAAATCAAATTCCGCGCCGCGGCGGACCACCGCTCCGGATGCAAAGTTCGAATCCGAGGTACAGGAAATGCTCCCGCCCGGCGTCTGATCCAGGTGCAGACGGGTTTCCTTCACCTTAAAATAGACCTTAACTTCCGTTTCCCCCGGTTCCATACTGATGTTCAGACGACTCGGGTTCTGTCCCGCGCTTTTCATTTGCTCCGCGGTATGAGTCTGCGTAGAACCTTCTTTGACGGTTACCGTCCATTTTTCGACTTCATAGCCTTCATCCGGTTTCGCGTAAAGCTGAATCACGGTTCCTTTGGTATAGAGACCGCTTACCTCGCCGGTCGCGCTGATTGCCGCCGTACCGACATCCTTTAATTGGGAACCTACGTCCTGATATCGCTCTGTGGACACCTTCAGCGGATAGGTCTGTCCGATGACGGTATAAATCGCGCTTACAAAGGAGATTTCGTAATTCGCGCGTTTCGTCTCGGACTCTGGTTTCACCGTTTCTGTTGTTTCCTGTATTGTTTCCAGGAAGCATGGCTAATCGTATAATTGCCGGGGTCTGTGTCCTTGGTAAAGCTTACCTTGTTTCCGGCTGAATTGTAGGCCTGATAGGTTACATCCAGCGCGTCCGCGGTCACGCCATCCACATCAGTCTTCAGCTCCGGCGCCTGCTTAGGGTCTGTCGGGTCGGTAATATTATCTGCCGCCACCGCGCTGACCGTCAGGGCTTTTTTCGCTATATTGAAGCTCACAGAAGCGACCGCGATTTT
>OIWM01003295.1_pt1 | contig 11892 bp, 8 predicted proteins | sample 1587451 | NCBI WGS metagenome assembly OIWM01 (sample SAMEA3888907, study PRJEB22519) | human gut metagenome | biome: human gut; feature: human-associated habitat; material: faeces | place: Denmark | collected 2011
CATTCTTCTCAGTCTGATTTTTACTGCCATTTTGGTTTCCTCCATGTTACTCTTGTAATTTTTTATTGGCACACGCTCCGAAAGCGTGCAATCTATCTCCAGCAGTTAACCTGCGGGAATGCATATTATTTTTTCGGCATCAGCCCCGGCGGAACGCCTGGAATGTTACCCGGAATACTGTTCTGGAGCTGTTCCAGATTCATGCCGGCAAGCTGCTTTCTGGCACGCCGACCCAGTTTTCCATTTTTGCTGCCGAACTGCTTCATCATCTTTTGCATCTGCTCGAACTGCTTTAACAGCCGATTGATTTCTTCCACCTTTGTACCGCTGCCGGCTGCAATTCGCCGCTTGCGGGATGGATTGATGATAGAGGGCTTTGCCCGTTCTGCCTTGGTCATTGAAGTGATCATTGCTTCGATTCGGACAAACTGTCTGTCATCCAGATCGACATCTTTCATCTTATCGCCAACACCCGGCAGCATTCCAATAATCGACTTGAGTGAACCCATTTTCTGAATCTGCCGCAGCTGATCCAGCAGGTCATTCATATCGAACTTGTTTTCTTCCAGTTTCTGTGCCAGTTTTCTGGCATCTTTTTCATTGACGGTGCTTTCTGCCTTTTCAATCAGCGTCAGCACATCGCCCATCCCCAGAATACGGGATGCCATTCGTTCCGGATGGAACGGTTCAAAATCATCCAGCTTTTCGCCCATGCCGACGTATTTAATCGGCTTACCGGTTACTGCCAGAACGGACAAAGCTGCACCGCCACGGGTGTCAGAGTCCAGCTTCGACATCAAAACGCTGTCGATTCCCAACGCATCATCAAATGCCTTTGCAACATTGACAGCATCCTGACCGGTCATCGCATCAACAACCAACATGATTTCATCTGGATGGGTGAGTTCTTTCAGCTGCTTCAATTCTTCCATCAACTCTAAATCGATGTGCAAGCGTCCGGCAGTATCCAGAATGACAACGTCATGCCCGTGGTCTTTTGCAAACTTCATCGCTTCTTTTGCAATAATCATCGGGGAAATCTGTCCCATTTCAAATACTTTTACGCCAGCCCGTTCGCCAACGACCTGCAACTGATGAATCGCAGCCGGACGATAAATATCGCACGCAACGAGGAGCGGATAATGTCCCTCTTTTTTCAGCATCTTTGCCAGCTTTGCTGCATGGGTCGTTTTACCAGAACCCTGCAAACCGCAGAACATAATCACACACGGCGGCTTTGACGGGAAATTGATGCGTGCATTGTTGTTGCCCATCAGGGCACACAATTCTTCGTTTACAATCTTGACAACCTGCTGTGCCGGAGTCAGGCTGTTTAACACTTCTTCTCCGACCGCACGGGCAGAAACCTTTGCTACAAAATCCTTTACGACTTTATAGCTGACATCGGCTTCGAGCAGTGCCATCCGGACTTCCCGCATGGCTTCCTTTACGTCTGCTTCTGTGAGCTTTCCGTGCGAACGCAGTTTTTTGAACACGTTTCCAAGCTTATCTGACAATCCTTCAAACGCCATGGTGAAACCCTCCCTGCTGTCGTTTTTCGTTTAGAGCAGCTCTAAGCCCGCTTTCACACAGCTGCAAATCGCAGCACAGGCATACTGTACCGCAGGTTCGGCACGATTGGCTGCCAGTGTTTCCGCTGTCTGGGCAATTGCCGCATAATTTTGCCGCAGTGCACAGAGTTTTTCTGCAAACTGCAGCTTTTCTTCCATATCATTTAGTACTTGTTCGCTGCGTTTTACGCTATCCCGCACAGCCTGCCGGGTTGTCCCCGTCAGGGCGGCGATTTCGCCAAGCGACAAGTCTTCGCTGTAATAATGCGTCATCATTTCTTGCTGTCGGGGGGTCAAGAATGCCCCATAGCAATCCAATAAGAGAATGATTCGCAAATCTTTTGCCATGTCCAGCCCTCCGTTATCTGTAAAGGTAGACTGCTTTACAAGTATAACGGATTTTTCGAGATTTGTCAAGGGGGTTTTACAATTTTTTTCAGAGATTCAACTTTCTGCACACTTTTTGCGGGTTCTGTCGCTTTTTCTGTAATTATGCACAAAAGCAGGGTTCTTTTTTCGACACAAAATAAATGTTTCCACGTTTTTTTCACGGTTTATCTGCATTTACATTGACTTTCGCCCAGAATTCTGCTATACTATAAACAATATGCAGAAGAATTTCCAACCGGGAAATCAAACCTGCAAACCGACAAGCGACACCGCAAAAAAAGAGCGTTGTCATGCAGAAAGGACGATTTTTTATGACGTTTTTTGAAATGTTTGACGCTGCAAAAGCTGGACTTAAAAATGCCGATGTCAGCGGTCTGAATGGTCATGTTGCCATTCAGATTGAAGTAACGGAGGATGGCTGCGGCATCTTCTATGCAGAAGTAACCGATGGGGTATTGAATGTACAGCCGTATAACTATTACGACCACACCGCCGCAGTTACTCTGCCACACAGCACCTTGTTTGCACTGCTGCGGAGAGAAACCACACTGCCGGAAGCTGTTGCACAGGAAAAGGCATTTGTACAGGGCTGCATGGAATCTGCTGCAAAGCTGTTTGCTGCTGTACCAGCTCCGAAAAAGGAAGCTGCTCCGGCAGAAGAAAAGAAGCCGGCTTGCTGCAAGGCAACTGCAACCCCAGTGGTAGAAGCAAAGGCTGAAACCACTTGCAAGGCTACCGCTCCGGTCGTAGAAGAAAAGAAAAAAGCTGCTGCAACTCCTGCAAAGGCTGCTGCTCCGGTTGTTGAAGAAAAGAAAGAAGCTGCTACCGCTACCACAACTGCAACAACAACCACACCGAAAACCGCTGCTGCAACAAGCACCAAAAAGCCAGCTGCAAAGCGGAGAAGAAGATAAGCGATTTTCTGAAACATGAAACAAATAGAATTCCCAGCACGGTTGATTTTCCACAAACTGTGCTGGGAATTTTTGTTTTCCAATTGTTTTTCCCCATTTTACAGAATTTCTCTGAAAAATAAAAACCGCTTTCAACGAATTTTCCACATTGCACGTGATTGTTTCGTTTTGAGAAATCCAGCAGTTCAGCCGCTTTTTACTTTGATTTTGTTTCAATCGGCAAAAGAAAAAAGACCTTTGCCGCCGATTCGTTCCGGCTGCACAGGTCTTTTTTTCGTCATTTTTGTAAGAGAGCTTGCATTAATAAATCGGCAGTGCTGTGTAATGACCAATCAGGTGCTGTAAAATAACAGCAACGTCTGCTTCGTCCAGCACGCCATCTGCAACACAATCGGCATTTGCCATTTGTTCATGGGATAAAAATACCATACCATTGATGTGCTTTTGCAGAAGAACGGCATCAATTGCAGTAACTTCGCCGTCACCATCGACATCCCCATACAGGGTTGCAGCAACGCCATGATTCTTGTTGTCATCAATTGCAGCTGCGGTGGTCGTTGTAACAACGGTTTCTTCGGTTGCAGAAGTTTCGGTTTCTGTTACTTCTGCGTCCGTTTCTACAGTTGTCGTTTCTTCCATTGTGATTGCTTCTGTAGTTGTGGTTGTTTCTTCTGTTGTAGTGATTTCTTCAGAAATGGTTGTCATTTCTTCCGTTGTGGTTGTGGTTTCAGTAGTAGTGGTGGTTGTTTCTTCTTCCAGAACGGTTGTCACATCCGGCATTACCGTCAGGTAATCCATGGAGCAATAACCGTTCTTGCCCTCATACGTTACGGCTGCCCAGCTTCCATTTGCCATTGTTACAGTAACCACTGCATTTCTCGGCAGGGTTGCAACAACAGAAGCAGAAGTGGACGGATTACTTCTCAAGTTCAGAGCAGAAGCAGTGACAACATAAGTGCCTGCATAGCTGTCTGAAAAATCAGAAGTAACCACAGTAGTTGTTTCCTGTGTCGGTTCGTCGGTTGGGTCGGTAACTGGAGCGGTGGTTTCCGTATCTCCGTCACCAATGTTCATACTCAGAAGGCTCTGATAAACCATGTTGGTACGCTGTACAAACGCAGCGTCCGAATTGTAGCTGTCATTCATTGCGGCACGATACATATCATCCAGAGAAACTGCACCGTAAGAACCAGCATAGCCGGCTGCACGGGAAGCAATTCTGGAAGCGATGCCGCTGCCAAAGTTGTAAATATCGGCATACATGACCAATGCACCTTCGCTCACCAGTCCTTTATTCTGACCGGAAACGATGTAACCCTGTACATCGGAATAAGCGAGTGCGTCCTGTGCTGCAATACCAGCATCCGTTGTCAGCAGTGTTGCAACGGCACTTCCCTCAGAAACTGTGAATGTTCTGTAATTCCAGTTTGAAGAAGACAGGATTTCATTGTAAAGGGTGCTGCCCAGAGTGGACTGGGACAAGTCCGGAGCATTATAGCAAATGCTCTGGAGTAAGCCCAGTGCCCGACCAGCGTGCCATTGCAGCTTTCCGATGCTGACGGCACCGCAGTCGTTGCGGTTGACTGAGCCATAAGAACCTTCATGGGACATGATACAGGAGATTGCAGTAGATGTCATCTCGTCAAGGGTTGCTGCCGCAGTATGTACTGCACCGCCAATCAGAGATAACAGCAGCAGAAGAACCGTGATACAGGAACAAGCGACTGCTGAAAGTTTTTTGAACATAACGTATACTCCTTTGTTGATTCACTTCAGGTGCGTATACAGCAGTCTATGGCTGCATCGCTTGTACGGCAGCCGAAACACGCCGTCCGGTCTGTCGGCAATGCAGTTGTTCGATGCAGGGAAAAACGTGGAAGCAGACTTGCCCGGATTCGTTGCAACAGGGTGCATTGTCCTGCAAAACCTACCGTTGTCGGAAACAGCCTGTCGAGCTTCTGGGTTTCTCTCTGTCCCGATCGCCTGCATTGCAAAAGAAAACGGCATTGTTTTTGATAAAAACTTGCCGTCCCCCACGGCAGAAAAGATGGTTCATTTCTGTACCGTACTGCCCTTATTATAGCACACTTGTAACCGTTTTGCAAGACTTTTTCATCGGTTTTTTCCGTTCTTTATCGAGAAAGTACAGTTGGAAATCCAAAAAATTCGACAATTTTGTGCAAGAAATACAAAAAAATCTGTTGATTTCACACGAGAATCGCCGTTTTCCCAACAATTCCCGGTTCTATCCGAGTCTTCTTTTTTCCAGAATTCCCCACTGATCTTGGAAATCCGCATGAGAATTTACAGAATTTTACTTGTACCCGAAACAATTCCATGCTACAATAAAAAAAGCATTTGCGGGGATAATAAACCAACACTTTTATTTTATGTGTTGGCTTTTTATCCGTTTTCTTTGATGCCTGCTGTATTTTCTGCCCTTCCTGTCGGAAAAGTTTGGCGAAAACAGCAATTGCAAATGCACCAAAAACAGAGTATAATATAAATATAATTAGTGGTATCAACGATGCAGGTGCCGCTTCCCCTGCCGGCAATTCTCGCACGGCAATACTAGGATTCATTTTTTCATGCATCGAGGAACGGAGAAAAAATTTATGGAGAAAAAACAACTCACGCAAAAAGAGGAACTGAAACAGCAGTTCATCGACCGTTTGCAGCTGGATTGCAGCGTTTCCCCGGATGAAGCTTCCGACAGCCAGATTTATCAGGTTCTGTCTGCAATGATGGTACAGCGTCTGAAGCATATGCGGCAGCACTTCGTCAACAAGACCAATTCCATCGGCGGAAAGAAAGTTTATTATCTTTCCATGGAATTCCTGATGGGTCGTTCCCTCAAGACAACTTTATACAACCTCGAACTGGTAGACGATGTGACTTCCATCCTGGATGATTATCACATCAACATCAACCAGATTTATGAACAGGAACCGGATGCTGGTCTGGGTAACGGCGGTCTGGGCAGACTGGCTGCTTGCTATCTGGATGCAATGGCAACACAGGGCATTCCGGCAACCGGTCATTCCATCTGCTATGAATACGGTATCTTCCGTCAGGAACTTCAGGACGGCTGGCAGATGGAATTCCCGGACAACTGGCTGCCGGGCGGCTCTGTATGGCTCGACCCGAAACCGGATGAAGCCATTGAAGTACACTTTGAAGGCGAAATTCAGGAATACTGGCAGGATTCCTATCACTACATCTCTCACCACAACTACAACACCGTACTGGCAATTCCGTACGACCTGTATGTTTCTGGTTACGGCAGTGAAGGCGTTTCTGCTCTGCGTCTGTGGCAGGCAAAAGCTCCAAGCTTTGATATGAAGTCCTTCAACGAAGGGAACTATGCAAGTGCATTGAGCCAGAACTCCATGGCAAATGCAATTTCTAAGGTTCTGTATCCGAACGACAACCACCTCGAAGGAAAGTCCCTGCGTCTGCGTCAGCAGTACTTCCTGAGTGCTGCTGCCATCGGTGACATCGTAAACCACCACATGAGCGTATACGGTACACTGGATAACCTGCACGAAAAGGTTGCCATCCACATCAACGACACCCACCCGACCCTTGCTATTCCGGAACTGATGCGGGTTCTGTTGGATGACTGCGGTTATACTTGGGATCACGCTTGGCACATCGTTACCAATACCTTTGCTTACACCAACCACACCGTTATGGCAGAAGCACTGGAAAAGTGGGATGTGAACCTTGTAAAGCAGATTATTCCGAGAATCTTCCAGATCATCGTAGAAATCAACAATCGTTACTGTACAAGCCTGATGGAACGCAACGGTGGCGACAGTGCAAAGACCACCAGAATGTCCATCATCAAGGACAATCAGATTCACATGGCAACCCTGTGTGTAATGGCTTCTCACAGCGTCAACGGCGTTTCTAAGCTGCACTCCGAAATCATCAAGGAATCTGTTTTCCATGATGAATATCTGGATACCCCGAACAAGTTCAAGAATGTTACCAATGGTATTGCTTACAGAAGATGGCTGTATCAGTCCAATCCGGGTCTGACCAAGCTGCTGCGGGAAAAGATTGGCAACAAGTTCTTGGTAGACGGCAGCGAACTGAAGAAGCTCGATGTCTTTGAAAATGACAAGGCTGTTCTGGAACAGCTGCGGAAAATCAAGAAGGAAAACAAGGAACGCTTCGCAAAGTATGTTAAACAGAAGAGCGGTGTTCTTCTGAACACAGACAGCATCTTCGACGTACAGGTAAAGCGTCTGCACGAATACAAGCGGCAGCACCTGAATGTCATGAACATTCTGGCTCAGTATCAGTACTTGCTGGATCATCCGAACGCTGACTTTGCTCCAAAGACCTACATCTTCGCTGCAAAGGCTGCTCCGGGTTACTATCTGGCAAAGCAGATCATCAAGATGATTTGGGCACTGTCCGAAGAAATCCGCAAGAATCCACGTATTTCCGAGAAGCTGTCTGTTTACTTCCTGGAAGATTACAAGGTTACCCTGTCTGAACTGCTGATGCCGGCAAGTGATATTTCTGAACAGATTTCTCTGGCTGGTACAGAAGCTTCCGGTACTGGTAACATGAAGCTGATGCTGAACGGTGCAATCACACTGGGTACGCTGGACGGTGCAAACATCGAAATCGGCGACGCAGTTGGTTCGGATAACATCCTCATCTTTGGTATGAAGACCGAAGAAGTGAACGCCCTCAAGGCACAGGGTTACCATCCGGGTGCATACTACGAACAGAATCCGATTATTCACAGCTGTATCGACCGGATGTATGCTGGCATCAACGGCTGCAAGTTCGCAGAAGTTGCAGATTCCCTGAAAAACATTGACCCGTATATGGTTCTGGCAGACTTCGATTCCTATGCAGCAATTCAGAAGAAGAGCTCTGAACTGTATCAGGATACCGAAAAGTGGACAAAAATGTCCCTGCACAACATCGCTGGTGCTGGCATCTTCTCTGCTGACCGTGCTGTCAATGAATATGCAAGAGATATTTGGGGCGTAAAGTAAACCCTAATATTTCTCTTTTTCTAATGTCCAAAAGCGTGGGAGGTCGGGCAGCTGCTGCTTTCTCCCACGTTTTTCTTTTTAAAAAAGCCCGTTCCAGATTGAAATTTGAAGGAGGATTTTTTCTATGCCATGTATGTATGACAGTTGGGATTTAAACTATAAATTCCCGTTCGGTGCAATTCGCAGACGTTCTGACTGCAATTTCACCATCTATCTGCCGGCTGGCGTGACACCAGACTTTCCGCCAGTTATGGTATTATTCCGCACTGGCTTTAAAGAACGCTTTCTGCCGATGAATGCCAACGGCGAACAGGACGGCTGCAAGTGCTATACTGTCACTTACAGTCCAAAATATGCCGGTGTGCATTACTATTATTTTGCCTATACCAGCAATGGTGTTCGGCACTATATCAAGCGTGGCACTGCTCACGAAGCAGCTCTCGACCACGGCGAATTGTATCAGCTGACCGTCTTTGCAAAGCACTATGAAACGCCGAACTTCCTCAAGGGCGGTATCATGTATCAGATTTTCCCTGACCGATTCTGCAAGAGCGGAAAGCCGCATGAAAATGTTCCGACTGACCGGGTACTGCGGGACGACTGGAATGGCACACCGTACTACAAGCCGGATGCAAACGGACACGTTTGGAACAATGACTATTTCGGCGGCGATTTGGAGGGTATCCGCAGCAAGCTCGACTACCTCGAAAAGCTCGGTGTTACCTGCATTTATCTGAACCCGATTTTTGAATCCCACGAAAACCACCGCTATAATACTGCCAACTATCGGAATGTTGACCCGCTTCTTGGTACAAACGAAGATTTCCGGGTGCTCTGCGAAGATGCAGAAAAACATGGCATCTCCATCATCTTGGACGGCGTTTTCTCTCACACCGGTGCAGACAGCATTTATTTCAACAAGTTCGGTCGATATGATACTGTCGGTGCTTGGCAGTCCACCGATAGCCCGTATTATAGCTGGTATACGTTCTTTGGCGACCACCAGTATGAAGCATGGTGGGGCATTGATACCCTGCCGAATGTCGTTGAAACCAATCCGGATTATCTGAATTATATCTGCGGTGATGGCGGTGTCCTGGATTATTGGATTTCCCTTGGGGCAGCTGGTTATCGTTTGGACGTTGCAGATGAATTGCCGGATGGCTTCCTCGATGCTCTGCGAAAGTGCGTCAAGAAGAATGGCGAAGAAAAAATTGTCATCGGCGAAGTCTGGGAAGATGCCTCCAACAAGGAAAGCTATGGCGTAAAGCGGCGGTATTTGCTCGGCGACCAGCTGGATAGCGTTATGAACTATCCGTTCCGGGAAGCCATCATCAACTATATCAAGGGTATGGATGCCAACACATTCAAAGATTGGATTATGGGCATTCTGGAAAATTACCCGAAGCAGACTGTTGATGTCCTAATGAACTTTGTTTCCACACATGACATCGAACGGGCAATCAACCGCTTTGGCGGTCAGAACTGCGATGACAAATCGAAAGACTGGATGGCAGAAAACTGGCTGTCCGATGCAGAATATAAGCGTGGCAAACAGTTGTTAAAGGCTGCTATGGTACTGCAATTCTTCCTGCCGGGCGTTCCGAGTATTTACTACGGGGACGAAGTCGGCTTGCAGGGCTGGAAAGACCCATTCAACCGCCGCTGCTTCCCATGGGGCAACGAGGATGAAGACCTGCTCGAATACACCAGAGAACTGGGGATTCTCCGCAAGAGCAGTTCTGTTTTTGTGGACGGTGAACTGGAATTCCTGCTGACTGGAAATGAACTGCTGGTATTCTCCCGATTCCATCGGGACAACGGTCAAAGCGTTATTCTGATTCTGAACCGCAGCGAACAAACCCAGCATTTCAGCTTGCATTCGGATGTTCTCAAGAACTATGCTCTGAGCAATGTTGCTTCTGGTATCTGCAAGGAAAATGAACTGGTTCTGCCAGCTTATTCTTACGCTGCTCTGTTTGCTCTGCGAACTGTTGACCGAAAAGTCGAAGAAGAAGAGGAAGACGAAGCAGCAAAGGAAGATTTTGACGCAAAAGAAGATGTCACCGAAGATGAATACCGGGACACCTACAAGGATATGGATTAATTTCTTTCTTGGATATTCCAAAAAAGAAGGGGGGCAGAATGACACATTCTGCTCCCTTTTTCTGTTATTCTGTCTTGGGAATACAAACAGAAAAAACTTGTTTCTGCTCCCAGATACCCTGAAAGAATCGGTATCCTGCCCCTGCTCCGGCTGCAGCATATTCCTGCATCGGAACGAGAATCTCGCCGCTTCCCTGCCGTACATGGCACTGCATTCCTTCCGTTGCAAGTGGCTCTCGCAGGGAAAATGCCAGCGTCTGCATCGGATAGGAAATCCCAACGCCCAACGCCTTTACAAAGCTCTCTTTTAGTGTCCAAAACCGCAAAAAACATAGTTCTGGCGATTCTGACTGTAAAATTTCCTGCTGTTCCGAAACAGTCAGAACCCGACGCAATACACGTTCCCGCATCGGTCGAATGGTTTCCACGTCTACGCCTAACGGTTTCGAGCCAATGCCACAGAGCACCGCATTTTTGCAGTGACTGATATTAAACTGAATCTGCGGATGTTCTAACAAAAACGGCTTTCCATGTTTTCCTTCTCCCATGAAATAGGGCTTGAAAATGCCCCGTTTGAATAGCATTTCTTCCAGTAAATCATGTGCAAAGTGGTGCTGTTCAGCTACTTTTGCATTCATCGGCAGCGGCTGTAAAACCACTTCCGGCAAATCAATTTGTTCAGATTCTACAGGATTTGCTGCTGTTGTTTGTACTTGTTGAATCAAGGTTTCAACCCCTTTTTTCTGCATTTCCTGTTTATCATAGCATATCCATTTGCTTTCTTTCAATTCCTAAAGATGGACGTTTTATTTTCTATGCATGCAAAAAAGTACCTTGTTTCGTAAACAAGGTACTTTTTTCTGTCCATTTTTAAACATGTTGTTTTAAAAGTTCGAGCCGTTCCAGCCCCAGTGCTCTATCTCTGCATACTTCACATAAATCCGGCTTGCATCAATGTGCAGCGTTTCTGTTACAATCTTACAGATTCGAGCGGTCAAATCTGCATAGGCTGCATCCGAAGCCGAACCGAAAATGCTGACTTCTACCATGGCTGCTGGTGCATCGCTGCCCTGAAAATACAAGGTGTACTGCGGTTCAATTCCCACCATCAGCCATGTTTCTGATTTCCCCGGAATAGCAGTGATGGCACTGCCGAATGAGGTTTTCAACAAGGTTTCCTGTTGCTCTGTAACGGCAACATTCGTTTTCAACTGCATAAATGGCATATTTTCTTCCTCCGATTCCACAAAAATTTACCGCTGTCCCAACGGCACATAGGTTCGTTCCAATCCAACCGGACGATATGCCGGACGGATGATTTTATTAGAGTTCGTCAGTTCTTCGATCCGATGTGCCGACCAGCCTGCAATTCTTGCAATCGCAAAAATTGGCGTATACAGTTCCATCGGAATGCCCAGCATCTCATATACAAAGCCGCTGTAAAAATCAACATTTGCACAAACGCCCTTGTTTGTCTTGCGGCGTTCCAACAGCAGTTCTGTTGCGATTTCCTCCACAGTCTGATACAACTGAAATTCATCGTGCATCTGCTTTTCGTTCGAAAGCATCTCTGCAAACTTTTTCAAAATACGTGCTCTTGGGTCAGAAACGGTATAAACTGCATGCCCCAGACCATAAATCAAGCCGCTGTGGTCGAAGCCCTCCCGATTCAGCAGTCCGGTCAAATATGACCGAATCGCATCCCGATTGTTCCAGTCTGTTACATGGGCTTTCAAATCTTGGAACATTTCCATGACCTTCAGATTTGCACCGCCGTGCTTTGGTCCTTTCAGCGAACCCAAAGAAGCCGAAATGGCAGAATAGGTGTCCGTCCCCGAAGATGTTACCACATGCATGGTAAAAGTAGAATTGTTTCCGCCGCCGTGTTCT
>OIWM01003297.1_pt1 | contig 11890 bp, 9 predicted proteins | sample 1587451 | NCBI WGS metagenome assembly OIWM01 (sample SAMEA3888907, study PRJEB22519) | human gut metagenome | biome: human gut; feature: human-associated habitat; material: faeces | place: Denmark | collected 2011
CTTGATATACGGGGCTTTTCCGGTTTGTCGTAATTATACCGTAAGGGCATAGCTGCGCCAGTCTGCTTCTGAATAACGGCTGCAACCTCAAAGATGTACAAGAATGGATGGGACACAGCGATATTCAGATGACTGCAAACATTTATGGCCATTTGGACAATGCCCGCAAGCAGGGATTGGCGGAGAAGCTGACGGGCTGTCTGCATGGTACCGACGAAAGAGGCTGTTAGAAATCCGTTAGAAACGTAGAAAATACCCTGCTTGGAAAATACCTCAAAAGTTCGCAAAAGCAAAAAAGAAGACTCAAAATCATACGATTTCAAGTCTTCCAAGTTGTGTCATGCGAACACTATGGATCAATTGAAAGTCAGGGTCATCGAACTATTCCGAGCCATAGCTGTCGCAGTTTCAATCGGTATTCATCTCAAGTGTACCTTCTAAATCGCCCATGGAACGTGCGGAGTGAATCTGATAGTGAACTTTGATTATACCGTTGACCGGTTTAATGAGCATCCCATGACTAAACCATCTACATTCACCTGGACGTAGATTGGCAATATTAAATTCGTAATATCCGCACCCGCTGGAAGATGCTATAAATTCTTCTAGTTCTTCTTTATAATCTTCTTCTGTTTTTTGTGGCTGCGATAGTTGCCCAAATGGACCTGGCAGTGTTGGTATATAACTGGATGGCTCAAATGGGATGTTTTCTACATGAATAGTTCCGTCTTCAGTTGGTGCAAACAATTCACAGATAATACCGACATCCTCGTCGTCATCGTCTCTACAGAAGATATGCTGTATACCAGCATATTCGTCCCAAATTAAATTTTCATTTGGTTCCACGATATCCCCAGTCTCAACTTGGACAACCACGCGGATATTTGTATCCTGCACAGCTGAAATGTTCTGTATGGCAAGTGGGATAAAACGCATTCCATCAAATGTTTTTAGATAATTTGTCCTTGCCTCAAGCTGCAGCAGATTATAAGAAAGACTTCTCAGCTTGCTGTATTTTTCTTTTTCATCGTCTGTTCCGTTGTATTCGCTCTTGTTAAAAGGCAGCGTCAATGCGCATCTTTTAAGTTTCCCAACATTAAAGAAGTCGTCTTCGACCTCCTCTCCGAGCCAACGCTTAATTCTAGCTTTATCATTTTCAGCGTTCTTCCACACCACAGGTGTCTCCGTTCCTTTGAAAGTTTTGGACATCGCAAGAACTGCCTCCTGAAGCTCACTTTGCGTTTTAGCTGGAAGGAACGATTTTACGGACACTTCTTGACATTCTAATTCTTGCCCCTGTTCTAACCGCATCTTTTCTTCTAATTCTTGTTTCTGTTCTAGTCGCATCTTTGTTTCTAGTTCTTGTATCCGAATAAACAGACTTTTAGATTCAGACAGCAATTCCTCATTGTGAAGAATATAGCTTTCTTGTTTCCCCATTTCAATCGGAATTAGTCTATCAATAACTGCACGATCAGCAAATATTCTTCATCATACGGATCTTCTTTTACCAGCAATTCCTCGAACGGGGCTCGATAGTATTTATAAAATTTCCAAGCAACTTTTCCAATAGGATCGCTGGTCAATGTACAGTCGCGCCAGCAAATCAATCCGTTAATATGATCTTTGTCCCAAGCCGCTTCATACTGCTGCTTACACAGAAATACTTCATCCCTCAGCTGGAAATGCAGCGGCAATAATTCTTCTGGAGAATAGTCCGACGCGAGAAACTGCTCCACTGAATTCGTCAGGATCTTAGGCGTAAAATTACGATGCGCTGCTAATATTTTTTTGAACCAATCCAACCGTTTTAGCTCGATTGCACTACTAAATAAACTGGACGCTATTTCTTGATATGCTGCGTTGAGCGCGTCCAAGTCATACACCGTATTTCGCGCTGCTTTTCCAAATCTGTTCCCGTAGATGATAGAATCCTTTGAAATCAAGTCGATTGCAAATGGGATTCCCCATTCAGGATCATCCGATATATACCGGAAAATCAGTATCTTCTTTTGCGCTAATATCAACGCAGTGTGCCCGCTCCACAAGCATAACACATTTAGGAGATGTTTTCTGGCTGCCGTTGATGCAGCGGCATTAAATGATTGCTTGCAAATCCTGAAAATTGCAGTGCCGGCTCTCACACAAGTATCGTCAATTTCCGCCAACACATCAAGCGCATGTAAAATATCCTGATATTGTGAAAGAATAATTTCGCAAAGCTGCGTATCAATGAGGTGTTCTATAAAAGTAATTGTCAATACTGGTGCAGCTTCTGCAATGGTTGCTAGTTCGTCCAGCAGCAGTTTTGAACTATCCGCGCCCCCAAAACTATCCAGAAGTGTTTTCAGTTGTTCATCTATTATCCGCTGATCCGCCCCTGTTTCAGCAAAGAAAATATAATTCATTAAAAGCTGATGAAACCGACTTGTTATTGCTTGTTGCTCGAGCCAGTTCACAGAGTCAATACGATTCACGAGTTGTTTAATTTCGTCGAACATACATTTTGACGAATCATCAGATATATCGATTCCAAGTGCATTCCATGCTTCTTCGCGGTTTACGATCAAGTATCGTTCGCCAATCCTCTTTACCGGACTGTCTTCCAATTTCGATAATTTAGCATACTGGCGTTCGATCTCCGAGTAATTCACGTTTGCAAGCTTTGCAATTAATCTCTGGTCACTTTCTTCTGTAGTGCAATAATACCTTAATAGCACCAACGGACGCAATAACTCGATGTTACTAAAATCAACCCATTTGGGCTTAGCGCACGCATAGCTTCCCGGAATCTTTCGAATTAACGACCAGAGGTTTCCGTGCGTCGAAATATATAGTTCTTCTGCACCAGTATGTGAGATTCCCATATCGCACAACGCTCTTATGAATTGGCTTTTCCATAGCGGTGGAAGATCTATCTCATCCGGTCGATTTGGCATTTCTCTACTTGTACAGAAAATCGTAGTGTTTCCTTCTGGTATCGATCCATGGTAAGGAAATGCCAAGAGAAAGATATTCCCTTTGCATGACGCGCAAAGCCGGTGATATGTGTCTTCGTTCTGAACAACGATAGCTGCATCGAACAAATCGACACGCTGCATTAGTGTCGCTAAGCAAAAACCATATGCATCGATTTGTGAACTGCTCCCTGTCAAGTAGACAAAGCAAGAAATAAAAACTATGCAGAGGATTCTATAACATGTAGGATTCTCTGCGTTATTATTTTGCTGAAGCTGCGATGAATTCCGCCGGTGTCATACAGCCAAGCTTTTTCTGGTACCTGTCATTGTTATAAAAGTCAATATATGCGCAGATCGTCTTCCGCAGAGTTTCGTAATCCTCGAAATGATAGAGGTAATACATTTCCGTTTTTAGGATGCCCCAGAATCCCTCCATTGGGGCGTTGTCAAGGCAGCGCCCCACGCGGGACATACTCTGGCATACGCCGGCGCGTTTCATTTCTTTTCGGAAGGAACGACTGGTATATTGGACGCCCCGGTCGCTGTGCAGCAGCGGTTTTGCGTCCGGATATTTCTGAAACGCCTGCTCGAAGGTGGCCAGCACAAGAGGTGTATTATTGCGGCGGCTCAGGGAGAACGCAACGATATTCCTTCCGTACAGATCCAGCACAGCACTCAGGTATGCCTTGCTGCCAGAGCCGTATTTGAGTTCTGTTATGTCAGTCACCCATTTCTCATTCTGCCGGTCAGACGAAAACTCCCTGTTCAAAATATTTTCCGCGGTGTATTCCGCCGGGGTCTTCTTCTGATACCGCCGCTTTTTCTTCCTGCATACAGACCGCAGTCCAAGCACGCGCATAAGACGGTAGATCCGTTTCAAGTTGCACTTTAGCCCATAGCGGCGTTCCAAAATGATCTTCATCTGCCGGTATCCGGGAATACCGCGCTGGGCCTGATAAATCTCGGTAATGAGCCCGGCCAGTTTCTCGTCCTCCGTTTGCTTTTGGCTCACGGCGCGGTTGAGCCATTTATAATATCCGGCCTTGCTGACACGCCTACCGCAGCGCAGAGCTTATAAACAGGCCATCTGTGTTCCTCGTGCAATTCTTTGATGGCCTGATACGCGGCAGCCTGCCGCACGCCGCTGAGATCCGGCGAACTGCGGCCTTGGTGTCGGTACTGCTGAAGCTTCCGATGCAGCACAGCCTCCATTTCCAGCTCAAGATTGACCGCTTTGAGATGCTTATTCTCAATGACCCAGTCGGAAAGTTCTCTGGAGCACTCCCGATCCTCTCGCAGACTGTTGAGACCCGCCGCGTGATACTTCCGCACCCACCCATAGATCTGCTGGTATGTAAATCCGAAGCGCTCTGCTGTCAGGGCGTAGTCCCTGTCATGGGCGATGCAGAATTCCACCGCCTTCTCTTTTTCTTCTCCGCTGATCCTGGCCATACATGTACCCTTCCTGGCTCCGCCCGCGGGACGGAACTCTTTTTGACCATTATACAACGAAACCCACTTCTCAAGCTGTGTTCTCGACCGAATCTGATATTTTTTGCAGATTTCCTCTTCACTCATCCGCCCGGACAAATAGGCTTCTACCGCTTCGCGCTTGATCTCCTTGGAGTAGTGATGGTTTCCGGCCCGATGGCATAGACCTTCCGTGCCAAACATTTCATAATTTAACAGCCATTTTTGTAGTGTGCTCCGGCTCACGCCAAATCTCGCTGCGGACTGATTGAGACTTTCGGTTCCGACGAGACTGTGTTTTACCGCAATGATTTTTATTTCCGAACTCACATAATTCATTACTGACATAAGAATGCTCCCCATCCGAAGTAGTTGCAGATTTTTACTCTCTGCTTGTCTACTCTATGGGGAGCATATCAGGCTGGTCATTGGTTCGTGAAAACCAACAATCCAGCGCCCATAACTTTGTGAAAGATTTTTCTCTGATTCTTCCGAAATCTTGCCGCCGTGCCCCTCTGAAAGAGGGGGCTGTCCCGGAAATTTCGCTTGAATATGGAAAAACAGAGGTTCAAACCCTGTTTGAGCCTCTGCAGCGTTTCCATTGAGCCATGGAATACTTTAAAAAATTGCGACCGTAAAAAAGTCCGAACACCTTGAAATCACTGGGCTTTTCGCCCGTTGAGCCAAAGTGTTCGGATGACTTGGTCCGAGTGACTAGATTCGAACTAGCGGCCTCTTGAACCCCATTCAAGCGCGATACCAAACTTCGCCACACCCGGATATGAAATTACACTGCTCTTGTCAGCTCAACTATAATAGCATACACCTTTCCTTTTTGCAAGTCCTTTTTTCATAAAAAGCCGATTTTCACTTCTGTTTTTCCTCCGGATGCAGCCGAAGGATGGTTTTCCGCTCCGGGTGATAGCTCTTCGCGGTCAGGTGCAGCGCCCATTCCTCCGCTGTCGCGACCGTTGCAATCGTACAGGCCGCGAAGCAGACCGGCCGGAGCGCCGCTGCGTTCAGAAAATACGGAATCAGGAACACCGAGGCGCCCGTGAGCTTATTCAGATAGGTATGTACGGCGGAGAAGCGGTGAAATCGCAGTGCGACCGTCAGGTACAGTCCCGCGCGCAGCAGCAAGATCGCACCGACCCAATACCAGATGCCCTGCGGGAGCCGCCTGACCAGCTCCGGCAGAATCCGCAGCATCATTACGACGTAGAACATCAGATCCGCCGCGCTGTCCAGCCGGGAGCCAAGCTCGCTGGTCGAGTCGGTCGCACGCGCGATCCAGCCGTCGAGCACGTCGCTGACGCCGCAGAGCGTGTAGATCACAAAAAACGGGAGCGTTACCGGCTGCACAAACACCAGCGCCAGCGTACCGAGCATCCGCAGGATGCTGAGCATATTCGGGATGATCGATTTCTTTTTCATGTCCGCCTACCGCCGCATTCGTTTGTTTTTGCCTTGATTATACCGTTTTTCTTCGCTTTCGTCAATCGGCAATGCTTGTTCCGAAAGCCGGATGCGGCGCGCATCTCCCCTGCCCTTTTCCGAAAAATCACCGGCGCGGCAGAAAAGCTCTGCCGCGCCGGTCGTTTCAGTTTTCAAATGTAAAGCGGAGAATGGGATTTCTGGCGGCGCGCACCTCATCCAGACGCCGCACCGGCGTCTTATGCGGCGCGGTGTGCAGCTCGTCCGGGTTCTCGTGTGCCAGCGCGCAGAGCTTCTTGAACACGGTGATTGCCTCGTCCATCGTCTGCTTCGGTTCCGTCTCGGTCGGCTCGATCATGAGCGCCTCGTGGACGATCAGCGGGAAGTACATTGTGGGCGGGTGGATGCCGTTGTCGAGCAGTCCCTTGGCGATGTCCAGCGCGGAAACGCCGGTCTGCTTGTGCAGGCGGTCGAGCGTCATGACGAACTCATGCATGCACGGGCCGGGATACGCCATGTCGTAGGTATCCTGAAGCGAGGCCATCATATAGTTGGCATTCAGGACGGCGTTGCGTCCCACGTCGTGTACGCCTTCCCTTCCGAGCATGGTCAGATAGGCGAAAGCCTTGACCACGACGAGGAAATTGCCGTAGAAATCGCGCACGCGGCCGATGGAATGCTCCGGCTGCGCGAACGCATAGCCGTTCTCCGTCTCCACCGCGACCGGGCCGGGCAGGAACGGCGTCAGGAATTCCTTGCAGCCGACCGGGCCGGAGCCTGGGCCGCCGCCGCCATGCGGCGTGGCAAAGGACTTGTGCAGATTCAGGTGGATGCAGTCGAAGCCCATATCGCCCGGACGGACGACGCCCATGACCGCGTTGAGATTCGCGCCGTCATAGTAGCACAGGCCGCCCGCGTCGTGGACGATCTTCGTGATCTCCAGAATGTTTTTATCAAAAATGCCGACGGTGTTCGGGTTCGTGAGCATCAGGCCGGCCGTCTGTGGGCCGACGGCCTTGCGCAGCGCGTCCAGATCCACGCACCCATCCGGGCCGGAGGGAATGTTGACCACGCGGAAGTCCGCCATGACCGAGGAGGCCGGATTCGTTCCGTGCGCGGAGTCCGGCACGATGATCTCCCGACGCGCCGTATCGCCGCGGGAAACGTGGTATGCCTTAATGAGCAGCAGACCGGTGAACTCGCCGTGCGCACCCGCGGCGGGCTGGAGCGTAAAGCCGTCCATGCCGGTGATCTCGCCGAGCAGCTTCCCGGTGCGGTACATCAGCTCCAGTGCCCCCTGCGCCGTATCCTCCGGCTGGAGCGGATGCAGCCGCGCAAAGCCCGGCAGCGCCGCCAGTGTTTCGTTGACCTTCGGATTATACTTCATGGTACACGAGCCGAGCGGATAGAAGCCGTCGTTCATGCCGTGAACGCGGTGCGACAACGCCGTATAATGCCGGATCAGCTCGTTTTCGCTCACATGCGGCAGGTGAAGCGGCTTCTCGCGCGCAGCGCCGGGCATGACCTCCGGCACGTCGCACTCCGGAAGGAGCGTCAGCGCATGATCCTTTTCTCCAAGCTCAAAGATCGTTTTCATCCGCAGCTCACCTCCTGAAGAATGGCGACGGCCTCGTCCAGCCGTTCCTTCGTCACGACCTCCGTGACACACCACAAAATGCCGCCCTCGACCGGCAGGCCGCCCAGAATGTCGCGCTTTGCCAGCGCGGCCAGCGCCTTTTCCGTGTCCGGACATTCCGTCACGAATTCATGGAAGAATTCACCCGGATGCACGCGCTTCCAGCCGAGCTTTTCCTCAAGCTGCTGCGCGAAATAGTGCGCCTTGGAGGTGCAGAGCGTCGCCGCCTGCCGCAGGCCCTTTTCGCCCATGGCGGAAAGATAGACCGCCGCGGTGAAGGCGCACAGCTGTTCGTTCGAGCAAATATTGCTCGACGCTTTTTCGCGGCGGATGTGCTGCTCGCGCGCGGAGAGCGTCAGAACGTAGCCGATCTCCCCCTCCGTATCCACCGTCTGGCCGACGATGCGGCCGGGGAGCTTGCGCATCATGGCGCTGCTCGCGGTCATAAAGCCCAGATACGGGCCGCCGAAGGCCGTGTCCAGTCCGAGCGGCTGGCCCTCGCCGACGGCCACGTCCGCGCCGCATTCTGCGGGTGTTTTGAGGATCGCCAGAGAGATGGGATTGACGCCCATTACATATTTGGCTCCGGCGGCGTGCGTGATCTCACCGAGCAGCTCTGCTTCCTCCAGCAGGCCGTAGAAGTTCGGCTGCTGAACGTAGAAGCAGGCGGCGTCCTGTCCCAGCAGGCTCCGAAGCGCCTCCGGGTCGGTCCGTCCGTCCTTCTGCGGAACAACGGTCAGCTCCACGTCGGAGCCGAAGCAGTAGGTTTTCATGACCTCGATCACCTGCGGATCGGTCGTCGCGGAGACGTAGGCCTTCGTGCGCTTACGGTCGCGGCACATGGTGATCGACTCTGCGGCGGCGGTGCCTCCGTCGTAGACGCAGGCATTGGAAACGTCCATGCCGGTCAACTCGCAAAGCATGGTCTGGTATTCAAAGATCGCCTGTAAAATGCCCTGGCTGATCTCCGCCTGATAGGGCGTGTAGGCGGTGACGAATTCCTCGCGGTTCACGATCGCCTTGACCGCCGCGGGGATATAGTGCCGGTAGCTTCCGGCGCCGCGCAGGCAGGTGCGGAACACATGGTTCTTTTCCGCCAGCGCGGAGACGGACTCCAGCGTCTCCATCTCGCTTTTGCCGGAGGGCAGGTCGAGATATCCGTCGATCCGCATTTCCTGCGGCACATCCCGGAACAGCTCCTCAACCGAGCCGACGCCGATGGTTTTCAGCATCTGCTGCCGTTCCGAGGGCGTTGTCGGAACAAATGAGCCCATCAGTGCTCCTCCTTCGTAAAGGCCTCATACTCCTCCGCGCTCAGAAGCTCGGAGAAATCGGTGATGTTTTCGATCTTCATGATCCATGCGCCGTAGGGATCGGAGTTGAGAAGCTCCGGAGAATCGTCCAGCTCCTCGTTGACCTCCGCAACCGAGCCGGTCACGGGACTCATGACGTCGGAGACGGCCTTGACAGACTCCACGTCGCACGCAGCCTCACCGGCAACCACATCGTCGCCCACGGCGGGCAGATTGACGAACACAAGGTCGCCCAGCTCGCTCTGTGCGAAGTCGGAAATGCCGACCAGCGCGGTGGTGTCGTCCAGCATCTTGACCCATTCATGGTTCTTCGTATACTTCAATTCAGCGGGAAAATTCATCTTGGTTCCTCCATTTCATTTTTTCAGCGGCAAATATGTTTTCCGCAGGCGGCCGTCGGGCCGCCTGCTTTTGGTTTTCTCAGTTCGATCAGATGCCGGTCGCGGCTGCAAACGTGTTAAGCATCGCGTCGGTCTCGGCATCGGAGAAGCAGTAGCGCATCTCGGTATAGCCCTCGCGGAGCCTGGCAGCCTCCTCCTTCACGTCGGCATTGCGCAGAACGCAGTCGGCGATCAGATGCGCCAGCTTTGCAAATTCCTCCTTGCCGAAGCCGAAGCGCGTCATTTCGTTGACGCCCATGCGCAGAGCGCCCGAGGCCGTGAAGCCCTCTTCCTCCGGCGTCGCCTGATAATTGCAGACGATGTTGTTTTCCTCGAGCCGCTTGGCGATCTCCGGACCGTGGCTGTAGCCCACGCGCACGATGACCTGATGCGTCTCGGTATAGCCGGCTGCCGGGTCGCCCGCAACGTCGAGTCCCTCCGCCTTCAGGCTGGCGGCAAAGCTCTTCGCGTTCTCCACAACGGCCTTCTGGTACTCATCCTTGAAGGCGTTCATCTCATACGCCGCCATCAGCTGGCCGAGAAGCGTGCCAAGGTGGTGGTTCGAGACGCTGCCCGGGAAGGCGCGGGTCTCGATGGTCTCCCACAGGCCCCATTTCAGATCCTCCTGCTTCCAGTTGACGCCGATCACGCCGCGCTGCGGCCCGAAGAAGGTCTTGTGCGTCGAGCCGGTGACGATCTCTGCGCCCTCCTCGAACGGCTTCTGGAAATGGTCGCCGACAAGGCCCAGCACATGCGCCATATCGTACATGACGGTCGTCTGGATGCCCTGCTCGCGGATGAATTTCACCAGCTCCGCCACAGGCTCCTTGTAGAGCACCATCGACTTGCCGAAGATCACGAATTCCGGTCTGTATTTTGCCAGCAGCACCTTGGCCGCCTCGGTATCGATGCGGTACGGGTCGTCCGCGCAGACCGGGAAATTCACGACCATCTGCTTTTCGGTGACGGGATCGGTCGCAATGTAATCGTGGAGCGCGCCCATGGGCTGCGCCGACAGGTGTCCGCCGCGCACGATGTGGTTGTTCATGACCCAGCCCAGCCGCTGCGGCGTGCGCTTGCGATCCACACGGTTCTTGAAGTCCATGAGCGCCGAGAATACGGCGGTGTTGGACATCTGGCCGGAGGTCACGCGGGTCTCGACCTGCGTGCAGCCGAGGTATTTCTTCATCTCCTCGACAAGCATCGCCTCGACCTCCGCGATGAAATTCGTGCCCTGATAATAGAAGATCTCCGCATCATAGAACGCCTTCTGCTTCTTATGCTCGGCGTAGCGGTTGGAGGGGTCGGATGCGCACAGCAGGCGCACCGCGCGCGACTGCGTGTTTTCCGACGGGATCAGGTTGATGCAGCGCTGCTGCCGCCACAGGTGGTTTTCCTGCGCCTTTTTCAGAAGCTCCGCCGCCTTCTGCGGATACGGCTCCGCCGAGGGCTTGAACGTCTCCGGCACAACGCCGGGCAGGATAGGACGGGCGTAGGGAGCCGCGTCCTGACGGATGTGGTAGCCGACGACGAGCGCGGGCTGGCGCTTGCCGCGGATATCCACCTCAATGTTGAAATTCTGGCAGACGCGGGAATCCATATACGCAAGGCCGATGGAGCGCTTGCCGGTCTCCTCGGTGATGACGGTATCCAGTCCCTCGCCCTTCGTCTTGAAATACGGGATCATGGTGCCGGAGGTCACATAGCCGATGGGCTTTCCCTCCGACCATGCGTCCTTGCTGTAGACCGGGAAGCCCTTTCTCAGGACGCCCTTCCCCTCCAGATAGATCGGCTGGATGCGGTAAGGCAGATCGGCCAGCGCGGAGTAATCACGGTCCATAATCTTCTTGAAGGCCTCAAACTGCTTTTTGAGCGCGGCCTTTCCGATGAACTCGCCCTTTTCCGGCGCGAAGGAGACCGCAAATTTTGCCAGCGGAACGGCATAGATGGGAATTTCGCCGCCAAGCTCGCACTCGCCCATTTCGTGGCCGTAGAGCGGAAGTGCCGCCTCCATGCGGAGCGTGTCGCGCGCGCCCAGCGCCGTGGGCTTTGCGCCCAGCTCGATCAGCCGGTCCCAGAAATAGCGCGCATCCTCGGAATTGCAGTACAGCTCGTAGCCGATCGGCTCGCCGGTATAGCCGGTCTTGGCCAGACGCACCGGACGACCCTCCATTTCGAGTGTATTGAGCGCGTTTTTCACATTCTCCACCGTCAGCGTTCTGCCGCCGGAGAGCGTCATGAGGATCTTCTTGGCCTCCGGACCCTGTACGGCGATGGCCGCATAGCGGTCGGAGACGTTCGTCAGCTTCACGTCGAAGGCCTCCGCCTGCCTGTACAGGTGCGCAAGATCCTTGTCGATGTTGCCGGCATTGATGACGAGGAAATATTTTCCCTCTTCAAAGCGGTAGAGATAGGCGTCGTCGATGGCATAGCCGTTTTCATCCGGGATGATGCAGTACTGCGCCTGATTCACGTCGAGCGCAAGCACGTTGCTCGAAAGAACATGCTGCAAAAAGGCGACCTGCTCCGGGCCCTCCACGTCGATACGGCCCATGTGGGAAACGTCGAAGATACCGCAGTGGCTGCGGCAGTAGAGATGCTCGGCCACGATGCCGTCCGGGTACTGAATGGGCATATCCCAGCCGCCGAAATCGACCATCGTCGCTCCGGCGTCCAGATGGGCCTGATACAATACCG
>OIWM01003304.1_pt1 | contig 11864 bp, 5 predicted proteins | sample 1587451 | NCBI WGS metagenome assembly OIWM01 (sample SAMEA3888907, study PRJEB22519) | human gut metagenome | biome: human gut; feature: human-associated habitat; material: faeces | place: Denmark | collected 2011
TTAAACTTAATAAACCCAATGCAGCCATCAGTATTGATTTCTTCATCATAATTAAAATGTTATAGATTTATTGTTGCAACTGCAAATATAGGTAGAATATCGTAAACAAAAGCTATCTTTGAAGCGTTAATTCCGACACTTATGGAGAAAATAATACGTATCGACGACCATAGCGGTCTTGTTTTGGAGGGCGGCGGTATGCGCGGCGTCTTCACTTGCGGTGTGCTCGACAGCTTTATGGATCGTGGCATTCGCTTTCCCTATACCATCGGCGTCAGTGCCGGAGCCTGCAACGGACTTTCCTATATGTCCGGTCAGCGCGGGCGTGCCAAGTACAGCAATATCGACTTGCTGGAAAAATACAATTACATCGGATTGAAGTATCTGTTGAAGAAGCGGAATATCATGGATTTCGACTTGTTGTTCCAGGAGTTTCCGGAACACATACTTCCCTACGACTACGAGGCATACTTTCATTGTCCCGAACGTTATGTGATGGTAACTACCAACTGCGAGACGGGCGAAGCGAACTATTTTGAGGAGAAGCGGAGTAAAGAGCGCGTCATTGATATTGTGCGTGCTTCGAGCAGTCTGCCGTTTGTCTGTCCCATTACCTACGTGGACAACATCCCGATGCTGGATGGAGGTATTGTGGACAGTATCCCTTTGATGCGTGCCCGTCAGGATGGATTTACCAATAATGTAGTGGTGTTGACGCGCAATCATGGGTACCGTAAGGAAATTCAGGGAACGAAGGTTCCACCTTTTATATATAAGAAATATCCGCTATTGCGTGAAGCCATCAACCGCCGCAGTATTGTCTATAATCAACAGTTGGAGCAGGTGGAACGGATGGAAGCCGCCGGGGAAATCGTTGTGATCCGTCCACAGAAGCCGGTAGTGGTAGACCGCATCGAGCGTGACATCAAGAAGCTGACGGAGCTTTATGAAGAAGGATACCGGTGTGCGGAACAGTTTGCTTTTCGTTTTTGATTCTGAGAGAGTATACTATGAGAGCTGGTGCAATTAGCATCTGCTCCCATATTGTTTTCATTCTTTTCTATTAATTTGCTGCTAAAGCTAAAGTTTATTTAGCAAAAAACACGCGTAGAATACCTTTAGAAAGGGGATGTATCAAAAATACCACCTTTCGTAACATTTGTTATAGGTGCAAATCCTGGTTTCGCTTAATTTTGCTGACACAAAACTCAATTGCAGAATTGGTTTATTATTAACTTTAAATTAATAGATATGTTGAAAAGCATTAGTCTCAGGCTTTGCACACTAATTGTGCTTCTCTTTGCGGGCATCTATTCCTTTGCCCAGCAAGTCCAGGTAAAAGGTACTGTCGTTGAAAAATCGAGTGGTGAATCCATTATCGGTGCTTCTGTCATGGAAGTAGGTTCCAACAGTAATGGAACAATTACGGATATTGACGGAAATTTCACTCTGTCTGTAGCTTCCGGTGCCACATTGTCTGTATCCTATATAGGATATAAAGCCGTTACAGTAAAGGCACAGCCCACTTTACGCATTGAGTTGACGGAAGATTCCCAGTTGATTGATGAAGTAGTAGTGACCGGCTATATGTCCGAGAAGAAGGCCAGTTTGACTGGTTCGGTGGCTGTGGTCAAGATGAAGGATGTAGCAGATATTCCTACGGGAAATGTGTTGTCGAGCTTGCAGGGACGTGTTGCCGGTATGAACATTACGACTGACGGCACACCGGGCGGTGGAAATACTTCTACATTGGTCCGTGGTAAGTCATCTTTCCGAAATGATGCCAATTCCCCGCTTTATGTCATTGACGGTGTGATGACCCGTGAGAACATCTCGTCTATCCTTTCTTCCAATGATGTAGAATCCATTCAGGTATTGAAGGATGCCGCTTCCGCTTCTATTTATGGTGCACAGGCTGCCAATGGTGTGATTATCATTACTACCAAACGTGCCAAGAAAGGGGAGACCCGTGTGGATTTTGATATGTCGTTGACTTTGCAGACCTATCAATGTGGCTTTGATATGTTGAATGCAGATGAGTGGGGCCAGGTTTATTGGTCGGCTTATAAGTATGCCAATAATGGAGCTACGCCAAGCAGCGAAATATATGGTAATGGTGCAACTCCCCAACTTCAAGACTATATCGGCCTGAATGGAGCTAAAGTACATGCCGTTGATACGGATTGGCGCGATGTGGTTTATCGCACTGCCTTGATGCAGAATTATAGTGCGACACTTTCAAAGGGCTCTGACAATGGTGCCTTCTCGTTAGCGTTGAACTATCTCGACCATGACGGTCTGGTAGAGAATACGAATTTCCAGCGTATCAATACCCGCATCAGTTCTAACTATCATTATCTTGACAATCGCTTGCGCATCGGCGAGAACGTTGCCATCAATCGTTGGACACAGACCCTCAGTCCGGCCGGTGTAGATGAGAATGCCATCAAACAGCATCCTGCCAAGACGGTTTATGATGAGAATGGCAATTATAACGATGCCATCAATGATGTTTTGGGTGATGCCCCCAATATGGCACGTTTGTTGGAGAATGAAAAACAGAACAAACATGATTACTGGCGTGTCTTTGGTAATGCATTCCTTGAAATTGAACCGATTAAGAACCTGGTGCTGAAAACCAATTTCGGTATGAATTATTATGATGAAACCAACAAAACTTTTGAGCCGGCATGGGCACGCGATGAGGTCAATAAGCTGACTCAATCATCCAACAAAAGACTGGATTGGGTATGGACCAATACCGTGACTTATAGCAAAGCTTTTGGAAAGAACAATCTGACTGCACTTCTTGGTACAGAAGCCAAGAAGAACCATTCGGAATCCATGTTCGGTTATGGTACGGGACTGGCTGTAGAAGATGAAGATTATATTTATCTTGACGGTGTGACTGCCGGTAAGAATGTAGGTGCCGGTGCTTCCAATTATGGCATGGTGTCTTACTTTGGTAAAGTGAACTATGATTATGAAGGACGGTATTTGGCCTCTGTTACGGTGCGCCGTGATGCTTCTTCCCGCTTGGCAAAGGGTAATAATGTGGATTACTTCCCTTCAGTGTCGGCAGGCTGGCGCATTTCAAGTGAGAAGTTTATGGAAGCGACCAGGAATTGGTTGGCTGATTTGAAACTACGTGCTTCATGGGGTGTCAATGGTAATGATATTATTGATAATGAGGCTCCCTATACAAAATACTTGATTAGTCTGAAGGATGCAAGCTACAACATGAACGGTGATGGAACGACTTTGGCTCCCGGTGGTTACAAAGTGAGGTCTACCAATCCCGATTTGAAGTGGGAGAGTACAAGACAGCTCAATATCGGTGTGGACGCCGCTTTCCTGAACGGACGTCTGAGTGCTTCTCTCGATTATTTTGATAAGAAGACAAGTGATATGCTTGTGGAGAAACCGTATATCGCTGTCATTGGCGAGGGTGGTTACTGCTGGTATAATGGTGGTACGATGAACAATAAAGGTTTCGAGATGGCACTGACCTGGAATGATAAGGTAAAGGATTTCCAGTATAATGTAGCATTCAACCTTTCATATTACAAAAATGAAGTGACAGAGCTGACGGAAGAAATTTACTATACTTATGGTGGCGGTAATGGGGTTGACAAGACTTTGGTTGGCCAACCGTTCGGTTCATGGATGGGCTTCAAGACAGATGGAGTGTTCCGTACCCAGCAGGAGGTGGATGAGTATAAATCCAAATATAATGTACAGTTTGGCGCTCCCGGAGTAGGACGTATCAAATACGTGGATGCTGATGGTAACGGTACGATTGATACGAACGACCGTGTATGGTTGGGTTCTGACAATCCGAAAGTGATTGCAGGTCTGAATCTTGGGGCATCTTGGAAAGGCTTTGACCTCAGCATGTTCTTCAACGGTATGATTCGTGATGCCTATAACAACTCCAAATATTATACGGATTTATTCCAATGCTGGACCGGTAATCACTCTACCCGCCTGCTCGATGCCATGCATGCTTACGAGAACTTTGAAAAGACGGGTGTTTACAATAGCAGTGTACCTGCTTTGACCACTCTTAACAGCAACAATGAGCACGAAGTATCTGAGTTCTATATTGAAAATGGTTCGTATATCAAGCTGAAAAGTCTGACATTGGGTTACACGCTTCCTAAAGCAGTTCTCGACAAGATGAAGATGCGTCATGCGCGCATTTATTTCCAGGCTCAGAATTTGTTTACGATTACCGGTTATACAGGTGCCGACCCTGAAGGTCTGGGTTATCCTTATCCGTTGCCCCGTACGTTCTCTTTGGGATTATCATTTGGTTTCTAAACTTTAAAACTATACTATCATGAAATTGAAACATTTATATATGCTTGGCGTAGTAGCGCTGATGACTGCAAGCTGTAATGAAGACCGTTTCCTGGATTTGAAGCCCCAGGGTAGCTTGAATGAAGATATTATGACTTCTACAGAAGGTGCCGACCTTTTGGTGAATGCCGCGTATGCAGCTTTGGGTGGTCCCGAAGGACAGAGCTGGAGTGTATGGTGTCATCCTACTTCCAATTGGACCTATGGTGAGGTACGTTCGGATAATGCCTATAAAGGCGGTGGTGGTGTTGGTGACCTTAATGAAGTGCACCGTATGGAGACATTTGATATGGATGCAACCAATGGATTTCTGGACAGCAAGTGGTACCATCTATATTGCAGTGTACAGCGTTGTAACTCTGCATTGCGCGTTCTGAATGCTGCAACAGATGAGCAGGTGAACGGACGTGTATCCCGTATTGCGGAGATGAAAGTGCTTCGTGCCCATTATTACTTTGAATTGAGCCGCCTTTTCAACAAGATACCTTATTTTGATGAGAACGTTGAGATTTCCCAATATCCGGATATTCCGAACAATGAGTTTACCCGTGACGAGATTCTGAGTATGCTGGCCAAGGAGATGCTTGATGCCGCCGAACTGCTTCCTGCATCACAGTCGGAGGTAGGGCGTATTCATAAATACATAGCACTGGCCTATGCGGCTAAAATCAAGCTGTACCAAGCGTATCAGCAAGATGAGACTACGCATGCCGTAACTTCCATCAATAAAGAGCTGCTGAGGGAAGTCGTTTCGCTTTGCGACCAAGTGACTGCCAGCAACCGTTACGGTTTGCTTGACGATTTCCAGGGATTGGATTTAGTAGCTAATGAAAACGGTAAAGAGTCTGTTTTTGCCATTCAATATTCCATGAATGACGGTACCGAAAGTGCCGGCCGCATCAACTGGAGCAATCTGTTGAATTCTCCGGGTGGAGGCAGCCCTTACGGAGGTGACGGTTTCTTCCTGCCCAGCCAAGACCTGATTAATGCTTATCAGACAGATGCAAACGGTCTGCCCGATTTTAATTATCAGTCAAAGTCTGATTATAGTTGGGCGGTATTGAACAATGGGGGTTATACTTTACAAAACACGACTCCCAATGTAGACCCGCGTCTCGATTTTGTTGTGGGCCGTCCTACTATAACTTGGAAAACTTACCCAGACAAGCCGTGTGAGGGATGGGTGCGTGATAAGGAAACTTATGGCTATAATTGCGCGAAGCGCTTCTGGGTTTCTCCGGAAAGTAGTGATATGTTTAATGGCTGGCCTTGGGGGGCTTCACAGTTGAACTGGCAGATTATACGTTACGCAGATATTCTTCTTTGGAAAGCTGAGGCTCTTATTGAACTCAATGAAGGCGATGGACTCGAAACTGCCCGTGATTTGATTAATCAGATACGCAATCGTGCCCGGAACAGCGCCTATGTAAAGGATTTCAACGACCATTCCAAATATGCGGCCAACTACCTTGTCAATCCTTATCCTGCTGATGTCTGGAATCAGGATTATGCCCGTCAGGCCCTCCGTTGGGAAACACGTCTGGAGAAGGCTTTGGAAGGTGAACGTTTCTTCGACCTGGTCCGTTGGGGCATAGTGGAAACAACCATGAACAAGTACATTACCGCGGAGTCAGACAATCGCATTTATTATGCCAATGCGCACTTTACGGGTGGAAAGGATGAGTATTATCCGGTTCCGAACAATCAATACGGATTTTCTGGAGGCAAGTATGTACAGAATCCCGGTTATGCTCCGTTCAACTAATTATATTTTGAAATGAAAACGCAAGGGAGGGGAAACGTTTGTTTCCCCCTCTTCCTTTAAACAATCTTTTATTATGAAACACTTTGCCTATTCTATATTGGGCTGTCTATTGCTTTCTTTGAATGCAGCTTTTGCTCAAAAAACATGGTCGTTTGACGGGCAGGACCCCTTACTTTCCAGTGACGGCAAGTCATTGTTGAATTTGTACACTATAAAGGAAATACCGGAATTTGTTACCGGAGTCGAAGGTAAAGCCCTTCGTACAGACGGGTATTCCACTTGGATGGATACAACCACGGAAGGAGATGTTTCGTCGTTGTCCGGATGGTTTGCTCTGGAATCTTATCCGACGGATACTGCTGCCTTTATGGGAATCAGAGACATGGCAGGAACATCTGTAGCGGTATGTGTAGACCGTTATGGTGAGTTGCTGTTGGGAATGGGGCAGAATGGCTCATACTCTTACTGTTCATTAAAGACAAAAGTCGACCGTTTCAAGTGGCTGCATGTGGTCCTTGATTTAAGTAATGAATCGGTTTGCCTGAATGGGCAGAGGATGAGTGCAGAGGTATGGCCCCGGAACTTGCAAGATGGTGAAATGATACTTCGGGTAGGTAAGGATTTCAGGGAAAAGAAGGTTTGGATGTACGATGTTACGGCTATAAACGGGTTGATTGACGGGATAAGCTTCACTCCCTTTTCCGATGATTCGTCTGCATGGAGAGACGAGATTGCCTTAGGATTGAAGAAAACTCCGGTTTTGGCTATTCCGGAAACCCGTTTTGCGAAGGACTTCAACCGTCCCCGCTATCATCTGTTGCCGGCTGCCAACTGGACGAATGAGACGCATGGTTTACTTCTTTATAAAGGTAAATATCATATATTCAATCAGAAGAATGCTTCTGCAATCTTCCTGGGGCAGATAAATTGGGGACATTTCAGCAGTCCCGATATGCTTCATTGGGCGGAGGAAAAGCCGGCTTTGACTCCTGATGCTGCTTATGACAAGAATGGAATATGGTCCGGGCATGCTGTTATCAATGATGACGATATCCCCCAGCTGATATACACAGCCGGTGGAGACAAGATGGGAGTGGGTATTGCTTTTCCAAAAGATACTGCGTTGATAGAATGGGAGAAATATGCGGGTAATCCGGTTATTGCCGAGAAGCCTGCCGGATATACCCGTACGGACATGCGTGACCAGTATGTCTGGAAAGAGGGTGATGTCTGGTATATGATTATCGGTTTCGGCATTGAGCAGACCGATACACCCCACGGGGCTTTGCTGCTTTATAAATCGGCAGACTTGAAGAAATGGGATTTTGTACATTTGCTGTTTGAGGGCAATCCGGAAGTGGATGACTCCGGTATTTTCTGGGAAATGCCGGTCTTTAAGAAGATGGGCGGCAAGTATGTTCTTTTGGTGAATAGGGTTCCTCATAAAGGCATACCTGCGCGTTGCCAGTATTGGATAGGAGATTTCAAGAATGAAAAGTTTATACCGGACAATCCGGTTCCTCAAAATCTAGAGGTCATCAACCGCTTGCTGTCCCCCTCTGTTGTGGAGACTCCGGAAGGGGATGTTGCTGCCATTGCCATTATACCCGATGAAATAGGAGGGGAGGCCACTTATGAACAAGGATGGGCACATCTCTACAGTATGCCCAGAAGATGGCAGCTGAAAGATGGGAAACTATGCCAAACACCCCATCCCGTGATGAAACAATTGCGTGAACAACCGACGGTTTATTCCAGACAGGCATTGACTGCTGCGAAACCGTGCATTGTGAGCAGAAGGGAACATCAGCTTGAAGTCAAGGCGACTTTTTATCCCGGTGACGCAAAACGGTTTGGATTTACATTGTGTAAGAATCCGGATAATAGCGAATATAGCCTGATTTATTATGATGTGGAGAAGGAGGAACTTATTGTGGACCAGACGCATTCTTCCTCGCGTGCACACATTCCTTTGAAGATTCGTAAGGACTGGTATCGGTTGGATACAACCAAGCCGGTGGAGATTCGTCTATTTATAGACGGTTCTGTGGTGGAAGGATTTATTAATGATGAGGATGCATTCACTACAAGAATCTTTCCTCTGAAAGAAAACAGTACGCTATTGGAACTATTCTCTGATGGAAATACAACGGAAGTTGCTGCCGAAGTTTGGAGACTGAAAGATGCAAGGGTAAAGATGAACTTTTAATGAAAATACAGAAAATGAAGATACCTACTATATTGGGTGCACTTTTAGTGGCAGGAACATTGTCTGCCGGTGCACAAATGAATTCAGACAGTTTATACAAAGAGCCTTATCGTCCTCAGTATCATTTCAGTCCGGAGAAGGGATGGATTGGTGACCCCTCGGGATTCATGTACTATCAGGGTAAATATCATATGTACTGGTGGGGCAAAGTCGAATCTACAGATTTGGTACATTACCAACAGATAACCCCTTATGCCATGACCGGAGCGGATGACAATATCAGTTACTTCACCGGTTCTGCAGTCGTAGACAAGAACAACACGGCCGGTTTCGGCAAGGGTGCTTATGTGGCGGCTTACACCGTTTTTGAGAAGGACTCCAAGAAACAAGCGCAGGGCATCTCTTTCAGTCATGACGGAAAGACATTTCATTATTACGAAGGTAACCCGGTTCTGGACCTTTGGAGTACGGAATTCAGGGACCCTACCGTCTTCTGGCACGAGCCGACCCAAAAATGGGTGATGGCTGTAGCCAAGGCCCTGGAGAAGAAAATCAAGTTTTATACCTCTCCTGATTTGAAGAACTGGACTTGGACCAGTGATTTCGGCCCTGCCGGTGACAGTGAAAAGTCTTGGGAGTGCCCGGATTTATTCCAGTTGCCGGTTGACGGGAATTCTGACAAGAAAAGGTGGGTGATGGTCGTATCTGTAAACTGGGCGCAAGAACAATACTTTATAGGAGACTTCGACGGCACTTCTTTTAAGCTGATGGAGAACCATCCTGCAGAGCCTCTATATGTGGACAAAGGGCTGGACTTTTATGCATCCCGCACATTTCAGGATTTTGACGGAACGTTGGATTCCAAAATTTCGATGGGCTGGGTTGCAACCTGGGACTATGCACCGGTAGCTCCATCGAGGTATGGGAAGGGCTTCTGGTCTATTCCCCGCAACCTGGAACTGAAGACATACAAGGAAGGTGTGAGGCTGGTACAGAAGCCGGTGGAACAGTTGCAAACACTTCGCCATAAGCCTGCGTCGGTGAAACGTGCTTTATCGGTGGGAACACAGAGGTTACCCGGCTTTGTTCCCGATGAGAATGTCTACGAACTCGATGCTTCGTTTTCTACTGACGTATCCAACACCTTTGGCTTGAATTTGTGTGTGGGTGAAGGGCGCAAAGTGGTGGTCAGCTATGATACGGATTCACATAATCTGGTGATTGACCGTACCCATTGCTCCGATGTGCAGATTCCTAAATTCAGCCGTATGGCATATGCCAGGGTGGAACCGGTAGATAATAAGATACATTTGCATATATTTGTAGACAAATCGAGTATTGAAATCTTTGCCAATGACGGGAAGGATGTATTCACATTATTAACCTATCCGGGCGAGGCTCAAACCGGTATCGAACTTTTTGCGCAGAAGAAGGGGACGAAGATGGAGTTGGATGCCTGGATGCTTAAATCAATATGGAGATGAGGAATTTAATTTGTATTATTTTAGACTGAATGTAACATTTGTAGTATGCTTTGAAACAAAAAAGATAGCCTCCTGCTGCTTGGTGGCGTATCTTTGCATGGTAGAAAAACATAATTAATTTAATACCAACAGAAACATGATTCATTTAAAAGACTTTTGGCGGACAATCAGAAGGACGCTTACCGTATTTATATTAGGAACTACCGTGGCTGTCTTCACATGCCAGGCCATAAATCCTCCTTTCGTGATTAAACATCTGGGTGACGGACAGAGTATCGTCCAAATTGACGAGCAGAAGAAGTTTTTGCTGCTGCCGGTGGAAGAGGCTTCTCCGGAGGCAAAATTGTATATGATAGCGGACAATGATGTTGTACGCAGTATGAACGTGCGATTGGCAGTCAATAAGGTTGACTATTTTGTTCCGGTCGATTTGACCGGCTTCGATAATAAACATCTCTCTTTCAACTTCCAGCTTATTCCGGATTCGGCCTTATGCTGGGAAGAAATGAAACTGTCGGATGAATTCGATGTTTCGAACCGGGAGAAGTACCGTCCGGTGTATCATTTCAGCCCGGCTTACGGTTGGATGAATGATCCTAACGGAATGTTCTACAAAGACGGGGTCTACCATTTGTTCTACCAGCATAATCCCTACGGCTCCATGTGGGGGAACATGCATTGGGGACATGCCACCAGTACGGACCTCGTCACTTGGGAACATCACGGAGATGCTATTTCGCCCGATGCGCTGGGAACAATTTTCAGTGGCTCTTGTGTTGTCGACAAGGATAATACGGCCGGGTTCGGTGCCGGTGCCGTCATTGCCTTCTATACATCGGCAAGCGACCGCCAAGTGCAGAGCATGGCCTATAGCCTTGACAACGGAAAGACCTTCAAGAAGTATGCGCGAAATCCCATCCTGACTTCCACGCAGCGCGACTTCCGTGACCCTAAAGTCATCTGGCACGAAGATACCAAGAAATGGATCATGGTTCTTGCCGTAGGGCAGGAAATGGAGATATACTCTTCTGCCGACCTGAAGAGCTGGACGCTGGAGAGCAAATTCGGTGAAGGACAAGGTGCTCACGGCGGAGTCTGGGAGTGTCCCGACTTACTTGAACTGCCAATTGAAGGTACGGAACTGAAGAAGTGGGTACTCGTCTGTAACCTCAATCCGGGTGGACCGTTCGGTGGCTCTGCCACACAATATTTCGTGGGGACATTTGACGGAAAGAGATTCGTGAACGAGTCTCCCGCAGTGACGAAATGGATGGACTGGGGAAAAGACCATTATGCAACTGTCACTTGGAGCAATGCTCCTGCAGGACGTGCCATTGCATTGGCATGGATGAGCAACTGGCAATATGCCAACGATGTGCCCACCCGCCAATACCGTAGTGCCAACTCCGTGCCGCGCGACCTTTCGCTCTATACCTCGGAGGGTGAAACCTATGTAAAGGTAACCCCGTCTCCCGAATTGCTGAAACTGAGGGATAAAGGCAGCAAGAAGCGTGCTTTCAAGGTAGACCGCACGTATAATCTGGACAAACTGCTGAATGACAATTCCGGAACGTATGAAATCGAAATGACCATCAAGAACAAGGATGCGGATGTGATAGGATTCCAGTTCTTTAACTCGAAAGGCGAGGAGGTGGAGATGTACTATAACCTGGCGGAAAAGACGTTCACCATGGACCGTACCAAGAGTGGTGAGGTGTCGTTCAGCAAGGACTTCCCTGCAGTGACCGTGGCTCCTGTCGAGGGTGGCAATGAAATGAAACTCCGCTTGTTCGTAGACAAGTCGAGCATTGAAGCGTTTGGCAACGACGGACGTTTTGCCATGACAAATCTTGTATTCCCGTCGGAACCTTACAACCGCATCAGTTTCTATGCTAAAGGTGGAAGCTGCAATGTCACCTCGTTTACTGTGTACAAACTCGGATTAAAATAACAGATAATAATCTTCAGCATGGAAAATACTAAGAATTCTTCCTTGGCAAAGCTCTTTCCGGTCATGCTTTGCTTCTTCGCCATGGGCTTTGTG
>OIWM01003307.1_pt1 | contig 11857 bp, 4 predicted proteins | sample 1587451 | NCBI WGS metagenome assembly OIWM01 (sample SAMEA3888907, study PRJEB22519) | human gut metagenome | biome: human gut; feature: human-associated habitat; material: faeces | place: Denmark | collected 2011
TCGCCGGTGAGGATTTGAATCGGTGCGAAAGGGTTACCTTTGTGCTGACGCAAGATTGCAAAGTTTCGAAAATGGGTTGTTTTACTGCAAGCTCACAGTAGCAGATGCTATTCAAAAAGGGTTGTTGCACGTTAGTTTGGGTGTGGTGGGAAATTGTTGCCGCGTTGCGCCGAGAAAAAGCTTTTCTTTATTGGTTGGCTTTGCATAAGCTGAAAAAGCAGGTCTTTTTCGCAACCAAAACACTGCCTATTTGAATAAGCCATTTTACTGTCCTCAAACGCCGCAAGTTTTCGCAACCGACACCACAAATTCCCACCCAGCCATAACCTACTGTTTGCGAAGAACAAGGCCATTCTTTTGCAGTCCGCTCTAAATCCTTACGCTGTAACGCCGGAGCGTCGCACCGATTCAAAGCCTTTTCGCCGCCGTTTTGTGCGAAAAACCGGTTTCGGCTCATGCCGCCGGAAGCTCTGCTAAAGTCTTCTTCGATAGAGCTTTGAATCGAGGTCGCAGGACGGAGTCCCGCGTGCTTTTTATGTTACTTTTTGCACGACGCAAAAAGTGACAACCCGTACTTCCTTGCAGGGAGTTTCGAGGTTCTACAAACCTCGAATCAGCGCACAAAACTACAAATTCGCGCAAACAAAATTAAAACCTTTCTCAAAAGGAGTTTCGAGGTTCTGCGAACCTCGATTCAGCTCGCCGCAATGGCGGCTTCGCTGGGGCCAAACAAAATCCTTTTGAAACCGGACAGTTTGTCGCTAAGCAAACCGGGCAGCCGCCAAAGCGACTGCCCGGTTTTTATACATTTGTACAAGCGTTAGGCAAGGATGGAATCGATATATTCCTTGTTGTCCTCATACGCCGCGCCGCCGGCATCCTTGATGCTCTGGGCGACTTCTTTGATGGACTTGACAACGCTGTCACCATAGACGGTGAAGGCATGGCCATTCACGGCATACTTCGCATAGGTGCGCGCCACAAGCTTGGTCGCATAGTGCTCTGCCGGAATGTTGGTGCAGACAGCCGTGAAGATGATGTTCGAGCCGTTGACATCGTATTGGAGGTCAAGGCCGGTCTTCTTGTCATACGCTGCGCCGTAGACATACAACGGCTTGTTTTCGTCTTCCTTCTTGAGTAAGAAGGTCAATTCGTTCGAACCGAGGATATCTTCGCGGGCAATGATGAAGCCATATTCTTCAAGTAGCGCCTTGTTTCTGGTGGTAACAGAGGAAGCGAAGCGGATACCATTGACGTTATCTGCGCCGCTGCGGATGTTGACGTTGCTCTTATCCGTCTTCGGCGAGGACGGAATGTCCGACCAAACGGCATAAACGGTTGTGTTACCGGTCAGGTCGATGGAATCAACGACATCTTCAACGGTTGCATCCGGTTTGGTTGCCCAACCGCGGAAGGTAAAGCCGGTGATTACAGGCTGTTCGCCCTTGAGCATATAGCCGGTACCGCCGCCGCGACCGGTATCCGGATCCACTTCGGTCTGAACGAAATCCTCGAAGCCCTCCGGCACGTTGGTATCATAGGTCACCGTGAAGATACCGTCGCGGTAAACACGGACATAATCGAGATAGGTATCGCCGGAATAATTGACCATGTTCGGGTCAATCGCAAAGCCATAGATCGGTCTGCCCTCATTTCCGTTGACAAACCACGGGGTAGCCCAACCGGCACTCGGCGTGTTTTCCATATCCAATTCATAGACATGATACGCATTATCGTTGATGAGCGTATGCTGCCAACTGCCGATCTGGCACGCCTTGCCGCCGTAAATGTAACCGTTTGCACTGTTTTCGGCAAAGAAGTAGAAGCTGGCAAGACCGGTCTCCGGCTTTTTCAGCTTGCTTTCCGTGATATCTTCAAAAGAAAGCGAGGTGTCGGTCACGTCAAAGCCGCTCCCGATCTTATACGAATACTGGATGATATTGTATTCCTTGGAATCAAAGCTTTCCGCCTGACGGAAGAATACACGCGCATCAGACGCATATTTGTTTGTCTGATACTGACGCAGGTGTAATACGTTTCTGCCCTCATCCTCGATGTTTTCGGTATAACGGAACTTGTTTGTACCGCTCGGAGCACTATCGCCTTCATAAACATAGCCCATAGCAGGGTCGTTTACATTCTGACAGTAGGCCGTAAATTCCATACCGCTTACTTTTTCCGCACCTGCCGCATCCAGCTTTTCGCCTGCTCTAAACATCAATCCGGACGGTGCATTATACCAGACAAGGAAATTCTCCGTTTCAAATCCGCACGCTTGTGTTGTCGGGAAAACAAAACCGTCTGCCGCCGTGGTCATGTAGGTGTTCGTTCCGTCGGTAAAGGTGATCTTTTCCCCTTTGACGGCATAGAGTGACACATCTTTATAGGCAAGCGAAACAGAATAAACCGCATCGCCGCCCATTGCTTCAGCAAAGCCGGTAGCATCCTCCGGCAAAAGCGACGTGTCAACCGTGTAAGTGCTTTCCGCCGGGTCAACGTATTTTTCGGCAAGCACAGTCGTGCCGTCCTTGGAATAATACGTCACCTTATAATACGGAATTGTGCTGATATTGTCAACATAGAAGAATTTACGATCGGTATTTCCAAGGTAAGCGGCATACGATCCGTAGTAATTGCCGTTTGCACCGCCGATGCGGATTTCCTTTACGTTCCCGCTGCTATAGGGATTGTTGCTGCCGAGGATCGTTTTGGCTTCGTGTTTCCACACGCCGCCGGTAGCTGCAAGATTTGCATAAGGCTTGCCGTCGTTGTTGACAAGGATATAGCCGCCGTTGTTAGCCAGGCGATCGTATGCATAGGCAATCGGACGGTCTGCCTCGATAGCCGGTGAAAAATCGTTTTTCGGATAGATGTAGTTGAATTTCCAGATGGTATAGATGGCGTTCGCCGATGTGTTGATACCGTCTTTCAAGTCATTTGTACCGAATTCCCAAGCATTTGTGCAACGGAAATAATCGGACAGTGTGAAGCCTTCGCCGACATTCTCAAAACCGAAGCTGTCCGGCGTGCCGGTATAGGTGTTCAAACCGGGTTTCCATTTTTCGCCGTTGACAAAGCTCACTTCGAGCGTTTTTCTGCCGTCGGAAAAGTCGGCGGCAAAGGTGATTTTTCCGGAATAGCCGACCGATGTGACGGTTGCCGACATTTTATCCGCGGAAACGGTATAGGTTGCTTCGGAATATCCAACGTCGATCTGCCACTCAACCGCTTCCGAAGAAGTAACGGTAAAGCCGGTTCCGGTCGTACCGGGATAGATAAGGGATTCTGCCGTAAAGCCGGATTCCGACTTCATCGATGCGCTTTCCGAATAAATTTCGGCTTCTGCACTCGTTTCGACGGCTTCAAGGGATAGCGCGGAAGCGCCGAACGTGAACAGCATTGCCGCAAGAATGCTTGCAAGTGCTTGTTTCATGATAGTTCTCCTTATATTTATTTTTCAGCATTTCTGCCGGAATACTATTTGATTTCAACCGTAACATCATCAACCAAGAAGGCGGACGAACCGTCTGCGGTAAATTTACTCCATATCTGGAAGCAGTCATCCTCGGAGGGAATATAGTTTTCGGGAATGGTGTATTCGCAGGTGACTGTCTGCCAACCGGTATTGCTGTTCTTGTTGGCGGCAGACGGGCGCGTATGGTCCTTGACGTTGATACCGTCTGTGCCGTAGATCAGGTTGTCGCTGATAACGGCATTGGTGTATTCCGTTTGTTTGCGGCTGAGCATGGGCGAAATCCGGTAGGTAATCTTATAGGTGGCGCCGCGTTTGAAGTTCATATACACATTAAAGTAGGTATAGTAATTTCCGTCGACATTGCAATAGACAGACCAAACAGCCTTATCCCGGTTATCCGGATCCGAGACCGTATTGATCGAGATATACCCGGGTGCACTCACAGTAACGCCCTCCGGCATCTCACTGCTTCCCGTCAAATGCTTGACTTCAACCGCTTTTTCCGGAACAGCCGTCTCAGCCTTTTTCAACTGTGCATCGATATAGGGCTTTGCTTCTTCCTTGGTAAGGCAGCGAAAATAGTCCACCCGGAACGGGTCGGTGATTCCGTCAAACGGGTCAAAACGGAGTCGGGTAATCGTACCCTTGAATTCCGCCTTGGTGGAAAGATCAAACGCTACTTCGACGATATCGCCGTCTTTTAAGCCCTCTGACAGGTAGTTGCCGTTAAAGCACTGTGCCGCCTTCACGCCTCCGCCGTTTACACCGAAGAACAGCTGCGGAATTCCCGACCAGTATTTGTTGGTCATGGTCTTGGAATCGTATACAAGTCCGACAACGATATAAGCATACTCTTCCGCTTCAAAATTGACGTCAATGCTGATAGCCGGATCACCGTTGGCCGGTTCGACGTTCAGTTTTCCGCCGCTGAGGAAGCCCTGGCCGTTGCCGACGCTCCAACCGCCCATATAACCGGGAATATCGAATTCCCATTGATTGGGCTTCATGGCGGCAATCTGTGCGGCCTGTTCGTCGTCGGCAGATTGAATGTTCAAAATGCCGTTCTGTTCCGTGCAGGGATAGCCGAGAAGCTCTGCAAGCTTTTTAATGCGGAACACCGGCAATCCGTCGCGCAAGGTAAAGGTGTAGCCGAGTTTTTCTTCTTTTCCGTCTACGAGCACGCTGTCACTGCCGACACGGAATACAAGCGTTTTGTCGGTCGGCGTATGAAGTGTGAGCTTTCCGTCGCCGTCAAAGCGAGAGTATTCGTAAAACAGGCACAACGCAGAGTAGAAGCCCTTGCCTCTTGCTTCGCCGACCACTTCATAATCGCCGCCTGCGGCAACGGTCGGCTTGAACGAAAAGGCAAGTTCTGTGCCGTTGACGGTAATCGTCGGAACCTTCTTGGCAGTATCCTTCGGCTTCAAAAACTCGATTAAGGCAATTTCAAAGGTGCCGGGCGCCGTCATCGGGTCAAAACGGAGGTTGACGATGCGATCCTTATAGGTTTTCATCTCGGAAAGGTCAGCATACAGATCCACCCATTCGCCGGCTTTGGGGATGTCCATGAGTTTGACCTTGTCGTAATTCCAGGTGCCGTCGTTGTCCGTTAAGAAGAACAGCTCTGCCTGGCAGACAACGCTTGCTTTCATGCGGACATGGAAGATCGGTGCGTCCTCGGCACTGAAGCCACGGAAATTCACAGCCTTGATGCCGGGGTCAATACCGGGTGCTGTACCGGAAATGACGCCGCCGTCTGTACTGTAATCTTCAATTCCGTGCGAACGTTCCCAAAACAGAACGCCGTCCTCGCTCATATCGTACCGGCACACAACCGTCATATCCTCTGCGGAGAGCGTATCGGACGTCACTTCGTCGCTTTCAAAGCGATACCGGCGAATCGGCGTGGAAGCCGTCACATACGTGCGGCAGACGCGCGCTTTCTGCGCTTCGGTCGGTCTGACGTCAAGAGCGGTGTGATCCGTCGTATCCTTTGTAAAGGTCTTGCGGATGTTTTCCAGATAATCAAAGCCGGTCGATTCGGTCGGAAAAACGTACGTTCCCTCGGAAAATTCGTTCCAGGTCGAAACAAATACCGTGTTGTCGCGCCATGTACCGGTATGAAGTGCCGAAAGCTCCTTCTTCATGCTTTCACAGACTGAAAGATGTCCTTCGGGCGTAATGAGATCGGAACGGCGGTCGTTTCGTCCGATGTCGTTGAAACCGACGGAAACGGTCGGAATGTGGTGCGTGCCAAGCGCTTGCGCCTTTTGCAGGTTGGTTTGGTTGCAGTCAATCTGATATGCGGCAGACGAACCGTCCCTGCCCCAGTGATAACCATAGGTAGCCGTATCGACTCCATACGAAGCATACAGCTTGTATAAATCATCCGTCACCTTGTTTTGAGCACTGAACAGAAGGATAAGACCGTCATAGCCCATCTCTTTCAATTCCTTGTCCATGAACGCGAGTGCCTTGCGGCTGCCGCCGTCGTTGGCAAAAGATTTATTGAAGCGGTTGGCATCCCAGATCGTGAGTACAGCCTTATTGTCAAGCCGCGCATAGCGTTCATCCGAGAAATAGTACTCTTTCCAGTATTTCCACAAGTATTCCTTGAACTGCTCAAAGCTTCCCACATCACCGTAATTGTTTTCCCACATGATGCAGAAGTCAAGCCTGTCGCTGTACCGGGCATTCATATATCCGTCATGCAGAGCACTGTAAGAGGTCCGCATTTTCTTAATCGGAGCAGTCGTGTCGGCATACGGCGCATACCAGCAGATATGCATAAAGTCAATGCCGTGCTCGACCATCCATTTGATCTCCCAGTCAGCCGTTTCGGGCAAACCGTCGTCATAATAGCCGAGATACGGCGTGAATTCCTCAAAAGGACTGACCGCGTCCCATCCCTCATAGGCAGTGTTGTCGCGCCAGAGAGAGCAGACGTTCATCCCGATGTTGTAGCCGTCGTCACGTGCGCTGACCGGTTCTGCCGGATAATCGTCGTGTTTGATGACCGGCGCAATGCTCACATCGTCAAACCAAAGAACAGCATCCTTATCCGGTGCAAAGCTTACGGTGACACCGTCAACAAACGGAGCGGAAACGGAAACGGTCGCACGCTCCTTGCCGTTGATTTTGATAACAGCCGTTCCGGCCGACAGGTCGCCCTCAATCCGCAAGCACTGCCATACGTTTTCGGTATACGTGTGAAGCTTTGTATCGCCTGCCATAAACGCACCGTCCGCCGTGCGGATTTTCAACACTTCGTTCCCGACACCGGTGAGCGTCACCGCCGCACCATCCGCCTTTTCCGGCAAAAGCAAAAACGTTTCAAACGCAAATTTTCCGCCTACGGCATTGAACGAGGTTGCTGCGCTTGCCGCTTTTCCGGCAGACGCGACCATTTTGGCGCTGAACAGGTCACTGCCGACCTGGGATAGGATTTTTTCGACCGTCACTGCTCCCTCGGTCGTCCATTCGGCCGGTGCTTTTCCGTCAAAGCCGTCAATCGCGAGAAAATGCTCGTTGATCGGGTAGTTTTTATTTAACATCGCATACTTGACAGAGAATAAAGCCGTTCCCTTTTTCTCCGTGCCGAACGTAATGCGGCTTACCGTATCGCCGGAAAGCGTAACCGTATCGGTCTTTTTGCCGTTGATGACAGCATAAGCGGTCTTTTTGTCCAAATCCAGCCGGAACACAACAAAGAATCGACCGGTCTCCGACGGTTTGATGTCACATTCGGTCGCCGATTCGGTTTTGCCGGCAAGAAGCAGGCGTCCGTTCTTGACCGAAAGCTTCAACGCATTCTTACTGCCGTCGGAAAAGGCGATATAGGCACACCCTTCGTCGCTTTCCGCATTGAAAACAGTTTCAAACGTCAAAAGTCCCTCGCTCTCCGCGTTAAAATCGCGGAAGATCGCCGTGTGCGCCTTGTCGGAAATATCGTAGAAAGTGGGACGTTCATAACCGCTGAAATTGGAGAGATCGAACCGGTTATCGTATTTCCAGCCGTTGGCAATGCCGGTCATCATGCCGTCCATTTTGGGGCAGTCGATGATGGCATAGGCGTCGGAATAGGAACGTGCGCCGTCCTTGAACGTTTTGGAAACGCGCTTGGTGCTGTCGGCAACGCGAACGATCATGGCTGCAATTTCACAGCGCAGCAAGCTCGAATCCGGTGCAAAGGTTCCGTAATCATCGTTGCCGGTCAAAACGCCTGCGCGGTAGAGCATGAGAAGCTTTTCGGCATACGGCGCGTTTTTGGCAACATCCGGAATGCTGTCGAGCGTGTTGACTGCCGGAAGATTTCCGCAAGCGTCAGCTAAAAGCTCTGCCATCTGCGCACGCGTAATCGTCTGCTCTAAGGAAGCAAACATAGTTTCTTTCATAATGCCGTTCTGCAAGGCATACGCCGCATACGGCGCATACCATTCGCCGGCGCTTTCGGGAAGCGCGGTTCCGTGCAAGCTCTGGTGAATGCGGACAGCAACCGTTACACCTTCTGCCGCCGTCAACGTTCCGTTCGGCGAAAAGGTGGTCTCGCTGTCGCCTTTCATAAGACCGAATTCGTACACCTCTTTTACGCTGGTTTCGTACCACGAACCGTTTTCCAAATCGGTAAACAGGTTATCGGGATAAGCGGTGCTTTTGGAGAAATCCGCCGAAACGGTAAAACCAAACGCAGCACTTGCCGCAAGAGCTGCCAAAAACAAAGCGGCTTTTCGTCTGATGTTTCTTTTTTGCATAGTTGTCATACTCCTTCTTTCTTTGCTTGCGGCTTTGCCGTGTCAAGCATACACAAAAGCCGTTCGATAAAAGCAGTGATCGCATCGGGATCGGTTTCAAACTCCGTAAAACTGCCGGCTATCGTTTTGGCCATCCGATCCACCACAGAAGCGGAACTAAGGCACGCGGAAAGCTCCTGCAGCAGTTCCCAAATCTCGCAGCCTTCGATGGTTGCAAGCGCACGGTTTGACAGAATAAAATCCGGTTTTTCGCGGTCGGGATAGACGATAAACCCGTCGCCCTTGAAGCGTGCATCGGGAGCGGTCGTGTAAATTCCCTCGCCCCAATGGTTGAAACCCCAGTGCAAAAAGCCGCTTGCCTTTGCCGAAAAGCAGGCAATATACATAAGACAGCTGTATACCTGCGGCGCGTCGATGAATTTTCTTAGCCATTCCGGTTCTTCGGGGAAGCAACAGCTGTAAACATAGAATTCTCTGCCCTTTTCCAGCCGGTCGCGGTAAAAGCATGGCTCTTCGTTAAAAATATCGATTCGCGGGATGGGAATGTCGCATTCTTCGTCCAGTGCATGGGCAATGTTGCGTAAATAGATCGCCTCGGAGCACGGCACATCCGGCAGTTCGCGCCGGGCAATGTTGCGCACCCACAGCCATGAATCGGTTTTGTTCGGCTCGTCCTGCAAATGCGCCGCAAGCATAGGCGTTTCGCCGCGTTCCGCAAAATGACGATATAACGCACGATACAAACAGGAAAGGTAGCTTTCCGCACTGCCGTCGCCATCCGTCATCGCAAAATCAACGGGATTTCCCGCTTCATCCAGTCCCTTGACCGCATTGCCGGTTTGTCCGGCCACAAACGCCGGAATGACAATCCGCTTGTAAGAGCCGTGTTTCAGCATGATATCCAAATAGCGGTCAAGGAGAGAAAAATCAAAATGCCATGTGTCCGCGCCCGTTCTTTTACTGCCGGACGCCCATAAAAGCTCGGTCATGCCCTCGATCTGCAAAACATTTATGCGAAGCTTTTTCTGCGCTTCGGCAAGCTTTGCAAGCCACGCTTCCCATTCTTTGCCGTATCGCTCATACGGATACAGCGCATCCTCTTTTGTGCCCGACGCGCGTGCGTCCGACAGAGGAAAATAGATGCGCGTCTGCGACCAATACTCATGCGAAAAAGCAGAATCTTTCGATTCGCATAACGCCGTTTGGTGAACGCAAAGCGTCATGTAGGCCGAAAAGTCGCCGTTTGTGGTATGTACGGTAAATTTGATACGGCTTGTTCCGGCTTTTGCCGTAAGCGATGTTTCAAACACAAGCACAAACGGCTGTGTGACATTGGCCGGAACGTGCGTTTTGATTTTTTCGGACAGAATGTCCGGATACGGCAAACCGTCGGCAAAGGAAATAAAGTCCTGCAAATAGCTTACGGCACGCACACCGTCCGGTACGCCCTCAAATTCCGCCGACAAAATATCGAAGCTTTTCATGCTGTCGCGCAAGCAAAAAAAGCCGGAAGAATGCATATTTTTGGCCGTGTGCAAACAAAGCTCCGCCACATCGCCCTTTTCCATCATGCTGTGCTTAAAAACGCTCCAAGCGGCACTTTTGCACCAAGAATTCATCGTCATCATCGTGAGTTCACCTTTTATCCCTGTTTTCCTACATTTCTCATAAAATTCCGATATTCAAGCATATTTTTGCCGTATTTCTTCTTGAAGATCCCACGGAAAAAGCTTTCGTTTTCATACCCAACACTGCCGATGATCTCACTGACCGAAAGATCTGTGTCCGCCAAGAATTTGGACGCCACGTAACAGCGTTTTTCCTGCAACAGTTTGGAAAGCGGCTTGCCGTAAATTTTCGCAATGAGACTTCTCGTATAGGCCGCAGAATAGCCAAGCTGTGAAGCAAGTGCTTCAACATTTGCATCCTTCAGATTCCGTTCGATATAGTCTTCGGTAATATGTTTGACCGTTTCGATTTTGCCGGATTCCGGCAGCGACTCTTTCATGAACACGATCGCCGCAGCAACCTCGGCTTCTGTCGGAATCGAAGGTGCCGCGCCATGCCGCGAAACGGCAATGGCAGCCGCAGCAGATGCGCTTCGCAAAGCCTTTTCCACATCGCCGTGTGCGGCAATCCCGGCGATGAAATAGCCGGTAAACGTATCTCCGGCAGCCGTGGTGTCAACGGCTTCTGCCAAAAAAGCCGGTTGATAGATCTCCGCAGCTTTCTGATAGAAAATACTGCCCTTTTTGCCGAGCGTCAGAACCACTTTCAAATCCGGATAGCGCTCACCGAAGTATTTCAAGCTGATTTCCGGTTCTTTGCAGCCGGAAAGCGTTTCCGCTTCAATCTCATTTAAGATAAGGTAGGAAAGCTTGTTGAAATCGATCTTTTCGATGTTTTCGTTGCAGGGAGACGGATTCAAAACAATGCAAAGCCCTTTTTCATACGCTTTTTCCACAATGTAATCCACGGCATTCAATTCGTTCTGCAACAGAATGATATCGCCGCGTTCAAAGCGCGAGAGCGTTTCATCCACAAAATCCGGTGTGATTTTCGCGTTCGAACCGGGATATATAAAAATGGAATTATCGCCCTGTGCGCTCACTTGGATAATCGCATGACCGTTTTTGCCGTCCACACGTTTGATGCCTGACACGTCCACGCCGCTGTTTTTCAAAAGCTCCAACAGCATATCGCCGTCTTCACCGATACAGCCTGCATGGAAGACTTTGCCGCCGGCTCTTGCAAGTGCAATGGACTGGTTTAGTCCTTTTCCGCCGGAGAAAACATTCATTTTATCACTTGTTTCGGTTTCGCCTACCATAACGATATGATCCATGGAATAAACGATATCGATGTTACATGAGCCAAAATTGAGTATTTTCACTAAAATTACACGCCTTTTATTTGTTCTTTACTATATAATATCACGTTTTCAAGCAAATGAAAAGAGCGAATTCGCTCCAAAAACAGACCAAATTATACATTTCCGCCGCCTGCGGTGGAAATGCACACGGAGTGTGCTGTCCCGGCAGGGACACCGCCGTAAGGCGGAAAAGTTTTTTGCCCTACTTTTTGTACTTTACAAAAAGTAGGAAAAGTTCCCGAAGGGAACACCTTTGGCGGCAAGCCGCCAAAGGTGCCGCGGAGCGGCAAAGGATTTCATTGGGTTAGTGGGAAGTTGTAGTTTTGTGCGCTGATTCGAGGTTTGCAGAACCTCGATTCTCCCTTTGGGAAAGGATTTAATTTTGTTCGTGTGAAGTTGTTGTTCGGGTGGGCTGATTCGAGGTTTGCAAAACCTCGATGTTCTCTGCAAAGAGAACGATTTTATTCTTTTTGCGTCGTGCAAAAAGAACCAAAAAGCACGCGGGACTCCGTCCTGCGACCTGCGATTCAAATCTCCGCTCGATACATAATTTTTGCAGAAGTGACCGGCGTTCATCAAGTAACCGGCCGCGCCGGGTATTGCAAGCTTTCCGGATATCGCCGGTGAGGATTTGAATCGGTGCGAAAGGGTTACCGTACTGCTAACGCAAGACTGCGAAGTTACGAAAAAGAGAGAGCTTTCTGCAAGCTCACAGTGGCAAGCGGTATTCGAAAAGGGTTGTTGCACGTTAGTTTGGGT
>OIWM01003314.1_pt1 | contig 11812 bp, 7 predicted proteins | sample 1587451 | NCBI WGS metagenome assembly OIWM01 (sample SAMEA3888907, study PRJEB22519) | human gut metagenome | biome: human gut; feature: human-associated habitat; material: faeces | place: Denmark | collected 2011
TACCCCCCCCCACCGCAACAGCCCAACTGGAAATTAATTTTTTGGGCTACGAGCCTGTGGTGGTGGCTGTTGGCAGCCGTACTGTATTTAACATTACGCTTAAAGAATCCGCTGCCGAAATCGAGCAGGTGGTTGTTACTGCTCTTGGTATTAAGCGTCAGGAAAAAGCCTTGAGCTACAATGTGCAGCAGGTGAAATCGAGCGCCATTACCGATGTGAAGGATGCCAATTTCATCAACGCCCTGTCCGGTAAGGTCGCCGGTATCACGATCAACACCTCGTCGTCGGGTGTCGGCGGCGCCTCCAAGGTTGTCATGCGCGGTAACAAGTCGATCACGCAGTCGTCCAACGCCCTTTATGTGATCGACGGTATTCCGATGTATAACGTGAGCAACGGCGGCGATACGGAATTCGGTTCTCGCGGCGCTACGGAAGCTATTGCCGACCTGAACCCCGAGGATATCGAATCGATGTCGGTCCTGACCGGAGCTTCCGCAGCGGCCCTCTATGGTTCGAGTGCCGCGAACGGCGCCATTATGATTACGACGAAAAAAGGTCAGGCCGGAACATTCAGCGCTTCGTATTCGAATCATACGGATTTTCTCAAACCTTTCGTGATGCCGAAATTCCAGAATCGCTACGGTACGGGCAGCTACGGGAAATCTTCGGGTTCGCCGATCTACAGCTGGGGCGAGAAGTTGACCGATGCGGCGCGTACTGGATACACGCCGGATGATTTTTTCGAGACGGGTTATGTCACGACCAACTCCGTAACACTTTCTGGGGGTACCGAGAAGAACCAGATGTTCTTTTCCGCGGCATCGGTTAATTCCGAAGGTATCATACCCAATAACCTCTATGATCGCTACAATTTCACGTTCCGAAATACGTCGCATTTTCTGAAAGACCGCCTGCGTGTGGACGTAGGTGCGAACTACATCGTGCAGAAAGACCAGAACATGACCAATCAGGGGGTCTATTCGAACCCGCTGGTTTCGGCTTATCTGTTCCCACGAGGCGACAGCTTCGAAGCTGCGAAAATTTTCGAACGCTGGGATCCTGCCCGCAAGATAGCCGTGCAATATTGGCCACAGGGCTAAGGCGGTGATCTGCGCATGCAGAACCCGTACTGGATTGCGTATCGCAATCCCCGCAATACGGACAAAAAACGCTATATGGCCAATGTATCGATTGCTTTCGACATCCTGCCATGGCTGAATGTTTCGGGACGAGCCAAGATCGACAATACCAATTCGATCTTCACGCAGAAACTCTACGCTTCATCGAATACCACGATCACGGAAGGTAGCACACAGGGGCATTATACGGAAATTCGCAATACCGATGAGCAGATCTATGCCGATGTAATGGTCAATATCAACAAGACCTTCGCTGACAACAAATTTTCATTGGTTGCCAATGTCGGTGCGTCCGTCAACGACACGAAGAGTAAAGAGCTGAGCTATCGCGGTCCGATTCGGGAGGTCGGTATCCCGAATATGTTTACCGTTTTCGATTTGGACAAGGAGAAATCCCGCGCCCAGAAATACGGCTGGCAGGAGCAGACACAATCGATATTCGCCTCGGTCGAGATGGGCTATAAATCGATGCTCTATCTGACCGTGACGGGTCGCAACGACTGGGCCTCACAACTGGCCGGATCACCGCAGCGTTCGTTCTTCTATCCCTCGGTGGGCCTCTCCTGGCTGCCGACAGCGACTTTCGACATGCCCGAAGCATTTACCTACCTCAAGTTGCGTGCATCGTTCTCATCGGTAGGTATTCCTTTCCCGCGATTCCTGACCACTCCAACCTATCCTTACGACGAGACGAACCAGCAATGGCTGCCTACGACATTCCGTCCGATCGAACAGCTTTACCCGGAGCGTACCAAAACCTGGGAGGTCGGTATCGACGCCCGGCTGTGGAACGACTTGCGACTGGCCGCCTCGTGGTATCGGGCCGATACGAATAATCAGACGTTCCAGCCTACGGTATCCGCCTCGTCGGGCTATTCGAGCATGTACGTCCAGACGGGGAACGTCCGCAACACGGGTGTCGAGGCGAGCCTGGGTTACGGCCATAGGTGGAACAGCTTTTCCTGGGATACGAACTTCACCTTCTCTTGGAATAAGAACGAAGTCACTGAACTGATGGACGGCCTGACTGATCCGCTGACCGGCGAACCGCTGAAAGACCGTCTGGAGATCAAGGGTCTCGGTAAGGCAAAGTACATTATCAAGAAGGGCGGCACACTGGGCGACCTGTATACGACATCCAATCTCAAGTACGATGAGAACGGGTACGTGCAGGTGGTTCGCAACGGTAACCTGATAACGACAGACGTTGGCGAGGATATCTATCTCGGCTCTGTTTTCCCCGATTATAATTTGGCATGGCGCAACGATTTCGATTGGAAGGGTGTGCATCTGGGGCTCCTCTTCACGGCTCGCATCGGAGGTATCTGCTATTCGGCAACCCAGGCCAATATGGATCTGTTCGGCGTATCGGAGGTTTCGGCTGCGGCGCGTGATGCCGGAGGTATCTTGATCAACGGACGGGAGATGATTGATCCCCAGCGGTGGTATGCTGCAATCAGTTCGCAAAGCGGACTCCCTCAGTACTACACCTATTCTGCGACCAATGTGCGCCTACAGGAACTTTCACTGGGCTATACGCTTCCGGGCAAATGGTTCCGCGATGTCTGCAAAATCAACATTGCTTTTGTCGGCCGTAATCTGTGGATGATCTACAACAAAGCGCCGTTCGATCCCGAGGCGATTGCTACGACCGGTAATAATTACCAGGGAATCGACTATTTCATGATGCCCACGCTCCGCAACTTCGGGTTCAGTGTAAAACTCACTTTCTAAACGATGAACAGTATGAAACAGATAGTAAAAACAGCACAATTCCTGCTGCTTTCGGCCGTGCTGTTCTGCGCCTGGGGATGTATGAGCGATTTCGACGCCATCAACCGCAATCCGTCGGAGGCGACCGACGAAGAACTCGGGCGCGAGAACTACAAGATCAGTACGAACCTTCGGGGATTGCAGAATTGGGTCGTTCCCGTGCAGGAACACAGATACCAGTTCAACGAATCGCTGACCGGCAACCCCTATGCCGGCTATATGGCGGAGACACCGGATGGGTGGAAAGAGAAATTCTCGACCTTCAACCCCTCTGCCGACTGGCTGAAATGGCCCTTCGTGATCGTCATGCAGGAGGTCTATCCCTATTTTCGCGGCGTTGTGAACAACACCGAGGACGAAGCGGCCATAGCCCTCGCCCGGCTATTCCGCATAGCGATCATGCACCGCATGACGGACACTTACGGACCGATTCCCTATTCGAAGGTGATCGAGGATTCGTCCGAGTCGCTCACGGTCGCTTACGATTCGCAGGAAACCGTTTATATGAAGATGTTCGAGGAGCTGGACGCCGTAATTGCGGCCCTGCATGCCAACGAGCAGATGTCGGCAGAGGCGTTCCGCAAGTCGGATAATGTTTATTACGGCGACATCAAAAAGTGGATCAAATATGCCAACTCGCTCAAACTGAGAATGGCTATGCGCCTGTCGTATGTGAAATCTGATATCGCCCAAAAGAAGGCCGAGGAGGCCGTTGCGGACGGCGTGATTCTCGACAACGCGGACAATGCCTATATGCACGCTCCCGAAAACCGTGTGGCGCTGATCTACAACGACTGGGGCGACCACCGCGTCGGCGCCGACATCATCAGCTATATGAACGGCTATAAGGACCCGCGCCGCGCCGTGATGTTCACCCAGGGTACCTGGAACAAGAAAACCGATTATTACGGCATGCGCATCGGCACCGACCCGACGAACAAGTCGGCGATGGTTTCGACCTATTCCAATCAGATCGTGGACAGCAAGACGCCCTATCTATGGATGAATGCCGCGGAGGTGACGTTCCTGCGCGCCGAAGGCGCCTTGCGCGGCTGGGCGATGCAGGGCGATGCCAAAGATCTCTACGAAAAGGCCGTCAAACTGTCGTTCGAGGAGCGGGGAGCGACCGGTGTCGACACCTATCTGGCCGATGCGCTCAGTACGCCTCTGAGATATATCGATCCGATGGATAATTACAGTACACAGAGCCCGGCCAGCACGATTACGATTCCGTGGGAAGCGGGCGATACGGATGCCGTCAAGGAGCGTAACCTGGAACGCATCATCACCCAGAAGTGGATCGCTATTTTCCCGCTGGGTATCGAGGCGTGGTCGGAGTATCGCCGCACGGGCTATCCCAAGCTGTTGCCTGCAGTCGAAAACAAGAGTGCCGGTACGGTGAATATAAAATACGGAGCCCGCCGTATCCCGTATCCTTCGGAGGAGTATACCGAAAACCCCGTCCATCTGCAGGAGGCTATTTCGATGCTCAACGGTCGGGACAATGCCGGGACGCGCGTATGGTGGGATGTGAAACCTTTAGAATAAGCCGTTATGAAAAGAATAAATAGAATATCACTCTGGGGAACGGTGCTTCTCATGGGACTTTTCTTCGCTTCGTGCAACGACTGGACGGAGACGGAAAGCGTAACCCAGACAACGCAGCGTCCCGACGAGCAGGATCCCGAACTATGGGCGCAATACACAGCCGCACTTCGGGAGTACAAACAAAGCGAACATACGCTCGTTTTCGCCAGTTTCGCCAACGGCGCACCCGTCGCCACGAGCGAAAAGGACTGCCTGCGCAGCCTTCCCGACTCGCTGGACGTCGTGTCGCTGACCAATGCCGACAATTTTTCGGAATATGACCGGGAAGACCTCACCGTGCTCAAGGAAAAAGGGACGCGCGCCGTCTATTTTGTCGATTACGCTTCGCGCAGCGCCGAATTTACGGACTTGACCGCTTTGGGCGCCTATTTGGATAAGGTCGTCGCCCGCACCCGCGAACTGGGGCTCGACGGACTCTCTTTTTCGGGGATTCCCGTTTTCGGGTCCGATGCCGAACAGGCGGCGCAGAAGGCCGTGGCATCGCTCTTCATGGAGAAGTTCGCCGCCGTGGCCGGTCCCGGCAAGGAGCTGTTGCTGCTTTTCGAGGGCGATCCCCAGTTCCTCACCCCGGCAGACCGGAGCAAGGTCGACTATTTCGTACTCGATACAAAAGAGACGGACAACGCTACTGACTTAAAGTTACAAGTCCTTCGCGCTCTGAGTGCCGGCGCCGTTCCGTGCAATAAACTGTTACTCGGGGCCATGACTGAATACGAATTTACGGATGAGGATAAGGGTGCTGCGGATGCGATTTCTGCATTGACAATACGCATTCCCGAAATCGGACCGCAGCCATTGGCCGGTCTTTGTATCTATAGTGTCAATGCAGACTATTTCGGTGCCGAGTTTATCTATCCGCTTACCCGGCAAGCAATACAGACCTTGAACCCATCCAAATAACCGAAAGCTATGAAAAGGAACAATCCATATCTTTTAGCGGCGGCCCTGCTGGCTGTAGCTTTCACGGGCTGTAAAAACGACGAATACGATAATAAATCGCCTTTCGACAATGTGGTCTACCTCAATGTTTCGGAGAACAGCGACACACAGGTCACGACGTTCAAGAAGACGCTGCCCGATCTGCCGAAGACCTTTTCCGTCGTGCTGAGCTATCCCGCCTCGCAGGCGGTCAGCGTCGGCGTCGAAGTCGATCCGTCGCTGGTCGAAACCTACAATGCCCGGCACAATACGTCGTGGACGATGCTCGATGCGAAATATTATGAACTATCGGTGACCGAACTCACGATTCCGGCCGGCAAGACCATCTCGGATGCCGTGACCTTGAAACTGAAAAATCTCGACGGCTCGGGCGAGGTCGAGGAACTGCCCATCGACCAGACCTACCTGCTGCCCGTGACGATTGCCGATGTCGGCGGGGGTGTTGCGAAGCTGCACAGCTCCGCGACGGCCTACTATCTGGTGAAACGCTCCTCGGCCATCACCTCGGCGGCCTCGCTGCGCGACAACTGGATCAATTTCCCGACGCTCGACAAGGCTTCGGAGGGCAGTATGTTGTTCAACAACCTGATGGCCGTAACCTACGAGGCGATTATCCGTGTGGACGATTTCTCGAAGCATTCCGAGATTTCGACGATCATGGGCGTCGAAAACTACCTGCTGCTGCGCATCGGCGACGCTTCGTTCCCGCGCCAGCAGATCCAGTTCGACGGTTCGGGCGATGCAGCTCAGACCCCGGGCTTCGGGAAATTCCCCAAGAAGGACGAGACGAAACTGCTCAATCCCGGGGAGTGGTACCACATTGCCGCCACTTACAGCTATGCTACGCGCGAGGTCTGCATCTACGTCAACGGCAAGCTCCAGAGCCGAGGCACCGATCTCGGAAATTCGGCCTCGACACCGTTCAACCTTGCGGGGCGCGCCTTCTACGATCTCTACCTGCAAAACTCGGAAACGTATAAGGACTACAAGGACTGGGGTAATTTCCGCCAGTTCTTCCTCGGCAAGTCTTATGACGACTCGCGCCAGCTCAACGGCGATATTACCGAAGTGCGTGTCTGGTCGGTAGCCCGCAGCGAACAGGAAATTTGGGACAATATGTACGATGTCGATCCCAAAACTCCCGGCCTGATCGGCTACTGGAAATTTGACGAGGGCGAAGGTAACGTCATCAAGGACTGGACCGGCAATGGCAACGACGCTGTAGCTGAAAAAGACCTTGACTGGCCCAACGGCATTGAAGTTCCCCAAATCAATAAAGAGTAATCTAAAATGTCGATTATGAAAATGAAAAATATAATAAGCCAATTACTCCGGGGCGGACTGTTATGTGTAGCGATAACGGCTTTCGTTACGTCCTGTAGTACGGATGAAATCACCTACGCTACAGGGCAAAAACCCGATAAGGAAACACTGGAGACGGTTGCCGGTACGCTGCGCAGTTCGAAATCGCTGCGAGACCGAGTGCCCATTCATCTTACCGAAGGCAATGAAGATGCTGTTTCCGATAAGATCTATTACCGGCTCAATCAAGCGGCATCGCAAGCATTAACGCTGACAGCGACACCCAACCCGTCACTGGTAGCAGATTACAATGCCGACAACAAGGCCAATCTGCAACCGTTGCCTGTTGCCAATATCAAATTAGCTAACGGCGGTAAAATCACGATTCCGGCAGGAACACGAGTTTCGGAAAAACTCGATTTGACAATCGAATCCGACGGATTGACGCCGGGCATCTATCTGATGCCAGTCGTTGTCAATATCTCCGAAAACGAGCAGCATGTGCTTTATTACGGGGTAACTGTTCGGGAATTCGATGAGAACATCTATCAGGAGGGCAATAACCTTCATAATATAGAACTGGATACCGAGTGGACAACCGTGTTTTATCTCAACACCAGCGAGGTGCAGGCGCATTATGCCGACTACGTAGCCTGGGAAAAACAGGACATGAATACCTTCGAATCAGTTTACAGGGCCTCATTGGGCAACATCGTCAATCTGCGAATCGCCCAGATTGATTATAATGTAGCTTCACAGCGCGCACTTTTCGCTCCCACATCGGATTTACGCTATACGGTTGAACATGCATCTAAGTACATTCGGCAGATGCAGGACAAGGGGCGCAAAGTATGTGTCTGTATCGAAGGCGGTGGTAAAGGCATAGGTTTCTGCAATATGAGCGACGCCCAGATTGCCGATTTCGTAACTCAGGTCAAAGTTTTCATTACGACTTATGAGCTCGACGGCGTAAATCTCTGGGATCGCGGTTCCGGCTATGGGAAAGAGGGAATGCCTGCGGTAAATACCACTTCTTATCCCAAGCTGATCAAGGCCCTGCACGAAGCGATGCCCGACAAGATGCTGACCGTGGTCGACTACGAAGAGCCTACCGAATCGTTTTACGACACGAGTCTTACAGGTGGCATTGCCGTCGGCGAACTGATCGACTATGCCTGGCACGGTTATGTTTCTGAAAAAGATCCGATCAGATTCGTTAATCCGTATAATCAATTTACCTCCTACGAACAAGTGTATTCCCGTAAACCGTTTGCCGGGTTATCCGAGGCAAAATATGGTAATGTAAACGTGCCGTTTTATAGCGAGAAAAGCGACTTGTTCGTGGATTTTGATATGGATAAATGGTCGATGAATGCTATTATGTGGAATATTGAGCGAACCAGCAATATCATTGTTTTCGACGATCTGGTATTGCCGCAGGTGAATTTCGCAGAACTCGGATGTATCTCGATGATTCAGAATTTTATCGCATACCTTGCTTATGATGAAAATTTTGATGCGGCTTATAGCTACGGTGTGATGACGCGTTTCCCTGGGATCTACCACGGTCATGGTAGCGACAGCGGCAGAGGATATAATACTTTTGCAAAAGACTGGTAACTAAAACATATACAGGATAAGCACACCCAAAAAACACTTATCAATTACCTAACAATTCACTACTATGAAACGAAACCTTATTCTTTTATGTTCGCTCTTTGCAGCGACTGCTTTGATTTCGTCTTGCGCACAAGACGCTATGGAGCCTGAAGAGGATGCAGCAGCTACGGTTGCTGAAACCCGTGCTTACGGTGACAAGACCCCGAAGGTTATGATGTATATCGAGGTCAACGACACCAACCCGCTGAATACGATGCTCTATCGTATGAACGGCGAACCGTTTATCGACATCACGACGATTTTCGCAGCCAATATCCGTGCGAACGGCTCCGAACCTGCTCTGTGGTTGAACGACAACGTAACCCAACTGCTGATTCCCAGCCCTGCAACCTCCACAACGACCGGCCATTACAAGTATGTACAACCGATTCGCCAGGACGGCGGCAAGGTACTGCTTACCATTCTGGGAGACCATCAGGGCGTCGGCGTTGCGAACCTTACGGCAGCCAACCAAGCGAAATTCGCTAAAATTCTTACATGGGCAGTCGAAGAGTACGGTCTCGACGGTATCGATTTCGATGATGAATGGTCGAAATACGGTGAAAACCCCAATTTCCCCACTTCGGTCCCCGGTTCGTTCAACGGCCTGATCGCACATTTACGGGACTCGCTCGACGCCCATTTCCCGAATGATCATAAACTGATTACGGCGTACCACTACAACGATGCCACCAATCTCTCCTCGGCCGCGGTCGGCGATATGGACTTTGCATGGACGGTGGGATTCGGGCCTTATTTGTACACCTCTCCCTCTTCGCCGTGGACCAATGCCAAATGGTCGGCACAGATGCCTAATATGAATTATACGTTCTCAACGCTGCAGCTCAATCAGATCAAGAATCGTTCGGCACAGTCTAAGAATGCCGGCATGGGCGCTATTGCAGGCTATGATATGCGGGTTCATACCGAACGCGATCCGCTGCCCGCTCTTCAGAAGATCGGCGAAGGTGCTTTCAACGGTACGGTTACCCGCAGCGGCTCTGCCTACACGAAGGACTGGACTGCTGGTGCCGGAACCTTGATTACCTATGCTGATGTTCAATAACAATCAGAATGGTGCTTAACCTGTATATGTAGCAAGTGCATTAATTGCGACGGCATTTGGACCCGCACACCATTCTGTTACTCGGTGTGCGGGTTTATTGTGTCTATATGAATGCTAGTTAAACGTAGTTTTTATACCGATTAAAACCCAACTAAAATGAACCGTTTTCTCCGTTTATTCACTTTCTGCCTGACGATCGGAATCAGTAAGTCTGGCAAACAAATAACCCGCATACACAAGATGTATGCGGGTTGTTGAAATCGGCAGGAAAGTAACCTGTATATGTAGCAAGTGCCTGCGACGGACTTAATATAACAGCTTCTATTCTGCCGATTTAACTTTTTGCGCGTGCAAAATTACTCAAATATTTAGCATCTTGCATATTTTTTACGTAAATCAGCCTATATACATAAAAATAGTGAAAGACACTCATTCTAAACTTGTGAAACGCAGGTACTGGTATACCTAAAGCAGACAAGCAGAACTTGTGCCTTCCACAGCACGAAGCTCCGCTCCTGCCTACCTGCTTTTTCCCAAAATTACCAGTTTCGCGTTTCTTAGCAGGGCAGATTTATGTTACTTCCTTTCGGAAGTATTGCAAAGTTAACAAATTTTCAGAATATACAAAAACACGTTAACCCAACAATATAAGAAGTAAATTATACCTCCTATATGACCTCAAAGAACAACTTAAGAGGGTAACCTTCAGCGAAATAAATGTAACTCTTTGTCCGAATTTGACCTGAAAGTTACCCCCGTTGCCTGATTGCTATCCGAAAAAATAACGGGCGGGGCGATGCATTACGCGAAGTAGGTCGTGAGAAACCCGTAAGCAATAACACAAAGCCCACGCCCGTTAAGGTCGTTGCTCTTGAAAACACCTCGCCCCTGCGGGCGCGGGACTGTGAATCTGCCGCTTACAGTAAATTCTCACGTTCACTTCGCAGCAAATGCTGCCCGTCTTTCGACGGATAGCAGTACAAAGATATAAATAAAAAATAGATTCCGAAGAAATTCCGGTATGTTTTTTCCAATAAACATCACTCAATCACACAAATAAGATGGAAACAGGTCATTTTGTTTGCCGTAGATAATTCCTTATGCAATGGTCGAGCCATCCAGCCGTCAAAAATGCAAATATAGATGGATAGATTGTTATGCACATCCTTATATCGGGCTTTGTTAAAGTCGCTGACTCGGAAGGCTGTTTCAGAAAACAGATTACGGAACTACTTTCACGATTTCGCACAACAGGCCATGACCATCTGCGACAACACGGATGCTCTATCGGCATTGAGGATCTTGAACTATACGCAGGTTAAATTTCGCTCCCTTCTTCGCCGGGTTTCCGAACGGGACACTCCGCCGCCGCATTATCTGTCCCGGTTTATAAATCAAGCTATCGAGTTCATCCGGACGGAAACGGATTTGTTGTATTATCGCCTTGAACATCCGCAGCATTTTATCTCTGAACCTGTACCTCAGTCGCCGCTCCATTGGTCTAAAAAATACCATGCTGTCGACCTGTCGGAGATTCTTTGCAGTTTCGATCTGATGAGTCCAAGACCTATTATCTTGTCCGACGGTCGCGAAGCTCCGTTTTATCTGGTTATTCAGCTTTTCGAACAATTTCTGAATGTCAAACTCGGAAATCCGGGCGACATCAAACGCCGTGTTCTCGAACGCAAAAAAGATCGCACGAAGTTTACAGAAGTAATATTCCATACCCTGAACGACGATGAGAATGAGTAAACTATTTTCGGCGATTTTTTATGACTACGTAGCTGTCTACGTATGTAAATCGGCATCGGAAAAACACCCATCTTTACCTCCGAAATCCAAATATAATATTATGGCACAAACTACATCTGAACTCGAAGAAAGCCTGCTTATCAGGCTGCTCACGACCTCGCCCGACCGACGGCTGACAGATTCGGAACGCAAGGCGTTCGATGCTGCCCATGAAGATTACATCGACGCATTGCAGGCCTTGTCGCAGGATTTGCGGAAATCGCCGCTCGAAATTCTGCATCGACTGATTCGCGCCGACGCCCGGCTATGCCGACTGAAGAATTGCATCTGCGATAAGCACTCGCTGCAAGCCTCGCTGCTGAAATCCGCCATCCAACTGACGAATTTTGAGATCCGCCTGATTTTCACCCGGCTTCGCTATCCGTCCATCGCCGATCCGGTGTCGGCCGAAGTCCCCAAATCGCCGCTGTTCCTCTCCGAGCAATTCACGCCTACGGATATCATGGAACTTGCTACGGCTCTGCAACTCTCCGGAGCCATACGCCGCATCGACGGCACACGGATCGATCTGGCG
>OIWM01003315.1_pt1 | contig 11800 bp, 7 predicted proteins | sample 1587451 | NCBI WGS metagenome assembly OIWM01 (sample SAMEA3888907, study PRJEB22519) | human gut metagenome | biome: human gut; feature: human-associated habitat; material: faeces | place: Denmark | collected 2011
AGAACGAGATGATGAACAACTTCCTTCTTCCGGGACTTCAGGATCTGTGTGTATCTAGAACATCCTTCAAGTGGGGAATTCCGGTAGATTTCGATCCAAAGCACGTTGTATATGTATGGCTTGATGCTCTTACAAACTATATCACAGGAATTGGATATGATGCAGACGGAAACAGTACAGAGCAGTTCAACAAGCTGTGGCCGGCAGACCTTCATCTGATCGGAAAAGATATCATCCGTTTCCATACAATTTACTGGCCAATCTTCCTTATGGCACTTGATCTTCCACTTCCGAAACAGGTGTTTGGACATCCGTGGCTGCTTCAGGGAGACGGTAAGATGAGTAAATCCAAGGGAAATGTTCTCTATGCAGATGAACTCGTTGATTTCTTTGGTGTAGATGCAGTTCGCTACTTCGTACTTCATGAGATGCCATTCGAGAATGACGGTGTTATTTCCTGGGAGCTGATGGTAGAGCGTCTGAACTCTGATCTTGCAAATACACTTGGAAACCTTGTAAACAGAACTGTTTCTATGACAAACAAATACTTCGGCGGAACAGTAGAAGATAAGGGTGTTGTAGAAGATGTAGATGCAGAACTGAAAGCAGTTGTAGAGAATGCTTCTAAAGCAGTTGATGCTAAGATGGCAGACCTCCGCGTTGCCGATGCGATTACAGAAATCTTCAATCTGTTCAAACGCTGCAATAAATACATTGATGAGACAACTCCTTGGGTACTCGGAAAAGATGAATCCAAGAAGGATCGCCTTTCTACAGTACTTTGGAATCTGATCCAGAGCATTTCTGAAGGTGCAAGACTTCTTGAATCCTTTATGCCTTCTACAAGTAAGAAGATCCTTGAGCAGCTTGGTAACGGACATGTAACAGAGAAACCGGAGATCCTGTTTCAGCGAATGGATCTCGAAGAGGTTATGAAGAAAGTTGAAGAACTTCATCCGAAGGTAGAAGAAAAGAAAGAGGAAGAAGCTGTTATCGACATTGAGCCGAAAGATGAGATCACATTTGAGCAGTTCGGAGCAATGCAGTTCCAGGTTGGAGAGATCATTGCATGTGAGGCTGTAAAGAAATCCAAAAAGCTTCTCTGCTCTCAGGTAAAAGTTGGAAGCCAGATAAAACAGATCGTATCCGGAATCAAAGCACATTACACACCGGAAGAAATGGTTGGTAAGAAAGTTATGGTTCTTGTAAACCTGAAACCTGCGAAGCTGGCAGGCGTACTTTCAGAGGGAATGCTGCTTTGTGCAGAAGATGCAGAAGGTAACCTTGCACTGATGACACCGGAAAAAGAAATGCCGGCTGGAGCAGAAATCTGTTAATTGAAATGTTTGAAAATTCAGACAATTACAACCAAAGCAGATAATAAATAAAAAATATAAAAAAATCAAATGAATATATTGACAAATTAGACGCCGAATGTTATTATATAACCATCAAAGAGAGAAAGAAATCTCCCAAAGATATTTAACTAAGAAGGCAAAAGTAACAGATGCCTGATTAGATTAAAAATACAAGTTCAACAGGAGGTCAGTCCCATGGACAGTATAGTTTCAGATTTTTATCAATATGTCAGTGGTATGATGAGTGAAGGTTCCTGTGAAGAAAGAGACCTTTGCCAAGCGTAAAAGTCCAGTAGAAAGAAAAGAAGATCAAAGATCGGAGAGTACGGAAACTGGAAGCAAAGAGAAAAAGATGAATCACTCATAGATGTATTGAATAAAAATACCGCATATAACATAGAATGAAAAATGTGTAAAGAAACATTGAAAGGACATGTTATAATCTCAGATTTGTTATAAAAGCAGGAATGACTTGACAGAAGATTTAATACATAAAGTATTGAATGGATATGAAAATCATTCAGGTGATAAAATAACAGACGACAAAGGTCTCACAGGAACGTAGAATCGCGAATAATCTCCGATACAAAATATAAAATTATAATAATAATACAATTAAATAACACTAAAAATGCACTTTCAAAAGGAATTGAAGGTGCATTTTTTTGACATTACAGACCTCATATGGTAGAATAATGAAAGAGTATCGGCTAGTGCCTAATGGACACATTCAGACCAAAACGAATATTTCAATGACAATGAGGTGAGTACAGTGGATAAGTATGAATATAAGTTAAAGACAGAAGAGATGCTGGAACTTATGGAAGATGGAGAATACAGAAAAGCAGCGGCAGCAGCAGATCTGATTGACTGGAAGCGTGTCCGTAACGCAGGGATGCTGATGAATGTCAGTGATATTTATGAAAAAACAAAAGAGTATCAGAAGAGCTATGATGTGATGAATCTTGCATATCGCCGTTCTGAAGGAAGCCGCAAGGTGATCTATAAGTTATGTTCTCTTGCAATTAAGACAAAGAATATAGATGAAGCAATCGACTATTATGACGAATTTATCCAGATTGCACCGAAAGATCCGAACAGGCATATCCTTAGATATCAGATCTTAAGAGCGCAGAGAGCGCCGATCGAACAGCAGATTGAGGCTCTGGAGGAATTTAAGAAGGCAGAATATATTGAAGAGTGGGCTTATGAACTGGCGAAGCTTTATCGCGAAGCAGGTATGATGACAGAATGTCTGGAAGAGTGTGATGATCTGATCCTCTGGTTCAGCGAGGGTAAGTATGTTTATAAGGCAATGGAACTGAAGATGCAGTATAAGCCATTGTCACCATCGCAGCAGCAGAAATATGATCACAGATATGAGAAGCTTTCTTCAGAGACAGAAGAAATACCGGATCTGGCTTCCTATTTAGGAGAAGACGAGGAAAAAGATTCTGCGTCAGAAGGAGCTGAAGCACTTGGAGATACAAGATCAATCGGGCTGACAGAACAGCCGGTGATGGAGAACGACAGTACTTCCGATGTGATTGACACGGATGCGGTTACTTTGGAAGCGGCAGAAGAGCCGGATGCCGAAGTAGAAAATCCGGAAGAAGCAGGAGTAGAAACAGCAGAAGTTATAGAAGCTTCCGAGGATGAGTCAGAAGTTCAGCCGGCAACGGTAGAGACAAGTGGAGATAAGAGAACACTTAGCAAAGATACTGCTTCCATACCGATTGTCAGTAAGAATCCGGTAAAACCAGTCAAGAAGAAACTTGGAGATACGATGCGGTTAGATGAAGCTCTGCAGCAATTACTCAATCCGAAACCGGAAGTTCAGGCAGAACCGGGAGAAGAAGTCGAACCGGATATGACAGATCTGGAAGAGGATATTGCAGCAATTGAGGATGTAGAAGATCTTGAGATCGTGAATCAACTGACAGAAGAGAAGAAAGCTGAGGAAGCCAGTAAAGAGCGATTGGTTCCATCAGGGATGAAAGAACTGATTCCAGAACCGGAGACAGAAGAAGAGCTTATAGAACAGGCAGTGGAGGAGACTTCAGAAGATGTTCCAGAAGATGCAGTTGCTATAGAAGCAGGAGAAGCAGAACCGGAAGAAGTTCTTGAAGTAGAAGAGGCAGAACCGGAAGAGGAAGAAATCCTTGAAGCAGGAGAAGCAGAACCGGAAGAGGAAGAAATCCTTGAAGCAGGGGAAGCAGAACCGGAAGAGGAAGAAATCCTTGAAGCAGGAGAAGCAGAACCGGAAGAGGAAGAAATCCTTGAAGCAGGGGAAGCAGAACCGGAAGAGGAAGAAATTCTTGAAATAGATGCAGCTGAGTCAGAAGATCTGACAGATGAACCAGAAGATTTGTCTGAGGTGGAGAAACTGATCTCAGAAACTGAAGTTGTCAATGATGAAGATGATTCAGAAGGAGCAGCAGTAAGAGAGACTATGGACAATAAAAATAATGAAGAACCAATTTTATCACCAGAGATACAGAAACTGATTGATGAGATTGAAGGTGTTATTCCGGAAGAGGAAGAAGTAGATGCAACAGTAAGTTCAGAAGAAGTTCTTGAGGTAGAAGAAGAACCACATGAAAATATGGGAGAGCTTGCGGATGATCTCAGACTCGGTGAGGATGAGTACGAAGATTATGATGCGTATGACTGGGATGATGCAGAAGAGTTTGACGAAGACGATATTTTAGATGATTATGAAGAGTCTGATGACGATTTGTTGGATGGTTATGAAGAGTCTGATGACGATCTGCCGGATGATTATGAAGACGCTGATGATGATCTGTTCGGTGAGGAAGAAGGATATGATGATCTGGATGCCTATGGTTATGAAGAAGACGATGAGGATGATGAAGTAATTAATCCAAGAGATCTTTTCACAGCAGAAGATAAGATTTCAGATGATGATCTTCTTGGTCTGAATTCTTATGAAGAAGTGCCAAATTTTGAAGATGAATTCAGCGTGAATCCAGCGCATAGTGAGGAACCGGATGACAGAGAGATTCCGGATGAAGATGACGGAATTGATATCATGTCTGCGACGACACCATTGAGCCGTAAAGAGACTGCAAAATTGATCGCAACAGGTAAGACATCACCATTACCGTTAGATGAGATTGCAGATGCAATGTCTGATACAGGATTTATTGTACATGGTCGTTATGATCTTGAAACACAGAGTGGAATCGGTACAAGAGCAGGACTTACAGAGGAACAGAAAAAACTCTTCTCTTATTTTGTACCTGTGCGTGGTATGAGTGAGCAGCTGGTAGATGTACTTGAGCAGGATAAGAACTGTACAAACCGCAAAGGAACTTCTAGAACAGGAAACCTTCTGATTATTGGAAATAAAGGAAATGGAAAGACAGTCCTTGCTGTTGATGTTGTAAAGGCAATTCAGAAGCAGCGTGACATTCGTCAGGGCAAGGTTGCGATTGTAACAGGAGAGTCACTGAATAAGAAGAGAATCGGAGACATTTTCCGTAAACTGTACGGCGGTGCACTGATCATTGAAAAAGCCGGACAGATGAACGAAAAAACACTCGCCAAGCTGAACAAAGCAATGGAGCAGGATACAGGAGAACTTTTAGTAGTTCTTGAAGAGCAGAGAAAACCACTGGACAGACTTCTTTCTTCCAACAGAGAATTCAGAAGAAAATTTACTTCCAGACTTGAAGTGCCGATCTTTATTAATGATGAGCTTGTAACATTTGGACAGACTTATGCTCAGGAGAATGGTTACAGAATCGATGAGATGGGAATTCTTGCACTGTACAGTAAGATTGATTCTTTACAGAGAGAAGATCATGCAGTAACAGTAGCAGAAGTGAAAGAAGTGATGGATGATGCGATCGCTCATTCACAGAAAGCTTCCGCAAAGAAGCTTGTGAAGAGAGTATTTGGAAAGAATACAGATTCTTCCGACAGAATTCTGCTTTCAGAGAAAGATTTCAACATTTAATGACATATATTTGTTAAGAATTAATAGACAGTCAGTAAAACGACTGTCTATTTTTGTGCAATAATACATTTTCTCTTTCTTTTTTATACAGTATCAAGTATAATAAAACTATAGTGTTCAAGGGGAGAATGAAACTTTGTTACCAATTGAAAGATTCGGTAATGTGCCTTGATCTATAAGAAATTGTATGGTTTTTAAATCATTACAATCAGGAATATATTTGAGCAGTGAGGTGGCTTTATGGTTAAGAAAAACAGCACGAAGACGAAAGTGCAGCCTTATGAGATCGGAGAACTTGACCATTATCTTTTTGGGCAGGGAAATCATTATGAGATTTATAAAAAGATGGGTGCCCATGAGGTGACAAAGAACGGAAAAAGAGGAGTATATTTTGCGGTATGGGCTCCTCATGCAGTAAACGTTTCTGTAATTGGAGAGTTTAATGACTGGGATGAGACGAAAGATAAGATGAAGAGAGGAGAGCCTCTCGGAATATACACATGCTTCGTTCCGGAGGCGAAGAAAGGGGATTTGTATAAGTTCTGTATAGAGACACAGTCGGGTGAGAAGATATATAAAGCAGATCCATTTGCTAATTATGCAGAGCTCCGACCGGGAACAGCATCCAGAATTACAGACATTTCTAATCTGAACTGGTCAGACAGTAAGTGGATGATAGCTCGTGAGAAGTGGGATAACAAAGAAGAACCAGTGTCTATTTACGAAGTGCATATGGGTTCCTGGATGAGACATCCCGGAAGAGAAGATGAAGGATTTTATACATATCGTGAGTTTGCAGAAGCAATTACAAAGTATGTAAAAGAGATGGGATATACTCATGTTGAGTTGATGGGAATCGCAGAGCATCCGTTTGATGGTTCCTGGGGATATCAGGTGACTGGATATTATGCACCAACTTCACGTTATGGAACACCGGAAGATTTTGCATATATGGTAAATTATCTTCATAAGAATAATATCGGTGTTATTCTTGACTGGGTACCGGCGCATTTCCCGAAAGATGCACATGGTCTGGCAGATTTTGACGGAACACCGACATTCGAATATCCAGATCCGAGAAAGGGTGAGCATCCTGATTGGGGAACGAAGGTTTTCAATTATGAAAAACCGGAAGTTTCCAACTTCCTTCTAGCGAATGCATTGTTCTGGGTTGAACATTATCATGTAGACGGACTTCGTGTAGATGCAGTGGCATCTATGCTGTATCTGGACTACGGAAGAGAAGATGGACAGTGGATTCCGAATAAATTTGGTGGAAATGAGAATCTTGAGGCGATTGCATTCTTTAAACATCTGAATTCTGTAGTTTGCGGAAGAAATAAAGGCGTTATGATGATCGCAGAAGAGTCTACAGCATGGCCGAAGGTGACAGGATCTCCTGAGGATGACGGACTTGGATTTACTTTGAAGTGGAATATGGGATGGATGCATGACTTTACAGAATATATGAAACTGGATCCTTATTTCAGAAAAAATGCACATCATATGATGACATTTTCTATGGAATATGCATATTCAGAGAACTATATTCTTGTACTTTCTCATGATGAGGTTGTTCATTTGAAATGCTCTATGTTGAATAAGATGCCGGGAGAAGGATGGGATAAGTTCCGCAACTTGAAGGTGGCATATGCATTTATGATGGGACATCCTGGAAAGAAGCTTCTCTTTATGGGACAGGAGTTCGCACAGCTTCGTGAGTGGAGTGAAGAGAGAGAACTGGATTGGTTCCTTCTTGCAGAAGAACCGCATCAGCAGATTCAGAACTGGTATAAAGATTTGCTTCATCTTTATAAGAAGAATAAGGCATTGTATGAGTTGGATAATGATCCGAAGGGATTTGACTGGATCAATAAGGATGATATCTTCCGGAGTATTTTCAGTTTCACAAGACATTCAAAAGATGGTAAGAAAAATCTGCTCTTTGTATGCAATTTTACACCGGTAGACAGACCAGATTACCGTGTTGGTGTTCCGAGAAGAAAGCAGTTTAAGCTTGTTCTTAACAGTGATGAGACAAAATACGGCGGATCAGGAGAAGAATGCCCATTGGTTTACAAACCAGAGAAGCAGGAATGTGATGGTCAGAAATATTCCTTTGCATATCCTCTTCCGGGATATGGTGTGGCAGTATTTGAGTATTAAGTTGTATAGTATAATGTTTTCCACGAATAGATGGAACAGGAATTAGACATACATTAATTTGCCCCTGCATAGATTGTAAAAAACAAACTATGCAGGGGCTTTTCTATGAGAGAATATATTGAGGAGCGTGCAGTGGAAATTGCAAATTATATTATAGAAAATAATGCGACAGTGAGACAGACAGCAAAACAGTTTCGGATTAGTAAGAGTACGGTGCATAAGGATGTTACAGAACGTCTGCTTCAGATCAATCCATCATTGGCTCATGAAACACGTAAGGTTTTAGACACCAACAAATCAGAACGTCACATTCGGGGAGGGCTCGCTACCAGAGAAAAATATTTACACTTGCATGCTTCCAATTATTGAAGTTAATGTTACAATAAAAGAGGATATTCAATCAGAAACACGGACATTGAGAGGAGACTGTTCAAATGCGGGTGGCAATCGTTGAAAGGGATGAAAAAGTATTAGAAGAACTGAAAAAAGGTTTAAAACGCGTAGATCCGAATTACGAGTTGGCGGGGATTGCAGGGAACGGACAGTCTGCATATGAGATGATAACAGTTATGCAGCCAAATCTTGTTATCATGGACATTGGGCTTCCGCGGATGAATGGGTTAAATCTTTTGAGAAAATTACGCACGGAAGGACGTGAGTTCCGTGTGATTATTATAACAAAGGATGAAGATTTTCAACAGGCAAAGCAGGCAATCGATCTGGGGGTGGACGGATATTTAGTACAGCCGTTCCGGCCGATGGAACTTAAGAAGGCATTAAGCCGTATTCATGAAAAAATCAGGAATGAATATTGGATGCAGGCTTCTTTTACTGTTGAAAATATTCTGTTAAGCTGCAGATATGGAGAAATTATATCGAATCAGAAGTTAAATGAAATGACTATCCGGAAATATGGTTTTACAGTGGATGATCCGGGATATTTATTTACGGTTTCAATGGCAGACGAATACGAGGAGCAGAAGGAAAATATACGTGGATTTCTCGAAGAAATCTGTAGACGTGAGTGTGGATTTTCGGCATCTGTTATATGTTCGGATCGATGGAAACAGGTGTATCTGATCATTTACCGGGTACGTGAAGCAAGGAACTGGAAAGAATATTTTAAAAAAAATGTGGTTACTGGGTTATGTAGGAATTTTTCGGGGACAATTATTTGTGTATGGATAGAGACAAAACAGCTGACAAAGCTGGTAGATGCAATGATTCAGGCAGGAAGTCTCATGGAATGGAATCTTCTTCAGCCGCGAGGAGTTTTAATCTGTCAGCAGACAGTTGAGAAATTTGAAGCTGTTCCGGTGCGTTATCCGGTAGAATTAGAACAACGAATGCGAGAAATGATTTTCGATGAAAACAAGAAAGGAATTGCCAGACAATTTCAACTTGTTTGTGAGGAAATGAAAAGAGAAAAATATTTTCCAAAAGAAATAAAATACAGTATCATTCGTTTTTGCATGGCAGCTGGATTGAATTATAGAAATTATGGCGGGGAGATTGACGAAACAAAAATCCTGAGTCTTATGCAGCAGATTACCTATGCCATCAGCTGGAAACAGATAGAGAAAGCGATTCAAGGCTTGGAACGGATGATATCATATGAGTATAAATTTGAGCAGTACAGTACGCTTATCCAAAAAGCAATGGAAATTATAAGAAAAGAATATGACAGTGGTATTACATTGGAAGAAGCAGCGAGCCAGCTTTATGTATCGGAAGAATACCTGAGTTCTCAGTTTAAGAAGGAGACAGGATATAATTTTACAGAAACTGTGAGGAAATACAGGATAGAAAAAATAAAGGAGCTTCTCAGGACAACAAAATATAAGATGAATCAGATTGCGGGGCTTGTCGGTTATTCTGATCCAAAATATATGAGTAAGGTGTTTAAAGAGGAGGAAGGAATTTTACCGACGGAATACAGACGTAACTCCAATGGAATTTCATAATCAGGAGTAATTTCATATTGCTTACAGAAAAAAGTAGAGAATAAGAGGCATATTTAATTAAAAAAATACACTTTTATAAAAAATTTCGCCCTTTTAAATATAAAAAATGTGCTATGATATATGTGAAAAGTGAAAAGGATTTCATAGCCGTTAAGGCAGAAAGAGGTGAAAAGAATGAGCACAATGAACATTACTTTCAAACACCCGGATGAGATCATTGATTTCTTGAAAACAGTATGTAAATTTGACTTTAACATGGACATGAGAAGAGGACGGGCAGTAGTAGATGCGAAGTCATTACTTGGAATCATGAATCTGGGATTGAATAACGTGATTGAACTGCAGATGTATGCAGACGATTGCACAGAACTTGAAAGACAGCTAGGAAGATTTGCAGCATAAAATGGAACATAAAAATGGGATGTCGGGCATTTGTTCGGCATCTTTTTTGATATATTATACCCATAACAGTGGATACATAGAATGCGCACTGCGGTGTACGATGTAGGTTAGGTGTCGCAAGCGACCACCGCAGGCGTAAGAGGGTGCCGAGGCACATTCTTTGTTCTGGATAGATCAGAAGGGGAATAATTACCGTGTATAGTAATAGAAATTGTGGATAAGATTTTATTTTACATAAACAAATACTTGTAAATCAATGCTTCCTCTACTATAATGAAAAACAGAAAAAGATATATAAATAAAGTAAATAATTTTGATTGGATTTTACAGGAGGAAAGATTTGAAGAAAGAATTAGTGATTGTCCTTGACTTTGGTGGACAGTATAACCAGCTGGTCGCAAGACGTGTCAGGGAGTGTAATGTATATTGTGAAATTTATTCATATAAGACAGATATTGAAAAAATCAAAGAGATGAATCCAAAAGGAATCATTCTCACAGGCGGACCGAACAGCTGTTATGAGCCGGATTCACCGACTTATTCAGAAGAACTGTTCAAGCTTGGAATTCCGGTTCTCGGACTTTGCTATGGCGCACAGCTGATGTCTCATGTACTTGGTGGAAAAGTTGAGCGTGCAGATGTAAGAGAATACGGTAAGACAGAAGTTATTATTGATAAAAAAGACTCCAAAGTATTTGAGGGTGTTTCAGAGACAACAACATGTTGGATGAGCCATTTTGATTATATTTCAAAGATTGCTCCGGGATTTGAAATTACAGCACACACTGCTGACTGTCCGGTTGCAGCAGCTGAGAACGCAGCTGAGAAACTGTATGCAATCCAGTTCCATCCAGAAGTACTTCATACAGTAGAAGGAACAAAGATGATCAACAACTTTGTAAAAAATGTATGTGAATGTGCGGGTGACTGGAAGATGGATGCTTTTGTTGAGAATACAATTGCAGAGATCCGCGAGAAGGTTGGAAACGGAAGAGTATTGCTCGCATTGTCAGGTGGGGTTGACTCTTCAGTGGCAGCAGGACTTCTTTCCAAAGCCATTGGAAAACAGCTTACTTGTGTATTTGTAGATCACGGACTTCTTCGTAAAAATGAAGGAGATGAAGTTGAGGCAATCTTCGGACCAGAAGGACAGTTTGATCTGAACTTTATCCGCGTAAATGCGCAGGAAAGATATTATAACAAACTTGCAGGCGTTACAGAGCCAGAAGCAAAACGTAAGATTATCGGTGAAGAATTCATCCGTATCTTCGAAGAAGAAGCAAAGAAGATCGGTACTGTTGAATTCCTTGCACAGGGAACAATTTATCCGGATGTGGTAGAAAGTGGTCTTGGCGGAGAATCCGCTGTGATCAAATCTCACCACAATGTAGGAGGACTTCCAGATTTTGTAGATTTCAAAGAAATCATTGAGCCGCTTCGTGATCTTTTCAAAGATGAAGTTCGTAAAGCAGGACTTGAGCTCGGACTTCCTGAAAGACTCGTATTCCGTCAGCCATTCCCAGGACCGGGACTTGGAGTACGTATCATCGGCGAAGTAACAGCTGAGAAAGTTCGTATCGTTCAGGATGCAGATGCTATTTATCGTGAAGAGATTGAAAATGCCGGACTTGATAAGACAATTGGTCAGTATTTTGCAGCACTTACGAATATGAGAAGCGTTGGTGTTATGGGTGATGAGAGAACTTATGATTATGCTGTAGCTCTTAGAGCCGTTAATACGATTGATTTCATGACTGCAGAGGCAGCGGAGATTCCGTATGAAGTTCTGAATAAAGTGATGAGCAGAGTTATAAATGAAGTTCGTGGGGTGAATAGAATATTCTATGATCTGACGAGTAAGCCACCGGGAACGATTGAGTTTGAATAATCCACACAATCACAAGATGCCAGTATTTATGCGGGTTTCA
>OIWM01003316.1_pt1 | contig 11799 bp, 7 predicted proteins | sample 1587451 | NCBI WGS metagenome assembly OIWM01 (sample SAMEA3888907, study PRJEB22519) | human gut metagenome | biome: human gut; feature: human-associated habitat; material: faeces | place: Denmark | collected 2011
GCCGCGTATGCTGGCAGACGGCCGGGTGTGCCTGACGGCCGCGCGCAGGAGCGGCGGCACGGCGCTGCAGGGCGGCACGGTGCGGGAGCGCTCCGTGCAGGCGCTGGCGGGCATCGGCGTGCTCCACGCCGCGGGAACGACCTACGAAAATCCGGCGGGCGGCCGCGAAACGCGCTGGCGCAGCGCACTGGGCTGGCCCGCCGCGGCGGAATTTGCCCGGTCCATGCGCGATCGGGACGCCGTGCGCCTGACCCTGCCGGGCACGCACGCCCTCGAGCCGGGCACGACGGCGGAGTATGGCGGCCGGACGCTGACGCTCACGGACTGCGCCCTTTGCGGCAGCGCGGCAGGCATTACCACGGAGCTGACGCTGGCGGCAATTTAGGCGGGGCATCGTTGGCGCGCGGCAGGGGAGGGGCGTAGGGAAAATGAATACTGAAGACTGAAAAATGAAGAATGAATAATACGCAGGCCTTCGGCCGTTCACTGTAGGGGAGGGGCATGCCCCTCCCGGCTCCGCACCGGCGCAAGTAACAGGCTATCGTTAAAACGGTATGTACCGATTGCGTCTGTAGCGGCGCTCAGTGAGCGCCATGCAGGCTGGCGATATTTGTGGTACAAATTCAGTGGCGCAAGGCAAACAGGTTTGTCATTGCGAGGGCGCTTTGCGCCCGTGGCAATCTCGCAGTACACGGTTGGATAATAGGAAAGCCACGGCGAAAACGCAACTGCCTTCCCGAGATTGCCACGTCGGCCGTTGGCCTCCTCGCAATGACAATTCGAAACCCTTGCATTTTCGACGATGCTGCCCTATAACTTGCCAGCCTGCAAGGCGGTCACTACCCGCAAGGGGCACGCCGCATCCGTAAGGCGGCAAAGCCGCCAACGGCTGCGCAGTGACCGCCGCTACAGACGCAATCGGTTGGTACGTTTTTGTCGACAGCCTGTTCGTATCGCCAGTGGGCCGCCGGGAGGGGCATGCCCCTCCCCTACAACGCTCCATCGATACTCCGCCAACAAACAACAAAAACAGGGACGCACCGGTCTCGGTGCGTCCCTGTCTTTTCAGCTGCTTATTCCGCCTCCGGCATGGGCTTGCCGAGGCGCTTGTACATGGTCTTCTTCACGGCGCGGAGGATGTTCTCATAGCCGGTGCAGCGGCACAGGTGGCCGGAGAGCAGCTTGCGCAGCTCGTCGTCCGTGTACTCCCTGCCGGTCTCGAGCAGCTCGACGGCCGTCATGATGAAGCCCGGCGTGCAGAAGCCGCACTGGATGGCGGCCTCGTCGATGAAGGCCTGCTGGATGTCGGACAGCTCACCGTTCGGGCCGAGCAGGCTCTCGAGCGTGCGGATGTGCTTGCCCTCCGCCCACACGGCGAGGTAGATGCACGAGTTGAAGCACTCGCCGTCGATGATGACGTTGCACGCGCCGCACTCGCCGACCTCGCAGCCCTTCTTCACGGATGTCAGGCGGAAATCATTGCGCAGCATGTCCGTCAGTGAGGCGCGGACGTCCACGATCTGCTCGACGTCCTTGCCGTTGATGTTGCAGCGCACGAGCTTATACTGCTTGTTCATTTTACCGCACCTCCTGCAAGCTCGATCGAGCGGATGAGGCAGCGCCGCGCCAGCTCGACGGCGATGTGCTCGCGGAAGGCCTTCGAGGCGCGCCACGAGTCACGCGGATGGATGTCCTGCAGCACGGCCTGCGCGAAGGCGTCGACCGTTTCGCGGCAGACCGGGCGGCCGTTGGCCTGCGCCTCGGCGCTCGGGGCGCGCATGGGCACGGGGCCCGCCACGCCATAGGCGATGCGCGCGCGGACGATGGTCTTTTTGTCCTCGCTCAGCACGACGTTCACGGAGCAGCCTGTCGTGGCGATGTCCATGGCGTTGCGCATGGCGTATTTGATATAGTGGCCGAAGCAGTTTTCGTAGCTTACCTTCGGGATGAGGATGGCCGTCTGGATCTCGCCCTCCTCGGCACGGATGTCCACCTTGCCCGCGCGGAGATAGAAGTCCTTGATGGGCAGGCGGCGCACGCCGTTTTTGCCGGTCAGCTCCACGATGGCCTCCCACGCGTGCAGCGTGGAGGCGGAGTCGGCGGACGTCACGCCGTTGCAGGTGTTGCCGCCGATGGTGCCGATGTTTCGAATTTGCGGGCCGCCGACCATGTCGACCGCCTCGCCGAGCACGTTGATGTATTTCCGGATGATGGGGTCGCGCGTGATGTGGGAAAAGCTCGTCAGCGAGCCGATGCGGATGTTTCCGTCCTCGTCGATGCAGATGCCGCGCATGGCGTCGATGCCGTAGATGGAGATGAGCTCCGCCCCGGCACGCTTGCCCTCGCGCATCTGCACGAGCACGTCCGAGCCGCCTGCGATGATCTGCGCCTCCGGATGCTCCAGACGCAGGGCGACGGCCTCTTCCACGGAATGCGCCTCGTAGAGCGCTTTCATATCATACATGGGCGGTTTCCTCCTTTTCGAACAGGCCTGCCTTCTCGAATGCGGCGAAGAGAACGTGCGGGGTGATGGGCGCGACGTCGATGCCGATGCCCGTGGCGTTCAGGATGGCGTTGCGGATGGCCGGCGCGCCGGAGCAGGCGGGCGGCTCGCCGAGGGCCTTCGTGCCGTAGGGGTTCGTCGGCTCGGCGTTCTCCACGAACTGGGCCTCGAGATGCGGGTGATCCATCATGGTCGAGAGCTTGTAGTCCAGCAGGTTGTTGTTGAGCGGGCGGCCGGTCTTCGGGTCGAACTTCAGCTCCTCGGACATGCCGTAGCCGATGGCCATGGACATGCCGCCGTGCACCTGCGCCTCAGCAAGCTGCGGGTTGATGAGCTTGCCGCAGTCGTGCACGTTGATGAGCTTCAGCAGCTTCACCTTGCACAGGGGGATGTCGACCTCGACCTCCGCGAACGAGCAGCCGAAGGAATAGGCGTTGTTCTTGATCTGGTAAGTAGATTCCGCCGTCAGATGCTCGGAGTGCGACAGGCTGTAGAGCGCCTCCGTGGCAAGCTCGCCGAGCGTCATCAGCACACGGCCGTCCGTTTTGCGGATGATCCTGCCGTCGACGATGTCGAGCAGGGCGGGCATCTGGCGCGTCAGCTCGCAGGCGTACTTCAGGATGCGCTCCTTGAGCAGCGCACCCGTCTGGGCGATGGCGAAGCCGCCGACGTAGGTCTGGCGCGAGGCGTAGGCGCCCGTGCCGAACGGCGTGACGTCCGTGTCCTGCGCCGTGACGACGTGCACGTCCGAAACGGGGATGCCCACGGCGTCCGCCGCCATCTGGGCGAAGGCGGTGTCGCAGCCCTGGCCGATCTCCGTCTCGCCGGTCTGCAGCTGGATGGAGCCGTCCTGATTCAGGACCATGCGGCACGAGCAGCTCTCCAGGCTGATGGGCCAGACGGCCGTGTTGTACCAGAACAGGGCGCAGCCGACGCCGCGGCGCACGGGGCCGGTCTGGTTTTCGTATTCGCGGTGCTTGCGGCTGTAGTCCATCCACGCCTCGCCCTTGTCCAGCACCTGATTGAGCGTGTCGGAATGGTTCTCGTTCTTCGAGAAGCCGTCAACGAAGCCGACGGGCATCATGTGCTTGCGGCGGTACTCCAGCGAGTCGACGCCGAGCACGCGGCAGACGTCCTCAATGTGGGATTCGCCCGCAAACATGGCCTGCGGGATGCCGTAGCCGCGCATCGCGCCCGCGGCGGGGCGGTTCGTGAACACGGTGTAGGCGTCGCCGTCGACGTTCGGGCAGGGATACAGCTGCGGAAACGCGCCCATGCCCTTGGCGACGATGCCGTGGCCGTGGGAGGCGTAAGCGCCCTGGTTCGAGAAGCACTCGATCTTGCGCGCGGCGAACGTGCCGTCCGGCCGCACCCACGAGATGATGTGCGTGCGGATGGCGTGGCGCACGCGGTTGCAGACGAACGTCTCCTCGCGCGTGCAGTCGAGCTTGACGAGGCGGCCGCCCACGACGGTGGAGAGGTAGGCGCACAGCGGCTCATACAGCGCGTCCTGCTTGTTGCCGAAGCCGCCGCCGATATACGGCTTGACGACGCGTACCTTGCCCCAGGGGATGCCGAGAGCCTGCCCGACGACGCGGCGGACGATGTGCGGGATCTGCGTGGAGGAGTAGATGACGATGCGCCCGGCCTCCATGGAGGCGAAGCACATGTGGTTTTCGATGTGGCAGTGCTGCACGGTCGGCGTGTCGTACCAGCCCTCGACCTTGATGAGGCCCGGCTCGCGGCTGGCCTCCTCATAGTTGCCGTTGCGGATGGTCGTGTGGGCGAGGATGTTGTTCGGGAATTCCTCGTGCAGCAGCGGGGCATCGGGCTTCATGGCCTCCTGCACGTCCAGCACGAAGGGATATTCCTCATATTCCACGCGCAGCGCGCGCAGGGCCTGCGCGGCGGCGACCTCATTCTCCGCGACGACGGCGGCGACGTCATCGCCGTAAAAGCGCACGCGGGACGTCAGCAGCAGGCGGTCGGCGACGTCCTGATGGTGCGGGTCCGTCGACCACGGATGGCCTGCCGTGGGGAATTTGATCTGCGGCACGTCAAAGCAGGTGACGATCTTCACGACGCCCTCGATCTGCTCGGCGGCGCTCGTGTCGATGGACTTGACCACGCCGTTTGCGATGGTCGAATGCAGCACGCGCGCGACGAGCGCACTGCGGTCACAGAGGTCATCGCAGTACTTTGCGCGCCCGGTTGCCTTGTCGAATGCGTCCACACGGCGGACGCTCTTGCCAACCTCCATGGGGGACCCTCCTTTTGGATCGCAGCAGAATACCGGCAATGTGCACAGATTCTGCGAAAAATTTCTTTGTAATTTGAAGTATAGCATAAATTCCGCAGCGTGGAAAGCGAAAACGTTATTCTATGTTATAGATAACGGATAATTCGGCAATGGCGAACGCTCCGGCTGGAAAACCCCGCCGATCGCGGATATACTATAGATAAAAACGGAAAATAATGTGAATGCAGGGGAGCGGACAGCCGGGCCCGGCGCAGAAGCCAAAGGCTTGCCATTGCGAGGAGCGAAGCGCCCCCTGGCTCTCCCTCCGGGAGAGCTGTCACCGAAGGTGACTGAGAGGGCCTTGCAGGCACTTTTGAATGGCAATAGCAATCAAGGGGAGGGCTGATTTTCCCTCTCAGGCGGCTGCGCCGCCAGCTCTCCCAAAGGGAGAGCCAAGCGACACGGCTTCCGAGCGCGCAAGGCTCGCAATGACAAACCTGGAGGCCGGCCGCATCCGGAGGGGCACAGGGACAAATCGGGGGTGCGTGTTTTGTCCCTATCAATACAAACTGGAGGTATCACCATGCTCGGTTGTGTCATCATGGCGGCGGGGAACGCCGTGCGCTTCGGCGCGAACAAGCTCGAGGCGGAGCTGGACGGCAAGCCGCTCATTCGCCGGGTATTCGAGGCCGTTCCGGCCGGAGTATTCGACCGCGTCGTCGTCGTCACGCAGTATCCCGCCGTTGCAGCCCTCGCGCGGGAATTCGGTTTCACGCCGGTGCGCAACGACCGGCCCGGCGACGGGCTGAGCCGCACGGTCCGCCTCGGCACGCAGGCGCTGGCGCAGTGCGACGGCATCGCCTTCCTCGTGGCCGACCAGCCGCTGCTGTCGGCATCGGCCGTGCGCGCGGTCGTGCGGCAGTGGCGGGAGCATCCGTCGTGCATCGTGGGCGCGGCCTGCGGCACGCGGCGGGGCAATCCGAACGTGTTCCCGCGGGAATTTTTCCCGGCGCTGTGCGCGCTCGAGGGAGACCGCGGCGGCAGCGCCGTCATCCGGCAGTATCCGGAGCGCTATCTTGCCGTCGACGTCCCGCCGGAGGCGCTGGCCGATGTCGATACCCCCGAGGCCCTGCGCGCTTTGCGAGAGGAAAAGTAGGGGAGGGGACAGCCGGGTCCGGCGCGGTACTCACGACTGGTATAGGCCATCGTTAAAATGGTAAACGCCCCCGAGTTGTCATTGCGAGGAGCGAAGCGACGTGGCAATCTCAGTAGGTACTTGCAGTTCGTACAAGTTGTCGATAAAAATGCACAGACGCAATCGGTGCATGCCTTTTTAACGTTGGCCCGTACCGATCGGCAGCATTGCGCCGGGCATGCCCCGCCCCCACAATTGATTTTTTATAAAACAACAAACGGCACGCTTTGCGTGCCGTTCATGCTATTTCTCATTTTCTCATTCCACGCGAAGGCGGGCGGGGAGGGCGGCATCCGGGGTGACGAGCACCGTGCGGTAGCGGTCATACACGACCATGCCGGGCTTGGCCCCGTTCGGCTTGCGCAGGCAGCGTACCGGCGTCACGTCGACGGGGACGTTCTGGCTCTCGCGTGCCTCGGAGTAGTAGGCCGCAAGCTCGGCCGCCTCCGTGATCGTCCCGTCCGGTGGCTGCACGCCCGCGCACGCGATGATGACGTGCGTGCCGTGAAATTTCTGCACATGCAGCCACAGGTCGTCGCGCCGCGCCGTCTTGAGCGACAGCTGGTCGTTCTGGCGGTTGTTGCGGCCGACAAAAATGTCGAAGCCATCCGACGAGCGGAAGTGCATCGGCTTTGAGGGCTGCTGCTTGACCTGCTTGCGGCGGTCCGCCGGGCGGACATAGCCACCGGCCTCCAATTCCGCTCGAATCTCGCTCAGATCGCGCTCATTTTCGGCGCGGGCCAGCTCCTCGAGCACGCCGCCCAGATAGGCCTCCTCGATCTCGCCCTGCGCAATCTGCTGTGTGAGCACCTGCTCGGCATGCTTGGCGCGGGCGTAGTCCTTGTAGAACCGCGCGGCGTTCTGCTGCGGGGAGAGGTTCGGCTTGAGCGGAATTTCAATTTCGCGCAGATCCTCGTCATAAAAATCCTCGGCGCGCAGCAGCGTCTGCCCGCGCGTGATGGCGTGCAGGTTCGCCGTGACGATGTCGCCCTGACGGCGCAGCTGCTCGCGGTCGTGCGTGGCCTCCAGCTCCTGCCGCTGCAGCTCCAGCTTGCGGCGCGTGCGCTCGTGCAGGTTCAAAATGGCCTTGCGCAGCGTCTGCGACCGCTGCCGCATGCGCTCGGCGTGGTCCGTCTCGGTGTAAAAGCGGTCGAGCAGGGCGGAAAAGCTCTTGCACGGCACGGCGCGCAGATAGCCGCCGTATTGCCGGATGTCACGATAGGTGAAATCCGTCGGTGCGCCGTCCTTCCACAGCAGCATGGGCTGCATCTGTACGGGCGGCAGGGCGGCGAACTCCGCCGTCAGGAATGCCGCCAGCCGCGCGGCGTCCAGCGTGGGGATGGGCGCGTCCGTCTCGCCCGCAAAGCGGAACGACAGCTCGCGCGCGATGAGCGGCGACAGGCCCGCAAAGTGGGCAAGCAGCCATTTGTCCAGCCGCATGGCCGCGTCGGGCCGGGCGAGCAGGGCAAGCAGCTCGGCCTCCGTCGTCTCCTGCGGGATGCGGCGGTCCTGCCGCGGCGGCTCGTGGTAAAACAGGCCGGGCAGCAGCTGGCGCAGCTCGGACATTTCAAAGTCCACGCGCCGCAGGCAGTCGAGGATGCGGCCGTCCGGCCCCGTGAGGATCAGGTTGGAATTGCGCCCGACCAGCTCGAGGATCAGGTGCTTGCGGCAGGGCACGCCCAGCTCGTCCGTGCAGTCGAACGTCAGGTCGAGCATGCGCTCGGCCGCGGGCTGGCGGATACCGGCAAGCCTGCCGCCCGCCAGATGCTTGCGCAGCAGCATACAGAACATCGGCGGCTGCGCGGGGTTTTCCAGCTGCGCCTGCGTCAGGTGGACGCGCGGCCGGTTGCCGTTGGCGGACAGCAGCAGCCTTCCGCCGCCGTCGCGCCCGCGCAGCTGGAGCACGACGGTGTCGCGCGCGGGCTGCTGGATCTTGTCCACGCGGGCCCCGACGAGGGCGGGGCGCAGCTCTGCGGCGACGGCCGTGAGAAACATGGCGTCAAATGGCATGGTCTTCCTCCATCATGGCGGCAAACAGCGCCTCGATGCGCGCGGTCTGCCCGGAGAGATACAGCGCGCCAAACAGGGCCTCCAGCCCCGTTGCGCGGGCATATTCGCCCGGCGTGGCGTGCTTCGGGATGCCGTGAGGATGGGCGTTGCGGCCGCAGCGATAGACGGCGGCCTCCTCCGGCGTGAGCAGGGGCTGGATGCGCAGGGCAAAGCGCGCCTGCGCCGGGGCCTGCACGAGCGCGATCGTCGCCTGATGCAGGCGGCCGTTCGTTGTGCCGCCCTCGACGCACAGCTTTGTGCGCACGAGCAGCTCAAACACGGCGTCGCCGATGTGCGCCAGCGCCAGAGACGACATGGCCAGCAGCTCCTGTTGGGTCATTTGCGGGTGAAAATAGTCCTGCATGGCGCAGTTGCCTCCAGAATGATCGAATTTTGAGTGATTATGAATGATACTGCCGGGTTGTCAGTCGTGCGTTGTAGGGGAGGGGCATGCCCCTCCCGGCACTGTACTGGCGGTTTGAACCGGCTGGCGATAAAACGGTGAAAGCCAAAGGTTTGTCATTGCGAGGCCCCAACGGGGCCGTGGCAATCTCGGGAAGGCAGTCACGATTCTGCCGGAAGTACCCAGTTATCCGGCCGGGTACTGCGAGATTGCACCCCAAGGGCACTTCCTCGCGCTTCGCGCTCAGGGCGCCGCGTCGGCCGTTGGCCTTCTCGCAATGACAAATCTGGGAGCGTGGCGCTGACAATGGTGCTCTGCACCGAATGGGCCGTCCTTATGCCGCTTCGCGGACGGGCGAGGCATGCCTCGCCCCTACATTTGGCCTTTAATGCTTCCGCCATGTTGCGGGGCTGAGGAGCAGCAGCACGGGGAACAGTTCCAGCCGCCCGAGAAGCATGTCGAGCGTCAGCACGACCTTCGACAGGGCAGAGAAGCTCGCATAGCTGCCGAACGGGCCGACCTCGAGGCTCAGGCCCGGGCCGATGTTGTTCAGCGTGGCGAACACGGATGTCACGCTCGTCTCGGCCCCGAAGTTATCGAGCGAGACCAGCAGGATGGACACGACGGCAATGGCGGCATAGCAGATAAAGAACGCCATTGTGCCGCGGATGACCTCGCTGCTCACGCGCTTGCCGTCCATCGTCATGACCTCCACGGAGTGGGGGTGCAGCAGGTGGCGCGTCTCGGCGCGGGCCGTCTTGGCCAGGATGAGCACGCGGCTGACCTTCATGCCGCCGCCCGTCGACCCGGCACACGCGCCGATGGCCATCAGGATGAGCAGCACGGTTTTGGAAAATTCCGGCCATTTCGCAAAATCCGCCGTGCCGAAGCCCGTCGTCGTGATGACGGAGCCGACGGAGAAGGCCACATGGTGGATCGTCTGGAACACGGTGGGGAAGAACCCGCCCGTGAGCAGCAGGTTGGCAGTGATGAGGACGATGGCCCCGAAAATGATGATAAAGTACCAGCGCACTTCGCTGTTGTGCCACGCGAGCCTGAAGCGGCGGCGCAGCAGGAAGAAATACACCGAGAAATTCACGCCGAACAGGACCATGAACACCGTCGTCACGGCCTGCAGGTAGGCCGAGTAGTCCGCAAGGCCGCTGTTGCGCACGGAAAAGCCGCCCGTACCGGCCGTGCCGAAGGCAAGGCACAGACTGTCGAACCACGTTATCTCGCCCCAGCCGAACAGCACGCCCAGCCGGTAGAACAGGATCTGCAGCAGCGTCATGGCGCAGTAGATGGCATAGAGAATCGCGGCGGACGTGCGCATCTTCGGCACCATCTTGCTGACGGACGGGCCGGGGGACTCGGCGCGCAGCAGATAGATGCTCTCGCCGGACAGCGGCACGATGGCCAGCATGAATACGAGCACGCCCATGCCGCCGAGCCAGTGGGTGAAGCTGCGCCAGAACAGCAGGCACTTCGGCAGATCCTCCACGGCGCGGAGGATGCTTGCGCCGGTCGTCGTAAAGCCGGACATCGTCTCAAACACGGCGTCGAGATACGACGGGATCGCCCCGGAGGCCGTGAACGGAACCGCGCCGATGAGCGAGATGAGGATCCAGCTCAGCGCGACCATCACGAAGCCGTCACGCGCGTGCAGCTCACGGCGGCGCTTCGGCCGCAGCAGGATAAAAAGACCGCCGAGCAGGCCGCTGCCTGCGGCCGAGGCAAGCAGGATCCACAGCTCCGGCTCGCCGTAGATCACGGCGACGATGCACGGCAGCAGCAGGAAGGCCCCGATGACCAGCAGCACGTCGCCCAGCAGGGAGAGGATCATGCGGTAATTCATGCTTTCACTCTCCGCTTGTCCAGAATGTCGTCCAGATCGTCCAGGCCCGTCGCTGCCGTCACGACGACGACGGTGTCGCCCGGCTCGATGGTGTCGCGGCCGCCGGGGGTGATGATCCGGCCCTCGCGGTTGATGGCCCCGATGAGCAGGTTCGGCCGCGTGGGCAGCTCCATGAGCGGCCTGCCGCAGACGGCGGACTTCTCCGTGGCGCGGAACTCCAGTGCCTCGGCCTTGTTGCCGACGATCTTATAGAGCGTCTCGACGTTCGAGCCGAGCGAGTTCTGCATGGCGCGGACGTAGCGGACGATGTGGTCGGCCGCGATATAGCGGGGATGGAACACGCTTCCGAGGTCCATGCCCTTGATGATGTGGGAGAATGTCGTGCGGTTGATTTTCGTGACGATCTTCGCGCTCGAGACGCTGCGGGCATAGAGGCTCATCAGCACGTTTTCCTCATCGATGCCCGTCAGCGAGGCCACGGCGTCCATCTTTGCAATGCCCTCCTCGGCGAGCAGCTGCTCGCTCGTGCCGTCTCCGTGGATGATCGTGGCCTCGGGCAGGCGCTCTGCCAGCGAGTCGCACACGGCGGCGCTGGACTCGATGATCTTCACGCTCGCGCCGAAGTCCAGCATCTGCCGCGCGAGGTAGTAGGAGATGCGCCCGCCGCCGAGCAGCATCACGCGCTTGACGGGATTCGTCTGCACACCGATCTTGTGGAAGAATTTTGCGGCGAGCTTCGGGCTTGCCACCACGCTGATGCGGTCGCCCGCCAGCAGGGTGAAGCTGCCGTCGGGGATGTACACCTCGTGCTGCCCGCGCTCCACAACGCACACAAGCGCGCCGGACTGCAGGCGGCCGAGGTCCGAGAGCTTCATGCCGTCGAGTATGGAGCCGGGGTCGATGCGCATCTTGTGCAGCTCCACGCGGCCCTTCGAGAACGTGTCGATCTTGATGGAGGCCGGGGCGCGCAGGATGCGCGCGATCTCCGTGGCGCTGGCCAGCTCCGGGTTGAGCGCCATGCTCAGCCCGAGGTCGTCCTGAATGAGGTGCAGCCCGCTCGTATATTCCGGGTTGCGCACGCGGGCGATCGTGTTGCCCACGCCGAGGCGCTTGGCAATGAGGCACGAGAGCAGGTTCTGTTCGTCCGTGGACATCACGGCGATGACAAGATCGGCAGAGGGCACGCCGGCCTCCACCTGCGTGTCCATGCTGATGCCGTTGCCCTCGACGGTCATGACGTCGAGCGTGTTGCCGATGGCGTCGAGCGCAGCCGTGCGCGTGTCGACGACGGTGATCTCGTGACCCTCGCGGAGCAGCTGCTCCGTCAGCGTCGCGCCGATCTTGCCGGCTCCGATGATAACAATGTTCATTCCCGAAAAGACTCCTGTATGGTGAATTTCAAAATGATCCGATTATGGTATGGCCGGGACCGCAATGGCGTGTTGTAGGGGAGGGGCATGCCCCTCCCGGCGCAATGCCGCCGACCAATGCAGGCCGCCGTAAAACGGTGAAAGCCAAAGGTTTGTCATTGCGAGGGCGCTTTGCGCCCGTGGCA
>OIWM01003317.1_pt1 | contig 11799 bp, 12 predicted proteins | sample 1587451 | NCBI WGS metagenome assembly OIWM01 (sample SAMEA3888907, study PRJEB22519) | human gut metagenome | biome: human gut; feature: human-associated habitat; material: faeces | place: Denmark | collected 2011
TTTTAGCCTGAGCCTAGAAATTAAAAAGTGAAGGGGCTCAAAAATTAGTCATGGAACTTCGAAGAAGGTCGCTGACGACCGTACTCACCTAAGGAAAGTCTTAAAAATTTTTCTTCTACATAAAAAAAAAGCCTCTCGGCTCTTTTCATTTTAAATCGCAAACAAATCATTTAGGTTCTCAGCCATAGTTGGGTGAGTAAAGATTTGTTTAGCCAAATCTGTATATGGAATGTGATGATTCATAGCTAGGGTAATTAGATTGATAATTTCATGAGATTCTTGACCAAAGAGTGTCACTCCCAAGATTTCCTTAGTTTCAGGGTTTACCACAGCTTTGAAAGCACCGCGCAAGTCACCGTTAACATGACCACGAGGCATGCCAGCAACTGGAAGTTCCTTGACAGCAACTGGTCCACCTGCTGCTCTGGCTTGGTCTTCAGTAAGGCCAACCTGTGCCAAAGGTGGGTTGAGGAACATGGCAGTTGGAACTGCTCCACGTGTTTCAAGGTTATAGCTACCATCCCCTGTCAAGTAATTAAAGACAATACGGAAATCATCTAGTGAAATGTAAGTGAATTGGAGACCACCATTAACATCCCCCACCGCAAAGACACCAGGAACACTTGTTTCCAAATGTTTATTGACCTGGATACCACCACGTTCAGTCAAGGTAATATCTGTATTTTCCAAGTGAAGGGGTTCGATATTAGGCTTGCGTCCTGTCGCATAGAGGAGCGCATCAAAACGGAACTCGCCTTTGTCAGTAACAACGACAACTTCATCACCGTCATTTTTTACTTCGGAAGTTTTAACACCTTGCTCAAAGACAATGCCGTCCTCTTCCATGTATTCCTTGGCCAACTTAGCAATAGATGGCTCTACACGTGGCAAGAAGCTAGTCGCTACATCCAAGACAGTCACTTGGCTTCCCAAACGGTTATAAAGGCCAGCAAATTCAAGACCGATATTACCACCACCTAGGACACCCAGACGTTTTGGCAAGGCTTCAAGGGTTTGAATACCAGTTGAATCGTAGACATGCTCAGTTGTTGTCAAACCAGGAATAAGCAAGACATTAGATACAGCACCAGTATTGATAACAATAGTCTCAGCTGTAAGCTCTTGGCGGTCATCACCAGCTACTACTTCAATAACCTTATTCGACACAAAATGTGCCTCTGCATCAATGACATCAACGCCATTGTCTGCCAACATTTTATAATTCTTAGCATTAAGACGACCAGTCACTGCACCACGTTCCTTCATGGTGTCGTCAAATGACCAGCCCTTCTCAGCCGCAACAATCATAGTCTTGGTTGGGATACACGCAATATTAATGCAAGTACCACCATACATGGCTTTACTGCGCTCGATGACAGCAACTTTCTTACCAGCTGCATTCATCTTAGTAGCCAGAGTTTTACCGGCTTTACCGAAACCGATAACAATCAAATCATAGTTCAACATTTCTGTATCCTCCTATCTATTGCCATTCTATCATTTAATTTTTCAGACCGCACATATCTGAACTGGAAAATAAAAAGAGGTTACAGTTTTATTGTAACCCCTTTCTCATCCGTTTTTAATAGATTTCCATAAGTCCACTACCTAAGTGTTTTCTCGCAGAAATTCTAATATCATTTTATTAAATTGCTTACTCTCAATAAAGACTGCGTGACCCTGTTTGCTAAATTCATAATAGGAAGCATTTGGAATGCTATTTGCAAGTTCCCTTGCACCACCCACACCCAGAACTAAATCGTTTTTGGCTCCCAGAACAAGGGTCGGACAAGTGATTTTATCAAGCGACTTATAGCAGTCAAACTCAAGAATTGACTTGGCTAAACGGACAAATCGTTCTTGTTTTTCAACACTCACAGTCTTCAGGAATAGTTTATTAATCACATATAATTTCTTTAAAACAGGTGACGAAAATGATTTACTCATGGAATCCATATTGAGCTTATCCATATCACCATTTTCTGCCATCTCTATCCACCCTCCGATGGTTTCTCTACTGATAGCATTATTGCGAGATAATGTCAGAGCTAATACTAGCTTTTTCACCTTTTGAGGATACTTGATAGCAAACAGCTGAGCAATCATACCACCTTGTGATATGCCTATGATAGAGGCATTAGCAATATGCAACTCTTGTAAAGAATGGTAGAGGTCATCAGCCATATTTTCAATTGAAATACCTTCTTCGATATGGTTCTTTCTATCAAAAATATAGACCTTGTACTCCCTAGCGTATCGAGAAAATAGTGAGTAAATAGTGAGGTTGGACATATCACCTAATCGTTGCAAACTTAACCCCGTAATGATAATGAGAGTTTTGTTCCCCTTACCAAAAGTGATATAGTCAACGCCCTGGTCTGATAAATGATTTCTTTGAATGCTAAACATTACCTTCACTCTTTCATTGCATTATCTAAGTACTATCGTGATTCCGGTGCATCATTTGACGCCAAAATGATAGTAGTCACCAAGACAACAAAGAAAACTTGCCAAATCATAAAGGACACGAAATCCCCACCTTTGAAAATGATGTGGTAAAAAACTAAAAAAAAGAAGAGCACAGCATTTTTTCTAAAAAGTTGGTCGCAATTTTTCCAAAAAGTTTCAAAAGAAATATCGGCTCCTATCTTACGAACAAGCCTCACATGATAAATAATTTCAAGCAGGGATGCCACACCTACTGTAAATATAAGCTCGGACAATGATACATTCATTTGAAGACCAAAATAAAAGACGACAAGCTGCGAGAAAATAATTGCTGTGAAAACACGAATATGATTGGCCACGATAAAACCTCCTAATGGCAAGCATTATAGATACTCATTACTCCCCTTAATATTTCTACTCATTATAGCATAAAATAAGACCAAAATTAGAAAAAATTCATCCTTTGTGAGAACTCACCCATCAACTAGCAAAAAAATGATTCACTTCTTGTCTCAGACCACAAAAAAAGAGCCAACCAAATCATGGTGCGACTCCTCTTTGTTTATGCTAAATAATCTATTTATGCCAATTCATCAATTGATGTATACTCTCTGTTTAGACCTTTTGCAACCGGTTTGCTAGTAATATGACCTTGGTAGGTTGTAACCCCTTGACGAAGACCTTCGTCGTCGTTAATGGCTTTTCTGAATCCTTTTCCTGCAAGGGCTTCGATATAAGGCAAAGTGACATTGGTAAGGGCAATGGTTGATGTACGTGCCACAGCTCCTGGGATATTGGCAACGGCATAGTGAAGGACACCATGTGTTTCATAAACGGGCTCATCGTGAGTGGTCACGCGATCCGCAGTTTCAACAACCCCACCTTGGTCAACGGCAACGTCAACAATAACTGAACCTGGACGCATTTGTTTAACCATATCGTCAGTAACGAGTTTCGGCGCTTTTGCCCCTGGGATAAGAACTGCACCGATAACCACATCAGCATCACGAACACTCGCTTCAATATTGAGCGGATTTGACATAAGTGTTTGAATTTGGCTACCAAAGACTTCCTCAAGGACAGACAAACGTTTGGCACTGATATCAAGAATAGTCACTTGAGCCCCAAGTCCAAGTGCGATACGGGCTGCATGTGTCCCTACGACACCACCACCGATAATAGTTACTTTACCTTTAGGAACTCCAGGCACACCACCTAGGAGAACACCAGAGCCACCTTCTTGTTTGGTCAAGAAGTGAGCACCGATTTGAACGGCCATACGTCCTGCTACTTCACTCATTGGAACCAAAAGTGGTAGGTGACCTTCTTGGCTACGTACTGTTTCATAGGCCACACCTGTTGTCTTAGCATTGACCATAGCATCTGCCAATTCTGGCGCTGCTGCCATGTGCAAGTAAGTAAAAAGTAAAAGGTCCTCACGAAGGAAGCCATATTCTGCTGCAAGAGGTTCTTTCACCTTAACCACAAGCTCAGCTGCCCAGGCTTCTGCAGCAGTTGCAACGATTTTAGCACCTTGATTGGCATAATCTGCATCCGCAAAACCAGAGCCAAGGCCTGCATTTGTTTCGATAAGGACTTCATGACCTTTAGCTACAAGACTTTGCACCCCAGCAGGTGTTAGAGCCACACGGTTCTCGTTATTTTTGATTTCTTTTGGAATACCAATTAACATACGTTTCTCCTTATTCGGAAGTTATAAGGTCAACCATAATAAAGATGACTTGACCACTTCCTATCTATTTTTTTAAAATGATAACGCTTTCATTTTATCTAAAAAGCTCAAAAATAGCAAGTGAAAAACTTTCTCCCTTTTGCAATGACTGCGACTTCTGCTTCTGAAATGCAACAAAAGAACCCAACCAATTGGCTGGGTTCTTAAATTAAATGAAGACAAATTTTCCTTTTAAAACTGTTCATCAATGTTATTAATGCATAGAAGAAAAAAGCCTGGATACTACTTCAGTTAAAAAAATTTTTACTTGAATATATTTATCTAAATTTAATTTCTGATTTCTCGCAAACAATTCTATCATCACAATAAGCAATATAGGGAAAAAGATAGTCTATATCTATTGATTTAGGTCCAAATATAATCTTACTAAACTTTTGTTCTTTTTTTTCGGATTTATCGTCACTATCTTGTAAAAGATTTTGCTTATCATCTTTTTCTAAATCTAAGTAGCAAAATAAACCTGGAATATTATGACCTAAAACTTGATGTTCTTCAGCTTTAACTTCAATATTATTAGACTCATAATTTGATTCAATTAAAATCCTAAATTCTTCTTCATAAGAATAATCATCTTTTTTAAATATATATCCAATCTCTTGCTGAATTCTTGGCAGATTCTCTTCTTTCAACTTATCGTCTAATCCCTTGAAAAAATCTAATAAACTATTAACCTCTTTTTCTACTTCAATCAAATAATTTAAATCGAACGGATTGTGTACTTTTATTCTTTCCTCATCATTTCTAATATAACAAACCTCGTACATTCCACCATTGACACTCTGAGAAAATTCATCACTAGTAAATTGCCTTAAATATTCATTATTAAATTCCAAAGCCAAACCTTCTCCTTGTTCCCCATATTGTGCCCACATTGGTAAACTATTCAAATTAGACGTTAAACAAAGAATATACTTGTTAAAACTCACATCATGAATAACTGAGTTATAATACTTATCTCCAAAAAAGGACATTAATACCTTTCCCTCCAGCGGATCATTCATTTGAGCAACATGTGAAAAGCGTATTTTGACTTCTTCATCCTTCTTCAATAAATGTTTTAAAGTCTCTAAACGAGTATAGTGACCAAGCTGTAAATCTTTTATCTTATCATCTGTCACTCTTAGTAGGTTTTTAATCCTAACTAAATAGTCTAATAAATTACTTTGCTTTAGCAATGGATACATCCTTTTAAAATAAGGAGAATCATCCATGTGTAAATCAGAGTATTTGTCTAGCCATTGATCAACATCTTTAATACTAGATTCAAGTTCAAATTTCTCATTCTCATATTTTTTCAGCAAAAAAGCAATAAAAGTATTTAAAACAATAGAACTATAGCTCTCATCTTTCAAATCTCTAGAAAAGTATTCATTCGTTAGTTCTTTAAATTCATTATAAAATTGCTCGTTTTTTAATACAGACGGATTTGTTATAAAGTAATAAATACTTGATGATTCATTTTCTGATAACAATTTAGATAATCTAGCTGAGTAAATTACCTCTGGTCTAGTTATTTCCTCATGACTTAGGAAACTCCAGTCAATATAGCCAGCACCCTTAGTTATGGTAATCTCTTTAGATTTTTGATCAAATAAGTTATTTATTTCTTTACGTTTTTTACTCCGATTTTTAACAAATAATTTATAATTACTATAGAATGAACCAACTAAACTTTCAGCTAATCTTTCATTTCCCTTATTTTTAAAACAAAATGCTTTTTCTCCCAAAAATTCAGCATTTCCTTTTAAATAATAGTAGCATGCATAATTACAAATCTTGAATTCTGTATACTCTATAAAGTTATTGGTTCTAATAAAAAGTAAACATTCTTCTGTATTTCCTAATTTTTCTTTTGTTCCCTCTTTTTCAAGATAGTCCCCTAGTCCAACTTTTTTCTGACCTATATTGTTTAGATATTTTACTTCCATCAAAATATCCTTTCTAAAAACATTAATAAACTTTGTCCTAATAATATTTAACAAAAAAATGGTTAATAATTCAACATTAAATTCATCACAAAACAAGAATAGAACCCAACCAAGCGGCTGGGCTCTTAAGTGTAAACTAAAATGAACAAAAGAATATTTCTCCTTAGGCAGGTCCTCCTTTTCAATTTCAAAAGTAGCACCAATTTAAAATCCTTAAGCTTTATGTAAAACTCTTAACAAAATAATCAAAGAGTCCTTGGTCTTTCAAGTGCTTATGTCCCAAGAGAAACTCAGGATGCCACTGAACACCTATAAATGGGGCATCAGTGAAACTCTCAACCCCCTCTATAACATCATCCTTGGAACTCCTTGCTGTAACTTTCAAATGTGGAGCTAGTTTTTTCAAACTCTGACGGTGAACAGAATTGACTTCCTGCTCTCTTCCATAAATCTGCTGCAACTGACTCCCATTTTCAGTCACAATCTTGTGAGTAATCTCAAAAGGACCTTTTTCCGCATGGCCGTCAATCGCCTGATTGAGACTACCTACTGTCACAGCATTGTAAAGCTGTAACCCACGACAAACACCTAGAACTGGCTTTCCTTGGGCAATAGCTTCCTTGACTAGAGCCACTTCCCAAATATCTCGATCCAAAAAGTAGTCCTTGCTATCTATCGTTTTTTCTTCACCGTAATAGCTTGGATCTACATTTTGTCCGCCACTTAGAATAAGCTTGTCAATACGATTAACGTACTCACGGGCAAAATCTGGGTTGCTGATAGGAATATAGAATGGAAGGCCTCCCGCTCTCTTAACTCCATCTGCAAATAATGTACTCACAGATAGATGGATGATGGGACTTCCTTCTTCGACAGTTTTTTCATTACTGGTAATACCGATTAAGGGAACGGTTATTTTTATTGCTCCTTAAAATAGTCAAGTAGAAAGAGGGCGTTTTCCACATAGTAATTCACAGCTACTGGCAAGGCCTCATCTTTCACAAGGAAATCATCATGGTGCCAGTCTGGTGCATTATCTTCACCATTTGAGCCAATAAAGGCAAAGACTCCTGGTATTTCCTTTTGATAAGCCGCAAAGTCTTCGCCCCCTGTTGATGGCAAGGTTTCAATCACTTCTGCGAAGGCCTTAGAATTTTCAAAGATGAGAGGTGTAAGCGTCTGGTCATTGTAGGTCACGTAAGGTGAATTGCCCCAAGTAATGTCAACTTGAGCACCGAACTGGTCTGCTGTCGCCTGAACGACCTTTTCAAAACGAGCAATGACATCTTCACGAACCTTAGGCTCAAAGGTACGAATCGTTCCTTCGAAAAAGCCTGCTGCTGGAAGAACATTCCAAGTATTTCCAACTTCGATATGAGTAACTGACAATACTGCTGATTCAAAGGGCGATACCGTACGAGCTACAATCTGCTGTAAATTGTTGATGATAGTCGTAGTGACCAAGACCGTATCCACACCCAAATCAGGGCGGGCTGCATGGGAAGAAACACCCTTAACATCAACCCTAAACTGCTCCACACCAGCCATGATAGCACCTGAACGAAGACCAATATGACCAGGTTTCAAGTGAGGATTATTGTGATAACCGATGATAGCTGACACACCGTCAAGGCCACCCGCTTCAATGACCTGATAGGCCCCTTGGAAATTTTCCTCGGCTGGTTGGAAAATCAATCGAACGGTCCCCTTAAGCTCTGCTTCTCTTTCTTTTAAAAGCTGAGCGGCTCCAAGTAGAGAGGTTTGGTGAAAATCATGACCACAAGCATGCATGGCCCCATTGTTGCTGGCATAAGGAAGTCCTGTCTTTTCCTTAATCGGTAGGGCATCAATATCAGCACGCAAAGCAATAATCGGATGACCTGACCCAATCTCAGCGATGAGTCCCGTCTTCAGGGGATAATTTAAAGGCTCAATACCTAGATTTTTCAAATAACCTTTCAAAAAGACTGTCGTCTCATGCTCCTCCTCAGAAACCTCTGGATGTTGGTGAATCTGATGACGTGTCTTTGCTAAATGATCATAAAATGCTTCTGTCATAATGAACCTCCCTTTCTGATTAGACCTGCTCATTGCTCCTAACTTGCTTAAGTTCTCAATCGAATTGATATCATCATACCACCAGAAACAAGGCTTGAAAAATTAAAAAAACTTATAGAATGTCATAAGTTTTACTTATACCCCTAGAAAAGTCCGTCCTTATGGGCCTTACAGTATTAATCCTAGTGATAGGATGGACCTATCAGGAGATTGAAAGTCCCTATCATAGCTTAATAAGAAGAAATGACTAGCCCAAATAAGTACGCAAAATCACTTTTTCCGCTTCCGTTAAGGCTCTGTAGGATCCTACTGCTATCCCTTCATCAAGCTTAAACGCTCCAAAAGAAATCCGCTTAAGATAGGTCACCTTGACCCCATAAGCCAAGAACATCTTTTTCACTTGATGAAACTTCCCTTCCGAAATCGTGATATGAGCACTACTCTTGTCCCTCTCAGAACTTAGAATTTCTAGCTGAGCTGATTTACAAACAGTACCATCCTCAAAGACAACACCCGACTCAAAAAAGGCAGGTGCATCAGGCCCAAGAACATCATTGACCTCAACATAATAAGTCTTAGCCACATGATAGCGGGGGTGAAGCATAGCAAAGCCCAGAGGCCCATTGTTAGTAATCAGCACCAAACCCTCCGTATCTCTATCCAATCGGCCCACAGGATAGAGACCGTCTCGCTGATCTTCAGGATCAATCAAATCAATGACTGTCTGGTGTTCCTTGTCCTTTCGAGCTGACACTACACCTGCTGGCTTATTCATGAGATAGTAAACTTCTGGCGTATGCTCCAGTTCCTTACCAGAAACCGTGATGACTTGAAGACTAGCATCCACATTAAGATTATCTCGATCCGCCAAGACACCGTCTACATAAACTTGACGACTACGAATGAGCTTCTTAACCTGATTTCGAGAACCATAGCCTGCCTGTCCTAATAATTTGTCTAAACGCATAACCTTATTGTACCACGGATAAGCCTGGTCTAGCAGACTAAAAAAGGAGGACAGAAGAAAGGTCTCAAATGAACGCTTGATAAAACAAAAAGTCTACCTTAAAAGATAGACTTATCACATTATTAAGACTTACACATTCACGTGGAAGATATGCCCGACCAAGAAGGTCACAAGCATGGTCAAGAGTCCTACTGTCAAGTTACGCAACATCGCTTGTTTAACAGGTGCTTTTCCAAGCTTGGCACTGATATAACCAGTCAAGAGCAAGGTGAGGGCAACCACGACCACTGTTACAGGAATACGGTAAGGCTCCGGGAACAGCATGATAGCTAGTGCTGGTGGCAAGGAACCAACTGAAAAAGCCAGGAAACTAGATACAGCAGCATGCCATGGATTAGTAATTTCATCCAAATCCACCCCATATTTTTCCTCAACTAAGACCTTAATCGGATTCTTATTGAAGGCTTGATTAACCTTAACTTCAGCTGCTGTTTCGCAATCCCCCTGACTGAGGAAGGTTTGATACAAACTCTCTCTAGCTGCTTCAGGTGAGCGATCCAGGAGAGCTTGTTCCTTAGCGATGGCAGCTTCTTCGGTATCTTTTTGCGTTGAGACACTGACATATTCGCCACCGGCCATCGAAAAGGCACCGGCAAAAATCGCTGACAAGGCAGAAATCAAGATGAACCAGATGTTTGATGTCGCACTGGCCACACCGATAACCACTCCCGCAATGGAAATGATACCATCATTAGCCCCCAAAACACCAGCTCTTAAAATATTTAAACGTTCTGCAAAATTCTTATCTTCCAATTCTCTTACTCCTTATTTAGAATGATTCTAAAAAGTATTATAGCAGTTATTTAGAATGATTACAAATAAGAAGTTTGAAAAGTAGAATTTTTAAGGTTTACTCCAGTCACACGCAAACTCCAAAGCTAATAAAGCTACCTTGTCCTTTTCATCCAAGTCCATATGATTCATCAAGTTACGGGCATCCCAATTACCTTCAGAAAGGTGGTCCGCAGCATAGAAGAAATGGCAGATGTCAACACCTCTAAACTTTGCTAAAGCTGCAACTGCAGAGCACTCCATATCCACACAAATGGCTCCTGCTGCCTTTCGAGCTTTGAGTTTAGCACTCGTCTCACGGTAAATACCATCAGTTGTCCAGACCTTGCCTTCCTTATGAGGAATCTGACGCTCATTGAGATAGGAACGAAAACAATCTAAAACACCCACATTTACCGCAATCTCATTGCTAGCTTCCACATAGTGAAAACTCGTTCCTTCATCTCTAAGAGCATGACTAGGGATAATAATAGAAGTCTCTTTAATATCTTCATCAAGCACCCCACAAGTCCCAAAGAGCACCAGTTTATCAGTTCCCAAAGCAAAAATATCCTCTAAAATAGCCACACAGGCAGAGGCACCTACAGGTGCATTAAAAAGAGCCAACTCCTGCTCATCAATAACAAGCTTATATATCGGAATAGCCACATTCGCCATGGACGTTTCATAGATAAGTTCATGAGGAAACATCTCAAGCATTCGTTGAAAGGTCGAACGAGAAAAACAGGATACAGCTATTTTAGGAAACCCCTCAAGAGGCTCATTCAAGTCCTCGGGATTGATAATCGCTTGTCTATTATCATCAAATTCAGTTAGTAGCATACGTGACCTCCTTAGTTTTAGGACCCATTATAACACAAAAAAATCAGACCAAAAAGAACGGTCTGATTCTATCACTATTTATTCTTCATTCTCCAAATCGTCCAGCTGTTTTTCAAGACGCTTTCTCTCATATCTTCCTAGTGCAACGAGAGCCCAATTCATCAAAAAGACAAAGGGAACATACAACATATAAGTAATTGGCCAAGCCATAAGATATCTAAAATCCAAGGGATTATTATGATAAACATTGTGGTAGAGCCGATAGTTCTTCATCAGAATTATAAGGGTGATAAGCCCAGTCACCAGTAAACAACCTAAGACTGTCATCCTCGAACCTCCAAAAGAATTTACAGCAAGACGTTCAGATCTATAAATGGACCAAATACTACATATCAACAATGGATAAAGTAAGTAATCAGCAGAGATGACACCATTGTTAAAGAGGGAGCCATAAACAAAGTATACAAACGTCCCTGCAATCATTATGCAATAGCATTCGGCACCAACTTTATTATTTAAAGCTTTTTCGCGTTCGTCCATAACCTTATAATCAAACAGCTTAAATTTCATCATCTTTACTTCCTCTCTAAATCTCCCAAAATAGTTGATCCAACGTCCTGTCCAGTGTTTTACAAATAGCAATGCATAAGGCTAGGCTGGGATTGTACTTTCCGGCTTCAATCAAACCTATGGTTTGTCTTGTTGCACCTACCGCTTCTGCCAAGTCACCCTGGGTCATATCATGCTCTACTCGAGCTGCTTTTAAGCGTAAATTCTTGGCCACATGCCCCTCCGTTTTATCATGTCTGATATTATCTTCGAAATCGATTAGGTTCACCATCTGTTTTCATCTATATTATACACTATATATTTCTATTTGCAATATATATATGTCATTATTTTAGAAATAAATTGCAGTCAAAACCACCCGTGAGAACGGGTGGCTTGCTCTTCGGCTGAAAGCCTCTGCT
>OIWM01003323.1_pt1 | contig 11778 bp, 4 predicted proteins | sample 1587451 | NCBI WGS metagenome assembly OIWM01 (sample SAMEA3888907, study PRJEB22519) | human gut metagenome | biome: human gut; feature: human-associated habitat; material: faeces | place: Denmark | collected 2011
CATTGAGTACTTCGAGCTCATTAAGTGCTTCTGTATTTGAAAGTCAGTCTCAAGCCTTCAGTGCTTCAATTTCTGCAATCATTTCAACTGTTGAGTCTATTTCGAACTCCGCTTCAAGCTTTATTTCAGCTAGTGAATCGATTTCAACATCTAACTCAGCATCATTGAGTGAGTCGGCGTCATTGAGTGCATCTGTTTCAGGCTCACAATCAGTATCTAATTCTGAAAGTACATCCGTAAGTGCTTCAATCAGTGAATCACAATCAGTTTCAAATTCTGAGTCTGCATCAACAAGTGCCTCTGTCTCAGAATCACAGTCTGTTTCAAACTCAGTATCAGCATCAGTAAGTGCTTTGATTTCAACAAGTGAGTCTGTATCGTTGAGCGAATTACAAAGTGCAAGTGTATCTGTATCAGCATCAGCCAGCACGTCTGAGTCAGTCTCAACAAGTGCCTCCGTCTCAGAATCCGCTTCATCAAACGTTTCAGTATCAGAGTCAGCATCATTGAGTATCTCATTAAGTGAATCACAATCAGCCTCAGTAAGTACTTCGATTTCTACAAGCGAGTCTGTGTCATTGAACGAGTCGCAAAGCGCAAGCACATCAGCTTCAGTCTCTGTCTCAGAATCAGTAAGCGCCTCAGAATCTGCGTCAGCCTCAGTAGGTGCGTCAGAATCAGCCAGCACGTCTGAGTCAACATCAATAAGTACCTCTGTCTCAGCATCACAGTCTGTTTCAACCTCAGAATCAGCCTCAGTAAGTACTTCGATTTCAACAAGTGAGTCTTTATCGTTGAGCGAATTACAAAGTGCAAGTGTATCTGTATCAGCATCAGCCAGCACGTCTGAGTCAGTCTCAACAAGTGCCTCCGTCTCAGAATCCGCTTCATCAAACGTTTCAGTATCAGAGTCAGCATCATTGAGTATCTCATTAAGTGAATCACAATCAGCCTCAGTAAGTACTTCGATTTCTACAAGCGAGTCTGTGTCATTGAACGAGTCGCAAAGCGCAAGTACATCAGCATTCTTGAGTGCCTCTGAAAGCACAAGTGCTTCAACAAGTATTTCAACATCATTGAGTACTTCAGCAAGTCTTTCAACCTCTGCCTCATTGAGTGCCTCAGAATCAACTTCTGAAGTGAAAGATCCTAAGCACAAACGTGGTAGCCAATCACTTCCGAAGACTGGTGAGGAAAACTCATCATTAGGTATGGCCTTGGGTGCCTTGGCAACTGCAACAGGTTTCGTCTTTCTTGCCAAACGTAAGAAAAATGAAGAATAGGTCGAAGATTATTCGTATTTCAGAATTGTAATAGTCTTTGCAATGCTCAGATAAGCACAAAAAAACACCTTCATGTTAGCTAACCATTCTAGCTAGAAGGTGTTTTTTGATTTGGAGATGTTGTGATAGTTTCAAAATGGAACAAACCTTTTGAAATACTAACGACTACATAAAAATAGGAGACCACTTAAACATGGACTCCTATTTGTTGGTTTTCTCATTATCTTGTTTATACATCACTGTTCCCACAGTTACGAGAATAGTTAACAGAATCGGTATAAATCGAAAAACTCCCCAGTCAGGGTCATAAGCCAAAAGGACAGAAGCTATATAAAAAATGATGCTTGTGTATAAGAAGTTTTTATTACCTTTTTTACGACCAATACCTGTTAAAATAGTTGCAATGATAAAACTAATCAAACTAGGTGCTAGGAAAATTATTATAAGCATTCCCCAAGGATTTGACAGACCGAAGAGCAAGAATAAGACAAGATAGACTATGGCTAAATAAAAGGCAATTGACAGGAGAATAGAAGCAACTCTGTTGTCTGGAGAATTATTCTTAATGAGGTCCGGCTTAATGACCTCTTGACCAGTCTTACCCTTATCTTGGTTTGTGTTGAAGTTTGTATGTTGTACTGACATCTTTCTCACCTACCCCTCTATTTGTATCTAAATAGGTTAACTCTTTTCACCTTTATTATACTCCTTTTTTACCTTAGTTTCAGCAAGATTGATAGGCTTTTGAGACATTTTTATGTGATGGCTTGTTGCTCGATGTTCTGCTTTCTTACTGGCACTATAGTGCCCCAATTTAAAGCCCTTACACCTCGGTAAGTAATGAGTCGCTTAGATAGTTAGAATTTATTTTCAGTATGAGAAGCTCTCCTAAAAAATCATCATCTTTACAAACCTAATGATTTAGTTAGGATGTAAATCTTAGATGACTCAAGAGAAGAAGTCTTAAGGATTTTGTGAATTTTCATTAGATTTCCTTGTAATTCCATTAAAAGAAATACCTTATCAATAATCATTCTAAATAGCTAGAGATTATCAATTATCTTTCTCTCAACAACACAAAAATGAGTATTTTTATATTCCAAAACACTCATTTAAAACTAATGTCATTAAGGTAATAAAAGGACTTTTCTAAAAATTATGAAAAATCATCAGATTTTATTGAAAAAATGCTTTCAATGTTTTAGAATGAAGCTATTAATGGGAAAAAGGAGTCTTTTTATTATGGACAAAAAAGTACATTATAAAATGCACAAAGTTAAGAAACAATGGGTAACCATCGCAGTTACAGGGATGTCGCTCGGTGCAGTCTCAGCGGTTTCTTTAGCGACTAACGACGGTGTCGTTCAGGCCGACGAACACACGGATGCTACTGTAGCCATCCCCGATATTACTGTTGATACGGGTACTGTATCAAACGATACAACGGCTGCTCAGGATCCAACTACAGCAGTTGCAGCGACAAACGATGTCGCAACTGACCAAGCAGCTCCAACAGCAACTTTCGATTTGACAACTGATACAACAAATACAGTTGCAGCGAATGCTGTTGATACGGCAGCGCCAGTCGGTACTGATCGTGCGGCAACTACAACAGATACAACAGCAACCAATGATACAGCTGTTGATACAACAAATAACAATACTACAACTGACACAACAACAGTTACTGATCGCGCAGCGACACGTGAACGTCGTGCGACTGGTGCTCGACGTGGTCCTACAGGAGGCCGTCGTGCTACTCCAGTTAACGGCAATACAAACAATGCTAATAATACTAATAATACTGTCACAGTAGTAAATAACGACCTTCCAGCAACTAACAATGTCGTAACTGATGGTCCAAGTCACATCAAAACAATTGATGGAAAACAATACTACGTTGAAGATGACGGCACTATTCGTAAGAACTATGTCCTTGAACGTAACGGTGGAAGCCAATACTTCAACGCTGAAACTGGTGAATTGTCTAACCAAAAAGAATACCGTTTCGACAAGAACGGTGGAACAGGTTCATCAGCTGATAGCACAAACACAAACGTTACTGTAAATGGTGATAAAAATGCCTTTTATGGTACAACTGATAAAGATATCGAACTTGTTGACGGTTACTTCACTGCCAACACATGGTACCGTCCAAAAGAAATCTTGAAAGATGGTAAAGAGTGGACTGCCTCAACTGAAAATGACAAACGTCCATTGCTTACAGTTTGGTGGCCAAGCAAGGCTATCCAAGCGAGCTACCTCAACTACATGAAGGAGCAAGGTCTCGGTACCAATCAGACCTATACGTCATTCAGCTCACAAACTCAGATGGACCAAGCAGCGCTTGAAGTTCAAAAACGTATTGAAGAACGTATTGCGCGTGAAGGCAACACTGACTGGTTGCGTACAACTATCAAAAATTTCGTGAAGACCCAACCAGGTTGGAATTCAACTTCTGAAAATCTTGATAACAGCGATCACTTGCAAGGTGGTGCCCTTCTCTATAACAACGATAGTCGTACAAGTCATGCTAACTCTGACTATCGTCTCTTGAACCGCACACCAACTAGCCAAACAGGTAAACACAATCCTAAGTATACTAAGGATACAAGTAACGGTGGTTTCGAGTTCTTGTTGGCTAATGATATCGACAACTCAAACCCAGCGGTTCAAGCTGAGCAGTTGAACTGGCTCCACTACATCATGAACATCGGTACTATTACTGGTGGTTCTGAAGATGAAAACTTCGATGGTGTTCGTGTCGATGCCGTGGATAATGTCAATGCTGACCTTCTTCAAATTGCTTCAGATTACTTCAAAGCTAAGTATGGTTCTGACCAAAGCCAAGAACAAGCTATTAAACACTTGTCTATCTTGGAAGCATGGTCTCACAACGATGCCTACTACAATGAAGATACAAAGGGTGCTCAGTTGCCAATGGATGACCCTATGCACTTAGCATTGGTATATTCACTCTTGCGTCCAATTGGTAACCGTTCAGGAGTTGAACCACTCATTTCAAATAGTTTAAATGACCGTTCTGAAAGTGGTAAAAACTCTAAACGTATGGCTAACTACTCATTTGTTCGTGCCCACGATTCAGAGGTACAATCAATCATTGGTCAAATCATCAAAAATGAAATCAACCCTCAATCAACTGGGAATACCTTCACTCTTGATGAAATGAAGAAAGCCTTCGAAATCTACAACAGAGACATGCGTAGTGCCAACAAGCAATACACACAATATAACATCCCATCAGCATATGCCTTGATGCTTACACATAAGGACACTGTGCCACGTGTTTACTATGGAGACATGTACACAGATGATGGTCAATATATGGCTCAAAAATCACCATATTATGATGCTATTGAAACCCTCTTGAAAGGCCGTATCCGCTATGCAGCTGGCGGTCAAGATATGAAGGTTAACTACATCGGTTATGGTAATACTAATGGTTGGGATGCTGCAGGTGTCTTGACATCTGTACGTTATGGTACAGGGGCTAACAGTGCTTCTGATGCTGGTACAGCAGAAACACGCAACCAAGGTATGGCAGTTATCGTTTCAAACCAACCAGCCCTTCGTTTGACAAGCAACTTGACAATTAACATGGGTGCGGCTCACCGTAACCAAGCTTATCGTCCATTGCTTTTGACAACAAACGATGGTGTGGCTACTTACTTGAATGATAGCGATGCTAACGGCATTGTCAAATACACTGATGGTAATGGTAATTTGACATTTAATGCAAACGAAATCCGTGGTATCCGTAATCCTCAAGTTGATGGTTACCTTGCTGTTTGGGTGCCAGTAGGAGCTTCTGAAACTCAAGATGTGCGTGTAGCACCAAGTAAAGAGAAAAACAGCAGTGGTTTGGTCTACGAATCAAATGCTGCCCTTGATTCACAAGTTATCTACGAAGGTTTCTCTAACTTCCAAGACTTCGTTCAAAATCCATCACAATACACTAATAAGAAGATTGCTGAAAATGCTAGTCTCTTCAAATCATGGGGTATTACATCATTCGAACTTGCACCACAATACGTTTCAAGTGATGATGGTACTTTCCTTGACTCAGTCATCCAAAATGGTTATGCTTTCACAGACCGTTATGACATTGCCATGAGTAAGGACAACAAGTATGGTTCATTGGCTGACTTGAAGGCAGCTCTTAAAGCCCTCCATGCAGTGGGAATTTCAGCGATTGCTGACTGGGTTCCAGACCAAATCTACAACCTTCCAGGTGACGAAGTAGTTACTGCAACTCGTGTTAATAACTACGGTGAAACTAAAGATGGCGCAATCATCAACCACAGCCTCTATGCCGCTAAAACACGTACCTTTGGTAATGACTACCAAGGTAAATATGGTGGTGCCTTCCTTGATGAATTGAAACGTCTTTACCCACAAATCTTTGACCGTGTTCAAATCTCTACTGGTAAACGTATGACTACTGACGAGAAAATTACACAGTGGTCTGCGAAGTACATGAATGGTACTAACATTCTTGACCGTGGTTCAGAGTACGTGCTTAAGAATGGTCTAAGTGGCTACTATGGTACAAATGGTGGTAAAGTTAGCCTTCCAAAAGTAGTCGGAAGCAACCAATCAACTAACAACGACAACCAAAACGGTGATGGTAGTGGTAAGTTCGAGAAGAGCTGGGGCAGTGTTTACTATCGTTATAACGATGGCAAACGTGCTAAGAATGCCTTCATCAAAGATAACGACGGAAATGTTTACTACTTTGATAACTCAGGTCGCATGGCAATCGGTGAAAAGACTATCGATGGTAAACAATACTTCTTCCTCGCTAATGGGGTGCAGTTGCGTGATGGTTATCGTCAAAACCGCAGAGGTCAAGTGTTCTACTATGACCAAAACGGTGTCTTGAATGCAAACGGTAAACAAGATCCAAAACCAGATAACAACAATAACAATACATCAGGCCGCAACCAATTCGTACAAATTGGTAATAACGTTTGGGCTTACTATGATGGTAATGGTAAACGTGTAACAGGTCACCAAAACATTAATGGTCAAGAACTCTTCTTCGACAACAATGGTGTCCAAGTTAAAGGTCGTACCGTTAATGAGAACGGCACTATCCGTTACTATGATGCTAACTCAGGCGAAATGGCTCGCAACCGTTTTGCTGAAATTGAACCGGGTGTTTGGGCTTACTTCAATAATGATGGAGCAGCCGTAAAAGGTTCACAAAACATCAATGGTCAAAACCTCTACTTTGATCAAAATGGCCGTCAGGTCAAAGGTGCTTTGGCAAACGTAGATGGTAACCTTCGTTACTATGATGTAAACTCAGGTGAGCTCTACCGCAATCAATTCCACGAAATTGATGGTAGCTGGTATTACTTTGATGGTAATGGTAATGCTGTCAAAGGCATGGTTAATATCAATGGTCAAAATCTCCTCTTTGATAACAATGGTAAACAAATCAAAGGTCATTTGGTTCGCGTAAACGGTGTTGTTCGTTACTTTGATCCAAATTCAGGTGAAATGGCAGTTAACCGTTGGGTTGAAGTAAGTCCAGAATTGTGGATTTACTTTGACGGTGAAGGCCGAGGTCAAATCTAATCGTTTCCAAACTGTATGAACCGAGACAACAGTCTCGGTTTTTATGGCGTAACTGGGTTTCCGTAAAGACTTAGATGTGGACTGTGAATAGTCATTTAACCCTTTTCTTGGCTGAGTTGTGAAATGCCTATGACTATTTGGTGCCCAGTATGACAGCAAAATAGCCTAATCTCAATGACTATTATTAATGCACAATTTAATACGAGAAAGCTTTAAAATTAGGGATTTTCATTAAATGGTTCCAATCTATTGACGAAGCGTCAAAGTCAATCTATACTAGGAGTAATACCAGTTATTTATTGGCATCCCTAGTCGAGGACTAGTCGCAGGCTTGGCCTGTGTCATTCCTAATAGGCCATTTCTTTAACAAATACAGTAAGGCTCTAGCCATTCAAAGATGAGAAGTAGTTGTGATCGTTTTAAGTGTATTTCTTGTAAGAGTGTCTCTAGGGAGAGAAAACACCATTAAAGACTCATCATTTAAGTTATAGGGGTAATCTCATTTTGATGCCACTTTCGTAAACTACTTGATAGATATTGCACATTAAAACACTATTTTTTCACTTAGGGGTTAAAATGATTAAAGTTCTTACACCTTACTTGTAAAAATTCGATTCTCGTATTATAGTATATATAAGAGATATCAAAAATTTTAATCTTTGATAAGAACTTGTTAGCTTCTCTGAGGGAAAATGAAATCTTAATAGAAAAGATTTCCATGAGAACTTAGCAAGTAAAGGATTTTATTTCTCATAAAAAGAAGAAAGGGGGAGTATTTTTGAGAGCCTATAGGGAAGATGCGACTGAAGCAGCAGCAAGAACTGCCGAAGAGCATATTGCACATAAATCAGCGCACTCTGATTTAGTTGATACTATAGATCTTTCTAAATTATTGACTAACCCAAAAAGTCGCTCTGACCACAGTGCCCCCTCTCCATTAGATTTTGCCAGAGCTGACGAAGTTCTCTTTGATAATCATGCTCAATCGGAAACCGTGAGGATTCCATCTAAGCAAGAGATTATTTTTCAAGGAGCGGATTCGCAAACTCCAGATCCTGAAGTCATGGAAAACCATGTCTTCACAGGGACTAGGGATAGGAAGACTGGTTTAATCGAATGGGACAAGGACAGTTATACCTATCCTAAGATATCGGTACCAGTTGTCCAGGGCTATTTCGCTGACCAAAAGGAAGCGGGTTTTAACGTTGTCACGCCCTATGTGCCAACGGTAACGGAACATGTGACCTATAGGAAATTGGGACGCATTATCCCTGTGACAGAAAATGGGGAATATATTCCAGGTGCTTTGACTAAGCAGTATAACAATAACAAAAAAGATCCACGAAAGGCGGGTGAGACAGCAACACCAGCTGTTCAAGATTATATGACAGATATTAAAAGTGTAGTACCGAACAAACCAGGAGCGGACACTCCGGTTGTGTATCGTAAAATTTTCAAGAAAGCCAGCATCACTTATATTGATGAAACTACCGGTGCTTACTTGGTTAGTGACCAGTTGACCGGTGAATTGGGTGAAGCGATTGAATACGGGACAGCAACACGTATCAAGACTTTCAAGGACATGGGATATGACTTGATTCAGGACGAATTCCCTAAAGATGCCATTTTTGATGATAAAGATATTGATGATCAAGAGTGGTTCGTCCTCTTGCAACACGATGTTGCCAAGGTGGGACCTGAAAATGAACAAGTCCCAGATACTCCAATCAATCCTAATAATCCAGATGGACCTAAATGGCCATCTAAGTATGCTTACGAAAAAGAAGTAAGCTTCACAGTCTTTTACAGAAGTACAGATGGTAATGCGGATTTGCCAGATGCTGATGTGCAAAAGGCTTATTGGGTGCGTACTCTTACCTTCGACAAGGTTACAGGTGAACTTGTTGATGAGACAGAGTGGTCTCCAAACAAAACCAAGTATTATGATATCTATGCACCAGTTGTTTTAGGTTATTTTGCGGATAGAGTAGAAGTTAAGGGTAGAGATGTTACTGAGGATAATATAGAAGAAACCGTTACCTACGTTCCACTTGGTAAGATTATCCCTATTGATGCGAATGGACGCTTGATTCCAAACGTTCCAACGCCAACCTTTAACAATGATGCCAATAACCCAACTAAGGTTAGTGAGACACTTGTTCCACACATTCCGGGTTACCGTCCAATGCAACAAAGTGTCATGCCTGAGAGCTTGACAGACGATATTCTTGTTGAGTACGCTCCAATCCTTGAAGATGTAACGCAACCAACCTTGCAAACTGTCTTCTTCAAAGGTGCTGGCGAAGCAACACCGTCTGTTAATATTCAGTCTGACTTCAGCTTCACTGGTAAGTACAACCAAGCAGAAGACACTTACACATGGGATCAAGACAGCTATACTTTCGCTAAGGTCAATGTTCCAGTTATCGAAGGTTACTTTGCGGACAAGGCAGTTGCTGGTATGCAGGTTGTTACACCTGATAAACCAGAAGCAACAGATAGTGTTGCCTATAAAGAGCTTGGTAAGATTATTCCTGTTGATACCTTTGGTAATCCAATCGCGGATGCAGAGCCAGTTCATTATGCTAATGATCCTCAAGATGCTACGCAAGTTATTGAGACACCAGCACCACAAGTTGCTGGCTACCAAGCTGAAAGTGAATTGGTATTGCCAATTGACCTCAGCATGGACCAAACCTTGGTTTACGAGCCAATCTTGGATGATATCACGCAAGATACGAAACAAACGGTTACCTTCCAAGGTGCAGGCTACAAAGATCCAGTTATCAACATTCAAGATAGCTTCAGCTTCCACGGTAAATTTAACCAAGTGGAACAAACAAGCACTTGGGATCAAGACAGCTTCACTTATGATGTCGTAGAAGTTCCAGTTGTAGATGGCTTCTATGCGGATAAACGTCAAGCTGGTGGACTTGAAGTTCGCCCAGACCTTCCAGAAGTGGAAGATACAGTAACTTACACAGAGCTTGGTAAGATTATTCCAGTAGATGAGTATGGTACACCAATCGAAAATGCACCTACTCCAAGCTACAACAACGATCCTGAAGATCCAACCATGGCTATGGAAACAGTCGTTCCAGATGTTCTTGGTTACATTTCTGAAAAGGCCTTTATTACTCCAGAACACCCAGGTCAAGATACCAACGTGGTTTATGCTAAGGATGAGCAAAAAGCTATTATCCTTTACATGAATGAGCTTGATAAGTCCGAATTGACTCGTGATGTCGTCGTCGGAAGCTCAGGTGAAAAGATTGACTACTCTACTGATGAACAAATCGCAAACTTGCTCAAACAAGGTTACGAGCTCGTCAACGATGGTTATGCGACAGCCTTTGACCACACTTACAATGGTGACTCTGACTTTGATCAAGTCTTCGAAGTTGTTCTTCGTGAACGTTTGGTTCTTATTGACCCAGATATGCCAGCACCAGTTGCAGGTGAAGTCGTAGATCCAAACGATGTTAATAGTCCAGTTTGGCCAAATAGCGTAGAGATGCTTGAAAACCGTGCCGATGTGACACGTACCATCCAGTATGTCTTCGAAGAAGGTGGTTTGGCTAGCGACGACTACGTTGAAGTTCTTGATTTCAAACGTTTGGCTAACGTTAACCTTGTGACAGGCGCTATCAATTATGAAGCATGGTCAAGTACTCAAGCTGGCTTCTCAGCTGTTCCTTCTCCAGAGGTTGTTGGATTTACACCAGACCGTATGGAAGTAGCTGAAATGACAGATGTTTCTGTAGAAACACCTGAAATCATGGAAGTAGTAACTTACCTTAAGGATGCTCAGAAAGCTACAGTTACTTATGTTGATGGCACAACTCGTAAGAAACTTGAAGTGGTTGACTTGCTTGGTAAATCAGGCGAAGTTATCGATTACTCAACAATCGAGCGCATCAAGTACTACAGTGATCGTGGTTATACCCTCCTTGCGGATGGTTTCACAAACGGTGTTATCTTTGATGGTGATTCACATGTTGACCAAAACTTCATGGTTACCCTTCGTCATGGTACCGTTCAAGTAGGTCCAGATAACATCCAAGAAGCTGGTACACCAATCAACCCAGCAAATCCTGATGGTGCTAAATGGCCAGAACGTGAAAGCTATATTAAAGATGTAACCTTCACAGTTCTCTACACATCTAGCGATGGACAAGCAGAACTTCCTGCCAATAACATCCAAACTGCTCAATGGACACGTAGCTTGACTATTGATAAGGTTACAGGTGAAGAGCTTGGTTCAAGCTACTGGACTTCAAATAAAGGTCAGTTTGAAACAGTTATCACCCCTGAAGTAGAAGGCTATAGCGCTGATAAGGACAAGGTTGAAGGTAAGACAGTAGGTCAACGTAACCTTGAAGAAACCGTTGTTTATATCCCGCTTACAGGTGATATCAATGGTAAACCTAAAGAAAACAAGGCAGACGATATCGTTGTTGAAGAGGTTCAAGACCTAGAAGTTCTCGACCAGGTCGAAGAACAAGTGGAATCTCATGAGGGACCAGTCACTTATGGACCAGGCGACGACTTTGAAGCACCGGTTTCAAGTCAAGCTGAGGGTAATGGCTCTAAACACAAGATGCCAATTAATCTCTCAAATGAGGAAGAAGCAAGCAAAGGTAAGATTGAAGAAACCATCAATATCGCAGGCTTCACCGTATCGGTAACAGGTCTAGGACTTGGCCGCAACGGACGTAAGAAGAAAAATAAAAAAGATCACAAAGATCAAAAAGACAAATAATATAAAGACCTGAATGACTCAGGCATGCCCAGACAGAAAGAAAATCTCAAGTTGCTTATGGCACTTGGGATTTTTGGCTCTTTGTCAACTGTAGTGGGTGACGAAAAGCTAACATCTAGAGAGAACCTG
>OIWM01003329.1_pt1 | contig 11763 bp, 9 predicted proteins | sample 1587451 | NCBI WGS metagenome assembly OIWM01 (sample SAMEA3888907, study PRJEB22519) | human gut metagenome | biome: human gut; feature: human-associated habitat; material: faeces | place: Denmark | collected 2011
GCTAAAGCTTTTTGGAACCACCGGCATTGCCGGTGGTTTTCTTTATACAATAAAAGCAGGAGGCAGCCCAAAGTTATGGGCCGCCTCCTGCTTTTATTCGGCTGGTTGGTATTAAGGCTGGCAAGAAACGTCACTTGTTCAGCTTGCACAGGCGGTTCCGCTCTGCCAGCTGCGCTGCTGCGCGTTTGATCAGCACCTTCGCACTTTCGGTGTCATTGTCGAGAACAGCCCGCTCCAGCTCGTCCATGCAGGCGGACAGCTCGTGCTCGATGTCCTTCGTCGCGGCATTTGTCACGGGGTCGCTGTAGCGGAACGCATCGGAAAGCTTCTGCGCGTCTGCCTTCAGCGCTGCATCCTCACAGCGAGAAGTCAGCGCTGCCGCACGGGACTGAAGTGCGCGCATGGCAGCCACATCGGTTTTGAGTTGTCTGTCCTGCCGCTCGACTTCGTCGCGCATCGCGTCTGCCGCAACAACACCAACGGCCGCAGCAGCCAGCAGAAGCACGAAAACGACCGCGGCGATCCAAGCCGGGCAGAATGCGGCGAGCGCCATGAACAGAAAGCTCAGCACGATCTGTATGATCAAGTACACAGAGGCGACGCGCGCAATCGGAAAGCCATAGAACTTGCTGCGCGCATCCAACCCTTTTTCAAACGACAGCTTCAGCACATAAAGCTGCAAACCAAACGCTGCCAGCGTGAACACCAATGCCAGCCAGAACACGGCGGTCTTAACAAACGGGATGACAAACGCCAGCACCAAATACGCGGCCAGCATGATGGCAAGGATCAGAATCGTCTGAAATTTCCCTTTGTTCAGTTTCATCATCCATCCCTCCAATCAGCAGGATTCATCTTTCTTCCGTCCGCAGTTCGGGCAGAAGTTTGTCATAATATCCTTCGTGCCGCAATCCGGGCAGATCCAGCCGTATTTTTCTTCCGGTTTCCGTGCGCCGCAGTTGGGGCAGAACCTGCTCAGAATATCTTTTGTGCCGCATTCCGGGCAGATCCAGCCGTTGGATCCCTCCGGCTTCTTTGCGCCGCAGTTCGGGCAGAATCTGCTCTGGATGTTCTTCGTGCCGCACTGTGCGCAGTCCCAGCCGGTTTTCGCTTCAGGCTTTCTGCCGCCGCAGTCGGGGCAGAAGTTCGTGGAGATGTTCTTGTGGCCGCACGCCGGGCAATCCCAACCGCCCGCGACAGCTGCGCCGACTGCCGCGCCCATCTGCGCAGCGTCCTGCGTCATGGGATTCAGCGCGTCCTTCGTCATGCCGATGACGCTGCCCATCGCGCCAAGGCTCACGCCAAGCCCCGCGAGGTCGCCCAGCGCACCGGCGGCGTTCGCACCGCCGCCAAGACCGTTTTTCATCGCTTCCAAACCGACCTGCCGCGACGTTTCCTGCTGATAGGTGTAGCCCTTCATGCGCATTTCGGCGGCTTCCGCCTCCGCCTGCATCCGGTAGGCCTCCGCTTCGGCCTGCTTCTGGATTTTGAGCGCTTCGGCCTCGCCCTGTGCGCCGATGATCTTCATTCTGGCCGCCGTCTGCGCCTCGACTGCCTTGCGGTCTGCGGCAGCTTCCGCCTCGGCCTTGCGGATACCCTCCTGCCGGACGAGCAGATACTGCTCGGCGTACTGCTCCTTCATGCGGCGGAAATTGGGGTCGTCGTCCGGCGTTACAATGCGGCTGACGTAGAACTCCGGCATGGTCAGACCGTACTCGTCCAGCGCGGCATTGATCCGCTCGCGCAGCGCGCCGGAGAGTGCCATAAGGTGCTCGTCGATCTCCAGAATGTTGATCGCGTTTTCCTTGATCGTTTGTGCAAGGTAGCTCTTGACCTGCGTCATGACCATCGAGCGGAAGAAGCCCTTGCCGTTCCCGATGCCCAGCAGCTGCTCCTGCCCAAGCCCGCCCGTCGTGCCGACGACCTTGAGCAGCAGCTTGCGCGAATCGGTCACGCGAATATTGAATTCACCCGACGCGCCGAGCTCGATATGTAAGCCGGAGGCCGGGTCAAACAGACGTACCTTGCTGTCCGTGCCCCATTTGACGCCCATCTGGGTGGCGAGGTTGACGAAGTAGACCTCGGAATGGAACGTGCCCTCGGTGTCGGTCGGGAGCTTGTAGATCTTCTCCAGAAGCGGCAGCTGCTGTGTTTGCAGCGTATAGCGGCCCGCGCCAAAGAGGTCGAGCGCCTGCCCGTCGCGGAAGAAAATGGCTTCCTGGCTCTCATGGACAATCAACTGCGAACCGAAGTTAAAGTCCTCGATCGGATGCTTCCAGACGAGCGTTTCGTTGTCGCCCTCATACTTGATGATGCTGGCAAGGCCGTCCTTTTTGATCTTCTCAGTCGCGACCCGCTCGGCTACGTCGTTCACGCAGTCGCAGACGGGGCAGGTATAGGTCGCGGCCGCCTTGCTTGTGCGCAGGCGGATGCCGCACTGCGCGCAGGAAAACTCCACAGTGCTGGACTGCTCGGCCATCGTGTTGATCGGCTCATGGCAGACCGGGCAGAGCGCTTTTTCGCCCTTGGACTGGTCAAACACGACCATGTTCCCGCAGTGCGGGCACTCCCGCCCCGCCAGCTTGTCCGTGCGCACATTAATTGTGTAGCCGCACGCACAGTCAATTTTCTTTCGCGCAAAGAACCCCGTCCGAGCCTCTGCGTATTTCCCACAGTTGGGACATTCAATCACAAATTTGGACATGGTTATCCTCCTTATACACTCCACGGACCAACGGAAGCGTAAAATCTTTTTCCATTACAGTCTACTTTATCAAAATTACAGACCCAGCCTGTGTTTTCAATATCATGGCACACGATTTGTATATACTTAGGGTATCCGTCTGTATCCATAATCTCATCCTCGTCAACTGATACATTTACGTCCGGTTTCAGACAATCCTGCTGTTCTTTCGATAAGCCAAATGAAATCGAAATCTTTTCGCTTTCCTCTACTTTCCCGAAAACATATTCATCGAAAAGAAACACGTCAAAAAACGGTCGATCTTCTGAAATATAAATCGATAAATCAAAAAGCTCACGTTGGGTGCGCCTTTGCTGCAATTCAATGCTGATTTTTGGCATAAGATCCCGTCTGTGCTGCAATTCGCTCTTGCGTTTTTCAGCCCTGTAGGTGTAGAAAGAAGCAAAAATGCCAAAGGCAGTTCCATAAAATGCGAGACATTCATCTGAAGCTATTCCGATTTCTTTCAAGCAAGGAATCAGACAGGCAAGTTTTACAAAAATAGGGAATATCAGTATTGCAAGGAAAAAGATTATTGCAATCCTGTTCTTTCTGATGATTTTCTTTATTTTTTTACACTGATCTGACTTGCTTCGCATCGCGAACCCTCCTCACTTATTCGGCACTTTGATATCCGTCCACCAGGAAACATTGCATTGACCGCTTTCGTTGTCGCCTACCGCAACAATGCTGCCGTCCGCTTTCAGACCGACGGTGTGATCCCATCCGGCGCTGATCGCCACGATATCTGCCCAATTGGAAACATCGCATCGACCATCATAGTTATAGCCCACAGCAACCACTGTTCCGTCCGCTTTCAGGCCAACCGTATAGATTCCTCCAGCGCTGATCGCCACGATATCCCTCCAATCGGAAACGTCACATCGACTATCATATTCGCAGCCTACAGCAACTACGGTTCCATTCGCTTTCAGACCAACGGTGTGAGAGCTGCCCGCACTGATTGCCACAATATCCGTCCAGCTGGAAACATCACATTCACCATCATCGTTATTGCCTACTGCAACCACAGTTCCGTCTGCTTTCAAGCCAACTGTATGGTGGGCAGCGCTAATCGCCACGATATCCGTCCAATCCGAAACATTGCATCGACCTCGATAATTATTGCCTACTGCAACCACAGTTCCGTCCGCTTTTAGACCAGCCGTGTGACTGTATCCTGCACTGATTGCCACGATATCCGTCCAGTCAGAAACGTCGCATTGTCCTTTTTCATTGCTGCCAACGGCAACAACCGTTCCATCTGCTTTCAGGCCGACAATATGCTCACTACCTGCTTCTACTGCGATGATATCACCCCAACCAGCGACATTGCACGGTTTTCCATCGCATTTTCCAGCCGCACCGACTGTTCCATTCGTTTTTAGTACGATTGTATAGCCGCTTTCCGTCGCTGTGCTCGCTGCAAGTGTTTTCCGAACAGCTATAGTATCCCACAGGGCCATACTCCGCTCCCGTGCATCCTGATAATCAGCAATCTCGCCAAACGAAATCGCAGCATGTGCTGTATCGCCCTCTTGCAGGAACAGTTCAGCTTCGTAGTATTTTTTTCTCTCGGCGGCATCCTTATAACTTCCCACTTTCTCAAACACAGTAATTGCACCATCGTAATCTCCAGCAGCCAGCAATTCTTCGGCCTTGGAATAGTTTGAAGACGGAATGATGACCTTGGTGATAAGCAGCACCACTGCAATGACAGCCGCAGCCACACCGAGCACGATCCTCGTAATTTTATCGGCCTTTGCAGCTTTTTCCTTTGCCTCCTGCTCAGCCTTTTCCCGCTCGATCCGCTCTTTCTCCTCGCGCTCCTCCCGTTCGATCCGTTCTTTCTCTTCGCGCTCCCTCTGTTCGATACGAGCCCGTTCAGCCGCTTCTTCGTCTTTCTGCTTTTCTGTAAGTGCTTCCTTTTTTGCAGCAGCAAGTTTTGGCTCAGTTTCTTTCAAAAACGTGTGATACGCCTCGGTGATGCGCTGTTTTTCCGCAGCCGCCTCTTGTTCGGCGGTCTGCTCCTGCTGGCGCAGGGCGTTCGTCAGACCGGTGCGCAGCGCCTCACACTGCGCTTTTGTCTCGCCGGAAGCGAATTTCTCTGCGCGGGCAAAATTCCGGTCGTCGTTCAGCCGCTGCATGGCCTTTTTCTGCGCGTCGCGGAAATATGCCGCCTGGTCGGCGCAATAGCCCCGGTCAAAACGCAGCGCTGTACGGATATCCATAGGGGCGTAATACTCCGGTACCTGATAGTTTCTTATACACGCATCAATAAACGCCTGATCCTCTGCGCACGCCTCGGCATTGCGCTTCGTCGGCGCATCAGCGGTGATCCCTGTACAGATGCTCTGCACATAGGCCTGTACGTTCGCCCTGCGCGCCTTGGCTAAGAATTTCCCCAAGTAAGCTGCACCGCATCTGGCATCCTGATTGAGCACCTGCTCGAAAAATTCATCGGCTTTTTCCCACTCGCCGTCTTCCAGCGCCATCTGTCCGCGGTCGAGCAGCGCCTGCACGTTGCTGCCGCCCTCGTTATGTACCACGACGGTCTCTTTGACCGTTTCTTTCGCAGTCTCCTGCGGCTTGCCCGCGTCGATCACTTTTTTGACGCCGCGGATCAGATCCTGCATGAAGCCGATCTTGCTCATATCATAGCTTTGCAGCACCGACAGCGCCTCAGGCAGATCATACGGGTCCATATCGCGGTAGCACGGCAGGAGCAGCTTGCTCCGGTCTTTTTTCATCATGGACAGGAAGCGGCTCCATTCGTTCTTGACCCAGACCGCGTTAAAATGCTCCGGCTTCGTGCCGATCACAACCATGACCTTCGCGGAGTTCAGCGCCGCAAAAATATACGGCTCATATTCCGTGCCCGCCTTGTCCTCCAGCGTAATCCGCGCGAAGAACACGCGATAGCCCTGCTCCGTCAGCTCATAATAGACCTCCTGCGCCATGAGGCTGTCGCGCGTGCGCTGCCCGTCCTCGCCGGTCTCCTTGTAGCAGAGGAAGACGTCGAACGGCTGTTCATTCTGCGACGTGGCAAGAATGCCGCGCTGCACCTCGGCGATTTTCGCTGCGTCCTTCTGATACTGGCGGCGGGTGATGCCGTCGGAATGCTCGACTGCGGCCAGATAGTCCACGTCCTCCAGGAAGCTATCGAAGCTCGCGCGGTGGCACGTCGGCAGCCATTCATACGTTGCCGGGTCCTCCACATATTCAATACCGAACCGGCACAGCGCACAGCACCAGTGCGCCTCAGCGTCGTTGTCGTCCTCGGCCACGATGCGCTCATACACGGCCAGCGCCTTGTCAAACTCGCCGCTGCGCCTAAAGTGATTGCCGCGGTTAAACGCCGCTGCCCGCTGCTCATCGTCTACCTTCGGCAGAGTCATCGTGCTGCCGCAGTATTCGCACGTCCCAAAGGTCTTATCCGCAGAGATCTCAATATCCCCGCCGCACATCTTACATTTGATGATCGCCATGGCTTTTCCCCTCTCTTTCTATCCGCTTCAATCGCCCATACCTTTTCGGAAAAGCTTGCAGAGGCAGCCGATGCCGCTGCAGATCGCGCCCAGCAGCGCTGTCCCAAAGATCATGCCGATGACCTCCCCGAAACTGGGCGACTCACCCGGCATCAGCAGATTGACGATGATCACAAGAATGGCGTATATTACGCCGCCGGCCGCCGGAAGATTCGCGAACGCCTCGGGTGTTTTGTGGCTGCGCATGATGATGCCCTGCAGGATCGTGAAAATAAGATAGATCCCCAGCACACACAGATACGTTCCGCCGCTGTCCGCGGCGAGGATCGCGCGGAATACAGAGCTGAACGCCACAAACGCGGCCAGCGCGGCGCACAGCCCGATATGCAGTGCCACGCCGCGGCTCCTGCGCCGCTGTTTTTCCTCTTCGCGGCTGCGCCGTTCCGCTTCGTCACGCTCGGCGCGCTGGCGTGCCTGCTCCTCACGATCTGCCTGCTCCTGCTGCTTGCGCGCGGCGGCCTCTTCCTGCCGCCGCTGTTCTTCCTGCTGCTTCTTCTTACGTTCCTCCCGCAGCGAGCTTACCTTCAGCATCAATGCGCTGCTGCGGGACTTGGAATCGACATAGTCACCCAGCGCGTCGAACCGCGCCGCGAGTGCGATCATATCGTTCTCCGACTCGGCCATCGGCTGATCGGAGACTGCGCGTGTGTACAGCAGCTTTTTCTGCTTCATCCGCAGCTCGTCGAGCGTCTGTTTGTAGCTGCCTGCCGCAAAGCGGCATGCCTTGCAGTAATCGGGATATGTTTCGAGTGGCCTTGGTGCGCTGACCAGCGCCTCTTCGTTGACCGTTTTGATCTTCAGCTCTGCCAGCAGCAGATACATATACGCGTGCGGCTCTTCCGGGTCGAGATCGAGCACACGGTTGGCATACTGCCTTGCGCTGGCAAAATCGCCGTCCGCCAGATACATGCCCGCGCGCTTTAAAAGCGGCGCCTTCGGGTCGGCTGTCTGCGGCTGCGGCGCGGGTGCGGGCGCAGCGGTTCTGCCCAGCAGTTTGTCGATCCCGCGCAGCAGATCCTGTGTCGCACCGATCTTGCCGAGATCCTGTGCCTGCAGCTTTGCGAATTCCTTCGGCATGTCATGGGCGTCGATGTTCTTATAGCACGGAATGAGCGACTTCTTCTGTCCGGCAGCAATCAGCTGCAAATACCGGCTCCACTCGTTCTTGACCCACGGGGCGTTATAAAACTCGTAGTCCGTGCCGACAGCCAGCATGACGCGTGCGGAGTTGAGGGCTGCAAAGATATACGGCTCGTATTCCTGCCCGAGCTTATCCTCCAGCGTGATGCGGGAGAAGAACACGCGATAGCCCTTTTCCGTCAGCGCATCATATAAATCCTGTGCCAGAACGGAATCAAGTGTCCGCTGACCATTCTCATCCGTCTCTTTGTAGCAGATGAAAATATCATATGGTTCTTCCCGGCTGGAAACCTCGATGATGCCGCGCCGCAGCTCCTCAATGGCCTTGGCTTCCTCGCGGTAAATCTTCCGCGTGACTACATCAGAATATTCCATGACCAGCTCAAAGTTTGCATCTTCGAGCACACTGTCAAAGCTCGACCGATGGCAGGTCGGAACCTTTTTACCCGTAGCCGGATCGTCGACGTACTCAATGCCGTATTTGCAGAGCACCAGTCCCCAATAGGCCTCTGGTTCCTCCGGAAATTCCGCGACGATCGATTCATAAACGCCCGCCGCTTTGTCAAATTCGCAGGAAAAGCGCAGCCGGTTCGCCCGCGCGAACAGCGTCAGTTTTTTCTCATTATCCTGCTTTGGAACCGTCTGCTGCGTTCCGCAGTATTCGCAGACTGCGATTTGGCTGTCTCCCGCAACGTTTAAATCCCCGCCGCACATTTTGCACTTGATAATTGCCATTCTTTTCTCCCTCTTTCGGTTTTATTTGGAACCCCTATCAAGATGATTTAACGCAAACTCCATGCAGAGTGTTAAAACTTCATTTCTTGTCCGCCCTGTATCGGCTGCAATCGCATCAATTTCCTGCAGCATATCGCGAGGTAATCGCATGGAAATAACAGCAGATTCACCGGTGTACTTTTTTACTGGAATCTCCAAACGCAGCTCATTCAAACAATACCACCCCTTTATTTACCATCGTACTACAAATGTATTCTTCGTGCAAGCCTTTTCATAAAATAAATGCGATCGCAGACAAGCGTTCGCCGGGAAGCTCCTGCGTGACGATAAACGGCGTCCCATCAAGGCAGTAATCTACAACAGGAGGCGTCAGCTGCGAACGAAACTGTGACAGGATCGAAATTTCATTGCCTCCTCAAAAATTCGATTTTCCAGTTTTCTTCCTGTCAAGTATGCCATACGGAATGAAATCCTGTAAAGAAATCTGGTAGAAAGTCCAGACGCGGCTGCTATCGGAACGGGAAAGACTATTGCAGCTCTCACCGCAGCCACGAGGAAGTTCTGATTAAAGCCGTCTGGGAACATACAGAAAAGCTGCGGGCGCAATATGCAGCCGAGCTGAAAAAGGTCACGCAGCTGCAAAAACAGTGGGCATTGAGGAAACCGGTCCTCGACGCCCACTGTTTTTGCAGAAAGAAATCCTGCGATTGGAGCAGGAGATTGACGAACTGGTGATGGCAAAACTAGCGTCCTGCAACGGCCAGAGCCGCATCGCCGAAAGAAAAACTATGCCCAATGATCAGGTCATATCCCTGAGATGCGTAGTCCGTGAAAACTGCTTCCATCTCGGTAGGCTTGATGTTTTCCGTATATTTTACGGAGATGTTGTAGGTATCCTTTGCTTTCATAACAGCGTCATAAGCGAGCTGACTCCATGCTCCATCATTCACAGGAGTGACCAGACAAAGTGCGACTTTCGCCTGATAGGCATCATCCTCTGTAGAAGCAGGAGACGCGCAGGCACACATACTGACCAACATCAGCAGGGCAAAAAATAAAGCGGTAAGTTTTTTCAAAGTAAATTCCTCCATCCTCACATCACATACAACTGATTTTTTCGCGCTAAGAAAACGCTTAGCTGGGATGTCGTCTGTAGGCTGCAGCGCTGCAGGGGGAACATCTTGCATTCAAAAATAGCAGTATTATTTGTTGAATTTTGGAGATGTGCAATATTTTGCAGTTTGATGTTTTTATAAAAAGACAAGTTGTCAGACAGCTTTCATCCCTAGTGCAGGAGCAACCGTAAGGACGAAATACGGGCAGGATGCGAATTTCCAATTGCGGCTGAAAGATGCCTCACTGTCGGTGCGCAAAACACAATAATACTGTAAAACCTGCACAAAGAGCGGCGGCATAAAAATTGGTTTATTTTTTTAATCTTACTGCTTCAAAACGGAAGGATAATGGAGTAAAATTAAGTTGAATGCGAGAAAAAGTTTATTATTGTTCGAAATGCTTAAAAATACTTGAAAAATCAAAGAATTCTACGTAGAATGGTTAAAAAATGTTTCGAATTCGCGTTGGGGCTTTGACACAGTGCTTTCTGCTTTAAGAACATAATAGACCTTCTGACAACTAAAGGAGGATTTTTTATGGACAGCATCGATGCTCAATTGCTTCGGATTTTGGCAGAGGACGCACGCTGCTCTGCGACTGACATCTCAAAAAAGGTCAATCTATCCATACCGGCAGTCAACAAACGGATTTCCAGGTTGCGCGAAAACGGCATAATCGAGCGATTCACGATTCAATTGAATCCACAAAAGATTAACAGTTCTGTCCAGGCATTTGTAATGCTTGTTGTTGATCAGTATTCAAGGGTAAACGAACTACTTGAGTTTGTAAATGCAAAAGAGAACATCGTTGACTGTTATGCGATTACAGGAGAGTATGACTATCAGTTAAGACTGTACGCAAGGGATATTACAGAACTGGAAAGCATCTTACTCGAACTCAAAGGAAAAAAGTGTGTTTCCAAGAGCCATACGATCTTTGTGCTGATGGAACACAAACACATGCTGGGACCCTTCACCACCTAGCCTGTCAGATTCCGAGCACAATCAGAACTGTCGCCGGACCGGTCTTTCGCCCCCACCTTTACCACCTGTACGCCAATTGAGAAATCAAGAACAAACGAGAGAACAGGAGATGTGAAATGTCCTGTTACGTCAATACCGTCAAAGGCCCTGTAAGCCCTAGGGAGTTGGGAATAACCCTGATGCATGAACACCTTGCAGAACTGAATAACTCAATGAAGCGGTGTTATGCAGATTGGTTTAATGCTGATATCTTCCTGGAGAAAATCAAGCCTGTCTTTCAAAAAGCAAAAAAATACGGGTTGAGCACATATGTCGATCAGACAGCCGTGAATATGGGACGGGATATTCGCTTTATAAAGCGGGTTTCGGAATCGTGCGATGTCAACATTGTGGCGGCTACCGGTTTGTTCTTCTATGAAGAGAGCTGGCAAATCGATAAACCGTATGAGGAAATATCGGAGTTGTTTATTCGGGACATTGAAGAGGGCTGCGAGAGCACCGATATTAAGGCGGGAATGCTGAAAGCTGCGACGGACAGATTCGGGATCACCCCTGTAAATGTATTTCAGTTAAAGGCAGTAGCTCGTGCAGCGGCAATTACCGGCGTACCAGTAACAACGCATACCATAGCGGCTGACCGGCTTGGTCTCGAACAGGCGCTGATTCTTGAAAAGGCAGGCGTGGATCTGTCCAAAGTTGTGATCGGTCACGTCGGCGACACGAATGATCTGGATTATTTGGAAGAGCTGCTGAGCATGGGTGTTTATCTCGGTTTGGACAGATTTGGGTTGGAAGTGCTATGGCCGGAGGAGGATCGCGTAAGGAATCTGCTGGAGCTTATGGATCGCGGCTGGATCAACAGGCTCATCATCTCGCAGGACATCCCCTTTTATTCCGACTGGGGGAAAAACAGCTTCAAAAAGTTCGAAGCGATCCGTTCTTTTGATAACATAACGGGCTTTACGCATATTTTTGAGAGTGTGCTTCCGAAGCTGAAAGCACGCGGTGTCAGCGAGGATGAAATCCATACGCTGCTTGTAAAAAATCCGGCTCGTGTTTTTCACGGAGGATACACATATTAGCTTGCCGAAGGCTGGAGCTGATTCAGGCCCTGTACCCAGTTCCTATGTTCTGGCGTTTTGGCTGTGTAATAAGGAGGAAAAAATGGATAGTTTAAAAAGGCTGGCCGCATCGGCTGTTGTGCCGGTTGTGGTATTGGATGACGCGAAGGACGCGGTCGCGACGGCGAAGGCTCTGCTTGCCGGCGGCGTGGACGTGATGGAAATCACGTTCCGCACGGCGGCTGCGGCGGATTCGATCAAGGCGGTCGCGGAAAGCTGCCCCGATATGCTCGTCGGTGCGGGCACGGTCATCACGCTCGACCAGTGCCGCAAGGCCGTCGAGTACGGCGCGAAGTTCATCGTTGCCCCCGGCTTTGACGAGGAAGTCGTCCGCTGGTGCGTGGAAAACGGCGTTGCCGTGACGCCCGGCTGCGTGA
>OIWM01003339.1_pt1 | contig 11737 bp, 10 predicted proteins | sample 1587451 | NCBI WGS metagenome assembly OIWM01 (sample SAMEA3888907, study PRJEB22519) | human gut metagenome | biome: human gut; feature: human-associated habitat; material: faeces | place: Denmark | collected 2011
CATGTTGAAGGTGTTGAACATATCGCGCTCATCAATGTTTCCGGCCTTTGCGATTAAATCGAAAATCGGAAGCACCCGAACGGCTGCACGGTCGATTTCGGCGCAAAGCCCATCGGGAATGCTGCGCGGAATGTTTTCGTAAAAACCGCCGCCGGTGATGTGGGAAATGCCGCGCACGGTCACCTTTTCAAGAAGCGAAAGAATCGGTTTTACATAGATTTTGGTCGGCGTCAGCAGCGTTTCGCCGACGCTTTTGCCACCGAGTTCTGCGACCGGCGTTTTGATGTCGGCTTTTTCTACATCGAATACCTTGCGTACCAGCGAAAAACCGTTGGAATGCACGCCGCTGGACGGGAGCGCCACGATCACATCCCCCTCACGCATGGTTTTGTTGTCCAAAATCTTCTTTTTATCGACCGCACCGACCGCAAACCCGGCAAGGTCATATTCCTCGACCGGATAAAAACCGGGCATTTCTGCGGTTTCGCCGCCGATGAGTGCCGCGCCGGACTGCACACAGCCCTCCGCCACACCCGAAACAATTTGGGCAATGCGCTCCGGCACGTTTTTGCCGCAGGCGATATAATCGAGGAAAAAGAGCGGCTTTGCACCGCTGCAAATGATGTCGTTGACGCACATGGCAACACAGTCGATGCCGACCGTGTCGTGCTTGTCCATCAAAAAGGCGAGCTTTAATTTGGTGCCGACGCCGTCCGTGCCGCTGACAAGTACCGGTCGTTCCATGCCGGTCACGTCTAATTCAAACAGACCGCCAAAGCCGCCGATGTCCGAGCATACGCCGCTTGTCATGGTGCGTGCGATATGCGCTTTCATAAGCTCGACCGCTTTGTAGCCGGCAGTGATGTCCACACCGGCGTTTTTATAGCTTTCACTGTAACTTTTCATGTTTGTCCTCCAAGTCCTTCGCCGTCATTCGCCTTTGTCGAGCGGCAGTTTTTCTTCGAAACGGCTTTTGCCGTTGTCAAGCGGAATTTCGGTCGGATAGTTCCCGTCAAAGCAGGCGGCACAGTGGGAACATTGTTTGTTGTCGTGCGCTGCAAGCATACCGAGATGGTTGACGTTTAAGTAGCCGAGACTGTCCACACCGATGATTTTTGCGATTTCCTCCACCGAATGACGGCAGGCGATGAGCTTGTCGCGCGAATCGATGTCGGTGCCGTAGTAGCAGGGATTTAAGAAGGGCGGTGCGGAAACACGCATATGGATTTCCTTTGCACCTGCGTCGCGTAACAGCTTGATGACCGGCGCACTGGTCGTGCCGCGTACAATCGAGTCGTCAATCAAAACCACCCGTTTGCCGTCAACGGCCTCACGCACGACGTTGAGCTTGATGCGAACCTTGTCCTCGCGCGACGATTGTCCGGGCGAAATAAAGGTTCTTGCAATGTATTTGTTTTTGATAAGGCCGATGCCGTAGGGAATGCCGCTCTGACGGGCATAGCCGATGGCAGCGTCAATGCCCGAATCGGGAACGCCGATGACAATATCGGCCTGCACCGGATGCTCGAGAGCCAAAAAAGCACCGGCACGCAGTCTTGCCGTGTGTACCGAGCAGCCGTCGATCTGACTGTCGGGACGGGCAAAATAAATGTACTCGAAAATACAGATTTTCTTTTCTGCCTTGTCGCAGTGATCGGTGATCGAACGAACGCCGTTTTTGTCAAACACAACGATTTCACCCGGCTCAACATCGCGGATAAACGTTGCGCCGACCGCGTCAAGCGCACAGCTTTCCGAAGCGACAATGTAGCGGCCGTCCTCGGTCTTGCCGTAGCAGAGCGGCCGGAAACCGTGTTCGTCGCGCACGGCGATAAGCTTCGACGGCGACATGAGTACGAGCGAATACGCACCCTTTATCCGGTTCATGGCGCGGTTTACGGCTTCTTCCACCGAGGACGAATGAATGCGCTCCTTGGTGATGACATAGGAGATGACCTCGGTGTCGCTGGTCGTGTGGAAGATCGAGCCTTCAAGCTCCAATTCCTCGCGCAGGGCGGAGGAGTTGACTAAATTTCCGTTGTGAGCCAGTGCCATGCGGCCTTTGATGTGATTGACCACAATGGGTTGGGCGTTGACGCGGTCGTTCGAGCCGGTTGTGCCGTAACGCACGTGTGCAACCGCCATGTTGCCGTCTCCGAGACCGGCTAAAACGCGCGGCGTGAAAACATCGTTGACAAGTCCCAGATCCTTGTAGGAATTGAACAGACCGCGGTCGCCAACCACGATTCCGGCACTTTCTTGGCCGCGGTGCTGGAGGGCGAATAACCCATAGTAGCAGGTTGAAGCCACGTCGCAGGTCTCCGGCGCGAAAACGCCGAAAACGCCGCATTCTTCGTGAATTTCGTGATTTTTAGTATGTATCATAAAACTATGTCCGTCACTTTCGTTTCAGACGCTTTCAGGCGTTATGTTGCCTGAAACGCGAGATGGAGGGGCTTTCGGTGCAAGCTTTATTCGCCTAAAAGACGCTTGCGGATCTCGATGTACGCATCCTCCACATGACCGAGGTCGCGGCGGAAGCGGTCTTTGTCGAGCTTTTCGTGGGTCTTGCTGTCCCAAAAACGGCAGGTGTCGGGCGAAATCTCGTCGGCAAGAACGATTTTGCCGTCATGGGTTCTGCCAAATTCCAGCTTGAAATCGACAAGCTCAATGCCGAGACCCAGAAAATACTTCTTCAAAACCTCATTGACCTTGAAAGCAAGCGTTTTAATAGTCTCAATCTCTTCTTTGGTCGCAAGCTTTAAGGCAAGCGCATGATACGAATTGATGAGCGGATCGCCGAGATCGTCGTTCTTGTAGGAAAATTCAATGGTCGGCTCGTCAAAAACAATGCCTTCCTCAACGCCGTAACGCTTGGCAAAGCTTCCGGCCGAGATGTTGCGGATGATGACCTCAAGCGGCACGATGCTTACTTTTTTGACGACGGTTTCGCGGTCGCTTAATTCCTTGACAAAGTGCGTCGGAACGCCTTCTTTTTCGAGTAATTGCATCAGATAGTTGGTCACGCGGTTGTTGATGACGCCTTTGCCGGCAATCGTGCCTTTTTTGAGGCCGTTAAACGCGGTCGCGTCGTCCTTGTAATCGACAATGACGAGATTTTCGTCGGTCGTGGCGTAAACTTTCTTGGCCTTGCCCTCATAAAGCTGTACGGTCTTTTCCATCTTGAATTCTCCTTGTCTGTTTTATGGGTATTGATTCTTCTTCTATAACTTATGCGTTAAAGCGTTCTTCGATGGCCTTGTTTTTTTCGATGACCTTGTCATGCCCGGCGTTCCTTGCGTCATTTAACTTTTTTGCAAGTGCTTCGTCGGTCACGGCCAAAATCTCGATACAAAGCAAAGCGGCGTTGACGGCACCTCCGATGGCGACTGTTGCAACCGGAATGCCGCTCGGCATCTGAACAGTCGATAAAAGTGCGTCAACACCGTCGAGAACGGTTGATTTTACGGGGATTCCGATTACGGGGAGTGTGGTGTTTGCAGCGATAGCTCCTGCAAGGTGCGCAGCCATGCCGGCGGCGGCGATGATGGCGCCAAAGCCGTTCGCGCGTGCGGAAAGCGCAAAGGCGCGTGCCTCCTCAGGCGTGCGGTGCGCCGAATACACGTGTACCTCATGCGGAACACCATAGTCCTTTAAGGTGTCAATCGCCTTTTCGACGATCGGAAGATCACTGTCGCTGCCCATGATGACGGCAACTTTTTTCATGTGTTCACATTCCTTTCTTATCTCGAATCCCGAGCGGATGAGCCGGGAAAACAAAAAGACACACTTACTCTGACGAAGCAAGTGTGCCCAGACGGTCGGCGAGTATGTTCTCTGTTCCCTTGTGGTAATCCACATTTCCGTCAGTTGCAGAGAATTTCGTTTACAAGAGTATTATAACAGTAAACCGGCAAAATGTCAACCGATAATTTTGCTAAATATTCGTGGTGTCCGTGTGAACAATTCTGTATGGTTTTACGGTTTTTCCGGCGAAATGTAGTCTTTCGGCAGGGGCGCGTCACTCAAAACCGCATCAAACGCGGAAATATGCCGTAAATTCTGCAAACAGCTCACACCGAATTTGCTGCTGTCGCATAACAAAATCCGCTTTTGGGACTGTTCGCACATGGCAAGTCGGATCTCGTTTTCTTCGGCGGAATTGTCGCAGGCGTAACCGTTTTGCGTGATGCCGCGGCAGGAGAAAAAGCAGAGGTCGGCGTTGTAGCTTCGAATGGTGCGAAGCGCGTCTGTGCCGACATAGGAAAACGAGCGGTTAATCATGCTTCCGCCGGTGCAGATGTTTTTGATGCCGGCCCCGCCGAGTGCAAGCGATGTTTTGGCACTGCTTGTAAGGACGATCAAATTCTTGAACGCGGCAAGCTGCGGTACAAGCGCGAAGGCGGTCGTGGAGCCGTCCAACATTAACACCATGCCGTCGGACACATAGCCTGCGGCCTTTTCGGCAATGAGCGCCTTTGCCTTGTCGCGCTCGTCCAAACGGCGCAAGAACGGGATCTTTTCGTCGGCGGCCGCGTGTACTAACTTGTACGACCCGTGCGTGCGGATGAGATATCCCTTGTCTTCTAACTTGATCAAATCGCGCCGCAGCGTCGAACGGCTGACAAACAGCTCCTTTGCCAGCGTTTCCAAAGCCAGCCCTTCGCCCGTGACGAGCAAACGCAGAATTTTTTCTTCTCTCTCATAAAACGGCATACAATCACTCCGGTGAAAATCGGCAAGAACTGAACGAAACGTCCGAAATATCGTTCAATTACTGCGCGATATCTTCAATCATTCGTTCGAATCTTGACTTTTTCGAGGTTTTGTCTTAGTATAACATAAGAAACAAAAATATGCAAGAAGGAGAAAAAACATGGTTCTACAGGAGATTCAACACTGCCCGTGCGGCAAAATCCACCGTTCGTCGGTCAAACAGCTTGTTGTCGGCGCAGGCGTTCTCGAAACACTGCCCGAAATTGTCAAAGATTTTGCCAAACCCTTTGTGCTTGCCGATGTGCATACCTTCGCGGCCGCCGGAAAGCGCGTGACGGAACTGCTTGCGGCCGCCGGAAAGCCATATGCGCTGTATGTCTTTGAAAACGAAGCGTTGAAACCGGACGAAAATACCGTCGGCAGTGCCGTGATGCATTTTGACAACAGCTGCGACGCGGTCATCGCCGTCGGCTCGGGCGTACTCAACGATACCGGTAAAATTTTGGCCGCCCTTGCCGGAAAGCCGTATGTCATCGTCGGCACCGCTGCGTCGATGGACGGCTATGCGTCGGCCTCCTCGTCGGTGGAGCGCGACGGCCTTAAAATCACGCTGCCGTCCAAATGCCCGGATATCGTCATCGGCGATACGGATATTCTTAAGGACGCACCGATGCGAATGCTGATTTCGGGCCTTGGCGATATGCTCGCCAAATATATCAGTATCTGCGAGTGGCGTCTGTCGCATATCATCACCGGCGAATACTATTGCGAAGCCGTGGCACAAATGGTGCGAAGCGCACTGCATACCTGCGTCGAACACGCGGATGGGCTGTTAAGGCGCGACGAACGTGCCGTACAGGCTGTGTTTGAAGGCTTGGTGCTCGGCGGCGCGGCCATGGAATATGCCGGTATGTCGCGGCCGGCATCGGGCGTGGAGCATTATTTTTCGCATATTTGGGATATGCGCGGTCTGGAATTCGGCACGCCGGTCGATCTGCACGGCATCCAATGCGCCATCGGCACGCTGTATGCTGCCGAAATCTATGATTTTTTGCGCACCTATACGCCGGATAAGCAAAAGGCACTCGACTACGTGAAACACTTCGATTATGAGGCCTATCAGGAAAAGCTTCGTGCCTTTCTCGGCAAAGGTGCACAAGCGATGATTGCCTTGGAACAAAAAGAGCAGAAATACAACGTGCAAAAACACGCCGAACGCTTGGAAATCATTCTGAACCGTTGGCCGGAAATTCAGACCGTCATAAACGAAGAAGTGCCGCACGCCGAAGACATCCGCGCACTGCTTCGCAAAATCGGCGCACCCGAGAGGGCAGACGACATCGGTCTTGACGAACGCGACCTGCCGCGCGTATTTCATGCGACCAAGGACATCCGCGATAAATACGTGCTGTCGCGGCTGTGCTTTGATTTGGGAATCATCGATGAGATAAACTTTGAATAAACCGGACCGTTGTCCCGAAAGGAATCGAATATGAAACTTTCCATCAATGCAGAACATTTCTGCGACCGTGCCGACGGCAGCAAACGTCCGTTGGAGACCGCCTTGAAGCTGTGCGCCGATGCCGGATTCTCAAACGTGGACTTGCTTGTGCCGGAAAACGAGGCCGAACAGACGGCAGAAATATTGGAAACATACGCGTTAACGGTCAATCAATCGCATTGCCCGTTCAACCGCTATGCGAAGAAGGACTATGCGCTCTTTGCAGAGGATATTTTAAGCGCGGTGCGGAGTGCCCACCGTTTGGGTTCGAAAATCCTTGTCGTTCACGGCGATGAGTTCGATTTTTCCGCCGAGGCATATTCCGAGAAAGCTGTTTTGGAATTCAATTACCGCCTGTTTTCGCCGGCCGCCGAGTTGCTTGACCGGTTCGGCATGAAGCTTGCATTTGAGAACGTGTTTCCGGATATGAACGTGCCGCGCTATTGCTCGACGCCGGAGGAGCTGCTGACGCTTGTCGGAAAATTCCCGAAAGAAACCGTCGGCATTTGCCTTGATACCGGACACGCCAAGGTGGCGGATGACAAGCATTATCTCGAAAATATCCGCTCGTATGCCGATCGCGTCATCGCAACGCATATGCACGATAACTATTACGGCAAAGACCTGCATCTGTTCCCGTTTTTGGGCGAACTGGATTTGGCTGCCTGCGTCAAAATCTTAAAAGAAGCCGGATATGCCGGGGAGTTTACCTATGAATTCGTGTACGACCGCATTCCCGATGAATTCTTGCCGGAGGTGCTGCACCTTTTGTACCGGATGGGAAAATTCTTGACTGTATAACAAAACGAGCAAAATTGCCCGGAAAAAGAAAAAAATCCTGCTATCCGGCAGAAAATGTCTTGCAAAACCGCGCAAATCGTGTTATACTGTTCGTATCTTAGCAGATATGCTGAAAACAGGAGGAAATTGAACATGAAATACGGATTACAGCTGTACAGCGTCAGAGACGCTGCCGAAAAGGATTATGAAATGACACTGCGCGAAGTGGCCGCTATGGGTTACGAATACGTTGAACCGGCAGGCTTCTTCGGTCACAGCGCCGAACAGGTCAAGGAATGGCTTGACAAATACGGCCTTACCATTTCCGGTACGCATTCCGGCTTCGGCGATCTCGAAAACGATTTTGCCGGCACGGTGAAGTATCACAAGACCATTGGCAACAAGCGTTATATCGTTCCGGGTGTGGATACCTCGAATAAAGAAGCCCTCGACCATGCTGTCGAGCTGTTCAACAAGTATCAGCCCATGCTTGCCGCAGAGGGCATCGAGCTTGGTTATCATAACCACCACAGAGAATTCATTCTCAACGGAAGCGCACTTTATCCGAACCTTTACTTTAAGGAAAAGACCAATATCAAGTTTGAGATCGATACGTTCTGGGCGTTTGTCGCTCACCGTGACCCGGTCACCGTTCTCGAAGAATTCAAGGACAGACTCATCGGCTGCATCCACTTAAAGGACGGCAACCGCTATCCGACCGTAGCCGGCAAGGCTCTCGGCGAAGGCTCCGCACCGGTTCGCGACGTGATGGCAAAGGCAAATGACCTCGGTCTGTTGATGGTCGTTGAAAGCGAAGGCTTGAACCCGACCGGTCTTGAAGAAGTTAAACGCTGCGCTGAGTTCCTTAAAAAAGAAACCGTTTAATTAAACAAAAAATCAAGAGGCATGAATTGCGTGCCTCTTGATTTTTATTAAAGAAAAGGAATGCAGAATGTCTATTGAAAAAGTAAAAGCCTATTTTGAAACCAAAGGCATAGCTGACCGTATTCGAGAAATGGAATTATCCAGTGCGACCGTTGAGCTTGCGGCAAAAGCGCTTGGCTGTGAACCGGCGCGTATTGCCAAAACGCTGTCGTTTTCCGTAAAGGAAGAACCGGTTCTTGTTGTTGCGGCAGGCGATGTAAAAATTGATAATGCCAAATATAAAGCGTATTTCGGTACCAAGGCAAAAATGCTTACACCGGAGGAAGCGCAGGAGCGCATCGGACATGCTGTCGGCGGCATTTGTCCGTTTGCCGTGAATGACGGCGTGAAGATTTATTTGGATGAATCGCTGCGTCGCTTTGATACGGTCTTTCCGGCTTGCGGAAGCTCTAACAGTGCGATTGAGCTCACTGTTAACGAGCTTGAAACGTATGCGGCTCCATGTACTTGGATCGATGTATGCAAGGGCTTTTCCGAATAGGGAAAAAAGCAGCAAGAGAACGGCAGAAAAATCATCGTTTTTCTGCCGTTCTTTTTCGGTTGCTTGCGTTGTTTACCCTATGATCGCTTTCACATAATCTGCCGCCGCACTTTCACAAAGCGGCCGCATTTCACCGGTCATATCCAATAGGAACGCCGCTATTTTGGTGGCATTTTCCGTGTTCAACCCGATTTCGGAAACGCCGATATATTCTTCGATTTCCGTGGTGCCGCTAAGCTCTTTGGTTTTTACGTCCAAAAGCCGCTTCCCGTCGTAGCTTGCCATCATTAGCACGGCCGGTTTGCTTCGGTTGTAAACGATGGCTTTGTAAGACGAAACGCAAAGTGCCGTTTCGCCCTCCTTGATCCAGCGTGCCGTAAGCGTAAGGTCGCCGTTCACCGGCTTTGAAAAATCATAGGCCGCGCCGTCGGCATACCAAGCGTCAAAGATGTAGCCGTCGCGCATGGGATAATCAAAACCGCTTACCGTATCACCCTTCGTCACGGTGACAGTCTGCGCCGCTTCGCCGTTGTTCGGGTCAAAGGTCACGGTACAGGTCGGGAGTTTCGGCAGGAGCTTGTGCCGTTCGTTTTGATAGATGACTTCATAGCTGTCATTGTCCGGAATAATAAGGTTCGAGCGGTCGCCGCCCTTGTCGTGATACAGCTCTGATAATACCCATTCGATATCGACCGGTGCTTCACGCGTCGGCGTGCCGCTTACGGATACGCCGATCTGTTCACTTCCGGTCAAACCGGTGCGGAACTGGAACATCCGGCCATTGTTGAGAAAGAGGTTGTTTGCCAAGCCGTCGGGAGACGTGTTCCCGATGATTGATGTGCCGCCGCCGATTTCGAGGTCATCGCCGGAGTTTCCTTTGTTAAGGCAGATGCCGCCGCCCATCGGCGCGGTGTTTTGGGTGATGGTCGATTTGGTGACGATGAGCCACATACCGCTTCCGGCAATATAGATGCCGCCGCCGGCAGTTGAAGCAGTGTTGTTCATAATTTCATTTGTTCCGTTTAAGATAAAGGCACTGGCGTTGGTATAAATACCGCCGCCGCGGTTTGCGGAGTTTTCTTTTATAGAAGCCGTGCCTTGGGCGTAATTATAGATATTGAAATAGGTACTGCCGCGCATACAAGCACCGCCGCCGTCGCCGCCTGCGGTATTGCCGGTGATGCTTCCGCCGTGCAGATTGAGCATGGCAGAGTCTTGCGCGTAGATACCGCCGCCGTTTGATGTCGCGTTATTGTCGCAGATACGACTGTCGTAAATGCTGATGGCATAATTGCTATAGCCATCTGCGTTTAAGAACAAGCCGCCGCCGCTTGCGGTCGCCGTGTTGTCATGAATGTAAGCGCTACGGATATTGGCATAAACATTGTTTTTAACGCTTCTCAGATAAAAGCCGGCGCCGTTTGCTGCGGTGTTTTCGGCAAGCTCAATGCCGCGAATCTCCATAATGCCGCTTGTTTCGGTAAAAAAGGCACCGCCCATCGATTTCGCCGTGTTTTTTATCGCCTTTATCTTCTGAATTTCCGCACTGGTGTTTCCTTTGAGGTGGATAGCGCCGCCGTTTACGGCATAGTTGCCGGTCATCTCGCCGCCATAGGTGATGATTTTGCCGTTTTCGACGGATATCGCACCGCCCGAACCTTTCGTTGCTTTGTTGTTTTTTATCGAACCGCCGTACATGGTGAACGTGCCGCCGCCCACGTAAACACCGCCGCCGTTGGCTCCTTCAATGATGTTGTCCGCAATGCTGCCGCCATACATTACAAAATTACTGCCTGATTGGCAGTTGATGGTGCCGCGCCGCGTGAGAACATCTCCTGTCGCGCCTTTTGCACCCGTGATTTTGCCGGTGTTTTTGCAGTCGCACAGAACAAATTTCTGATTTTCGCCGACACGAACCGCCGGATACCCGGGCTTGTCGATGGTGAGCGTTTTGCCGTTCAGGCAAAGATAGACAGTGACGTTTGTGATGTCGAGCGTGTCGGTGATGGTAAGATCGTTTTCGAGGTATACATATACCGCTTTTGCTGCGTCGTCGCTCGCAGTGCCAATCGCAGAACTGCCGTCCCATGCCTGCCATGTGACGCTGCCAAGCTCTTCGTGGTTCTCTTCACAGTCTGCCGCGCCGCACGCATAGTGCCGGTGCGCGTCCGCTGCGGCTTCGTCCGCATAAACCGTTAGGGGAATGGAAGCAATAAGCAGGGATAAAATGAAACCGATCCAGAATTTTTTCATGGTTGAATTCCTCCCAAATGAAAGAAAAATGGTTTATATACCAATTATAGCACGAAATGCAGAAAATGTCAATTCGGATTTTTCAACAATCCTTGTTTTTTTGCCAAAGTCATAGGATAGCCGTGATTTTTTTTGCGTGCAAAGCCGCATTTGGATCGACATTCCAAACAGAATTCGATTTTGTGCGGCATTTCTTTGATAGAAACGACATTTTTTGACAAATATATTGACAAATTAGATAAAATGTGCTATGATAACCTTGCTAAACCACAGCACATTTTTTTGGATGGGAGAAAAAAACATGGACAACAACAACCTGTTTAATTCCACGGATTCGCAAAACAACACAGGGTTCCAGCCGACCGGCACACCTTCGCAGGAAACGACCGACTATGGCAGTGCGCCGAATTATCAGAATACTTCGGGCTACCAGAACAACGCGGGTTATCAGAACAACGCTGGTTACCAGAACACCTCGGGTTACCAAAACACATCCACCTATCAAAATGCACCGAACTATCAGAACACACCGAATTATCAGAATCAGACTGCGCCGAACTTTTATCCGGGCTCTCCGTATTTTCCGAGTGCTGCCAATAAGGTTGCCGGTGTCGGTACGTTTTTCGGACTTCAGTTGCTGTTTGCACTGCCGATTATCGGCTGGATCGCCTGCATTATCTGTGCGTTCGCGCCGGAAAATCAGAATGTGAAAAACTATGCCCGCGCAACGTTGATTTGGCTGCTCATCGCTGTTGTTTTGACCATTATTTTGTTCGTGATCTTGGCAAGTGCCGGTGCTGCCATCGGCGGTTCGATCCGTCGCTACTACTAATTTGGATTGCGGCATTTTTACATAGCAAAAAACGGTTCACCATCACCCGGTGAACCGTTTTTGTATATCCGCCAATACTGCGGCTTAATCTTCGATTGCTTCCAACATATGCTCAAGCGCAAACATCACGCCGATCTTACCGCTTTCATAGGTAAGGCCGCCCTGCATATAAACCGTGTACGGCGCGACGCATGGTCCATCCGCCGAAAGCTCGATCGACGAGCCTTGC
>OIWM01003340.1_pt1 | contig 11736 bp, 9 predicted proteins | sample 1587451 | NCBI WGS metagenome assembly OIWM01 (sample SAMEA3888907, study PRJEB22519) | human gut metagenome | biome: human gut; feature: human-associated habitat; material: faeces | place: Denmark | collected 2011
ACGGGTCAAATGTTCCTGCTCTAACTTCGCACGCAAGCCCGAATCCCCGTTCGAAGTCTGGCTACGAGCCGGAACGGCGAGTTATCAAGAAAGATAGACCGGAAGCAGAGACCCGCGCTGAGGATGACCTGGAGCTGGATTATGAAAGAAATAAGAAGAAAAAGAGAACGAAAGTATATTATTGCCATCCATATAGCAGTTGTGAGAGAGGTTCTAATGAAAACGCTAACCGTCTCATCCGTCGGCACATTCCGAAAGGAGTTAATTTTGATAAGAAAAGGCAATCTGAAATCAAGGAAATAGAAACATGGATAAATAACTATCCTCGGAAGCTATTTGGATATAATACAGCAGAGGAACAATTTGTTTATGAAATGGAAAAATTAACAGGATAAAACAAAATCAAGTATATATAGAAAAAATGACTGCCGAAAGACAGTCTTTTTCCTATACAATTTTTAAAAAAGATGCTAAAAATAATTGTAATTACATCTATATTGTGTCATTATAAACAATAAGTAGAAAGGAAATATTTGCAAAAAAATATTTCAATTTGTAATATTCATCGCAGGTACAGCCATGATTAGCTATGGTGTGATCCGAGGTGAAGCTGCTGCCGTCTTTGGCAAAGCAATAAAATTATGTCTGGAGTGTGTTGGAATTGGATAAGAAAGAAAATATGCTATCAAAGAAAATAGCTAAATTTAGAGGCTATATACAAGCTACAGCCACATTACTTACAAATATTCATATTCCTAATTTATTTAAAGGAAGAATATACCAGGGAAAAGCAAAAACAGTGTGTGTGCCTGGATTAAACTGTTATTCTTGTCCTGCTGCTACAGGTGCTTGTCCTATTGGGTCATTTCAGGCAGTAGTAGGATCATCAAAATTTAAATTTGCGTACTATATAACAGGTTTCTTTATTTTACTTGGTGTAACTTTAGGAAGGTTTATATGTGGATTCTTGTGCCCATTTGGATGGTTTCAAGATTTATTGCATAAGATTCCTGGAAAGAAGCTTTCTACAGCGAAACTTAAACCACTAAGATATCTTAAATATGTTATTCTAGTTGTATTTGTCATTCTTCTACCAATGTTAGTGACAAATTCTATTGGAATGGGTGATCCATTCTTCTGTAAATATATTTGTCCACAGGGTGTATTAGAGGGTGCAATACCATTAGCTTTAGGTAATGCCTCTATAAAAGCAGCTCTTGGCAAATTATTTACATTTAAGAGTATTATTCTTGTTACGGTTATTATCTTGAGTATTTTATTCTATAGACCATTTTGTAAATGGATTTGCCCGCTAGGAGCAATATACTCACTATTTAATAAAATTTCACTTCTTAGTATTCATGTAGATGAGGATAAATGTGTTGGTTGTAAAAAATGTGTTACAGCATGCAAAATGGACGTTAATGTCTTAAAGAGTCCAAACCATACTGAATGTATAAGATGTGGTGCATGTATGAAAGCATGTCCAAAAAATGCGATTCATTATCAATTTATGCAAAAAAGCATAACTAAAAAAACAGATAAATAACAAAAGCTATACAAAAAAAGAGGAGAAATAAAAATGAAAAAGACAAAAAATATTTTTGCGATTATTGCAATGTGTGGATTATTAACATTATCTGCATGTACTGGAAAAGATAATTTTGGTACAACAACAGGAACAACTGATAACTCACAAACTACTACTTCTACAGGATCATTAGAAGAAATCAATGCTCAACTTGATGATTTATATCAACAAGAAAACCAGTTGTTTGCTGAACATAAAGATGCATGGGATAAAGCTTTCTCAATGATGAATAAAGGTAATACTGATCCTAATGGCAGTTATGTAGATTACTTAACTTCAACAGTAGAAGCAAATAAAGATGAATTTACAGCTGAAGAATATGAAACACTGCAAAAAGATATTGAAGTAATCAGTGGCATTGAAGACAAAATTGCTTAACTAAGCAAGCAATTAGACAGTATTGATGCGGCTAATACAGGAAGTGAAACTAGTGGTGTCACAGCATTTACAAATTTAACGGGAAAAGATTTTGATGGAAATGATGTTGATGCAAGTTTATTCTCAAATAATGCTGTTACAGTATTGAATTTCTGGTTCACAGGATGTAAGCCATGTGTTGAAGAATTAGCAAAACTAAATGAACTAAATGAAGAAATTAAATCAATGGGTGGAGAAGTAGTTGGTATCAATACAGATGCTTTTGATGGTAATAGCGATGCGATTGAAGAAGCTAAGAAAATCTTAGAAAGTCAGGGTGCTAAATACAGTAATCTAGCTTTATCTGCCGACTCTGACGTTGGTAAATATGCAGCGAATATCATGGCATTTCCGACAACTATTTTAGTAGATAGAAATGGTAATATCATAGGCGAACCAATGCTTGGTGGTGTAGATGAGGAAGCTAACTACAATAGTTTATTAGAACAAATTAAAGCTGTTGTAGAAGCTGATAATAAATAGTACTAATAGAAAATATAGTATGAAGACGTGGCCATATGCTGCGTTTTTTCTTTGTTTATCGGTATAAAAGAAACATTTTGTTTAGGTGGGAAATTGTGGGAAATCAATATATTTCTCATGTTGAAGAATTCACAAGCAAACAATATACTTCATTTGTGATTTGATAAACAAATTGCAAGGGAGAGAATATGAAGAAAATTTGTAAAGGATTATTATCATTTTTAATGGTGCTTTCTGTTAGTGCTTGTTCTACAAACAATAATGAAAGTACATCTAGTGTAGAAGCAACATCTTCTGCTGCTAGCTACAAAGCAGGTACTTATACTGGTACTGGAACAGGTCATGGTGGTGACATTACAGTAAGTGTTACATTAAGTGATTCTGCAATTGAAAATATTGAAGTAACAGAATCAAATGAAACAAGTGGTTTTGGTGATGTGGCTGCAGAACATATTATTTCTGAAATACTGGAAAATCAATCATTAAATGTTGATGCAGTAAGTGGATGTACAATTTCTGCTATGGGAATTCGTAATGCAATTGATAATGCTCTAGAAAGTGCAGATGTTGATGTAAAAGCACTTAAAACTGTAGCGAAAAAAGAAGTAGAAACAAAAGATGAAACATTAGATACAGATATTGTTGTTGTCGGTAGTGGTGCTGCAGGTCTTACTGCTGCTTATGAAGCAGCTAATGCCGGGCAAAAAGTAACTATTGTAGAAACACTTGCTAGAAATGGTGGTGCTACACGTACAAGCAGCGGTATGATCGTTGCAGGTGGTACTGATTTACAAAAAGAAGCAGGTATTGAAGACAGTGTTGAAAATCTAAAAGAATACTGGATGGAAAGAGGCGAAGGACAGGTTAATGAAGAATTTGTTAACTATGTAGCTGAAACAATTAATGATGCTTTAGATTTATTCATAGATTTAGGTGTTAGCTATAATTCTTCTTTAATCCTACAATCTGGTACAGCAACAATTAATCGTGCACATATGCCAAGTGGTGCAGGAGCAGAACTATGCGATAAGTTAGTTGAAGCAGATGAAAAATTAGGTGTTGAAATTTTAACGGAAACAACAGCAGAATCTCTAATTAAAGATGATGAAGGAAATATTACTGGTGTAAATTGTTCGACAAAGAATGGTACTTTAACAGTTAATGCAAAAGCAGTAATTCTAGCAACAGGTGGTTATGGTGCTAGTGAAGAAATGCTAGAAAAGTATTCTCCTAACGCTGCTGGAGCATGGAATTGTTCTGCACCTAAGAATGATGGCTCTGGTATCAATATGGGTATTGAAGTTGGAGCAGATACTACATTTAAAGGTGGTTTCATTGGTTGGAAAGTTTGTACTCCTTTATATGATCATACAACTGCTGTGGGTGCTCCAGTATATGGCGCAGCTAACTTAATTGTTAATACTAATGGTGATAGAGTTGGAAATGAAGCTTTAGATTATCCGTTTGTTTATAACGGATGGCAAGAAGATGGAAGTGATGCATTCTACTATATCTTCCAATCAGGAAATGGTGAAACAAAAGACCTAGTGAATAATGTTTCTGATACAATTGCTAACTTGGAGTTAGGTGTTGAAGCAGGTGTATGCTATAAGGCTGATACATTAGAAGAACTTGCAGAAGTAAGTGGATTAAAAGATCTAGTAAGTACTGTAGAAACATTCAACAATGCAGTTGATAGTGGCGTTGATGAAGAATTTGGTAGAGATACATCAACAATGACAAAGATTGAAGATGGCCCTTTCTATGCACTACATGCACAACGTGCAATTTTAGGAACATTCGGTGGTTTAAAAACACAAGTTACAGGTGAAGTATTAAATACTGAAGGTAATGTAATTAATGGTTTATATGCTGCTGGTGAAATGGCAAATGGTGAATTCTTCCCAGTTATTTACCCAGCCAGTGGCTCCAGTATTTCTGAATGTGTTACTCTTGGTAGAGAAGCAGGAAGAAGTGCCGCTATTTATGCAAGTAAATAACAATGAATAAAAACTGACTATGATATGATTAGGATGTAGGTGATATTACTTGCATCCTATTTTTTGGAGGATTGATGAAAAAAGACAAAACTAAAACAATTTCTTTAATAAGTTTAATAAGTATGTATTTGATTATTCGTTATCCTCTTTTTTCTCTTCATGGAATGAAAGATTGGCCGTTTATATTATTTGGTGCTAATGCAGTAATCATAGTGATTGCAAGTATGGTGTTTTATAAACAAAAGCTACCAATCTTTGTAACAAGCGCATATGCAATTAGTTTTGTAATAGGATACCTGTTTCAATTTGATTATGGTCATGGATTAAACAGCATGTGGATTATATGGACAGTTAGTAACTTTATAATAATTATCATTGGATTTATCTACGAAAAGAGACGGCTAAATGAAAGAAAGAGTAACGATAGAAGATATTGTTCAAAAGACAGGCATCAGTAAAAGTACTGTATCTAGAGTGTTGACAGGAAAAGGCTATGTATCTGATGAAGTAAGAAATACAGTAAAAAAAGCAGCTTCGGAATTAGAATATGTACCACAGAAAAAACATAATAAAAACGTTAATGATATGGTGATGATTGTATCTTGTCAATTAGATAGTGATGCTCAAATTAAGCTATGTAAATCAATCAGTACTTCTTTACAGGAGAATGGATTTAAAAGTGTTGTTGCTTCAGTAGAGTTTGGCAGTAATACAATATATGACTATTTAGATTATGCTTACGAAAAACATTTTGGTGGTTTAATCATATTGGGTGCTCTAGAAACAAAAGAACTTAGATATTCGCTTATGAATATACCATGTCCAATTGTTTTATTAAATCAATCTCTTTCTGGTATTCCAACGTGTTCTATCATTTTAGAAGATAAAAAAGCAGGCTATGATGCAACGAAGTATTTAATTGATAAAGGCCATAAGAAGATACTTTTTATTACGGGTTACGATAATGCAACAGCGATAATAGATAGAGAAAAAGGTTTTCTGCAGGCAATGAAAGAAGCAGGTATTGATGCGGAAAAGCTAATATTACGAACTGACTTTACAAAAGAAAACAGTGAGAAAATAGCTTATCAATTGATAGAGGATAGTTTTCCTTATACTGCACTATTATGTGCAACTGATGAATTGTTAGGTGGAATATTAAAAGTGTTTAAAAAAGAAAAAATACAAATACCAGACCAAATTAGTGTAATGTCATTTGAAAATACACTTTTAACCGAGATATATGAACCTAAAATCAGTATAGTCAGCTATGACTTTATAGAAATTGGTAAACAAATGGCTGATTTACTTATTGAAAGAGCTGCTAAGCCATATCATAAGACAAAATCAATTCATCGTACTGCAACATTACTATTACGTGACAGTGTAAAAGCTGTGAAATAGTTATGAAAGTTTCTTGAATGATAAGTGTCATTTATTGAATAAAAAATTTATTTATGATATAAAACACCTATGGATAAAAAGGCAATTATTACAAGATTTATCGGAACTAACTTAGAATTTGTCAGTAAAGAATTCGCTCTAGAATTCAAAAAAACACATAACTTGTCGACGAATCAAATGAGTGCTATTTGGTATTTAAGAGAAAAACCAGGTATGAAAATGATTGATTTAGCAAACAAGATGCAAATGTCTAGACAACAGATGACAAAACTAATTGATTCCCTGGAAGAAAAAAACTTGGTTGAAAGACAAATCAATGAAGCTGAAAGAAGAAGTGTTATTTTATTTGATACAGATGAAGCTTATCAGATTATTGATGCTATGCAGCAAGCATATTATGGTAGACTTTTAGGCAAGTTAGAAAAATTAAGTAATGAAGATCAAGACAGATTCTTTGAATCGTTAGATTTTATTACCAATACATTTATCAGTATCAATTAAGGTGGTTATACGATTAGCCATCTTTTTTGATACATTTCAGGGAAAAACATTTAAAAAGATTTACAAGCGGTTACAAATATGTTAGATTGAAAGCGTTAAAAAATTAATGGCGTGTTATTGAGTATTCAAGCATCAACTATTAAAAGAATTAACATTCTTTTTGAGGTTGGTGCTTTTTTGTATCTTCCTTAAAAAGCCAAAAAGAGAGGGAGGACATATTCATGAGAGACAAAATTTTTGGCGTTTTACAAAGAGTTGGTAGATCATTCATGTTGCCAATCGCAATTCTACCTGTTGCAGGTTTATTGTTAGGAATTGGTGGATCATTTACTAATGCAACGATGATTGAAGCATACCATTTAGAAGCAGTATTAGGAGAAGGTACTTTATTACATAGTTTATTATTAGTACTAAGTGATTGTGGAAATATTGTATTTGCTAACTTACCTATTATATTTGCTATGGGCGTGGCTATTGGTATGGCAAAGAAAGAAAAAGAAGTAGCTGCTTTATCTGGAGCTGTAGCGTTCTTTGTTATGCATTCAGCAATCAGTGCAATGTTGAAGATTACAGGACTTGCAAGTAGTTTGCCAGAAGGTTCTATTACTAATGTTGTGGGTATTGACTCATTACAAATGGGTGTATTTGGTGGTATTATCGTTGGTTTAGGTGTAGCTGCATTACATAATAAATTTTATAAAATTCAATTACCACAAGTATTATCTTTCTTTGGTGGTTCTCGTTTTGTGCCAATTATCTCAACAATTGTTTACTTATTTGTTGGTATTTTGATGTTCTTTATCTGGCCACATATTCAAGAAGGTATTTATGCAGTTGGTAATGTAGTAAGAAGTTCTGGTTATGCAGGTACTTTACTATATGGAATTATGGAAAGAGCATTACTTCCATTTGGTTTACACCATGTATTCTATTTACCTTTCTGGCAAACAGCAGTTGGTGGTACTGCCACGGTTGCTGGGGTAACAGTTGAAGGGGCACAAAATATTTTCTTTGCTGAACTTGCAAACCCGGGTACTACTGTATTTAATACTGAAGCTACACGCTTTATGGCTGGTAAATTCCCACTTATGATTTTTGGCTTACCTGGTGCTGCTTTAGCAATGTATCATACAGCTAAACCTAAAAAGAAAAAGGTTGTTGGAGGCTTATTATTATCTGCAACATTAACAAGTATGCTTACTGGTATTACTGAGCCAATTGAATTTACATTCTTGTTTGTAGCTCCTGTTCTATATATTGTTCATGTTATTGGTGCAGGTTTAGCTTATATGCTTATGCATATTTTCAAAGTTGGTGTTGGTATGACTTTCTCTGGTGGTTTAATTGACCTTACATTATTTGGTATTATGCAAGGTAATGCGAAAACAAACTGGATCATGGTTGTCGTTGTTGGTGTTGTATATTTTATTGCTTATTATTTAATATTCTCTGTATTAATTAAGAAACTTGATTTAAAGACACCTGGAAGAGAAGATGATGATAGTGAAGTTAAACTATATACAAGAAAAGATTTAGAAGCTAAAAATAATGAGACTGCTACTAATACAACTAGTGATAATAGAAGCGAACTTATTGCTAAGGGATTAGGTGGTAAGGCTAATATCAGTGATGTGGATTGTTGTGCTACTAGATTAAGATGTACAGTGCATGATGCTTCATTAGTTAGTGAAGAAATTTTAAATTCAACTGGAGCTAAGGGTGTAGTGAAAAAGGGTAATGGTATTCAAGTAATCTATGGTCCTCAAGTAACAGTGATTAAATCAAATTTAGAAGATTATTTAGAAAACAGTGTTGAAGAAGTTACAGATAGTGAAGTAGTTGTTGCACCATGTGATGGTAAAGTTGGCTTATTGTCAGAAACTCCTGATGAAACTTTTGCGAGCGAAATGATGGGTAAAGGTTTAGTTATTTTCCCAACAAGTAATAAGTTCTACGCACCAGTTGATGGTAAAGTATCATTTGTCTTTGGTACAAAACATGCGATTGGTATGGTTAGCGATAAAGGAACAGAAATATTACTTCATATTGGTATTGATACAGTTACATTGAATGGTGAAGGCTATACAATTCATGTTGAAAATGGTCAAGATATAAAGAAGGGTGACTTACTTGCCGAAGTAGATTTAGACTTTATTAAGAGCAAGGGATTAAGTACTGCTACGCCAATTGTATTTACTAATTTAGAACAAGATAGTAAGCTTAAAGTATTAAAAATGGGTGAAGTTAAGGCTAATGATGCGATAATAGAAGTACAAAAATAAGGGGATATCAATGTATAAGGTTCTAAAAGTCATTAACAATAATGCTTTGTTGGCGTACGATTTACATGCTGAAAAAGAGGTTATTTTCCTCGCTACAGGTGTTGGTTTTGGTAAGAAAGTTAATACTTTGTTTGATGATGTTGATGGTGCAAAAAAGTTTTATACGAATGAAAAAATCAAAGATATAACGCAAAATGTTGATCCAGTTTACCTGGAGATTGCGGACATGATTCTGCATGAAGCAGAATTAGAATTCAATGATGTTGATCGTATGATTCAATTTGCATTAGCTGATCATATCGCTTTTGCAATTGAGCGCATGGAAAATAATATTGAGATTGTTAATCCTTTTAGTAAAGATATTTCTTTATTGTACAAAGATGAATATAAGGTTGCAGTTAAGGGTGCTAAGATTATTCAAGATAAATTAGGTATTGAAATTAATGATGATGAAATATCTTATATTACTTTGCATATACATAGTGCTTTGGGACAAGATAATGTCGTGGATTCAATGCAGACTGCGATGGTGATTGATGATGCTCTCGCTTTACTTGAAAAACTATGCAGAGTCAAGCTGAATAAAGAATCAAGTGCTTATGCTCGTTTCTTAATTCATCTAAAATATATGTTTTATCGTATTAAAAACAATGAAGTATTAAATCTTGATATGAATGAGTATGCTTATAATACTTTTAAATCTTCATTTGATATAGCTAATGAAGTGCTTAAAGAGATTGAAGAGATAGCTAAGATAATTATTCCTAAAGTTGAAATAGGATATCTTGCAATTCATATCGAACGAATACTAAATAATTAAGGGTGCAAAATTGCACTCTTTTTTTGAAAATGAACAAAATATGATAATTGTTTAACAAATTCTTGTGAAAGCATTGACAAAGATTGTAAACATCAGTTAACATTTAAGTAAACATATGTTTACAATAAATCAGGAGGGAAAATGAAAAAGATTATTAGTAAAGTGTTTGCTGGATTACTTGCAATTACTTGTCTAGTAGGATGTGGTTCTACTGGAACAGGTACTACAAGTTCTACTACTGCCGATGACGGAATCAAATGGGATAAAGAAGTTGATTTCTTAGTTGTTGGTTATGGTTTAGCTGGTGCCAGTGCTGCTGTTGAAGCAAGTGACATCGATCCTAATGCTAAAATTTTAGTTATTGAAAAAATGAGCGAAGAATTAGCTGGTGGTAACTCTATCGCTTCAGGTCAAACATTCGTTGTGCCTAGTAAAGATGATGTTGAAACATTCCACACATATTTAAAGGCAATGAACGAACCTAACCCAATTCCAGAAGAATATTCTTCTTGGTTAGCTCAAGAATATGCTGATCAAATTAACTGGATCAACGCTACAATGGAAAACTGTGGTTATGAAGTTGGTTATGTAGGTGGCGGACCTCTAAGATGGGGAAGCTTAGTAGTTGAATTTGGTAACTTACCAGGTGCTGATTTCAAAGGAACATCTGCTCACATTCGTAAGAAGGATTCTGGCTCATTCATGGCTGGTGGTCTATGGCATGGATTTAACGCCGCTGCTACTCAAAGAGACAACATCGAAATTTCTTACAGAACAACATGTATCGATTTAATCCAAGATGTAGAAACAAGAGCTATTCTAGGTGTTGTTGCTACTACAGCTGATGGTTCTACAATCAATATCAAAGCAAACAAAGGTGTATTATTAGCTTGTGGTGGTTATGAAAACAACCTACAAATGCAAAAAGACTTCCATGGTGTAGATAATGTTAGAACATCTGGTACTCCAGGTAATACTGGTGATGGTATCCAAATGTTAATGAAAATCGGAGCTCAAATGTGGCACATGAAGAACCAAACACAATCTGGTGGTTACTGGTTAGGTGTTGCTGTTCCTGATTTTGAATCAACATTCATTTTAAATATGACATTCAAATCTGGTAGCTATGTACAAGTAGATGCTCAAGGCGAACGTTTCTATAACGAATCAAAGACTTATCATAGACAACATATGAAAGATCTAAAATATGGTAAATGGTTAGATTTACCTCATGAAGAAGCTTTACCAGTATGGTTTATCTTTGATGAAACATTAAGAGCTGGTGATAGCGTAGTATCTCCATGGTTATCTTGGCCAATTACAACTGAACACTATGCGTGGAGCAGTGACAACAGTGCAGAAGTTGAAAAAGGTTGGATCTTAAAGGCTGATACAATTGAAGAATTAGCTGAAAAGATGGGATATGAACCAGAAGCTATCAGAGCTACAATCGACAGATACAATGGTATGGTTGATAAAGGTGTTGATGAAGACTTCGGTCGTGATCCAGAAACTATGACTAAGATTGAAAATGGTCCATTCTATGCTGTAGAAATTACTCCTACATTAGTTGCTACTACAGGTGGTGCTAAGAGAAATACAAAATCACAAGTATTAGACTGGAATGACGAAGTTATTCCTAACCTATACGAAGCTGGTGAATTAGGTTCATACGTTTCTAACCTATACCAAAACGGTGTATTCCTATCAGAAGCTATTGCTTCAGGTAGAGCTGCTGCTCAAACAGCACTTGGTGGAAAATCAACAGTTACTAGCGAAGTAACAATCCTAGAAGCTGGCGAAACAGCAAGTACTTCATTCTTCAAAGATGTAAAAGATGGAACATATGAAGTTCAAATTACTGGACAACATGGTGAATTCACATTAGCAGTTAAGGTTGCTCAAGGTAAAGTATCACTAATCCAAGTTGAAGATGGTGCAGACAATATGTTCATGGATGAAGAACAATTTGCAACATTAGTTAACAGCATTCGTGAAAAACAAGATCTAGATGTAGATACAATTTCAGGTGCTACACAAGAATCTCAAAATGTATTAGATTCAATTAGAGATTACTTCACAAAATAAAATCTATAAATAAGACCGTCATAATCTAAGTATTAACTTCAGGCTTGACGGCCTTTTTTATTTGCACAAAAATTTTCTGACTTTTTTGGGGGAATGGGCCTCTTTTTGCGAATAAGAGTAGTATAGGAGGTCATAGATGATGACAGAAAA
>OIWM01003355.1_pt1 | contig 11705 bp, 12 predicted proteins | sample 1587451 | NCBI WGS metagenome assembly OIWM01 (sample SAMEA3888907, study PRJEB22519) | human gut metagenome | biome: human gut; feature: human-associated habitat; material: faeces | place: Denmark | collected 2011
AATATCTAGCTAATAACTCATTAGAATATTTAGTCATATAATTAGGCTTACGATGTTCATTCAATAATGTTTTTAAAATAATCACAAGATTATTTCTAACCATATCTTCAAAACTGTTTTGTCCTGTCACATTATATGCAATTCTGTAAAAGCTTCTATTCTTTTCGATAATTTCTAAAATAAATTGAATGTTATTTTCTACAATCTTACTGGAGTTAGCTGTTGGCACAAATTCACTTTGTCCATCACCCTCACTTTGTAAAGACTTGGAAACTTGTTCCGCATGAAAACTCTCTACAAAGTCATGATATACAATGGCATTTAAACAGTCATACTTATCATCAAAGTAGTTATAAAATGTAGCACGAATCACCCCTGTTGCATCACATATCTGCTTAATTGTTATCTTTTCAAATAAGTTTTTTAACATTAATTCTCGAAGATTTTCATATAAGCAAGCTCGCATATATCCTTTATGGTTTTCCATTTTTCACCTCAAATCAAGCCAAAAATCCTCGAATATAAATAGATGCTGAACACGATAATTAACATTCCACCACTTACGCCAAGAATACGTGTATGTTTAGCTCCTTGTGTATATCCGATATATTGAGCTATCAATATTACAATAAAAGAAATTACAAATATCATCAATACACTTACAATAATTTCTATTTTCGAAAAACTAAATCCAATACCCAAACACAATGTATCTATATTAGTAAAGATAGCTAATTTAAAACATTTTTTTAGATTGAAACTGTCATCCACACGCTCTTCAGACTCTTCTCTTTTTAATGATTTAAAGAATATATATACCCCAATAGTAAATATCAATATAATGGCAATAAATAACTTCATCTTAGAAGTAAGAAAACCAGTAAAAATAAATGATATCAAATAGCCAATTAATAATAATATTTCTGCAGCTAATGAATAAACAAGACTATAAAGCATAGCTTTCTTTAGTTCCAGCTTACGCATTGTTGCACCTTTATCCATCATTAATACAAAACTATCCAAGGATAAACCAAGACAGATAAAAACAGCTTGTAATAACCCCATAATTACCTCCCACTCGCAAATTGCATTATTATCATACATGGTTCAAAAATTTATTCTATAGACAAATAGATATGTTTGTAAATTCTTTCTACAAAACAAAAAGAAAAGGAATCCTAACGATTCCGTCTCTTATTAATAGGGGGAAAGAAATATCAAACTGTTTCGTTTGTTTGACACTTATATAATACTCAAAATAAATTTTGAGAGTTGGTCACTTTGTGAAAGAATGATGAAAAGTCATTTCACAACAATACCTAACAGTTTCGCAAAAGCAATTGCCTGTTCTTCATTTACAATTACACCTTTAATATCATTTGCTTCTACGACAATATTTGATATATTACACCTTGTAAAATCTAGATTTTTTAATTTTGTATCATAAAATTCTGCTCTCTTGAAATCACATTCTTCAGTTGCCATATTATCTATTTTGCACATTGAAAATCCTGTATCACTTAATACATCATCTATAAATCCACTATTTTTTATTTTTGATGAACTGAAGCAAGCATATTGAGCTTGTGTTTTTTCAACAAGTACATCTTCAAATGTACCTCTTGTAAAATCAGTTCCTGTTAATCGACATTTCCTAAAAATGACACGATGAAAAACACATTCTCTCATATCTATATTTGAAAAGTCACAATTTTCAAATATTACATCAGTAAACATCGCTCTTCTAATATGTTTTGTAAAAGTTATTTTGGTGAACTTACACTCAAAAAATTCTTTATAGTCTAATATCTTTGCACATTCTTCACTGTCAAAAAGAAAGTTATCTTGTCTATATTCTTCATTTATTTGATTAACTGGTAATAAATTTAATTCCCCGTTAAAACTTGGCTCTCTATTTTTCATATTCATATTTTACTACGAAGTGTTATCATAAACTTTAGAAATGGAGATTATATGTATTCAAAGTTAAATTTATATACACATGACGGTTTATTTCATGCGGATGATGTATTTGCTACAGCGTTATTATCTTTAATGTGTGAAGAAATCAATGTAGTTCGCGGACCAGATACAGAAATACCAAAAGATAAATCAAACTGGATTATTTATGATATTGGTGAAGGTGAACTCGATCATCATTCTCCAGCAAATAAAGAAGCTAATGGTGTTCATCCTGGTACGCTTATCCCTTATGCTGCATGCGGTCTAGTGTGGAAAAAATATTATAAAGAAATATTAGAAGGTATTGACTGTCCTGAAGAATATTATGACAAAGTATTTATTTCTTTAGATAATTCACTCATTCAGGGAATTGACTGTTTCGATAATGGCTATACTCCTGTAAGTTTATTACTTGAAAAGATGCCAAATATACCAAGAGAGCAAAAGAAACAATTACAAAACAGTGGTGACTTAGGCTTTACAATCAGTAAAGTTATTAAAGACTTCAACCCAGGATGGAACAGTGATTACAGTTATTATGAAGCCTTTATGGATGCTGTATCTTTCGCCAAAGACATTTTATTAAATCGTTTAGATAGTATTATCTCAGGTTTAGATGCGACTGATTATGTATTACAATGTATCGCCTTCTCTTCTAATCATATTATGACAATGGATAAATTTGCCCCTTGGGAAGGTGTACTAAAATCACAAAAAAATGATCCAATTGCCCAGGATATCTGGTATGTTGTATATCCCGCATTAAGAGGTGGCTGGAATATACAATGTGCTTTAAGTAATCCTGATGATCGTACAAGCTTTAGACATCCATTACCTTCAGAATGGTATGGCTTAAGATATGATGAACTAGCAAAAGTATCTGGCGTAAAAAGTGCCCAATTCTGTCATATTTCTGGTTTTTTAGCTGGTTGTAAAGATAAAGATGACACTTTAAAAATGGCCTATATCGCTATGCATAAGTAAAAGGAGCGCTTGCTCCTTTTCATTTACTTATTCGATAATGACCAGCTATATCATTTCTTTTTTCTAAAATATCTTCTTCATATCTTAATTGCCACGGGTTACTATGGTGAATGACATAGGTTATACCCTTTGAATTTCTTCTATCAGAAACAATTCCTATATGATTCGTAAATATAACAATATCTCCACCCTGCCACTCTTCTATATCATTTATATCCGTTGTTAAACTTATCGCATTGTGTTTAAAATATATCTTTAAATTTTTAACACGCCGAAAATCAATATTTGCATCTACAACAGAAATATCATATTCTTCCGGGTATTTTATAACATCTTCTTCTACCAGCTTCTGTAAGTCATATCCTGCATTTTTCAAAGCATATCCTACTACATCCACACATGTTCCATATTCATCATCTGGATAGCCTGTAGAATAATATTTACTTTTATATTTAGGTTTTTGACTTATATATTCTAATGCACTATCTAATATATCCACTTCATCATCTATACCATCACTATCTTTATCTACTGAACTATGGAATTGGGGTATTTCCCTACTGTATTTATTTACTAAGCGTTTTGATGATGTATTTTGATAACGTAATAAAATAAACCCAAAAATAAGTGATAATACGATAATTGTAATTAAAATTAGTTTTTTATGTTCCTTCATCATATTTCTATTATATATATTCCCAAATATTAAAAACTATCTTTTTATTATCGTTCATGCCTATTTTCACTAAGAGTTCAATAGAATAAGCAAATATTCATGTATAATTATGCGAATTACCACCTTTTTTCGCACTAAATAACGTGAATTATATATAAAAAATGCCAAAAGTAGCACATCACACACTATTTGGCATCTTTGCTTTAAAACATGAGATTTTTTCAGTTTATGTTTGTTGATATTATTCTAATCCTTTATTTAGGTCTTTGTTGAAATTGATTATTTTGTTTTGCAGAAAGATTTGTTTGTAAAGAGGTTATTGTTACAGTACTTACTTCAATACCACCCTGAATGATTGTATAAGTTTTTCCTGTTTCCAGTTTATTTGAAGCAATAACAAGATTTTCATAACCTTTTTCACTTGAATATGTAAATACAACATTACCTTCTTCATCTAGTATTTGTGTATCATTTGACGCATCAATCATTAAGCTGTTTACTTTTGAAGTATCACTCGGTAATAAAGCCATCATGCTGCTACCTCCAGCGAGTAGTGTTCCTCCATTTATTGTTAGTATAGACTCATCATTTTTCATATTGCTTCCGATAAAAGAAGAATCTATTGTATTTATACCATCATCACTACTTGTAATACTTATATTTCCATCATTGATGATTAACTCTTTCGCTTCTAAACCTTCATAAGACATCGAAATATCAATCGATCCACTATTAATCGTTAAAGCTTGATCAGCGTGAATACCAGCATCACCTGATTTAAGGTTAAAAGTTCCGCCTTCTATCGTAATTGATCCATTAGCAGCTGTTATTACAGATGAAGTTACCCATAATAAATATGCTATAATGGATTTCCCTTTGATGCCAAAATATGCAGTATTAGATCCTAAAATGACATATACATTGCCTAAATCTCTTACTGCTTCAACTGGTATGGATGCTTTAACTCATGCAATTGAAGTTTATATTGGTAATTCAACAACAAAGAAAACAAGAGAACTAGCTCTTCTTGCAATTCGTGGTATATATCAAAATATACTTACAGCTTACACAGAACCAACAAATGAAATTGCTAGAAGAAATATGTCATTAGCAGCTTATCAAGCAGGTATTGCCTTTTCCATAAGTTATGTAGGTTATATTCACGCTATTGCGCATTCTCTTGGTGGCTTCTATGATATACCGCACGGCCTCGCTAATGCTGTTGTAATGCCTATTGTATTAGAATCTTATGGAAGTAGCATTCACAAAAAGATGCATGATATTGCTATTGCAGCAGGTGTCAGTAGTCAAGATGATTCTGATGAAGATGCTTGCAATAAAATGATTCAATCTATAAAAAAATTAAATCAAGAAATGAATATTCCTAGTCATATAACAGAAATACGTACAGAAGATATACCAAAGTTAGCTCATCATGCTACTAAAGAAGCAAATCCCCTCTATCCTGTTCCTGTGATATATGATGATGATAAACTTGCCGCATTATATAAATTAGTTAAAGGAGATATTGAATATGGAACTAATGAAAATATGCAATATGCAAAAAGAGTATTTTTTAAGTGGTGAAACCCTTTCTATCTCTTTCCGTAAAAAACAACTGCAAAAACTATATGATGTTACAAGCAAGTATGAAGATGAAATTGTTAATGCTTTAAAAGAAGATTTAGGTAAAAGTAAAGAAGAAAGCTATATGAGTGAAATCGGTATGGTTAAAACTGAAATCACCCATATGTTAAAACACATTACTTCCTACAGCAAGAAAAAGTATGTATCAAGCCCTTTAGCACAGTTTGTTTCTTTCAGTTATAAAAAGAGTGTTCCTTATGGTACTACACTTATTATGTCACCATGGAATTATCCTTTTCTGTTAACTCTTGATCCCCTTGTTTGTGCTATCGCTGCAGGTGATACTGCAGTACTAAAACCAGGACCTGCATCTATACATACTAATGCCATCATGAAAAAGATGATTGAAGAAATATATGATGAAAAATATATCACTTTAATTGAAGGTGGAATTGATGTTGCAAACAATCTATTAGACCAGGATTTTGATTTTGTATTTTTTACTGGTGGTACAGCAACAGGACAAATCATTTATCAAAAATGTGCTGAAAAGATGATTCCTTGCGTATTAGAACTAGGTGGAAAAAGTCCATGTATCGTTGATGAAACTGCAGATATATCTTTAAGTGCAAAAAGAATTGTCTTTGGAAAATTCTTAAACTGTGGACAAACTTGTGTTGCCCCAGACTACATTCTTGTTCATCAATCCGTAAAAGATAAGCTAATTCAAGAACTGATCAAACAAATACATAAACAATATAGTAATACCCCTTTACAAAGTCCAATATATGGAAAAATCATTCATGAGGGACAATATAATCGATTATTAGGTTTATTAGATTTATCTAAAGTTATATATGGTGGTAACAGTAATAAAGAAACTTTACAAATTGAACCAACAATTATGGATCGTGTCACCTGGAACGATAAAGTAATGCAAGAAGAAATATTTGGACCTATTTTACCCGTATTAACTTATGAAAATTTTGATGAGATGTTAAATGAATTAAAGAGAAAACCTCATCCACTTGCTTTCTATTTATTCACAAAAAACAAAGATCATATTTCTAAAGTAGATAATGAAATGATATTTGGTGGCGGATGTATCAATGATACAATCATTCATCTTGCAAGTACTGAATTAGGATTTGGTGGTGTTGGTGCAAGTGGTATTGGTAAATATCATGGAAAAGATGGTTTCGATGCTTTCTCTCATACAAAATCAATTATAAATAAAAAATGTTGTATAGATTTACCTATGCGATATGCTCCATACAACAATAATTTATATAACAAATTAATTCGTTTCTTCATGAAATAAAAAAACTGCAATTGCGGTTTTTTTATACTTTATTACTTTACAAAAAGATTTGAATTGAATAAATCAAATATTTAATTAATAACACACAGTAAATGCAGGTCTCATTTTTTCAATTTGTCCTCGCGTCAGCCTATATTCAATTGCTTTTTTTTCCCAATTTTCCCTAACAATCTTAAGAATATCATCTGCATAAACTTTGGCATCTGATTTTGAAATACCAAATTTTATTGCGGATTGAATAGCTAGATCAATATTGATTCTATTATCATATTCGTTAATATTAAGAGAAAGCTCATCTCCATAAGGGACTGGATTAACATCATATAGTGGTGAAAGAATCCATCCTTTTTTTGTAAAAATAAAAGCATGATTCCGTAAATGATCATCAGTATTACTAATCGCCATATTAAAAACAATGCGTTTCCAAAGCTCTACCAAATCCTTTTTCGGCTGTGCACCACAAGACTTGATAAACGATGCAATATCCAAATAACTGCTCCCGTCAGCAGCTGATGCACCATCTGTTTTACCAAGTAAAGTCATTGCAGAAGCAAAATGTATTCGTTTATCACCTTGGCGGTCAAACCTTTTAATTAAGAACGTGCTCCCTAAAGAGGAGAATTTTTCAAGTTTAGCATTTGGAACATTTAATCCACACTGCAACGCAAGATCATGCGCCACCATTTCCCAAGCACCCGTATCATTTTCATCATTCTTTGATGGAAATTTTGCAATCCACAGCTCTTTTTGTGTGTCTAAAATTGTTGCTTTTGGTCTTGCACCACCAAGAGAAGAGCCAGGTTTAATCAATTGATTTAACCATTTTTCAGATAATCCTGTTTCATCATTTTCATAATTTCTTGATGCTTCCTCAAGTGTATGAAGTGTAGTCCATGGTGGAGCAGCGGCATCTTTATCATCAGAAAGAAATGATCCTGCTGTATCTAACTTAAATCGAATACCACCCATTCTAGTTTCATCATATACACCCATCAAATAATCACTATCATGAAGTTTAGAAGGTTTCCTACCCTCTTTTTCTGCAAGAATTCTTTCACGTTTATTCATAAGAACTCGTCCCCAACAATCTGGTGAAGCATCTGCAAATAAACCAAAAATATTTTTACCAATCGGGTACTGTCTACCAGAATATGGTCTAAGTTCTGGATCAAGAATTAAAGATAGTTCAGTTTTTTTTAGCCATTCTTTATCGTATTCAAACGAATAAGATTCATAACCTTTTATAATGTTTACAAAAAGTGTTCCCATAAGCAGTGGACGCTCGTCACTAAAATCGTCATAAACAAAAATATTTTTTTGATTTGTTAACATTATTCAGATCTCCTCGGTGCACGTTTTTTTGCTATCAAATTCAAATCCTGCATTTGTCTACCCATTTCATCATCTTTAGCAATAAGAAGTAAATCATTATCCAAATTGTTTAAAGCATGTAGAACAGCCGCATAAATTCCCATTGCAACAGATGGATCTCCTTTTTCAACTTTCCAAAGAGAAGCACGACTGACGCCTGCCCGTTCAGCAACCAGCTCAGTAGATAAACTTCTTCTAAGTCTTGCAAGTTTTATCTGTTCGCCCATAGTTGTTAATATTTCTTCTGTTTTCGGTAATATATTGTATGCCGCTTTTTTCATCTATACTTCCTCTCATTTATGTTTACTATTGTAAACATAATTATTATATTCGTCTATAATTAAAAGCATTATATTTCAAGCACATTTATAATGCTACCTTTAATCAGTTATAATTTTTTAAAATTTCAGCATTCAATCTTTTACTCCACAGGAATTATTTTTATATAACTTAATAATATCAACAAACAAATCATTAACTATATGTAGCGCATTTATTAACTTTCTAAAAAATTCATAACGAGCTTAACCATTGTTTCTTTTTCTTCCGGTCTTGATTCTGCAATCATCAAAGTTATAGCAACAAGAGCACTATTAGGGATAATTTGCTTTTCATCAATAATCAAATGCTGATTCTCATTCAAAAATTTAAGAAAAATAGAAGCTCCAATTCGTTTACATCCATCAGCAAAAGGATGATCTTTCACCAAAAAGTAAAGTAAATTAGCTGCCTTTTCTTCAACACTTGGATACATTTCTTGACCAAATACATTTTGATATACAGCTGCAATAATCCCATTTAATTTACCTGGTTCTTTTTCAACACCAAATACATCAGAAAAACCAATATATTTCATAGAATCGATAAGAGCTCTACACTCTTCATACGTTAATCGATAAATTGAATCATTACCTTTCGGCTTAGAAATACAGCCATGATCATAATCATCAAGTAATGATAGTGCATTTGAATATGCATCAATAACATTTAATACTTCTTTTTCTTCTATATCTAATGCAGAAGCTAACATTTTAGATTGAATCGCAATAGTTTTATTTAAAATTTCAAGTCTTTTCTTATTTATTGCATATCCTTTCATCATATAGTCTTTTAATATGGAAGTTGCCCATTTACGAAAGATAACACCATTTTGAGATTTCACACGATATCCTACAGAAATAATCATATCAAGATTATAGTATTCAATTGATCTTTGTATTTCTCTATTCCCTTCAGTTTGAACTGTCGCAAATTTTGCGACAGTTGAATTATCTAACTCTTCTTTTAATGCATTATTAATATGTTTACCAATTGTTTTGACATCTCTGTCAAATAATTGTGCAAGTTGATTACGATTTAACCATACTGTTTCATTATCCTGTGAAACTGTAACATCTAGCTGTAAATCACCATTTACAAATTTAATAATTTCGTTATTCATAATCCTCCTATATATCTTTATAGGCAAGAAAAAGTGAAATTCCTTAAAATTTCTTCAATTATTTTAAAAAATTACTCGTCGTCTTAAGGCAAACAAGAATTATACCTTTATAGCTCTAGAGAATCTTCATTTAAAAGAAAGTCATAAATGCTCATTGAAGTAATGCCGTTTTCATCTCTTGTTACATTGATTACATCTTTAACAATTACAATTTTCTTAAATGAATCATCAACATTTAATAAAGAAGCTTTTTCTTGAATTTCCTTTTCAAGCGTTGGCATACTAAATGCTGATTGAATATAATATCTTTTACTACCAAGGTTCGCAACAAAATCAATCTCTAGCGATTTGCGAAATTGTTTACCATTTAAACCGTATTCTCTTTTTTCAACAACACCTACATCGACGCTATAACCTCTATATCTTAGTTCATTATAAATGATGTTTTCCATAAGATGAGTTTCTTCTACTTGTCTAAAACCTAGCCTAGCATTTCTAAGACCTATATCTTCGAAATAAAATTTCATAGGAGTTCCTATATATTTTCTTCCTTTGACATTGTAACGCTGAGCTTTCGAAATAATAAAGGCATCTTCTAAATATTCGATATATTGTCTTATTGTATTGATACTAATACTAGATTGAATAGAGCTCTTAAAAGTTGCTTGTATTTTAGATGGGTTAGTTAAAGATCCGACTCCAGATGCTAATACATTGATTAAATCTTCTAATTCTTGGGTTTTTTCAATATGATAACGTTCAATAATGTCTTTTAAATATGTTTCATTAAATAGATTTGTTAGATAATTTATCTTTTGTGTTTCCGTTTTCATAGTAACAGTTAGTGGAAGCCCACCATAAACAATATAATCTGCAAAGGCGTGATACATATCTCCTTCATAAACTTGTGTAAATTCTTTAAAAGTTAATGGATAAATATGAATTTCATCACCTCTGCCTCTAAATTCAGTAATAACATCTTTTGATAAGAACTTAGAATTACTGCCTGTAACATAAGTATCAGCATTAGGCAAATGAAGTAAAGAATTTAATACCTCTTCAAAATCATTTAACATTTGCACTTCATCTAACAGAATATAATATTGTTCATCATCTACCATTAATGAGTTAATATATTCTAAGATAATATCAGGATCTCGGTATTTTTTATTTTCTCTTTTATCTAATTCAATTTTAATAATATGAGATTCTTTTACACACTGACTTTTTAAATAATCATTAAAAAGAGTAAATAGCAGATATGATTTTCCTGATCTTCTAATTCCGGTAACTACTTTTATCATATTGTTATTCATTCGGTTTATCAGTTCATTCAAATATTTATCTCTAGCAATTTTCACACTTATCACCTCTTTGATTATTTTTGTCATATATGACACTATTTTTCAATATATCTTTGTGATATACATTATGAACATTACACATCTAAAAATCAATAGCATTTTGACTGTTTCTGTCATATGTGACATTTTTTATCAATAGATTATAATCCCATCATTTCTCGTATGATTCGATCACTCATTTTAACTGTACCAACAAGAACCAACATATTGAAAGATAATTGAGCAATATATGACCAAACCTGCGTTACCGCTGCCGCACTTGTATCTACAACAGGTGGTGTTGAAGCAAATAAAGAAAAGATTATACAGGATAATAAAATAACTGCACCCTCAAGTAATACTGCACAATAACTTCTGACAAAACTTTTTTCAACACTTTGTGATGGTTCTCCTGCAAAAGTTGATAGTGGAATAGAAGCCAAAGCAGTATACATATATAACTTAAAGAATCTTCCATATACTGTCATAATCAAAATAAATGAAAGCACAGTAATAAGTAAGCCACCAATCAAAGTTACTGCCCATAAAGGGATACTTTCAAAGAAACCGCAACTCTCAATAGTTGTAATGTAAGCGTCAATAAGTTTACTAGCTAAAGTAATATTAAGATTGTCACTATCTTGCCATCCTAAGGAAGTAGTTAGATCACCTTGCGGGTCTGCATCAATAAGTAATACTCTTTTACCTTGCATAGCTAAACCAATACCAAGATTTACTGTTGTATTCGTCTTGCCAACTCCACCCTTTTGATTACATATTGCAATCACTTTGCAGATTGACATTTAATTGTCCTCCTTTCTACATTAGCCATAAATCTACATATGGCTATGTAAAGTCAAGAGAACATCTTGACTATAAATGTTAATTGTTTACTAGTATTTGTCTCATCCCCCTAGTAAGGGAAATTAATAGGTAGTAAGTAGCTTTCTTACATCATAGGAATCTCACCTCTGCCGGGTTCTCCGCCAGCTCCGTAGAGAAGTATCATTATCATTCTGA
>OIWM01003356.1_pt1 | contig 11700 bp, 6 predicted proteins | sample 1587451 | NCBI WGS metagenome assembly OIWM01 (sample SAMEA3888907, study PRJEB22519) | human gut metagenome | biome: human gut; feature: human-associated habitat; material: faeces | place: Denmark | collected 2011
TTACGCCACAACTTACGCCAATTTACGCCTCACTTACGCCAAAAATGCGTCCCCAATTCTGCGATTGCAGACAAGTTCCGATAGACAACGAAAAGTTCATATGATTGAAGCCCGCTGATTTGAAGTCAGCGGGCTTTTTCTATTTCTCCGGTTGTCGAATCAGGATATACCGAACGACCATTCCCATTGCCGTGAAAGCCGCAGAGGCTGCTTCCAAGGGCGTAAGCATCTACAAGTATGAGCCGAGCAGTCCTGTTGCAAAGACTTATGCAGCGTTCGCAAAGGAGGTGTCGCAGATACTTCCCTCGGAAAAGCCTTCGATCGCATTGGTCGTATAGATCAGGCGGCGCACCTCCTGTGGGTACTTGAAATAGGAGGTCAGGTTGAGCCAATTCTCTCGTCAGGACTGAGCGATCTTCGAGTACTTTTTGTCCCAGCGTTCGGAAAAGGTGTCCAGAGCATTCAGCACAGCAGTCTCATCGATTGCAGCATAGACCGCGGTCTGCCATGAGGGCCTTTATGTCCTTGTACGAAAGCGCTCTGGCGGCGGTAGCCATTCTGACGGCCTACATCCCCATGCTCATCTACTTCAACGCAGCAATAATGCCGCCGCATTTGTAAAAAGCTGAAAATCCCCCTGCATACCGTAATTTTACGGGCTGCAGGGGGATTTCTTTGCATGGATCAGACGGTCCGCTTTCTGAAGAAGATCCAGAGACCGCTCATCATCAGGCCGGAGCCGAGCAGAAGCAGGGTCCACAGCACGCTGTCAAAGCTGTCGCCGGTGTTCGGCGCAGAGGTGCGCAGCGCACCGCAATCGACGCACTTTCCGTCGGAACCGTAATGATGGCCGGTAGCAGGAAGAACCGTTCCTGCTTGGATCTGGCGGCCGCATGCGGCGCACAGGATGTCGCCAGTGTAGCCATTGTCGGTGCAGGTAGCTTTTTTCTGCCCTGTTACAACGGTTTCACTGTGCAGCGCGGCGGTCAGCGTCTTGGTAAACTCCACTGCGGATTCATTCCGCTCCGTCTGACGGAGGGTCACACTGAGCTCGGAGTCCAGTGCGGCGGGATCCTTCAGGGAGAAGGAGACGGAAGCCACGGCGGTTCCGGCAGGGAGTCCGCCCAGAGAAACATAGCCGAAAGCAACTGCACCGTCCTGTACATGCGCAGAGGTGTAGTCCCCAAGCACCTGAATGTCCCGGAATTCCAGAACCTCAGGGTCAAAGTCCAGATACATCAGGGCGTTGGTGGTATCGGCATCGGAAACGACTGTCACCGTTACGGTCTTTTCATCCTCGGAGATGGACAGAGCGGACTGCGCAGGTGCAGTGGCCGGGACTTCGGAGGCAGCGGTATAAGCGCTGAGGCTGCCTGCGGCCGGGGCTTCTTCCGGCAGAGCGACCGAAAGCAGTTCGTCGGTGAGTGCAGCCGTACCGGCGTCCTGCGTGCAAAGAGGCAGGTTTTCCGGAGCAACATCCTGCACGGTTTCCGCAGTACCATGGTAATCGGCAGCGTAGATGTTGGCCGGGAACACATCGGTGCCGAAATCGGCCAGCAGGTCAGCGTTCCAGAAGTCGCTGGAGGCATCGTAGACCATCCGATAAAGCTGACTGATCTTTCCGGTGAAGTAGGACAGGTACATGACCAACTTTCCGTCTTCCACGGTGGGAACGGTGGAGCAATGGGGGCCGTTGTCATCACCCATGAACCACAGCTTCAGTTTGGGCAGGTTGGAATGGGAAATCGTATACTTCAGATTGTAAGTACCGTCCTTCTGATAGAGCTGGAAGCTCCAGACACCGCCCCGGTCATCGAGCATGGTATAAAGCTCGGAGGGGGTTTCGGCGACTCCGTCGCCATCCAGGTCCACGGCACTTTCACCAAAGGAAGAAACGGTAGCAAACTTACTTCCGCCTGTGCCGAACATCAGGTCCATGATATAGTAAGTGGCATTGTTGGTAATTTTACCCAGGGGTGCGGGGTTAAAGACGAAGAAGCTGTAAACGCCCAGGATGGTAGGATTTCCGTCCTCGGTGAATACACGGGAAGCCTCCATATCATTGAGGGGAACGTTGAAGCCGCCGTTGCCGTCAATTCCGTCAAAGCTGCTCAGCACCGCACCGGTTTGCTCGTCCACTACATGGAAATCCTTGGCGGCACTGTCCATTATGACGATCTGATGATTAAAGGAATCATAAGTAATGGCGTTCAGACCGTCTACGGCAACGGTGTTGCCGGGAGTCCACTGCGCATCATTTTCCAGATCCCAGGAGAACAGGCGGGTTTCCCGGTCCGCATCGGTCAGAGCACCGTGCAGGGTTACCTTCAGGACCTCCACAGTAACGGTACAGCTGGCAGATTTTGACGGATCCGCCTCAGCAGTGGCGGTAATGACCGCCTCACCGCCGTTTACAGCCTGAACCCGGCCCTTCTGGTCAACGGTGGCAACGTTTTCGTCGGAGGAGGTCCAGACAACGCCGTCCGGATGGATACCGAAGGGAGAAACCTCCGCAGTCAGGGTCAGATTGCCGCCCTTGTACAGGTGTGCAGTCTCCTGGTCCAGCTTTACAGCTACCGGTGCGTCCAGCTCTTCCCTGTTCAGGTTGATGCGGTAGGTGCTGACGTTATTGGCGTAGTCATAAACCTGCAGCACCAGATGCTTGACGGCTTCCGTGTCAATGCTGCCCATGTCCAAACTGACATCTTCGCCTCTGGCAGCACCCTGAGGGCTGCCGCCGATCTTGCTGAGAACGGTATTGGTATCGTAATCATAGAGAATGGCAGCGGCAACATAGCGGTTGTCGGAAGCGGTTGCAAACAGGCGCCGCTCACCGGAAGCGACATCCTCACGGAGGAAAACATCAGACAGAGTGGGTTCCGTCTTATCCACGAACAGCGTGTAGGTCTGCTTGGCACCATCGTGCAGGGCATCCCAGTCTACAATGGGTGCTTCGCCGGAAAAGTCAATATAGTATTCCGGGGCGAGGTAGGCCGTAACGGTGAGTTGGGTACCCTCCGCAGCCTTGGGGGAGATGTTCATGGGGAGACTGCTCTGGTACTGGGTCCAGAACTGATTGGCCACCTGATAGAAGGCGCTGCCGATGGCATAGTCGTAGGATTTATCCAGATAGGTAACGCCATCATCTCCTGTAACGGTAATCCGGGAGGCGGAGGCATTACGGATGAGGGCAAAGTACACATCCATCAGCTTGGCCGTGTCAGGATTGAAGGAGTAGCGGTCCGAATCGTAGAAGCCGTCGTCTACATAGGGGTTTGCACCGAAGTCATAGGACTGAGAATGGTCTGAATACTGAATGGTCATGCTCTGAAGGCCCTTGGCATTCTCCTGCAAGGCTGCGGCCAGGTAGGGTTCACGGGTCTCCTTGCCGTAGTGATAGTCCAGAGCGCTGCCCATATCGAACATAGACGCGTCGGTCCAGCTTCCGTAGTAGCCCAGAACGGGAATGGAATGGCTGGTGCCAACGGCTCCATCGGGACTTTCCATTTCCTCTGCGAACACATAGCCTTCCACAAAGGCACCGGAACCGTTTCCGGCTGCATCATAGGCATCCAGACCCAGCACCTGGGCCTGAACGGTCACATGGATGCTGCCGCCGGCCGGCACAGTCACAAGAGCAGTGCCCAATGCCTGGAAGAACAGGTAAGCATCGTAGGTTCCAATACTACCATTGCCGTCCAGATCGGCATATTCCTGGCAGGAGATGCTGCTGCGTGCACCGGTCACAAAGTCCAGCAGGGCCTGACCGTCGTTGGCACCAACCGTACCGCTGCCGTCAAAGTCGCAGTTCTGCAGCTTGGAAAGGTCTGCCATTTCAACGTTCTGTCCGTCGACAGTCCAGCTGACCTGGGAAGCCAGAGGTGCGGTGGCTGTGTCCGTATACAAAACGGTGCTGCCGTCCTCCTGGTCTTTGGAAAGCAAGGCTTGGGTAAAGAAGTCGGCACGAAGGTGGAAGGAGGAAGCCTCGTCCTTCCGGTTGTACAGGGTGAAGCCAAAGGTGTAGGTACCGGTACGATCCGGATCGTCCCCAAGCTCCGCCTTGATTTTTCCGTCGGCATAGGAATCGGTTGCATCGGCATCCATGAAGAGATAGCTGCCTGCATGGATTGCCTCACCGACGTTGGCAAGGCCTGCGCCCTGCCGCAGAACAGGGTAGTAGCTGCCGTTGGAACTGTCGATCAGAGGCTGCGCCGTGGACATCAGCAAACTTTGGGAGAGCTGGCGCAGAGATTTCCCGGTTTCCTTGTCCAAGTCGTTTGCCTTGATGTACTCGGCAACAAGTGCGGCCATGCCCGCTACCTGAGGAGAGGCCATGGAGGTACCGGAGTTGTTCTTATAGGTTCCTCCGTTCTCCAGAGAGAAGATATTTCCACCAGGGGCGGTAATTTCGGGCTTCAGCTCCAGAGAGCCGGGAACGCCCCAGCTGGAGAAGCTGCTGACCTTGTAGTCGGTGGAGTGTGTAGAGGTCGCGATGGGCTTCTCGCTGACGTAGATGCTGCCGGTATAGCAGAGCGTATTTCCGTCATCGTCCGTGACCGCCTGTGCGTTTGCCAGCAGAACATCCCGGCAATCCAGGGTCAGTCCTGCACAGGGAGCAGTGTGGGTGTACTCGGTAAGATCCATGCCGATGGTGCCCGCCTCGTTGTTTACGATCAGCACGCCGATGGCACCGTTCTCCACGGCAGCATTGGCTTTTGCGGCAAAAGACAATTCACCCCGGTTGCACACGGCAATGTTGCCCTTTAGCAGATCGGAAACCGCAGCAAATTCCTCCGGTGTGCCGATGGAATCCACATAAACAAAGGAATGGTCTCCGGAAATGGTGTAGAAGGGGGCGTTGGAATAATTTGTACTCTCCCGGTAGGCAAGCTTTTCGCTGCCAACGCCCAGGTAGCGGTAAGTGGAACCAATGTTGTCCGCAGAGGCCACATCCAGGGAATTTGTGAAGGAACCCGGGGAACCGGCAGTGGACCAGCCGACACTGCCGGCATAGGGATAACCGGCGTTGGTATGCTCGAACCAGTAGCCGGAGTTACCGGCGGCCATACACACAACGGTGCCGCTCTCTGTGATGGTTTCCAGAATGGACTGAAACACCGCTGCGGTGTTGTAGGAATAACCGGCGCTGCTGCCGCCCAGGGACAGGTTCACAGAGTCGGCACCCAACAAAATGGCATCTTCAATGGCAACCATGTAGTCGGTATCATAAGCGCCGCCGGCCTTGCCGAACACCTTCATGACAAGGATCTGGGCATCCGGGGCAACGCCCTGCGTCAAAACGGCCTCCAGAGCATCGGAATACGTGCCGTCACCGTTGGGAATGTAGCGGTTTCCGGCAGCGATTCCGGTGACGTGGGAGCCATGGTCACCCTGGGTATCGTTGTCGTGGGTAACGTCCAGATCCCGGTCGATGTAGTTAAAGCCAAAGGGAATCTTGGCGTTTATGTATAGGTCATCGGCGGTGACGTTCTCCAGACGCTGGAAGGCGTTGAGCTGCTCCAGAACAGGGGAAATGTCGGAGGCACTCATCAGCGTGGCATTGCTGTCCCGGAGGGCATACAGCAGGGCATCCGGGTCCAGAGAGGGATGATCCACATCCAGGCCGGAATCAATAACGGCAATGCGGGTACCGGCGCCGGTGTAGCCCTCGGCCCAGGCGATATCGGAGCCAATCATTTCCCCGGAGGTAGACATCAGCGGGTCGGTGACCTCCTGCTGATCCAGCACACAGGGATCGTAGCGGTTCTCAATCAGTACCTCTTTCACGCCGGGCAGGGCGGCAATCTGTGCAATCTGGCCGTAGGTCACATTGGCGGAAATCATATTGGCCGCCAATGTCAGGTTCCAGACCACGTCCAGTTCATCGCCATGAAGGACCTGCTCAGAAATGGCGTCTTCCATTTCCACCTGCTTTTCCTCCAGAGAGGCCCGGTAGTCCATTGCACCGGCATTGCAGGCGGCCACCTGATCAGAGGTAAAGCCCTCTTCCAGTGTGGAGGCATCCTCCAGAACGATGGCGACACGGACCTCGTCCGTATCTGCGTAGCTTTGCGTCAGATCCTCTGCCGCAAGCTCCTCCCGGAAAGGAGAAGGCGCAGAAAAAGCGCTGTTGTCAATTTTTTCCCAGAAGAGCGTGTCTGCCTGCCCGGACTCGGAATGGTCTTCGGCAGCCATGGCAGGAACCACGGCACTGAACACCATTGCCATTGCCAGCAGCACGGACCAGAGCCGTCTGTGGAAATGGGAAAAATGCATAAAATAATCCTCTCTTTCTTCGGCAAAAAACGAGTGTGGCTCCGCTTGTGTGCGTCATTGCCGGGCGTACATTCAGCGAAAACGAATGTCCATATTATAGCACGGACAGGGGACAAATGCAATCCAAAAGCACCCACTTGCAACGAAATTGTCATAATGCTGGAAAATAATGGAAAATCCATGGAATGGATGGGCGTTCTGTCCAAAACCCGGGCGGTACAAAAGTGTCGCAGCCCCTGGCTGCTTGCCGGATGGCTGTAGAGCAATGCGGCAAATGCGGCACCGGGTAGCGTTGCCGCATTTCAGTCCGTCAAATAGCCCCAGCTTTCAGCAAACGAAAGCTGGGAGTCTTACAATCCGGGAAGCAAAAGCGCAGACAGGAGAATCTGAACAGTCCCCCGGGCCGTGGGCTTCTATGAACACATGGGCTTCCGGACCTATCGCTGTACCGAGCAGGGTTCCCCCTACCCACTACTATATAAATATATGTGCAGAGAAGTGGGATGAATGATATCCGAAAGCAGTGAAGATGCAATGCACAACGAACGGCAGAAACTACAGTGGATTTCCCTTTGCACGCAAATCCGCTGCGATCATCCGTATTTTTCCTCTAACGGTCAGAATATTATGTAATTGTCAGAACTCATCCGTCCGTCATTCGCAATATGCCCAAATTCAAAGTCTTTGGACCGGTTCAGAAGTGTGTAAATTTGTTAAAAGTTCCGAAATTGTAAATATCTGCCCATTGGCCGTTGACATTTTGTGGAATTTCTGGTATTGTGACGGTGTAAGAAAGGTCGTTCCTATCTTTGGAAAGCAGGTGATACCCGATGGGCTGATGTGCAGCGCCATGTAAACAATTTCCTCTCCATGGCTTTGATCGTGTCCGAATGTCCGTTTTCATGAATGACGCATTACTAAGGAGGGTCAATTAACTAGGAAGAAATTCCGAAATTGGATCACGTTTGCTGTGGTCCTGGCTATGGTCCTGTCCCTCGCCGTCGGCGTGTCGGCGAATACCCGTTCCACCTCTGCTGGTATCTATGGAACTCTCCGTGCAAGCTGCTATCAAAGTTCGAGTGTAAATCTGTTGGATACAACTGCCAGTGTAGACAAGAACCCGGATCGTGCATACTTTGTTGTCACAGTAAAATTCTCGAGCGATTTGGGCCCTGGTGATCCGTCCTCTGTGCAAAGCGCAAGATCAGTAAAGAGTTTCAACCCATCCTTCGCAATATATTTCAACATTGAAACCGCACCCAATTACGCCTTTGTATGTCAAGAGATTCGTGGGGGTACATCAACAGGCAGCAAGGGCTACGCCTGCTACACCCAGACGGATATTTCCATCTAACTAACAGTGAAGTAACGCCCAACGAACCGTTGGGCGTTACTTCTAACAGGAGTTGAAAGAACTTTATGAATCTAAAAAGTGTATTATATCGACTTTTGATATGTGCTTTGACCGTCTTTCTGTGTGCTTGTAGTTTTTCCCCTTCAGATGTTAATGGTTCCACTGCAACGATTCCATCAACCAATACAGGCCCCTCTCCCGTCATCACACCCTCCCGACCTCCGAAAGAAACCGATTTGGGCTACCTTAAGCTGTCCTTCTGTGGGGTAGCAGATTACGACAGCGTTGGGGAGTTCATCTCTTATACCGGGGGAGAACTTTGCTATCCTTTATGTATGGAAAGTGAAGGTGCCGTTCAGACCCACGGAGTCGGTGTGCTGCTGTTCCTGGACGGTCGGGTCCAGCCCTATCGGCTGGAAGGAGAGGAAACATACACCTATCTGCACATCTTTCATCCGGAATCCACCGGAACGACCGTTAATCTTTACCTGACCCCAATCACCGGTCAACCGGGCGATACCCTGGAATTTTATGTCTATGCCATGCCTCAGCCAGACTATTTGCCGTCCATGGGGCCCGCCACCATGATGAGCTACACCAGTGGAGCCCTTGGGACCGTTATGCGTGTCCAATTTCAAGCTTCCCCACCGGACGCCGTTTTCCCGGAAAAGTCGCTCCGTCTGACTACGCCGGAGATCTCCTATGTGGATGTTTCCACAGCAGATGTAAAAGACTGGTCCGAAACCGATCTTCGGGAGCGGGTGGCAAACCGCTTTTACCTGAACGGGCAAGCCAAACACACGATTTCCTGTCTGTACGGGGCAAGCACTGACAGCCCGCTGGACCTGTGTCTGGAGGTTTGGGGCAGTCCATACGTAGAGCACGGCGTTGTTTTCTTTGTGGATAACGAGCCTGTTTTTGGACCGGATGGCGAGACACTTTTTCTGACGATCCAGTCCGGTCAGAAAACCGTTGTGAATACGAAATTGGATATGTCTGATTTTTCTGGTGAAAGTGTCGTGTATGCCGTTCTGGTACCCCGAAATTATAAGACCAGTGAAATTCTGACCCGAGCCTTTGTGGATGGCACGGAGAATTGGTTCGTTCTATCCAAGGAGAAGCCCAATAGCTAAGGAGGCCCCTATGGAAGTACGTTTGGAACACATCTCCAAAAAATACGGCAGTAAGTACGCCCTGCGGGATTTCACCGCTACGCTGGAGAAGCGCAGCGTTATGGAAATTCAGAAAACCGAATGTCCATATATGGCAATATGACGAAGTAGGGTGGGTTTGGATCGGTTCAAAAATCGATGAATTTGCTAAAAGTTCCGAAATTGTAGATATCTGCCGATTGGCCGTTGACATTTTACAAAATTTCTGGTATTGTGACGTTGTAAGGAAGGTCGTTCCTACTCTGGGAAAGCAGGTGATACCCGATGGGCTGATGTGCAGCGCCATATATCCCTCGCCGTCGGCGTGTCGGCGACTAGTAGTTCTAAGTCCACCCTATACTACGGGACACTTTCCGGTTGGTGTGCTCAAAGTACATCAAACATTAATCTTGTCAATACGACTACTTCCGTTACACGAAATGTTGACCATGCCTATCTTGCCGTTACAGCAAGCTTTTCCAACGGCGATAAAATCACAACCTCGGATTTTCAGAAGAGTTCCACTGGGGCTTTGTCCTACAACACGTCGTTTCCTATCTATATCACGATTGATTCTACGCCCGTCTACGTCTTTGTTGCGCACGAAGTCAGAGGAGGCACCGATGGCCACGACGGCTTTGTATGCTATACGCAGGCACCGATTTCCATTTAACTCATAACAATAAGGTCAGCGGGAAAACCGCTGACCTTATTCAAAATATACCGGGAGGAAGAACTTATGAAACAACAGATTATGCTCTTATTCATCCTCATCTTTCTCTTGACCGGCTGCACCCAAGCACTCCCCGCCGCTTCTTCCGGGCCCGCCGGCGAAAGCACCGCTTCGCCGTTCTCGTCCACTTCTCCGTCCCCCACCACGACAAGTCCCCAGCAGGCGGGTGAGGTCGACCTTGGCTCCCTAGGTGTCGGTCCTGCTGAAGAACGGCAGAAGGATTCCCGGGGAAGTTTCCTGAACTATGAAGGCGGCGAAATGCGGATGCCCTATTTTCTGGAAAGCACCGGCAGAATCCGGCAATGCGGTATTGGTATTCTGCTTTTTGTAGACGGTCACCCCCAGCCCTACCGTTTGTCCGACGCTGAAGAATACACCTACATGCACGTTTTTTACCCGGATACCCCAAAAATCACCTTTGATCTCTGCTTTGTTCCTGTGACCGGCAGCGAAGGGGACGAACTGGAAGTTTATATCGAAGCCCTGCCCAGCCCGGAATATCTGCCTTCGCAGGGGCCTGAGAATCGCATGGTCTATACCAGCGGCTCCACCGGCGGAGGGACCCGCTTGAAATACCTGGCCGACCCTCCGGCGGCGGTTTTCCCGGAAAAATCCCTGCGGCTGAGCGCCCCGGAAATTCAAAAAACGGACTGCACCTACTCAGACGTTATCGGGTGGACGGATGCGGATTGGAAGGAGAAGGTATCCTCCCGATTTCAAATCAACGGCCAGCCGGAGAACGGTCCCAACCGCATTTATGAGATTACCGCTCAAGAAAAGGTTCCGCTGCACTATGAGGTCTGGGGCTGCGAAAACCTGCGAAGCACCCTGGTCATTTTCGTAGACAATGTGCCGGTGTTTGGTCCGGAGGGGCAACTTCCGGACTTGCCGTTGGAAAACGGAAAAAAGACGGTCGTGGATATGGCGCTGGACATGACGGATTTTACCGGCGAAAGTGTGATCTACGCCATTCGGGTCCCCCGGAATTATCGTTCCAGTGGTGTCGGCCCCTACGGAGATTTGACGCCGGAGCGGACATGGTTCCTCCTGGCCGGGACGGACCCGGACAAGTAAGGAGATAGCTATGAAAAATGAAATTTGTCTGTTTCTTCTTGTTGCACTGCTGCTGACCGGCTGCACTGCCACTCGTCCACCCGCCTCCACCAGCGAAACCATCCCGGATGTGTTCCAAGAAGCCACCAAGGCATCCGAAGAACCCCAGGTCAGCACATCCGTGGAAGCAAATAATACAGACGATCTAGGAGGTCTTGGCATTGGTGCAGCAGACGAGCCGCTGAAAGATGAATATGGCACTTACCGCATTTACAACGGCGGCGAAATGTGTACCCCAATTAAAATTGAAAGCACCGGGGCGCTCCGGGAAGCCGGGACCGGTATCCTTCTGTTCATTGACGGCCAACCCCAGCCCTACCGTCTGGAAGGGGAAAGCACATACGCCTACTACCACTGCTTTTACCCCGAATCAGAGGATGAAGTGTACAACCTGTTCTTTACCCCAATTACCGGGCAGAGCGGCGATACCCTGGAAGTCTATATTCTCTCGTTGCAAAAGCCGGATTATCTGCCGTCGGATGGGGTTCCCGGTATGATGATTTTCACAAAAGGTTCTATTGGTTCTGGCTGGCGTCTGAAATTTGAAGCAACGCCCCCAGAAGCAGATTTTCCGGAGAAGCAGATCCGTTTATCGGATGCAAAAATCACCGCTACGGATGCCCCTTATGGAGATACCGTCGGATGGTCAGAGGAAGATATTCGGGAATTGCTTGATAGCAGGAGTGATGTAAATGGAATCCCTCACAACCGTAAGAGTTTTGTTTACAACATCACCGCAGACACCCCTGTTGATTTGCACTATGAACTGTGGGGGACACCGTATATCAAAAGCAGCGTTATCTTCTATGTGGACAACGAGCCGGTTTTCACTTCAGATGGTCTCCCCTTCGACATGACCGTTGCCAGCGGAGAAAAGAAAATTCTGACCGCCAAGCTGGATATGACCGGGTTTACCGGGGAAAGCGTTCTCTATATCGTCCGTGTTCCCAGAAATTACCGAACCAGTGAGATTCTGACTAGGGCCTTTGTAAAAGGCGAAGGGACCTGGTTCCTGCTCGCCGGGGAGAAGCCCGCAGGATGATGTTATGAAAATCTCAGAAATCAGATGTCCA
>OIWM01003358.1_pt1 | contig 11688 bp, 8 predicted proteins | sample 1587451 | NCBI WGS metagenome assembly OIWM01 (sample SAMEA3888907, study PRJEB22519) | human gut metagenome | biome: human gut; feature: human-associated habitat; material: faeces | place: Denmark | collected 2011
CCGATGGTCCCTCTATCCCGGCTCAATACCACCATACTATCCAATTGCCAGGTGAACGATGAAAGATCGACCTCTTCTATCCTGAACCCTCCGGCTACAGTCATCATGACCGTTCCGCAATCCACCGTTATCGTTTCTCCCGGCATCCCTTCATCGGGCATCGTTGCAGAGACATAAGCCGTATCGTATCCGGTCATGGCTAGTCCCAACGTATAATCTCCCGGCCCCAGCACCTTCACAGTTGCAACACCATCTGCATCGGTCATATCGGCCCCGGTTTCCAGTCCCAAAATAGAAACGCCTGTGATCGGCAGGAAAGTAGAATCGTCTAAAACGGTAAAATTGATCACATAGGACACCGTTTTGGGATTCAAAGCAATCTTTACCTCCACATTTTTCGTACTTCCTTCGCTTACTTCCCCGATAGCTACCGTCGTTGTATAATCCTGATAAGCTTCATGAGAAAATACCAGATTAGCGACAGCCCGCGGAGCCTGATCGAAGGTCAGCGTCGCTTTACCATGGGCATCGGTCGTTTCCGAAATTTTCAAAGCAGTCTGCTTCAAAGTTACCGCCGCTATCGGTAAATCCGTTTCTCCGTCGACCACCGTCAGATTCACAACGGCAGCTCCGGCAATATATTCTTCATCGGTGATCTCTTCATTATCGTCATCCGTACAGGCCCCAAAAGCCAATGGCATCATCCATAACAAAAATGCCAGATATTTAAATCTTTTCATACACTTCGGTTTTAATTATTTCTTTACCCTTTGAACAATACCGGTATCATCAGCTCCTTTCAGCTGATAAGTAATTTCAAAAACTCCTTTACGCTGTATAAACCAGCTGAAACGGAGCCAGATATCAACCCCTTTGGTCGTCGCCGAAGGAATGATCCGATAATAAGACAGATCGTCGGTAGACGTCGGTGCATTGATCAATGGGAAAGGAGCCATAGGGAAAGGAGCGATCATCGCATCCGAAGTATAATACATCTTCTGCCAGGGGCTCCGTTTTTCGTAGCTTCCCAAATCCGATTGCCGCTGACGGATTTCTCCTCCGCTATTCGCATCCGTATTCGGTGTCCAATCGAAAGCCTCTCCATAATGATCCAGTACTCTCAGAATCATATAACCGTAGTCCTCGTTATATTCTCCCCCTGCTGCTGCCAATTTACTTTTAAAAGCTTCCAGATCGTCTCCTTTCAGTTCTTTGTAGGTCATAACCGGATTCGGACGGGTATCCGAATTACTGGAATTCCACAAATCATAGGTACCTTCTTTTATAAAAGAAGAACTCTCGGTCAGGATGATGGTACAAGCATTCCTGATCACCCGGGTCTCTTTCACATTCGACACTTTGATATCGATTTCATATTCACCTACCGGTACGTTCAAAGTACCCTCGGAAAATTCCAACCGTCCTCCCACCGGATTGACTTGAAAGGTCGGATAAGTCTGCATAGAATATTTAGCGGCTACCTGTTCCCAGGTTGTATCCGTCTCCGAATTAATCTTTTCTTTCCAGAAAGTAATCTCACTTTCGGAATACCAGGTCTCTTCGGTTTTTCCGGTTTCTACATTACGAATATCCAATAGCTCGACATTTACCGGACCGGTGGAATTATCCAGCTCCAATGCTTCGGAATAAGTCGTCAGCCCTTGTTCTACCGTAAAAGGATCGGTCACATAGTAAATATTACTGCTCATGTATCCTTCTTCAATCTTGTCGCAAGCCACCAGAATCCCTCCGGTGCCCAACAGTCCATATATCAGTTTCTTTATTTTCATAACTTTCGGTGTTTAATCATTTCCAACTTTAAATGCAGAAAAAACGTGAGAATTATCGAGTACATGCAAAATCGTACCTGTTTTTGTACAAATAATACCTGTTGTCTGGCATTTCACCGAGATATCCTGTTCTTTCAATTGCTCGGCCGTCGAATCGAATTCCTTGCCGATCGGATCGATTTCATCACCGATAATCTTGCGCAAATACAGAAAAGAGGGCTTGGTCACCACAGTTACACTGGTTCCGGGTACCGTCCAGTCACTTTCGTTAGTGGACTCCTGCTGATAAACGGCATATCCCGAACCATCCCCGGAATAATTGAGAAATTCGGTGGGTATTTTAGGGGCAGTCGCTAATTCGATCTTATCCTGGAAAAAATAGATCCGGATCGAATCGGCGGTAAAATCACGATAGAGCGAGTCGAGGGTATAGGTCCACCCTTCGTCACCATGCTCATCGGCCAACTGATCGGAGCGTTCAACAAAGCTTTAACACTGAAATCCGAACAAGCGAAAACAGTAGCCGCACGATTCATTTCTTCTTCCAACCCATAATGGTCGATGATCTGAATCAACGTATCGAACATATGGTAGGTATGCGAAGACAAGTATTCGTAAGGAGTGGTATTCGACTCTGCCGAATGGGTTCCACCATCGTCCAGGTAATCCTGAATACAGGATGTCATTCCGAATAAAAACAGAACGGATATATACAATAATTTTTTCATAATATACTGTTATTAAATTAGATTTTACCCTGCCAATAGGAAGTTTGACGTGTCACACTATTATTCTCGAATAAATCCGGATCCAGCGGCCAATAATGGATTCCCTTCGCCATATTCGCTTCTGTAACATTATAAAGTAAAGAAGTACCGGTTTCATAATAATAACGTACCAGATCAAAGAAGCGATGGCCTTCGAGAAAGAGTTCCCGGGCACGTTCGTTCAGAATAGCACGTTGTAAAGACACCGAACCGTCGAAATCGCCGATATCGGCCCTTTCCCGTATCTGATTCAGTAAACCGATAGCCACGCCACTGCTTTTTCCCTGAGCGGTCAATGCCTCGGCTTTCAGCAACATGATATCCGATAAACGGAAAATAACATAATTGTTAGCCGGATAAATCGATCCGCTGGAGGCCGACTCGATCTGCACATCCGTATATTTAATCGGAATGATATCTCCACCGGCAGCCAAGCCGATAAACGTCTTTCTCCGGTAATCCGTCGAATCCGGGAAAACAGAAGATATAAAACCGGTATTCAAAAACTTATTGGGTTTTTCTTTGTTGATTGCAGTAGTTAAGTAAGGAGAGGCCAGGATATCCAGAAAAAATACCGTCGTGTATTGGATATCGGAAGAAGCATCGGGAGCTTCTTCTTCCGAATTGAAGAACAATCAACTCTTTGGAATCATTTTTATAAATATTTTCCAGGGTTTCACGAGCTTCAAAAGTATATACGCCACTATTCAAAACAGAGTCACAAGCCGCCACGCACTTGGCATAATCGCGATCCCAAGCCGCCATATGTGCCAAGGTAGCGAATACGACTCCTTTATTGGCACGCACGGCAAAATTGGCATTATCTTCATACTCCCAGGGTAAACGAACACGTGCTTCCTCCAGATCACTGTAAATCAAAGCAGCGACATCGGCTAAAGGCGAACGGGCCACATAATCCGCATTGATGACATCATCCGGAGAAGTTGTCACGATAGGCAGCTCACCCCAAATCCGGTACATATAAAAATAAGTATATCCACGCAAAAAGTACAATTCCCCGATATACTTCTCCTTTCCTTCTCCCCCATCATCGAAAACCTCATCGCTCATTTGCCCGACCTTTTTCAAAGCCCGGTTACATTGATTGACGACCCGATAGAACAGTTGATAATTACGCAACTGCTTCAAGGGCCGATCGGTTTCACTGGCAGCAACCGCATAATCCAGTTTAAACTGATTCATTTGATTCCAGTCTTCATCTTCATACTCGAATTTGCTGAATACATTGGTACCGGCAATATCTCCATAAGCATAATAAGCTGAATGATTGGCCAAAGCTGCCCTCAACAAGCCATATCCACCGGCAACCGCCGCTTCCACATCTTCCTCGCTATTCCAATAACTTTCATCCACCGGCTCGCTGTACGGCTCCCGATCGAGGAAATCGGCACAAGATCCCAATGCCAATGCTGTCCATAGCATCGCTGAATTTACTAAATATCTAAATTTCATCTTCATAGGTCTCAAATTTTACGAATTAAAAGGTTATCTCTGCCCCCAAAGTAAACTTGTGAGGAAGAGGATATTCCGAACCATTGGCATAACCATTGGTATTGATATTTTCCGGATCGGGATAAGTCTTACTCTTCGAAAATACCCATACGTTGTCCATATATCCGTACACTCTCAGACGCTGTAATTTGATTTTATTCACCAGCGCTGTCGGAAACTCATAACTCATCGAAATATTTTTCACCCGGAAAAAGCTTCCGTTATCGGTATAGATCTCATGGGCGATATGCCGGTTGTCCATATGATTGGTTGCGATCAAAGTGGGCAGGTCAGCCTGTTGTCCCGGTGTTGTATAGTATTTCAATCCACCGAAATCCAATGCCGGCCCGGAAACATTTCCCCATCCACCGGCAGAATAAACCCCACCGTTCATCCGATCGGACAAGAAACCATTCCAGAAAGTACGTTTGATCACATAGTTACAAAATACTCCCAATGAAATTCCTTTCCAGCGTACTGTCGTATTGATACCGCCGTAATATTTCGGATCCGGATTTCCCAGAGATACTTTGTCATTATAGTCGATATTATAATCTCCGTTCTGATCGACGACAGCTATATCTCCGGCCTGCATAGTCGTGCCGAAGAAGGTCATCCGGTTACCGGTCAGCGGATCGACAGGCACATCGTCGTCAGTGGCATATATTCCATTGCTTCTCCATCCGGTAATTTCATACAAGGGCCGTCCCACCGTCAGAATCCACTCCATCCAGGGAGATCCGGTGACAATACTCCGGTTGCCGTTCGGCAATTTTTTGATCTGGTTTTTATTCATGGCGATATTCGCATCGATCGTCCACGACCAATCCCAATTGTGCGGAAGCAAATCCAGACTCAATTGTAATTCGACACCGCTGTTCCGAACGGATACCAGATTGTTTTTCGCTTCTGTATATCCGGTGGTGACCGGCAGAGCATAATTGAAAATCATACTCTCCGAATCCCGGATATAATAATCTCCCGTTAATATAATCCGCTTATTCAGGAAATGAGCATCCAATCCGAAATTCATCTGTTTCGACTCTTCCCAACCTAATTCTCTGGAAGTTACAGCAGAGCCGAAGTCATAAGCAATCGTCCCCGAACCATTATAGGAAGTGATCCCACTCCCCCCCCGATAGTCCACGTTGGTGGTTAAAGCCCGGTAAGCATCGTAAAAACCGGCGGGGTCATTTCCCGTAATACCGTAACTACCCCGAATCTTAATGAAGTCGGTCACCTGATTTTCCGGAAAGAACGACTCTTTAGTGATAATCCATCCTGCCGATACCGAAGGGAAGTAACCAAAACGGTTGCCTTTGGCAAAGTTGCTCGAACCGTCTGCACGCAAAGTAGCATTGACCATATAAGTTTCTTTCCAGTTCCAACCCAATCGGCCGAAATAGGACACCTTGCGGCTCTCGGTATGCGGATTGCCACTGGCACCCAAGCCGTTGGTCGAATCGGAGGCCGTTCCGTTGCCCACAAAAGCATGCTCCCAATCATCAAAACCTTCTTTCAACATACCATTTTTAGCTTCGATATAAGTGCCCTCGTAACGATAGGCTTCCATACCCAGCAAGGCGTTGAACGAATGTTCTCCCATAGTCCAGTCATAAGAAGCCGTATTGGTCCATGTCATACCCAAAGAGTGATTGGCATTTTGAGATACGGTAGTACGTTCTTCATTATATATATATTGGCTGAACTTGTAGAGAGGCTTGAAACTACGGTATTCGCTGGAACCATAAACCACACCGAATACAGACTTTATCTTCAAATTCTTGACAGGCTGCAATTCAGCATAAACATTACCGGAAAAAGTAGCCGTTTTGTTCTCATTGTTGCTGTCGGTCATCATTAAACCATAAGGGTTTCCATCACCTTTATTCCAGTCACTGGTACTGGTGTCATTGTAAGGCGAATCATAAAGATTATTATCGCTATAGACAGGAGCGATAGGCGATGTTCCGAATGCACCGCGTAAGGTATTATTATATTGGTTGCCTACACTGATACCGTTATTCATCTTATATACAAAACTCACCTGCTCGCCCACTTTCAAAATATCCTTGAAAAGTTTGTGCTCGCTGTTCACACGGAAATTGTAACGCGAATAGTTAGACACATCCGAACCGCCGACAATACCTTCCTGACTCATATATCCTAACGAAAGGGCATAAGTGGAAGTTGCGCTTCCACCAGTGACACCCAGCGTATAGCTCTCCGTTGTGGCATTATCTTTGAACATAGTATCTACCCAATCCGTATCATACACATTGCCATTGGCATCGTAAATAGACTGGTATTGGCTCCAATCGTAAGCCGAAAGTCCGCTATTCAAAGCCTGCTCATCCATAATGGCCATATACTCTTTTGCATTCAGCATATTAGCCTTACGAGCTACATTCTGTATTCCATAATAAGCATCGAAACTAATCTGCGCTTTACCTTCGCGCCCTTGCTTGGTAGTAATAAGCACTACACCATTAGCACCGGCCGAACCGTAGATAGCCGCACTAGCCGCATCTTTCAGTACATCTATACTTTCAATATCGGCAGGATTCAAAGTAGAAATATCACCACCCACACCATCAATCAGATAAAGAGGAGCACTATTTCCCACGGTACCAAGACCACGGATACTCACTTTCATGTCAGCACCCGGTTGACCGGAAGTCGAAGCAATACTTACACCCGGTGTCTGTCCCTGCATAGCCTGCAAGGGATTGGTTGTATTCATCTTGGCTATTTCGTCACCCTTCACCTGAACAGTGGCACCCGTCACCAATTTCTTCTTCTGGACACCATAGCCCACTACAACCACTTCATCCAACATTTCCGTGTCCTCCTTCAGCACCACATTGATGACGGAAGAAGTACCTACCTTGATTTCCTGTGATTGATAACCGATGTAAGAAAACACCAGTGTCTGTCCTTGTTGGGCACTTACCGAATACCGGCCATCAATGTCGGTAATTCCACCCGTAGCGGTTTCTCTCACCTGCACGCTGACACCTATCAACGGCTCACTATCCGTAGCCGATGTCACAACACCCGAAATGGTCTTGTTTTGAGAAGGATTAGCCTGCAGGCTACTGATTGCAGGTACAAGAAAAAAAAGTACCAATGCAACACGGCATAAACGCAGATTTATGCACTTTTCCAAGAATGTTTTTCTCATTGTACATTATTTAATGGTTAATATCAAAGATTCATTGTGTTCTTCAATTAATACCAAAGAACTCGGATGCAAATGTATGGAGGAACAAGAAAAGAATGTCGAGAAATTGTTACGAAGAGTATATGATTTCGTTAATCAAGGCTTCTAAAATGTTACTAAAAAAGGTATAATTTGTTTTCCGTCCCTTCTCTAAGCCTTTTGAAGAGGGGCTATTCTTCCCATTCCCCTCAATACCGGAATTGGTTTCACCTCACTTTTCCATCCCCAATATACTTTCTCCGGAGTACAAAGAACCATTTCTTTCTAAAAACGTTCTCAAGGAAGAACAACCTAAAGCTTAACAGATAATGAAAAAATTAGTAGTATTTGCAGTACTTGCCGCAATCGTGGCAAGCTGCGCCGATGACAATCCGCCCCAGATAGAAAAAAGCAGTGAGTTGGTATCACCACGACTTTTGATGGACGTGTCCACAGAAAGCGGACAAAGCCCGCTGACCGGCATACTGACCATCATGCCCTGCAAGGCGGGCACCTCTATTTATTATGGAAACTACATAAACCGGAAGCTGACACCTTTTTACGGTTACTACCAAGTTAAAGACGGAGCTTTCTATAACGATGGCGTCAATCGAGAGTTATCCTTACCCGCAGGTCTCTATAACATGATTTATTGGGGAACCCCTAAATACGAGGAGCCGATTTATGCACATCCTCTCATGAGGGACCCGGTCTACATCTTAGGCGAAGACATGTCCCGGCAACACTTCTCCCTATTCAAAATGGAAGCGGACACAACCTATTATCCGGTATTCGACCTGGTACACGCCGTCCAGCCTGCCAACATTGGAAGTGAGGACCTGAAAGCATCCCTCAAACGGGTAGTGACCGGACTGAAAGTAATCATCAAGGACAAGAACAACGGCATCCTCAGTTCGAGCATCGACAGCATGGTGGTGCGCATCACCAATATTGCTGGAGAACTGAATTTCTACACCGCCGCTCCTCAAGGAAGCCCACGCACAGTAGCCTTCCCTCTGGTCCGTTCCGTCGACGGTACACAAATGAGCAACGCCACCGTCATGCTCTTCCCTTCTTTCGGGAAACCGGAATTCCAGATGAGCATCATACTGAAAAATGGAAACGTGAAAAGTTTCAAGCAAACATTGAACGGACCTTTGGAAGCAAACTCCAAACTGACCCTGACCCTCACTCTGGGAGACATCTTTTCCGAAGAATCATCCGGAGAATTCACCCTTGACAACTGGAACGAGGAAAGCCAGACAATCGATGTCCCTTCATTGGATTGAGCTTGCAGCATCAAGGAAAGATAGAACGGTGCGCGTCCATCTTATAAAAAGGCAACGTGAACCAGAAAGTGGAGCCCTTGCTCAACTGTGACTCCACCCCTATCTCTCCTTTCAGTTCCTTCACAATGTTTTGCGAAATGGCCAGTCCCAGTCCGGTACCTTGCTTAAAGGAATCCAGCTTCACAAAGCGGTTAAAAATCCCCTGCGCATTCTCAGATGATATCCCCGTCCCGGTATCGGTGACATAAAAACGGATATAGCTATTTTCGGGCATTCCGTAACCAATGGTAATACTACCGGCAGCAGTAAACTTCAGCGCATTACTGATGAAGTTATTGAATACCTGAGTAATTCTGCGCTGATCGGTATACAGCAGCAAACCGGGCAATGGCGTAACCGTGACCAGACGCACGTCTTTATTGGTCAGCCTGATACTTGTAGCCTGCTCTATCTCGGACACCATTTTATTGATATCCACGTTAGCATAGACATACTCCAATGTACCGGCTTCTATCTTCGACAAATCCAGAATGTCATTGATGAGCTGCAACAGCAGTTCATTATTCCGCTCTATAATATCGAGATACTCCACCCGTTCTTCCTCAGACACTTCCGTGGCCAAAATACTCGAAAAACCAACTATTGCATTGAGCGGAGTACGTATCTCATGACTCATATTGGCCAGGAAAGCCGATTTTATCCGGTTGGACTCCTCAGCCTCCTCTTTGGCCAGACGTAGCTTGCGCTCCATGATTTTCAAATCAGTAATGTCCCAAGCAGTATAAACAATCCACTTGCGACCATCAGAAAGCTTTATAAAATTATTGTTCTGGAAGGTAAACCGCTCCTCGTTCTTCTTGGTAAAAAAACGTCGTATACCTTCTTGTGGAATCCCCGTCTTGACCAACTCTTCATCCTCCTTCCTAATTAAAGCCGCAGCCTCTGGCATTGTTTCAAAATCCGTCTTGCCTATAGCCTCTCTGGCCGAACATTCAAAGAGTTCCTCTGCCTTTTTATTCCAAAAAGTATAGCGCATCCCATCATTCACATCCTTCACTTTTGCCGCAATGGGAAGATTATCAAGAATGCCTTCCAACAGTTGCAGATACCTCTCCCGGTCCCTTTCCCTCAATTTCTTCATCCGCCTCTGCATGAAGAAAAAGAAGAGGCACAGCACCAATGTACCTAAAAGAATGGAAATATAGACCATCTCTCTTTGAACAAACCCGTCGGGAATATCAAGCCTTTCCTGCAAGGTGAAAGCAGTATCGAAAAGTTCGGGGCTTTCAGCCATTTTGTCAGCCAATGCCGGATGAACAAAGATTATATAAAAAGAGAAGAATATCGTCAGTAACCGAATACTTCCGAGAGGTAAAAAAAGAGGAACATGTTTTGTCATAATTGGCAAACATTTAATAATTAAATAGTTAGATAAGATTCCAGCTACTGCAAATTTAGAAAAAAATAAATGCGAAAACAGTATCTACGAAATAAATTTGCATTTTACACCCATTATTTTGTATTTAATGCCGAGAAGAGAATATTTTGAGAATAACCCAATACAAAAGGATGATACAGCACAATCAGCTAATGCCTATATGAGCTTATCAGGAAGGAATCGTCGCTTTTCAAAACATGAGATTAAAACCTTTTTTACGTCCAGTATTGTATTTCTCAATCTCTGACGCAAATGATTTTTTCAGCTGCGCTGCCATAAAGTCCAAGAAAGGCTGACTGTTCTCATCTTCTTGCGACTGCCGCAAAGAAAGAATATAGTCGCCCCTATCTTCTTTAAAGATTTTCGTCGGAAAAAGATGATGGCAGAACTGGATATAGTTCATCAACAAACGAGCCGTTCTCCCATTGCCATCTACCCACGGATGAACGGTTACCAAATTGAGATGAGCATTGAAACTCAATCCATATCGTTCCCGAAATGTTTCCATATTCTTTTGCTTTTCTCTCAATATAGAACAAAGTTCTTCTACTTTAGCGGGAACTTTAGGATAGCTCATATAAGAACACCCGCCCACCCCAGCAGTAACGCCGCACAAACGAAATTCACCTTTAGAAGAATCAAAAGAACCGCCCATTACATTATATACACTCCCAGTAGTACGCATTAGAGCAGCATTCAATTTTTGTAAGAAAACAGGCGTAATTTCCGCATTTTGTGCACTTTCTTCTTTGGCGAGTTCGTATGCCTTCTTCAAATCCTCATTCATCAGATGATAGACCAACGGCTTTCCTTTGGCTGTTACCCCCTCATCAAAAAGCAACTGGGTATCCAATTCGGTAAGTGTAGAGCCCTCAATAGCAGTAGAATGGGTAATAAGCGAATAGAGGTAGTACTTTTCATAGTCTACCGACTGACTGATACCGAGTTGCTGAAACTCCATATACAGTTCCTCTATTTCCTGCCAAATACCCTTTTCCATCATAGGTTACCTTGATTGTTATTTTTCCCAAAATTACTTATGATACAACACTTTACCAAGCGAAACGACTATTTTCTTACTATTTTTTGCAAACACAGAGAAAATGTAGGTAATAAAAAAACGCTAAGTCGATTTGTTACAACCACTTAACATCTTGCGAATACCCAAACTCGCCGCCATCTCCTTAAAAGAATCTCTAACCAAACATCAACCTATTTCAATTCAAACGGCACAGTACCTTTCACATCTCTGGATGCACTACCGATGACTGCCTCAAACTCGTACACCATTGAGCAAGATTAATAAAGCTATTTCGCAATTAGTTTCAACCCTATTTGAAACTAAAAGTTTCACGCCTGGAAACAAAGTGTTTCACCGTATGAAACGAAGTGTTTCACACCGAGAAACGGATTGTTTCAAGCCTTGAAACTATTGGTTTCAAAGGTTGAAACTAAAAGTTTCAAGGCATGAAACCAATAGTTTCACACCGGGGAACAAATGCCAACACGTTAAATTATCCTTAGTCCGTTCGTAACTAAAGGAAAAGAACTACTTTTGTTTCTAAAATTTATAGTATTTATATGCAAATATCGGATAGCATTGTAATTATCCCTACCTATAATGAACGGGAGAACATAGAAAATATCATCCGTGCCGTTTTTGCTCTGAAACATGGTTTTCACATCCTTG
>OIWM01003365.1_pt1 | contig 11659 bp, 6 predicted proteins | sample 1587451 | NCBI WGS metagenome assembly OIWM01 (sample SAMEA3888907, study PRJEB22519) | human gut metagenome | biome: human gut; feature: human-associated habitat; material: faeces | place: Denmark | collected 2011
TGCGGGCCAGACCCAGAGCCATCCACTCGCCGCCGATGGAGCCAACACTGGGGGTGCCAAGGTCAGAGATATAATCACCTGTGTCATTGTAAATCTTATCGCAGTCCGTTGCAGGCAGTACCGTCAGTACCACGTCCTTGATCTGCCGTTCATACAGGTTCTGTGTAGAGATAGACCAGGCCGGATCACCACGGCGCAGCTTCACGTAGCCGCCATAGACCTTGTACTCACCCGCCGGAGTATCCTTGGGAATCGTCAGCGTAATCGTAGTGATTGGTGACAGGTTCGGTTCCCGGCCGCTGATCGGGTTCACAACGATCTTGGACTCCACAGTTTTCAAGCCGGGAATGTTGGTACCGAAAATGGTCTGGATGCTCTGCATCTTCATGGTGGTGCTGGTAGTGACGCAGGGATAGGTTTTGCTGATCTCCTCCAGAGGCATATTGGGGATTTGAATCGTGACGGTCTGTCCGGCCCGGACAGTCGTGCCATTCTCTACCTCTGTCAGGATCCATGCCGGATCGACGTATCCTGCGTAATCCTGTACCTCAAAGCTCAGATCGGGCAAAATTGAGAAGTTGTGCTCCTCCTGTGGTGCGATCTCGCCGGTATTGCCCTGGGTCAGCTCTGAGCCCAGCGGACTGCCCATCCAGGTCTCGTAGATGTAGCCACCGGTCAGATGAATCGTACCGGAGCCAGTCAGCACAATGCGCATCGTACCAATGTGATACTGATCGTTGTTGCTGTTCAGTTGATACTGCTGGGGCAGATCATCTGTGAGGTAAACGAAGTGGGGACCCATGGGGTTGTAAATACGCAGAATCTTGTATACAGGCACGCTGAGGCCCGTGATCTTCAGGTCAATGGTATCGCCAATCCGGGGAGCCATGCCGGGCCGGCTCACGTTGGAGATCGTGTAGTCAACGACCTTGGCCTTCAGGCCGTAGGTCTGAGTGACCCGCTGGCCCTCATAGTCCGCCGTGACCTCGATTGGGTTGTAGCCGTCCTTCAGCAGGACCGTAACGGATCCGTCCTCTCCAACAGGATACTCGGTCTTCTTTCCACCGCCCAGGTAATCCCAGACATAGACCTCGGGGTTGCTGCCGTTGACGGTGAAGGTAAAGGGTGCGCCCTCCTGCCCCTGCCAGTAGTAATGGATATCATACTTGGTAGTCCGGGGCAGGCTGGTAATATTGGTCAGCTTGTCCGTCAGCTTCTCAATGGACGCCTCGGTCTGGCTGTTCACATGGACGATCATCTCCGGGGTCTGTCCGTAGAAGGTGCCGATCTCGTCCGTCAGAGTCACCCGGAAGGTAGTCGTGCCCTCTTTCAGAGGAATCAGGTAATAGAGGATGTTATCATAGATCTCGCCGTTGCTGCCCAGGCCCTTGTCGCCGTAGGTGCCCTTTACCTCCCGGATCTCGAAAATAGTGGGATCGTCTATCTCAAAGCGCAGCCGTCCCGGCAGGTTCCAGGGCACACTGGCCTCACCACCGGCTTCCGTATGGGTGGCTCTGGAATAGATCACATCCCGGAAAGTCACAGGATACTCATTCCAGGCCGCCCCCAGGTTCAGGTTAAAGTAAGAGGAGGTCAGCATGAAATCGTCCAGATAGTCCGTAGCAGTGCCCAGGGTTGTCCGGTTTCCGGTCTCGTACTTATTCAGCAGCTTCAGGGCATTCTGAAGCACAGAGTTGGCGGCGCTCTGGGTACTATTCCACTCTGTCAGTACCCACCCCTGGAGCTTATTATAGAGCTTTCCGGAGTTGCGGATGGCTTCGCCATACTGCTGATACAGTTCATCGGTCAATTCCGTAGTATCCTCCGGAATTGCATCCATGTACTTACTGACCTCCGCCTGCACAGCATCGATCAGAGCCTTACCCTCTTGATACTGCCGTTCCTTCTCCGCCCACAGGGCATTCAGCTTCTCCACCAGCTCCGGAGCGACCTCCGCCTGCACCTCTGCTTTGGCCTCCTCAAAGAGCTTCTTGGCCTGCTCCAGGGCCATCAGGTGCTCCGAGTAAAGGAACGCGTCCGCCTCAGGCAGCGCCCGGATCATAGTCTCCAGCTCCGATGCCTCAATGGAGTGGCGGATAATGTGGAAGGTATAGGTCACCACATCCGAAGCGTTCTTCGGGTTCTCGATACGGAAGCTCAGGTCCGTTCTCGTTCCGCTCAGCTTGATCCGAATGTTCTTGGACAGCTGCATGCTGATACCTGCGGAAGGCGTCAGCCTGGGTCCAAAAACCACCTCGCCGTTCACAAGAATGGTCACCTTGGCCATGCCAAGCATCATGATGCTGGTATTCTTCTGCGATTTCAGGGTCTGGATTTTCTCGGTCATGTGCAGATCATACTCAAACCAGTTGGTGTCAAGTCCGATCTCCCCAGTCTCCTGTCCCTGTTCATCCACCCGGAGCAGTGTACCCTCCGGCTGGCCGTTGTAGATGTTCCCCGGATCAAAGCTCTGCTCAACGCCATCGAACACACAGGTCCTCAGTCCTACGGTAGCCGCCGACTTATAAATACTCAGCGTATAGATGCCATAATTCTCGCCGCTGTGCAGCCGTACCACAAAATCGAAATTGCCGTACCGGGCGATCTCATCCTGGACAGTAGCCGTACCGTCTGTAATGGGATAGCTGGTGCCGCTGGGAGTAACAACCTCACCGGTACTGCCCTCCGGCAGATTGGGCAGGTGCAGAATAAAACCTGTAACATTCTTACTTTCATCCGCCGTATAGGCAGAGACTGTGATACCGAATGACCGCCCCTGCTCCGAATAACTGGGCACAAGAGCCTCCTGGGAGGCTAAGCTTCCATCTTTGAGGAGCAAATCCAGCGTCATATCGCCCTCCTCTTTCAACAGCTTCTGATCCCGGATCAGGGTAACAGTATAGGTTTTTCCCTCTATTTCCTCCGTGGTGCCGGAGGCGGGCTTCACTGTCTTGATCGTCAAGGTCAGGGTGCTGTCCGTAAAGGGGATCACACCGCTGTTCATCCGGTACTCCGTATCTCCTACGAAGATTTTGGTCTGGAACTGCTTTTCAGCGGCGGCAGCCTGTACCTTAAATGCCGTTATGCCGCTGTCCAGCACCAGCTCATAGCTGTATTTATCTCCGCTGAGATCCGCCGGTTTCTTTTCTGTCACGAAGCGATCCGGGTCCATCCGATCGTTTACCATCAACGTCAGGGATTCCAAGGATGCATCCGTGGCATCAAAGTCACAGCCGATGTCCTTACCCAGGTCAGTGGTGTACCGTACGTCGATGGTATCCCCGTCCTGAATGTCTCCGTTGGCCACAGTGTAGTTGGCAAAGCCCAGGTTGGTGCACCAGCCGTTCAGGGTACCCATCCAGCCGCTGCCCTTGCCCCGGCGGAACTCCGCCAGCTCCACGCTGTTCTCCGTACCGTAGTTGGCAATGATGGCGCTGATGTAGCCTTTCTCGCCGCCCACCTGCCGGTGGCCGTCCTCAATCAGAGCCCGGGCAATAATGGTCATCATGGTATCGGAAGGATAGATGAGTGCTGTGCCCCAGCTATTAGGATTTCCCACCAGATCTCCGTAGGGTCCGGGATCCTGGAAAGCTTCGCCCATGCCGTCCACCAGATCGTCCCGCTGGGGCACATCGTCCCGCACCCGGATCCGGATCTTACCCACAGGCTCCTCGCCGATAACAATGCCGAACTCCATCTTCTCCGGCGCCTTGATCGTCAGGCTGCCGATGGCGGTACGGGTGCTCCGGGTAATGCCATCCTCCAGGGTATTGGTGATCTCGCAGAAGTAGTAGTTCGTACCCAGCACCGTAGTGCCCCGAATATTGTAGTAGCCTTTGGTGGCACCGGGGATGGCCTCCGCCCCCTCGTAGCTGCGCTCCGTGTTCTTGTACCACTGGTAGGACAGGCTGGTCATGCCCAATTCCTTGATGCTGAAGCTGAATTCACGACCCTTGAGGGAATTCCAGGGCAGCACCACATCCTCCAGATCGTGCACATCGCTGGTGATCACCGGTGTTTCGCTGAAGGTGCCGGTGCCGTCATCGGAAACGCCCACCTTTACAATTGCAGACCGTACCATGGTGGGGGTCTTACCCTCCTCCGTGTTGGTGATCTCCACATAGTAGTAGGCGATCTCCTCTTTCAAAGTGGCCGGACTGTAGCTGGCACCGGTGGCATTCTTGATCTTATTACCCTTATAGACGTTGTCGCTGCAGGCATACCACTGATAGGTCAGCGTTCCCGTGCCCTCCGCCGTAACGGTAAGGGTGCAGGGGTCGCCGGTTTTCACCGGGACAAATGCAGGAAGGTCCGTTACAATGACCGGTTCCGGCGAAGCGGCAGCGTCCGCATCCTCTGCAGGTGCCGTCAGTTCTGCTGTTTGTTCTTGCTGCATTGCAGAGCCCACCAGCGTAGGTGACGTGGTCTCTCCCTGCTCTGCTGATTCTGTCTGCGTAGGCTCGGTCTCTGGCTCTGTGGCCACAGTCTGCGCAGCAGTGGGTTCCGTAGTAGGAGCCTCTTCCTCGGCAAAGGCGCCCAGGGGCAGCAGGCCCAGGACCAGCACCAATGCCAGGAGCAATGCGAGAATTCTTTTTTGCATTCCATTCTTTCCTTTCTTTTTACCGGGAAAATCCCCGGAGATTTACGGTGTTTCAGAGGCTTATCATGCTTTGCTTGCACAAAGCATGAGGCGGTACCGCCTCGCAAAAAAAGCACGGCCGAAAACCGACCGTGCTTGTCTCAGCTCACGTTTCGGCTCCGGTGATGGCAAAGCCTCGGTACAGCGCTCGGCGTATCTGACTTGGCCCGCTTTCGCCGGCCTCACAGTGACCCACTCGTGGGGACTTGCACCCCGTTCCGCCGCCGGATCATCTCCGGCCGCACTGCCCGATTTTTTCTGTATTATAACACCCCGCACCGCTGATTGCAAGCGCTTCCGCCACCGGGAAAAAGAAATTTCAAAAATTGGGATATTTTTTCAGGTACTGCATAGAATAGAAAGTCATTCATTTCACGGAATTTGAGTGTAACAGCGTAGTATTTATATTCGTATAAGGCGGCTTACAGGAATTCCTGTGAGCCGCTTTTCTATTTCTCAGAAAGCATTGAAAAATTACAAAAATAAGGAGCTCGTTCAAAATGAAATTTATGTACACAGAAGCATGTGAGATCAGTATACTTTTCGGTACGCTGCGGCAGTATCCGCTCTGTATGACTTTCGCTCAGGCTCAGGAAGCCCTTGGTCTGGGTCAAACAGAAAGGTGAGAAAATCAAGGAGCACATCTCTCTGGTTTCTCTGCTCCGGGAGTGGCTGCAGGATGGCGCATCGAAGCAGGTACGTTTACAGGCCCTCAGCACATACCGGAACTATGCAGAAAAACGCATCATCCCCTTCTTTGAGCAATACTATCCGGATCTGGATGCTGCTGCCCTGACTCCGCAGATCATGCACGAATTCACAAACTATATGAAGGCTGACAAACTGACCAACGCCAGTATCCGAAAATACTTGGCTCCGGTCCGCAATGCCCTGGAATATGGATTTGAAAAGGGTTACCTGCAGCAGAACCCCATCGCCGGTTATCGGTTCAAGCCCAGAGCCAGGCAGGCTCCGGATTCATCCAGGAAAAAGCAGACGCTCAGCGTAGATGCCTGCAACCGCCTGATGGCGGCAATGGCAGCAGACGCCGATGCACCGGTATGTGTACCGATCATGCTGGCGCTGCATCTGGGCCTCCGGCGGGAAGAAATCCTCGGACTTCGTTTTCGTGATATTGACTTCTCTGCCAAAACGCTCCATGTTCAGAATACCCGCACAAAGGTTTATGAAATCGTTGAAGAAGAAAATACCAAAAGTTCTGCCTCCAATCGAATCCTTTATCTGGATGATGAGCTGGTCAGTTTTCTGAAAAAAATTCAAAAAAAGCAGGCCCAGCACAAGCTGGACCTGGGAGACGCTTATATGGACGCGATCGGTTATGTGTATGTCCGGGAGGACGGAAAAACCTACTATCCGGACACCGTAGAAAAACAGCTGAAGAAATTTCTGAAGAAGCACGGTTTGCCGCCAGTGGGGCTTCATGAGCTGCGTCACACCTATTGCAGCAGGCTGCTGACGGGCGGCATCGATCTGACAACGGTACAGCATCTGATGGGACACAGCGACCCGAGAATGACGCTCGGTGTTTATGCCCATGTATCTCCGGAAAAAGCGGAACAAGCCAGAGGGGCTATGCGGCGCTGTCTGGAATCCGCCGGCTTGGAAGCTGCTGCATCCAACGGCAGACATTAGATATTTCATTAGACAGGGAAAGCAAAACCACCTGATTTGTTTCCAAATCAGGTGGTTCTCCGGAAGAACTCCGGTTTTTTGGTGGAGATAAGCGGGATCGAACCGCTGACCTCTTGAATGCCATTCAAGCGCTCTCCCGAATCATCGGGTAAGCACCCCCGAATAGGCACTACTCATATACATCTCTGGTTGAGAACTGAATGACTTGCTGCTTTAATTTATGCGCCTTTGTCCAGCCTGATATCTGCCGGAATGTCCAAGCCGCCCAGGAACTGTTCGATATTCATATTGAACTCAATATGCAGCCTGTAGCCGCTGTACACATAAACTCTGTGGATGATATAGCCTGCGATCATCTTCTTTGTCGCCATGTCACTGTTATCAAAAATTTCAGACCAACGAATCAGATTTTTATAGTTAGACTTGATTTTGCTGATTCTTTTTTCATCCGTCTCCATTTCTGCGGTAAGCGTATTCAGCCGTTCGCCGGACGCAAGCATCTCCTTCTTTGCACTCTCTACCAGTTCCGAGAGGATATCCATAGAAAATGCACTTTTGCCCTGAACTGCTTTGACAACTTCCCCCTTCAAGGAATCGTACTCTTTGGTCGCTTTGGTAAAGTCCTCCTTTGCTCTCGTCAGCCGGTCTTTCAAATCCAAAGTGGCATGGTCATGCGCCCGACAGACGATTTCATCCTCCGTGACCTCTGCCATTTTGTCGAAGATCATGTGAAGGACATCAACGATGATCCCATCCAAAATGTGCATCGTATAACCGGTTTGCCCGTCACAGTCCAGGCGGTGACGGGTTTTATTATAGCACACATAGCGGACACGCTTTCTCTGTTCTACCGTACCGTCCGCATGGGTGCGGACAGTTCCATTGGTAGTCAGGGTAAGCCGCCCTCCGCAGTGACCGCAGAATACATTGCCCGACAGCAAGGACTGCCCTGTCGTATTCAGCGGCATCGTCCGGGTTTCCTTTCGCTCATTGATGCGCTCGGCCATCAATTTCTGCGCCATTTCAAAGTAATCCGGTGAAATGATCTGGAACTCCGGGAATACTTCTGAACGGGTGGTACCGCTTTTCAGGATACCCATATACAGTTCATTGTGCAGGATATGTCCAACAGTTGCCTCGTGCCAGGCTTTTCCTTCCCTAGTGTAGATTCCCATAGAAGTGAGCAGATTCCCGATTTTACACCGACCGTAGCCGTTCTCCACACTAAAGTGAAAAATCATGCGGATCACCTTTGCCTCAGATTCATTGATTTTCAGCTTCATGACCTCACGCTTTTTCTTGTTCAGCACACCGCTGGGAACCAGGTCATATCCATAGGGTGCGATGCCTCCCCGAAACCGTCCCTCCTGTACCATCTGGGAGAGAGCAGCTTTTGTTCTGACGGAAGTTTTCCGGCTCTCGCCATCGGCCTGCCAGAAGCGGATGTAGTTCATAAGCCGGTCAGCGTGGGTATCGATTCTCTGTTCTCCCTCATTGACACTCCAAATCCGAATGCCATTCTGAATGAACCATTCCACCACAAACGGCGTTTCTTCGGCCCGTCTGCCAATGCGGTCAAACATGAATACCAGCAGGATGTCAAATTCCTTATTCTCGGCTCGTTCCCGGATTTCCTGCAGTACATCCCGGTCATTGGCGCTCACTTTGAACCCTGACACACCAGCTTCCTGCATCTCCAGGACAATTACCCAACCATTTCGTTTCGCAAACTCCCGGCAGGCTTTTCGCTGCATAGGAATATCCGCTTGGTTTTCTGCATTGTAGTCCACCTGCTTGCCGGTGGAGACTCGATATAAACAACAAACTCTTACAGCCATCATGTAACCTTTCCTTTCAATATGTGTGAGATACGAAAAGTTCGGATTACATCCCATATTCACTTATCAAGGTACAAGGGTTCCACCGTTATTATCTCACATTTCTTCCGCAATAGCTACCAGAATCTACGAAAAATACCACCAAATACTTTGCCAAGAAAGGTTGGAGAATTTTACGAACACCGAGAGCCAGCCACGGTCTGGATTGCTCTGGACACGCCGCTATTTTGAGCAAGAAAGGCATCCAGAAGAATTCCCCGAATCTTGCCGGAAAGTTCTTTCTGTGGTTCCTCCGTGAAACCAAAGGATACAGGATAGCCTCTTACAATGGTCGTGAGTTTCTTGTCTTTTTGTTCCATAGCATACACCTCCAAAAAAGAAGGCGGCAGGCCCCTTTTCAGATGCCTGCCGGTTATGACTCCAAAATCAGGCCAGTGCGAAGCTGACCCTGATCGCCCTGTCTATCTTTTTCATATCCTCCTCAGTGACTGTGCCGACATAACTCTCCAGTCTGGATTTATCGATCGTTCGGATTTGTTCAAGCAGAACGATGGACTTCTGAGCCAGCCCTTTGACGTGCAGATCAACATGCGTAGGGAGCCTGTGTTTCGTTCTCCGGCTTGTCAGCGCTGCAACGATTATGGTTTGGCTATGTAGATTTCCAACATTATTCTGGATGCACAGGACCGGGCGGGTCCCGTCCTGTTCGCTCCCGACGACGGGACTCAAATCCGCATAATAAATTTCGCCTCTGTATACGTTGTCCACTATAATTTCTCCTTTCCATCAAGGGCAGCCGCAGGAATCCCTGCGGCTGCCTGTATCAATCCTTTTAATCGATATTTGACCTCGCTCCCCTCGATCAACGGGAACATACCATCCGGTCATGCATTTGACCTCATGGGACTCTCACCCCCTCCGGGTTCTCCGGAAGACGCCCTCCTTTGTTGCGACGGCACACAGCTGGCTGCAGCTGCTTCAACGCTCGACATGGGACTGGACGCAAGTATCATTGTGTTTTCTGCCTGTTCTCGCCAAACAGCCCGGTTGCGCCGGACTGCCGAAGATTTGAAACCGGTTCATCACCGATCATGCCCCGTTGGCTCGTCAGTTTCCGCCGACAGCAGAAGGAACGTAGATAGCATGTTGATCGATTCTGTTTTCAAGATACACACCTGCCAAACCTTCCGATTCTCCAGGAGGGGATCCGTTTCCTTTTCCCGCTTGTATACGGGTCAATATGAGAATTTCGAGGGGGTCAAAAATGATTTTCTCGCCCATTAGGATCAAGCTGCAGCACAGTGCACATATTTCTCTCTAAAGCTTTCATAATTTTATTAAAATCAATATGTTTTTAACTTTATTTTTGTGGTTTTTCCTTTGGTTCCCTCTGGTTTTGTGGGGGCTAATGTTGAGATAAATGCAAAAGTATATCGAAGTGTCCATAACGGGCAGGCCTAAAATTTAGCAGAAACTATGAAATACGTTCCTCTGATTTCGCTTGATGTTCCTGACAACCATAAATTCAAAATCAAATATTTTCATACTCATTCCGCATACTCTTCAATGAAATTTTGAGTAAATTACCAGGAAGAAGGAGTCGTGAATCTTACACTGCGAAAAGGAAAGAGTTATGCAGCAAGAATGTACGGCGTGAGCCTGAGCAGCGTGAAGCGGTGGTGCAAACGTTACGACGGCACATGGCAGTCACTGAAAGAGGGATCACACCGGTCGAAGAGCCACCCGCTTCGTCACACAGCACAGGAGGAGACGCTCATCCGACATGCGTTGGATCAGTCATTCTTCCGGTACGGCTGGGAGGCGCTTACATGCGTGCAAAAGAAAACGGCTACACAAGAAGCTACAGCGGCTTTATTTATGCCGCCAGACGCATGGGACTATGCGGCGGAAAGGCAGATACGAAGCCCATCCGCACCCGGGACCGGCGCTATCCGGAGCTGATGGTTCCCGGCGAAAAAGTTCAGATAGACGTGAAAGAGGTACCGTATTGCTGCCTAAAGGGTGCAGCAAAGCGGGATGGGAAACATTTTTACCAATGGACAGCCATTGATGAATGCACCAGGATACGATTCATCTACGGCTTCGAGGAGCATACTCCGGAAAACTCCGTCAGGTTTTTCCGGATGCTTCAAAAGGCTTTTCCGTTTCCCATACAGACCGTCCAGACGGACAACGGTACGGAATTTACTTACAAATATATCAGCGATACGGAAAAGTATCCCTTTGACAAGGTCCTGGAAAAGGCAGGCATTCCGCACAAACTGATCCCGCCCCGGACACCGTGGCACAACGGCAAGGTGGAACGCAGCCACAGGAACGACCAGCGGTACTTTTATGACTGGGAGAAATTCTCTGACGTGAAAGAGTTGAATCGGAAATTAGCCGCCCACCTGGACTGGATCAACCGGAAGCCCATGCGGACGTTGGGCGGGAAGAGTCCGGTGGAGCTTCTGCGGGAGAAGCTGGCCGCAGCCTGCTGATCGCCACATTGAAAATTTTTCTTCCCATATATGGGACACATCTATGTTATGGCACAGAATAAGAAAATAAGAATGACCGCCGCTTAGTTGACGCCGATGGAGTTCTATGCTAAAATTATTATATTTAGTATTTTGAGGAGGGGACACAAGTGAGAACTGTTGACTTATTTTGTGGCTGTGGAGGTATGTCCCTCGGATTTCAAATTAGTGGTCATCAAATTGTAGGTGCATTTGACTGTTGGCAACCGGCTTTGGACTGCTATTCAGCAAATATGCACCATCCAACCTATTTTCAGGATTTATCAAAAAAGAATTTGACACTCAAACTGATACGTCCATTAGACCCGGAACTAATAATTGGGGGGCCTCCGTGTCAGGATTTTTCAAGTGCTGGAGAACGAGAGGAGGGGGAACGCGCCAATTTAACCATATCATATGCGAAGATCATCAAAAGTATTAGGCCAAAGTATTTTGTTATGGAAAATGTCGCTCGAGCAAAATCGAGTAACGCTTATGCTGAGGCACATGCCATTTTCAAAGCTGCCGGCTATGGACTCACAGAACAAATTCTTGATGCAAGTAAATGCGGAGTCCCGCAAAAAAGAAAGCGTTTTTTCTGTATTGGTGCTCTGGATGCTCCCGATAATTTTCTTGTAAAATATCTGAGTGCTAATCAGCACATTCTTCCATTAACCGTTAGAGAGTACTTTCAAGAAAACAATTATGATTTAGATTTCGACTTTTATTATAGGCATCCTCGTAGCTATTCTCGCAGAGCGATATTTAGTGTCGATCAACCTGCACCAACCATTCGGGGCGTGAATCGACCTAAACCACCTGAATATAATGCCCACCCAGGCGATGCAGCTCCTGCTGAAAACGTACATGCCTTATCATTCCGTCAACGAGCATATATTCAGACATTTCCGCCAGATTATATTTTTAATGGCAATCAAGCAGAAATTGAACAAATGATAGGAAATGCTGTTCCCGTCAATTTAGCCGCACATGTTGCAAGAGCTCTAAAT